>Ga0208201_100001_pt1 | contig 106652 bp, 109 predicted proteins | sample LakMenEpi16Jul10_FD_150703 | JGI IMG/M metagenome (GOLD analysis project Ga0208201, IMG submission 150703) | Freshwater microbial communities from Lake Mendota, WI - 16JUL2010 deep hole epilimnion (SPAdes) | ecosystem: Environmental > Aquatic > Freshwater > Lake > Epilimnion/Euphotic zone ...
GTGAGAATGGTGCATTAACAGTGTAATTATCTACATTGCTAAAAGAAAGCCACTGCGCTAGCGTAACTATGCGCAGTGGCTTTTGAAGTTTCCCTGTTTTACAGGGCCTGCTTACGCAGGAGTGGGTTCCACCCAAAACAAGCCTTTCAAAGGCTCGCCGGTTTCCTGATCAGTAATAGCCTTATTACTGAGGCGGAAGCCGGGAATGGGCATTCCAACTTTAAGCTTGCTTTGCAATTGCTTAATAGTTGGATGACTGGCTTTCATAGTTTCGCCGGTCTGTGGATCGGTCAAACTAAGAATGCCAAATTGCAGGTTATCAGTTTGGGCTCTTGCCCCAACTTGGAATCCTGCAATTTCAGCCTTGACGCTTGTCAATGGCTGATCAGAAACAATGATGACAGCACTTTGTGTGTCAGCATTGATTCTGAATTTACGGAAAAAAACTGTCTCTGACATGGTTTTTTTTTAAATGGTTTTACATATCCGGGGACACCCCCGGTCAAAATATAGCCGGGGAGCGGTTCAATGGGACCCCCACACAATGCAATAAATAGGTGGGGGTGGTTTACGGGGGTATATATTTTCCCTATATGGATGGGGGGTAGTTAAATTTGGGACTGAAAAAAAAAATTGGTATATTGTAGTATGGATAAAGTTATTGAATTTGAAACAAAACTCAAGCAAGCTTATTATAGCACTTATAGGATCATTACTAATAAGGTTAGCTTCACGGATCTATTAGATGAGGATGTCAGTAAGGGAGCTGTGACACTTTTGGTTCATGACCCGGATAAGGAAATAAGTGAGAGTACTATAAAGGATGTGATTAAATACTATGAGGAATCCGAAGAATATGAGAGATGTGCTGAGTTATTGGATGTATTAAATAAAAAAATAAATATATAAACCTTTTTTATTTAACTTTATTTGGTATATTTGCAATAGTTAAACCAAATAAAAAATGCAAAACAATTCAGAACAAGAAGCTGGACCACAGCTTTCAAAGGAGGAAATTGCCCAAAAGAGGGAAGAGATTACAGAATTTTACAGGTCCAATATTGGGCATTTGGAGGTTCAGGTAAAATACGAAAATTTGCTTGCTGAAATTGAGGAGGCTAGAGCAAGAAGGGCCAGAGCTCAAATGTTTATGGCTCAGCTTTTTGCTGAATCTAATCCGGAGACTGACTCCCCAAATGACACAGATGAAGAAATGCTTGAAGAAGCACCTCGTAGATCTTTAAAGAGAAACTAGTATGAGGATGCTAAAAAAGGGGGATACTGGTCAAGATGTAGTAAAGCTGCAGCAACTTTTGAATTTGAAGGCTGATGGAATTTTTGGTGAAAAGACTAGAGCTGCGGTAGTAAACTATCAGTTGTACCATGAGCTTTTTCCGGATGGTGTTGTTGGAAATGCAACCTGGACGCTTCTTTTGTCAAAGACCGGGTTTGCTGAGGCTATTGATAAGGACACAGATTTATCTGTTAGTTACAAGTCAAACAACTATGATCAGCTGATACATCAGTATTATATGCCTAAGAATGAGTATGTTAGTGAAAATGTACCTAAGGAGTATGTTGTTCTTCACCATACAGCCGGTGATGACAATCCTTATAGTACTATTGATATATGGGCTAAAGACACCCGTGGGCGTATAGGTACTGAGTTTGTGTTGGGTGGTCAAGATCATACTACAAGTGCAAGCAAATATGATGGTGAAATGGTTCAAGCTTTTCCGACTGGTAATAATGCTTGGCACATAGGTAACTCAGGATCAGGTTATATGAATCGGAGGGCTGTAGGTCTAGAAATTTGCTCAATGGGGTATCTTGACGCTAAATTTAAAACCTACAGGAAGAGTACTGCTGCTCCTGAGCAGGTTATTACGTTAGACTCACCCTTTAGGGGATTTGTAAATTGGCACCGGTATTCAGATAACCAAATTGATGCTATATCTAAATGGTTAAGATTTATTGGTGAAAGAGACGGTGTTGATTTAAAAGTTGGTTTGTACCAGTGGATTAAGAAAGACGGTCCCAAGAAAGCTTTTGAATTTCAGGAGGATGCTTATTATGGAAAAGTAAAAGGTTTATTATCTCACACTAATATTAGGCGTGATAAGATGGATGTTTATCCGGATCCAAGGCTGATAGATGTTATTATGAGTTTATAGTAAACCAGTAAGTGTAAACTAATATAAAATGCCATTAGTAAATAAAGTAGATAAGAGAATTAGAACAACGAGTGAAAATGCTGTGAAATATCAGATTTTCACTCATTGCTTCTTTAATTCAATTCATATTACAGATTCTGAGTTAGATTGTTTAACGCAACTTGCTTTAAATAAAGACATTGAGCTTACCAAGTTCTGCAGTATTGTGTTCAATATGAAAATCTTTAAGAGTGAACAATCTGTGCGTAATGCTTTGGCTAAAGCGTACTCTAGGAATCTTATAGTTAAATCCGGTAAAAACAAAAAAATTATCAGACTTAATGATGATATACAAGTTCCTGAACCAGGAAACATACTTTTAGATTTTAAAATATTTGGTAGTGAATCCTAAAAAGTACAAAGATTTTGAAGATGGCATTGCCGAAGAAGTTGGTGTACATCCTAAGGTTGTCTCTGATTTTATAGATTTTTTCTACACTGAAGTTAGAAAAAATTTAAGTAATTTAAATAGTACCAGGGTTTACATTGAGAGTCTTGGTACGTTTGTGATTAGGAAAAAGAAATTGGAAAAGACTATTAAGAGAAATAAAGATATTTTAGGGAATCTTGCTAAGAACACGTACAATGGTTATGAAAAAAGCGTTGCTGTAAAAGAAAAGCTTGAAATGCTTGAAAAGATAAATGCTGAGTATGATGAGATTTTAAAAGACAAACAAAAGTTTAAGATTGATAAGTATTCAAAAACAAAAAGTTAAAAATGGATTTAAAGAAATTTTTAGGCGCTTTTGGAAATAGTTCTCAGATATTTGAGGGTATTAAGAACAATATCTTTAAAAAGGAACATATAGAAGCAGAGGCTGCATTACGGTGGTCTATATGTAAAAAATGCGACAGCCTGGATACAATTGGTGAAAAGTGTATTGCTTATGGTACGCAACCATGTTGTAAAGAGTGCGGTTGCAGTTTACAATTTAAAACTCGTGCTTTGTCATCTAGTTGCCCAAAGAACAAGTGGAAAGCAATTATGGATGAAGAAACAGAACAAAAACTTAAAACAAATATTAATTATGAAGATTGAACTTTTTGAATCTGAGATTAACGCTATTGATAGTAATGAAGAATTGGGGGAGTATGTTAGATCTAAAATGCTATTTGTTAAGTCTATTGATAATGAAGAAGCATTTGAAATATTGCTTAGTGATTTAAATGATATTGATAATTCTGATGGTGAAGCTGGTTTGAATGATTCCGTTATACCGGAAGGTGAATATATCAATATGTTAGAAAATGTTTCTATTTCAGCATATCCACCTAATGAGTGGGTTTCTACTAATACTTCTATTTATAATTTGGATATTAAGTTTTAACTATGGGTGTTTTATTTAATGAGGCCGGGCATGAATACAAAAGTATTAAAGATGACGGTATAGACTGGGTTAGTGTAACATCTTTTATTGGTAAGTTTAAGCGTAAGTTTGATGCTAGAGCTACAGCAAAGAAGGTAGTGCAAAATAAAAAATCAAAATGGTATGGGATGAAGGAGTCCGATGTTATTGCCATTTGGGATAATGAAACAGAACGAGCTATTACTTTAGGTAATTGGTATCACCGGCAAAGGGAATCTGATTTTTTTGAATTTGAAACTATAAGCAAAGATGGTGTTGAGCTTCCAATTGTAAAACCAATTATTGAAAATGGAGTTAAGATTTCATCAGATCAAAGATTATGTGAAGGGATTTATCCTGAGCATTTAGTTTATTTGAAGTCTGCCGGAATTTGTGGCCAAGCAGATTTAATTGAGGTTATTGGCAATACGTTTAATATCACAGACTATAAAACAAATAAGGAGATTAAAGAGAAAAGTTTTACAAATTGGGAGGGTGTATCTGAAAAGATGGAAGCACCACTTTCACATTTAGATGACTGCAATCTTAATCATTATAACTTACAATTGAGTATTTATGCGTATATTATAAAGAAGCATAATCCGAGATTAAGTGTTGGCAAACTCACATTACAGCATGTGAAATTTTCTCAAATTGGAAATGACAAAAATGGTTATCCCATAATTGAGTATTCCAACGGGGAACCGGTTATTGAAGATATCGTATTTTATGAGCTTCCATATTTAAAGGATGAAGTTAGTAGTTTAATGCACTGGTTAAAAGATAGAAAATGATAATAAGATTATTTGATGTTCAAAATGGTAAAGCAATTCCAACTGAACATTGCTATATACTGGATTCCTTAAAAGCCGTTATGGAAAGTTATCCGGAAACGTATATGTCTGTTTATCAGTATATATTTTATATGACCTGCCCTAATCCAGATATGAATCCTTTTTTTAATGTGCCTGAAAGCGAAAAAGAAGAATTAATTATTGAAGCTGTATTATTGGAAGAATCTCCCGAAGATGAAGTAATTTTAAGGGCTATTGCAACATGTAATAAACTTTATGAAACACCTACATACAGAGCTTATAGAGGTATTAAGTCTATGTTAGATAGATTGGCTAAATATATGGAAACAACAGCTATTGAACATGGTCGAGATGGCAATATTAATTCACTTATAAACGCTGCAGCAAAGTTTGAACAAATTAGAGCATCGTATAAAGGAACTCTAAATGATATGAAACAAGAACAAGAAAGTCATGTTCGTGGTGGTCAAGGTTTAGCTTATGATCAAATTTAATTTATGGCGTATTTAAATCATAATCTTCCATTGACACCTTGCTTTATCCGCAATGAGTTTTTGTTTAACCATGAGCGTGGTTATGGTGAATATACTGTGGCAAACATACATACTGTTGCATCAATAGAAGGAATGGTACCTTTGTTTGAGGCGTTTTTAGAAAATGGAGTTAATTGGACTCGCCGGCCTATTCATGCTTTTTGCTGGAAAAAAGATGCAGAAGTTTTACCGCTCAGTGAACATGTTTACTGGGATAGTTTTAGTCCGTACATTGATGTGCAAGTAAGAGCACGTTTGTATCCATTAAGTGCTGAATTGCGATCTATTAGTGGGGTTAAAAGATTGGGTGTCTATATGTTTACACTCGATTGGTCTCACGAAAACAAAACAATGTTGGACACAAATTTTTCTGAAACATATGAGCATAAATGTGGGCATGTGTTTAAAATGGATAATGGCAACTATTTTATTTATCCCAATAACAGGATTGTTTGGATTGATAAAGCTTACACATTTAACAGAATTAATAATAACCCAGGTTATAAAATTGACACGAATTTGTACACTGTTGATTCTAGTCGCGGTTATTCTACAGATAGTAGTTATATTACAGATTTTAATACAGAAACAAAACTATGATTTTATTTAAAACTTCAATTAGAGAATCAAAAGGTAAAGGCTTAGGTTTGTTTACTGATGAGTTTATTCCAAAAGACTCATTGGTATATAAAGATAGTACTAGCAAAATTCATAAAAATGATATCCAAAAGCTAAGTGCCTTTTCAACTTTATATATTGAAACTTACACTTGGAATGTGGGTGATTATGTATATTATACTGTGGATGATACTATGTATATTAATCATGCCGACAATCCATCTGTTGACGGTGCCACTGGAAAGGCTCTACGAGATATTAATGTTGGAGAAGAAATTACAGAGCATTATTCTACATTTGATCCTACTTATGATACATATAAACATTTATTAAAGCCTTAATTATGAGTAAACATCCTAAATTAATTTTTTGTTATTGGGACGATTGCCATTTTATAAATGAAGGAAATAAGAAAAAATATAAAATAGTAAAAGATGAAAAACCAAAAGATAACTCCGATAGGGAAAAAGATCCTGATACTGGAAAAAAAACCTGAACAATTTTTTCCAGGCACTAAGATTATTATTCCGGATAATGTCCGTGAAAAAACCTATCAAGGCCACGTAGTTGGCATTGGTAAAGAAATTTCTGACATTAATGTTGGAGATTTAGTTCAGTATGTTGATTATGCTAATGCACAGGAAATGTACCATGATGGTGTAAAACATCTACTAATTTCTCACGCTGATATTCTAGCTGTAATTACAGATTTTAGTGATTAGAGTTATACCCACATACGAGAATAACACATGGACCGTCACAAAATTTGATACGGATCAGGAGTTTATTGATTTTATACTTTCTATATTTAAAGTTCCTGGTGAATATGCCTTTGATGAAACATCTTGGGCATTTAATGAACAATCTAAAAATTTTGAGAGTCAGGGTTTTTACTGTGCTGCTCCATTTAGATCTAAAGATTTTAATTATTACTGGGATGATCAAAAGGAAAAGTGTAGAAAAGGAGTAATTTTTAAAAACAATGGTAATTTTTGGTACCTTACTAGGGATTATTATATGTGGCTTAACTTTCTTCCTATTTATGATAAGGAAGAAAAAAAGTATGGGTTTGCTAAAGTAAGGGACGCTCAATATCATATGGCTTTGTATGAGCTATTAGCGGAACTAAATTACAAGCATGTAGCAATATTAAAAAAACGTCAGATTGCATCTTCTTACTTTCACATGGGTAAGATTATAAACACATATTGGTTTGAAGAGGGTAGCGTTTGTAAGATTGGTGCAAGTTTGAAAGATTATATAAACGATAAAGGTTCATGGAAATTCTTAGACGAATACAAAGACTTTCTTAATGAACACACTGCTTGGTACAGACCAAGCAATCCCGAAAAGGTTTTATTATGGCAGCAGCAAATTGAAGTAAGGGTTGGTAATAGAAAAACAACAAAGGGTTTAAAATCTAAAATACAAGGCACTTCATTTGAGAAAAGTCCAACCACCGGTGTTGGTGGACCAACGACATATTTCTTTCATGAAGAAGCGGGTATTGCGCCAAAGATGATGGAAACCTATGAGTATTTAAGACCGGCAATGTCATCTGGCCAACTTACAACTGGTATGTTTATTGGTGCTGGTTCTGTGGGTGATTTGGAACAATGCAAGCCACTCAAAGACATGATATTAAATCCCACTAATAATGATATATATGCTGTTGAAACAGATTTAATTGATGGGGATAATACTATTGGTTTAGCCGGTTTATTTATACCTGAACAATGGTCAATGCCTCCGTATATTGACGAATATGGTAATTCTTTAGTATCAGAGGCGCTAGAAAGTATTTATAATCAAAGGGCTAAATGGAAGCTAGAATTAAACCCAGAGCAATATCAACTTAGGATATCTCAGTCCCCAACTAATATTGCTGAAGCTTTTGCTTACAGAAAAGAATCTATATTTCCCCAAGGTATTATTACAAAGCATCTTAAGAAGATAGAAGAAAAAAATTATCCTTATGAGTGCATTGAATTAGAAATGACTAGCAGTGGGCTTGAAGCAAAAAGAAGCAACAAGCTTCCTATATCACAGTTTCCTATAGATAAGCAATCTACGGATAAGTCTGGAGTATTGGTTGTTTGGGAAAGACCTGCTAAAAATTCCGGGTTTTTAAATTACTACGCATCTGTTGACCCTGTTTCAGAAGGTAAAACAACCACATCTGATTCTTTGTGTAGCATTTATATTTATAAAACGGCTACAGAAGTTAGGCGTGAAACCCCGGATGGCTATGAATCTTTTATAGAAAAGGATAAAATTGTTGCTGCCTGGTGTGGCCGATATGATGATATTAATAAAACACACGAGCAATTAGAAAAAATTATTGAATGGTATAATGCTTGGACTGTAGTGGAAAACAACATATCCCTTTTTATTCAGCACATGATATCGAAGAAAAAGCAAAAGTATCTTGTGCCAAAGCATCAAATTTTATTCCTAAAAGATTTGGCATCAAATACCACTGTTTATCAAGAGTATGGTTGGAAGAACACAGGTACTTTGTTTAAAAGTCACCTTATTTCTTACGCCATTGAGTTTTTAAGGGAAGAAATTGATAGCGAGCTTGATTCTGAGGGGAACATTATTAGTACTACGTTTGGTATTGAAAGAATTCCGGATCCAATGCTATTAAAGGAGATGCTAGCTTATCAACCAGGTGTAAACGTTGACCGGCTAGTTTCTTTTTCAGCTTTAGTTGCTTTTGCTAAAATACAGCAGTCAAATAGGGGATTTACCAAAAGAAATGAAGAAGATAATACAAAGAACTTGGAAAATCAGAAAAATTTGTATAAATTAAAGTATAGTCCGTTTAAAAATTTGGAAAAGAGGGGATCCACAATTTCCAGTAAAGTTTCTAAATCGGCTTTTAAAAATTTTAAATAATGAAATTATATAACGCACTGGATTTAAAAAAAGGGGCTAAGGCAGAAGACTATCAAGCTACATCGAGTCTTACACAACCAGTTCAGTTTTTACCTCAAAATGAAAAAAATGATGATTGGGCTGCTTGGAACATAGACTGGCTTGAAATACAGGGTGTTGAGTTTTTGAGAATGAATTCAAGAAAACTACTTAAAAACTATAAACTTGCTAGAGGAATTATAGATAAAACAGATTACATTGTTTCAGATGATAATGATTACAGTGATGTGCTTGATGTTTTGACAAAAGAAACTGAATCTGCTTTGGAGCTTAAATTTTATCCTATTATTCCAAATGTGATTAATGTATTGTCCGGTGAATTTTCAAAAAGGTACAATGGCATTCAGTTTAGGGCTGTTGATGATACGTCTTATAATGAGATGTTAGAGCAAAAAAGAATGCTTATTGAGCAAAATTTATTGGCTGATGCACAGTCTAAGCTTATTGCTAATATGATTGAAATGGGGATGGATCCTGAGAGCGAAGAGGCTAAACAAGCAATGTCCCCTGAAAATATTAAGTCTTTGCCTGAGATTGAAGATTTTTTTAAGAAGGATTATAGGTCTTTAGTTGAAGAATGGGCATCTCACCAGTATAAAGTTGACGAAGAGAGATTTAAAATGCAAGAGCTAGAGGAAAGAGCCTTTAGGGATATGCTTATAGTAGATAGAGAGTTTTGGCATTTTAAAATGCTTGAAGATGATTATGATATTGAGTTGTGGAATCCGGTTTTAACTTTTTACCACAAATCTCCTGATAATCGTTACATATCAGAGGGAAACTTTGTTGGTAAGATTGATTTAATAACTGCAGCTGATGTTGTTGATAAGTATGGTTATTTAATGACTGAGCAACAATTAGTTTCTCTCCAAAATATTTATCCTGCAAAATCAGCTTTATATCAAGTTAATGGCTATCAAAATGATGGTAGTTATTATGATGCCACTAAATCTCATGAATGGAACACAAATTCACCGGGCCTTGACTATAGACGTTTTGTGAGTAATTGGACTAATGACCCAGCTGCCGGTGGAGATATTTTGAGCGCTATTTTAAAAGAGGGTGACGATATTTCAAATTGGGGTGAAAGATATTTGATGAGAGTGTGCACAGTTTATTGGAAGACACAACGAAAATTAGGTCATTTAACTAAAATAACTGCGGAAGGAGAGGTTATTCAGGAAATTATAGATGAGAACTTTAAAGTCACTGAAAAGCCTATATATGACACGTCATTGTTTAAAAATAAAACAAAAGAGAATCTATTAGAGGGTGAGCATATTGACTGGATTTGGATTAATGAGGTTTGGGGTGGAGTTAAGATTGGGCCAAACCTACCTTCTTTTTGGAGATCTAATATATCTAATAATGTTAGTCCTATTTACTTAGGTATAAATAGAAAAAAACCTGGTAGAATTCCTTTTCAGTTTAAAGGTAGTCATACTTTGTATGGGTGCAAGCTTCCTGTTGAAGGTCGTGTATTTTCGGATAGGAATACAAAATCAACATCTCTGGTTGATTTGATGAAAGCCTATCAAATTGGTTACAATATGGTAAATAACCAAATTGCGGATATATTGGTTGATGAACTTGGTACTGTTATTATGTTTGACCAGAATGCTATTCCTAGGCATTCTATGGGAGAGGATTGGGGTAAGCATAACTATGCCAAAGCTTATGTGGCAATGAAAAATTTTCAGATGCTTCCTTTGGATACATCCATTACCAACACTGAAAACCCATTGGCATTTCAACATTATCAAACTCTAGATCTTGAACAAACAAAAAGATTGATGTCAAGAATTCAACTTGCTAATTACTTTAAGCAGCAAGCTTTTGAGTCAATTGGTGTTAATGCTCAGAGACTTGGGGGTGCTATTGCCCAAGAAACAGCTACCGGTGTGACTCAAGCTTTGAATCAGTCATACGCGCAAACTGAAATTTACTTTAATCAACACTCTGATTATCTGATGCCTAGAGTTCATCAAATGAGAACTGATTTGGCTCAGTTTTACCAGAGCTCAAATCCTAGCATTAGACTTAGTTATATTACAAGTGAAGCTGAAAAAGTTAATTTTAGTATTAATGGTACAACATTGTTACTTAGAGATTTTAATGTTTTTGCTACGACAAAGACTAACCATAGGTCAGTTTTGGATCAACTAAAACAACTTGCAATTCAGAATAATACAGCCGGCGCTTCAATTTATGATCTTGGTAATATCATTAAATCTGAATCTATAGCTGAGATTACAACCGCTCTTAAAACTTCTGAGGCAAAGCAAAATGAACTTAGAAATAAAGAGCTTGAGAATCAAAGGCAAATGCAAGAACAGCAGTTGCAAGCACGTGCAATGGAGAATCAAGAGAAAATAAATTTTGAAGCTTCTGAGAATGAAAAGAACAGGCAGAAAGATATTATAGTTGCTGAAATTCGTTCTGCAGCTTTTGGATCTGGTCAAGATGTTAACCAAAATATGGTTTCTGATTACAAAGATGCAATGGGTGAAATTCGTAAAACCACTGAATATCAGGAACAAATGAATTTTAAACGTGAGGAAAATGCCACTAAAACCGGTATTGAAAGGGAGAAGTTAAACGTTGAAAAAGAAAGATTAACTACCCAACGTGATGTTGCCCAAACTCAGCTTGAAATAGCTAGAGAAAATAAAAATAAGTATGATACAAAGCCAAATAAAAAATAATTAATGTTTAATGAAAAAAATATTTTTGTTATAGCTATATGATGTAAAATATTTTTTTTGTAAAAAATTTTATAGGTTTAATTTGGAAATACTTTTTTATATTATATACATAACCAACAAACCAAAAAATATATGAGTGCACAAGAAATACAAACTAAAGTTGAAGTTTTAGATCTAGACATAGATCAGCTTTTCGGTGGAACTGCTTCTGCTGAAAGCATTACTGTTCCTGATTCCGGAACCGGTTCAGATAAAAAGTCTGTTAATATTTTTTCTAAAGCAAAACCCGCAGACTTTTCATTTACTGAACCAATTGATGATGGTAATAAAGAGATTACAGATGATAAATCTAATGCTGCATCAAATACCGAATTAAATGATAAGTTAGATAAAAATGAAACTACTAACGTAGATGAGTTTGATTCTTTTACTAAAGATGATGATAAGACTGAGAATAGAGGTAGAAAGAAAATTGAAGGCATTGCAGATGTGTTTAGCAAACTAATTAAGGATGAAAAAATTGTTCCTTTTGATGATGATAAACCATTTTCTGAATACACGCTTAAAGATTGGGAAGAATTGATTGAAGCTAACTTAGAAGAAAAAGCTAATCAAACAAGACAAGAAACCCCAAAACAGTTTTTTGAGTCCTTGCCTGAGGAGTTGCAAATTGCAGCACGTTATGTAGCTAATGGCGGTACAGATCTTAAAAGTTTGTTTCAAACATTAGCCCATGTTGAAGAAACTAGGGATCTTGATGTAAAAAATGAGAAGGACCAGGAAAAGATTATTAGAGATTATCTTCATTTCACAGGTTATGGTAGTGAGTCAGATATTGAAGAAGAAATTGAAGTTTGGAAAGATTTAGGAAAACTTGAAGCCCAAGCTAATAAGTTTAAGCCAAAGTTGGATAAGATGCGCGAAGAAGTTGTGGCTAAAAAGCTTGAAGAACAGGAACTTAGGAGAAAACAACAAGAAACTGCATCACGCAGATATGCGCATAATGTTTATGAAACATTGAAGAATGGAGAGTTGGGTGAAATTAAACTAGACAAAAAAACACAAAACATGCTTTTTTCTGGTTTAGTTGAACCAAATTATCCATCGGTTAGTGGAAGAAACACAAATTTATTGGGTCATCTTTTGGAAAAATACCAATTTGTTGAGCCAAATTATTCTTTGATTTCAGAGGCGCTTTGGTTGCTATCTGACCCAGATGGGTACAAGTCTAAAATTATGGAAAAGGGATCGCAGAAGGCTGTTGAAGCAACTGTTAGAAAACTTAAAATAGAACAGGCCGCTAATAGCTCAAGTTCTACAGGAGTATATGATAATGAAGAATCAAATAACAAGAGAAAAATACAGAGACCGAATAACTTTTTTAAACGCTTTTAACCTTTAACAATTAAACAAAAATAAATTATGGCAACACCAGTTTTAAACAATGGAATCTTCCTGAGGGATACTAACTACAAGGCTAGTTCTCACGTTGATTCATATCACCTAACTCAAATGTTGGGTAGCGCAGAACCTATGGACATGGGTCCTGTTGATTTGTGGGCAATGACTCAAAAAGTTGAAATGCCTTTGTACCAAATGGCTTCTTTCGGCGGTAAGAACACTATTCTAGTGGACAACGCTCGTGGAGAATACAAATGGCAAACGCCTATTGCACAAGACCTTCCTTTTGTTGTTTTGGATCTTGATCCATCTAACACTACCAAAGGTATTGATGGCACCACTTTCACTATTAAACTTTCCAAAAGATCTTTTGGTCATGGTGATATTATCACTTATGATAAGTATAATGGTGTTGAATTGTACGTGACTGCTGCAGATATTATTTCTGCCGGTGACGGTTTTATTTACACTGTTCAATTGGTAAATAACAACAATTCTGCTGTTCTTGCAAATAAGTATCTTGCGCCTGGCACCAAGTTTTTCCGCAAAGGTTCTGCCCGCGGAGAATATGGAGAGCGTTTCTCTGATATGGAGACTGGTTCCGGATTCCGTGAGTTTTATAACTTTGTAGGAGGAGCTGAAGCTCACGTACACTATTCAATTTCAAGCCGTGCAGATTTGATGATCAAAGGTGGTTTGAATGCAGATGGAACTGTACCAGTAACCGAAATCTGGAGAAATTTTAACCAAGATCAAAACAATCCTTCCGTTTCTTCAATTGAAGAACTTGTTGCTGCTATGGGTAAATCCGGTGCAAGACAAGCTTTTGAAAGCGGTCAGTTGTCTAGGACTTTTATCACTAATCTTGAAGCCGCCCACCTTAGCAAAATTGCTAATGACATTGAAACTTATTTGATGTGGGGTAAAGGTGGTAGGGTTAAGCAAGATGGTCCAGATGATCTTCGTCTTTCTGTTGGTTTGTGGAGTCAGCTTGACAATTCATTTAAGAGAGTTTACAACAAATCTTCTTTCTCTTTGGATATGTTCAAGTCTGAGCTTTATAATTTCTACCAAGGAAAAGTTGAGTTCAAAGGTCCAGATCCTCAGCGCAAGCTTGTTGTTCAAACCGGTATTGGTGGTATGCAAATGATTAACAAAGCAATTGCCGATGAAGTATATGGTTCTGGTTTGGTTCAAAATGCATCTGATATCGGAGCTGTTAATGGCAAAGGTATGGATCTTGATTTTGGATTTGCCTACACCAGCTTTACAATTCCATTTTTGGCAAATGTTAAGTTTGTTCTTAATCCAGCTTTTGATAATCTGCATACAAACGATGTAGAAAACCCATTGATTGATGGTCGTCCTTTGAGTTCTTATAGTTTCATTATTTTTGATGTCACCGAAAATGGTAATGATAACATCTATCTTTTGAAACTTAGCTGGGACAACCAATTGAAGTGGTTCTATCAAAACGGTACTATGGACTATATGGGTCGTACTCAAGGTTTTGCTTCTTCCGGAAACTTTAATGGTTACCGTGTGTACATGAGCCAGACCATGCCTGCTATTTGGGTTAAAGACCCAACCAAAGTTCTGAAAATTGTGATGCGGAATCCTGTTACGGGAGGTTCATTCTAAGATTTGTGAATCAAAAAAATGGGGAGGTCATAGAGCCTCCCCACTTTTTTTTTACTTAACAATTTAATTTAAATACTATGTCAATTTATAAAAAAGGACCTTTTAAATACATTTGGGAATTCACAAATGTAACCGTAAATAAATTTAATGAAGCTGCTATTGCGGCTGGACTGTTCAAGCAACCTGAATTTGCTACGGAGGCTTTTGCTGATGTACAAACTACTTTGGTTGCCAGATCTTACGCTGATAATGCTGCTGCAGTAACAGCAGGTTTGGCAGTTGGCCAACTTTATCTTAACACTACTACAAAAGCAATTACTGTAGTAACAGCATAAAACTCAAAAAACTTTTGCCGGGAAACCGGCATTAGGAATAAAAATTGTAAATAATTATTTACTTTTGAGTTCTAATTTAAAACCTAAACCAAATTAATATGAATGATTACACGATTGTAGAAAAGTACCAACAAAACAAAAACAAAACAATTGCAATTCGTCCTTATTTTGATTCAAGTAAGCAAAATATGGGCCTTGAAAATTATGGCATGGCTCTTTATGATGGTGTTTGGCACCAGGAATCATTGGCTTGCTTAGAACTTAACGGCGTAAAAAGATATGTGACAGGCTTAAATGAGTTTGCTCCAGAGATTAAAAGATTGCCGGCAGCTGAGAGAGAGGTTAAGATTAAAGAAATAAGAAAGACAGTTGCTCAATTGGAAGCTGAGCTTGCGGCAAATGTTATTGATCCGGAAGATAAAGATTTTTGGAACAAGGTCACTTTGCTTAAACCTGACAATGATAAATTTTGGTCTAAGATTTCATTGCGTTGTGGCAATGACCCCGTTTATTTAGATCCAGAAACAGATCCTTATGATCTCATTAAACTGTATGCTATAAATGCAGGTGGTTTTAGTATTGTTGCAAAATCACTGAAAGAAGCAAAAACTTCTTCAGATTCTCCTAAGTTTTACTTGGATCAGTTGCAAGAAACTGTAAATACAAGAACTGAATTGAGCAAGATTAGGAATCGTGCAATTGCAGAGCTTCAAAAGCTTTATGATACCAATACAAATAAATTAATGTATGTAGCTAAGGTTGTTGATATTAATAGTACACAATACACGAAGTCTACACCGAATGATATTTTGTATGAAAATATGGATTTATTTATCAATGGTGAGGGTTCTGAATCAAATAAAATTAGAGCTGCTAAATTGTTTTTGGAAGCTTCTGATTCTTCAATGGAAACTCTAAAAATTAGAGCTTTAGTTAAGGATTCAATATTCTACAGATTTATTGTTCCAAAAGCAAACGGTTGGATTGAAACTTTGGATGGTAATCAAAAGCTAGGTAAAAATCCAAGTGAAGTAGTTGAGTTTTTAAAAGATCCAATTAATGAAGAGATCCTTTCATCTTTGTTGAACAAAATTGAAACATATTGGGTAATTTAATTATATGAATAATCAAATTCTACGGTTAAAGTTAAAACAAAGACTTAATAAACTTTCCAGTAATGACTATGATAATATAGAAAACTGGCAGATTATTGAAGCTTTTAATAAAGCTCAAGTAGAATGGGTTAGGCGGATGCTTCATGGAAATAATCTATACAAAGAGGGGGATGAGTTTTCTAAAAGAAGAATTGATGATTTGCAAATTTTGCTGACCGAGTTTAAATTGGTTGGAACATCTAATGGCAAATACTTTGAAACAAGTAACTTTCCTCCGGCTGATTATTTAGAATATAAGAGATTGAGCACTAATGCTTATAGTGAGTGCTGTCAAGATCCTAGGTCAATGACTGTGTATCTTGTTGAAGAAGCAAATATTAGTTTGTATTTAAGAGATCCATTGAAAAGACCTGATTTTGATTGGAGTGAGACTATTGCCACTTTGATTAATAATAAGGTTAGAATTTATGTGAGAGATTTTAATCTTTCAGATCCTGTTTTAACTTACTATAGGGAACCTGTAAAAATTCAGTTTAATGGTGTTTTAAATCCTTACACCGGTTTGATATCTTCTGCAGATGTTACATGTGAATTTAAAGATGATATTACAGAAGTTATTCTTGATGATACTGCAGCAATTATAGCAGGTGATATTGAGAATTTTAGTCAAATGCAAAGAGAACAGCAATCAGCAGAAAGAAATAACTAAAAATGGAATATAAAAGACCACTAAAATCAAAGTTAAAGTCTAGTTCAGAAGAGACTAATCAAACTGCTTTGAAAAGAACAAAACCAGCAAGATCTGCTGAAATGCAAAAGGTTGATACTATGACCGGTGCTTTAGTTTTGGAACTTATGAATGCTGCAACTAGTTTTCATAAACTGCATTTGAAAGTTACAGGGCCGGGTTCTTATGCGGCTCACAAAGCATTAAATGAAATTTATGATGCTTTGCCTGGGTTAGCGGATTCTATTGCTGAAGGATATCAAGGTGCATGCGAAATAATTTTGGATTGCAAAGCTGAACCATTAGTTTATCTTGAAAATGTGGATGATGCAATTGAATACTTGAGACAACTTAAAACGCAGATTTCTGATTTACAAGCTGTGATGCATCATAGTGAAATTACAAATTTATTGGATACTGTTAAAGATGCTCTTAATAGCGCAAAATACAAATTAATTTTTTTAGCTTAAATGTTTGAAAATTAAAAAAAATAGTTTATATTATATATGTGCACGGTGCACAAAATATTTGTTTGTAAAATTTAAATTAAAAAAAAATGTCGTACTTTAATCACTCTTTTTCCAAAGCATTTGTTGTAAATAGCTTTGCGGCTTCCGGTGTAAAAACATCAGCTTTTACTCCTGGACAGTTTGAACTTGTAAATGGAAATACTTGGGCATCTATTGCAGCTGCTGCAGCTGGAACTATTCCCACTGGTATTTTGTTTTATCTTGTTCAAGGTAGTTTTCATACTGACGATAACATCGGTAATAACCCTGGTCATGGCGGGTACAAAGAATCCGTTAAGTCTAAGGGTATTAATCCAAGATATGTCAGCAGATTGTGGTCTTCTGAGTGTGTAACAGCTACTGCAGCAACCACAAAAATTGAAGTTGGACCAACTTGTGCCCCATGTGGAACAAATTTGTTTTTGCGTTTGGATGTCAAAGGCGCTCCAGCATTGAGATTTTTGAATCATAATGCTTATGCAATTGGTGATAGTTCCGGAAGTTCTGCTGTAAATGTTGTACCTGGTAATTGCTGTGCAATTGACCAAGAGTATCTTGATCCAGCTGTTGCTTTGGCAAAAGCTGCTGCAATGTTGCTTGAAGATCCTATTATCAAGCCTTTTGTAATTGAAAAGACCGGCGGTGGAATGACTGTGAAAGTTGGTAACGCAGCTGCTGTTACTTACACTATTCAACAAGTTTTGGGTTTGGCTTCTTCTGGAAACTACACTCCATCTACTAATCCAGTTACTGATAACATCGTTGCTTCTGTTACTTTTCAAGGTGCTTATGTTGACACTAAGTTTGGTAATTGTTCTTTTGACACTCGCGACTATTATGGTAAAGAGCCTGTTCAGTTGATTGGTTCAATCTTGAATGAAACCGGTGATCCATGTAATACTTGTGGTGTTGTGACAACTGTTCCTGGAACAATGCAACAAACTTCTGGTGAAACTGTTTTGAGGGATGTATTGCTAACCGAGGCTTACATGCAATCTCCTTATAATCAAGGCAATCCTGATTCTGCACGTATCCGTCAGATTGAAGGTTCTGATGATATTGTTACTGCAATTGATCGTGATGCTTTGTACAAAGTGTATTATATTCAGCATAGCATTCCAAGGTTGAACAATCCTTCTAGCACTTTTGATAATGATCAATATGTGTACAAGATTTATGTGAAGTGTAGTGCAAGTGCAACAATTACTGCAATGGATACATTGATGGGTAAAATTGCAACTGTTTGTACTTCGTCTGGTAATCCAATTACCTTTGAGACAAACATAGATTAATAAATTGCAAAATTGAAAAAAAGGTGAGTTAATTCTCACCTTTTTTTTTGATTTATGTTTTTTTTTAGTTATATTATAAGTATAACAAACTGTTAAATGTCTAGTAAACACATATTAAGCTTAGAAGTTCCTACAGTGGCAAACTGTGAGATTTTATCTATAAGGGATACTAGTCAATATTCTACTTTATTGCCTATAGATTGTCCGGAGCTTTTAATCACTGTTCCTGGGTTTAATTCTTCAATTATAGTTCAGACTACTCCAAAGTTTTTTGTAAACTTAAATGCTTGTGATTTAGCTTTACAAACCTCAGGGTGTAATGAACAAAGAGCCCCATTGTCAGATGGTGTTTATATTATAAGATATAGTCTTTCTCCAAAGGACAAAGTTTCTGTTGAGTACAATCATTTGAGAGTTACAAGCATTTTAAATGCATACTACAAGACTCTTTGTTGCCTTGATCTAAATAATTGTGAACCATTTTCGGAAAAAGCTGATTTGATTAAGGAATTGCAATACATTAAAACTATAATAGATGGTGCGGTTGCTAATGTTGAATACTGCAGTAGTCCATCAAAGGGCATGGATATGTATAATTATGCTCTTAACCGATTAGATAAAATTATTTGTAAAAGTTGTGGATGTAATTAATTATGAATTGTAAACATTGCGATAAAGGTTTTAGTTGCGGTTGTCAAAAGACAACGGCTCAAGATGGGAGTCTTGTTCACAAGACTTGTTTGTCTGATTATGAAAAAAGCAAAAAGAAGTAAAATTTAAATGACTATAAATACAATACAAACAGAGAAAAATTTTGGAGAAGCTGTTTACAGGAGCTTCAAAGAGAAGAAGTATGGAATTGCTTCATGCTGTTATATTGATTTAGAAAAATTAAAAATTAAAAAAGAACTTTGTGATTGGCAGAATATTTCGCCTTGTGAATCAAGTTGTGGTGCTGGAGTTTCCACGGTTGTAAATGTGGGCCTTGTTGGAACAAGTGTTATCAATAGTTCTTGTGATTCAGACCAAAGCTGCCCTCAAGTTACAGCATGTCCCGATAATAATGTTTTAACTAGTATTTTAAATCAATTAAACGTTATACAAGATGAAATACAAAATATAAAGCCTGATTCCTATGTTTTTGTGCAACCTACACCGGCATCTATTTGGATAATAGAACATGATTTGAATAAATATCCAAACGTGTCAATTGAAGATTCAACTGGAGATGACGTTATGGGTCAAATATCTTATATAAATTTAAACAAAGTTCAACTAACATTTATAGTTCCTATTTCGGGAACTGCTTATCTGTCTTAATTTTTTAAATTAAAAAACTATGTCACTAAAAATTTTATCGCATATTACATCATTTAATATTGATATGCAAAAGAATCAACTGCAAAATGCAGTTGTTCATCCTTTAGCTTCCGCTCCATCGAGTCCAGTTGCTGGTCAAATTTACTATAATAATAGCTCTAACGATCTGTTTTTTTGGAATGGTACCGCATGGGTTAGTTCTGCGGGTGTTACAAGTGTTACAGCAGGTAATGGTATTACTGTAACTGGAACCAACACGGTTACAGTTACTAATGCTACTGTAGGATTTACATCAACAACAAAAAGCGGTACTGCAGTAACTCTTACCAGCGCGTCAACAACTACACAACGGTTTACTGGTACTGGTAATCAAACCATTGTTTTACCAGATAATACTACGTTATATATAGGTTGGTCTGTTCTCCTTATGCATGCAGCTACCTCAGGGACATTAGCAATACAGTATAATGGCGGTACTGGTTATGCTAATTTAAGTGCCAATCAGATTGCTCGTTTTATTTGCACTTCTACTACGGCTGCACAAACTGAGTCCTGGCAGATCTTTTATGAAGGTAGTGATAATGCTACGGGCATTGGATCTCTTGTTTATTCCGATGGTCCTACATTTGTAGGTCCGATCCTTGGTACACCTGCTTCTGCTACTTTAACAAATGCTACAGGTTTACCTATTGTTGCTGGAACAACTGGTACTTTAACTGTAGCTCGTGGTGGTACGGGTGTAACTACTTTTACATCAAATGGTATTTTATTTGGCAACGCTGGCAATAATTTGCAAGTAACTGCAGCTGGCACACAACATCAGGTTTTGTTAGCAGGTTCTGGTGGAACACCTGCGTTTGGCGCACTTAACCTTTCTCAAGGGGCCGCAGTAACAGGCACTTTACCCATAGGCAACGGTGGTACTGGAAGTACTACAGGTTCTATTACGGGTAGTGGCGCTCTTACATTTACAGCTGGTGGAGCTGATAATAACGTTACCCTTGTTCCAACCGGAACTGGTAGCGTTAATGTTTCCAGCAAGAAAATTACAAATCTTGCGGAACCTACAGCAGCTTCAGATGCTGCTACTAAAGGGTATGTTGATGGTATGGCCCAAGGTCTTGATCTTAAGGCTTCTGTTTTTTGTGCTTCTACAGCTAATATAGCGGGTGTTTATAACAATGGTACGTCTGGAGTTGGCGCTACGCTTACTCCCGCATTGCAGGCGGCACTTAGTCTTGATGGTGTTAATGCTAACACAGTTGGTGTACGCGTATTAATTAAAGATCAAACTACACAAGCCCAGAATGGTATTTACGTAGTTACTCAAGTTGGTGGTGTAGGGCAGTCTCCAATTCTTACACGCGCTGATGACTTTAACCAACCTGCTGAAATACCAGGTGCTTTTACTTTTGTTGAACAGGGTACTACACAAGCTGATAGAGGGTATGTTTGTACAACAGATATCGGTGGTTTAGTTATAGGAACTACAAACATTACATTTACTCAGTTTAGTTCGGCTGGTTCATACACAGCATCTACTGGTATTACACTTAATGGTAATGATTTTCAGCTTGCCACCGGCAATGTTTTGTCTTTGTTTAATATTAGTACTGATGGTTTTATTGCCCGCAATGGATCGGGTACTGTAGTTGCACGTACTCTTACAGGAACAGCCAATCAGATTAGTATTTCCAATACTACTGGCGGTGGTAATCCTGTGTTTAGTTTGCCGCAGGATATACATAGTGGAGCTTCGCCAACATTTGCGGGTCTTACTATTAATGGTACCGTGACTATACGTGCTGCTGCTACTGCTACTGCGGCTACTCAGATTCCAATTTTTACAGCTGATCCTTCTTCCACTGCTAGAACATTAGTAACAAGAACTCCGGCTGAACTTAGGAGTGATATAGGCGCAATGCCTGAACCAGCCGGTAATGGTATTGTTGTTAGAACTGGGTCTCAGACATCAGTGAATAGAACTATTACGGGCACTGGTGGCGCTATTACCAGTAGTCCTGCCGGAGCTGGTGGCGGTATTATTGTAACTAATGGTGATGGTGTAAGTAATAATCCAACTATTAGTCTTAAATCTTATTCTGTTGCTGGTCCAAGCTCTGCGACTAATAGTTGGACCATTGATCATCAATTAAATAGTGAGGCTCTTATTGTCACGCTTAGAGAAGTTGGTGCTAACGGGGAGATGGTGTTAGCAGACACTATTTTTCTTGATAGTAATAGGATTACATTTAGTTTTGTGAATAGTCAAACTGCTAATACACTTAGAGTTAGTGTTCTCAGGGTTGATTAAACTTTTAATAGCAATTTATAGAACAGGTGCTTTTTTTAAGGCACCTGTTTTATATTTGTAATAAATACTAGTATGCCACTTAGAATACTTTCGTCTGTCCAAACTAGCGGGATATTAATTGCTCCGGAATCTACAACAAGTAATGCGGCTATTAGGATACCCCATGGTGTTGCTCCAACTTCACCTACGAATGGTGATATTTGGACAACTAGTGCTGGATTGCATGTAAGGATTTCTGGAGCTACTATTAATTTAGGTAGTGGTACAGTAACATCGGTTGCGCTTTCACTTCCCGCAATGTTTACCGTAACTAATTCACCGGTAACAACTTCTGGTACACTTACAGCAACACTTGCTTCTCAGACAGCCAACACGTTTTTGGCAGCTCCCAGCGGTTCTAGCGGTGTGCCAAGTTTTAGAACAATCGTTGGTGCTGATATTCCTATTACTTACACAGCATCTCTCAGAGCAAATGTTAACATTTCTGGTGGTGGTACAATTACAGTAAACGCAACAGGTTCTGTTTTGTGGAGTCAGCGTTTTATTATTATTTCTAATGGTAATGGATCAAATTTTGGAACTTCTGGTTTTTTTGACATTACTTGTCCAACAACAGGAACAATTATAGGTGTTGGTGGCGCAGCAAATACAACCGCAACTGCGGCAGGTATTCCTCTAGGGAACTATGAAGCAATTTATTACATACTGCCAATTGGTGCTGCTTCTGCAAGTGTTCCTGCTAATTTTAGAGTTGTAAGTTATACTTCTGCTATTGACATTCCCCATGATTGGGTGTTAGTATGTTTACGTAATGGTGATAATGGAACATTTTATTTTACAGCAGGTTACACACTTCCTTTAAGTGGATCAATTATAACAAGTAGTCATAATGCTCTCCGTGCTAGCTTTGCAGATCAACTTTTTACTGCACGCACTATTGGCGGTGTAAGTTTTGATGGTAGCGCAAATATTAACCTGCCAGGTGTAAACACTGCAGGTACTCAAAACACGACAGGTTCTGCCGCAACACTTACAACTGCAAGAACACTTACTATTGGAAGCACTGGTAAAACTTTTAATGGTTCTGCAAACGTAGCATGGACTACTACAGAAATAGGTGCTGAATTTCAAGCTCCTGCCGGTATCCCAAGAAGTAATCTTGGTCAGCCTACTGTCAGAGAAATGGCATTATTTGATTCTGAATATGATAACAAAACAGATCGTTTTAACGTAAATAACATATGGGTAGAAACATCTACAGATAATATTACTTGGACAGATACTGTAGCTACAGATCAAAACAAACGTAGACTTGTTGGTGGTGACCAAACAGATTCAAGTATTGTAATACCTTACGGCACACCTTACTTTAGAATACGTTTAAGAGCAGTTAACTATGTATTTCTTAATGCCTTGTATATGTACTGGTCTAGTCAGGGGCATAATTCGCAAGTACAGATTTTTAGGAAGCATGATAGCGGTTCTTGGCAATCTTTTACTAATTCTACTGTATTAGTTAATTCTTGGCCAGGTCATCTTTTTTTACCATTTCCTGGTGATGGAATAGCTTGGCATCCAGCAGGAACATTAGGAACTCACTATAATGAAGTTTATGTTTTGTTTATTCCTACATGGAATGTTGCTTATCCAAGCAACAACATTGCGCTTCTTAGAATGCAGTGGTGGGGTGGTTATCCAGCTGGAAGAAGAAACCTTTATACTACAACAGAGTTTGGTGCGGCATTGTTTCCTAATACTGTTTCAGCAACTACTTTAACATCAACTGTTGCTACAGGTACAGCACCATTGACTATAACTTCCACTACTGAAGTAGCTAATCTAAATGCTGCATTGCTCAATGGAGTTGCTTCAGCAACTACTAATACAAATAACACCATTGTAAGACGTGATGGTTCTGGTAATTTTAGTGCTGGTACAATTACTGCAACTAATTATGCAGATGCTACAGGTGCATATAATGTAAACTTAGGTTCTGGAGGTAGTGAAGGCCGTGGTTTAGTAGCCGGATATTCAGGTGGTAGTTATAGCGGTATAGGATATAATGTAAGGCACACTGTAACTGGTGCTACATATATAGCACCTAATGCAGATACGTCATCTTATTTACTTTTTAACGCAAGTGGGTTTACATTCTTTGGTGCTACATCGGGTCTTGCAGGACGAACTCTTAGTTACAAATCACTTGCAACTCTTAATTTTTCTGGTGAATTTGCCCCTGTAGGAACCATTATTGCTCCTACAGCTGCAAACAGTTTAGCCTCGATCAGACTTCCTCATGGAACCGCACCAACTTCACCTACAAACGGTGATATGTGGACTACTACTGCAGGACTGTTTGTAAGAATTAATGGCGCTACTGTTGGACCACTGGGTAGCGGAGGTGGTGGGGGTGGAACTGTTACTAGCATTACAGCAGGTACAGGACTTACCGGAGGTACAATCACAACTTCCGGTACAATTGCTATTGACCAAGGAGCACAGATTATTTCTACTAAGGCAAATAACGCAATCACAGGAGGTGGTCAGATTTATCTTAATGGTGCTACTGGTAATAGAATAGACTTTAACACTAACGGTGTTGCTGCTCCTGCGTTTACTACAAGAAGTGTCGGTACCAAAATTGTATTATATCCTTCGCTAACTGGTTCAGCAATGGACTATGCGTTGGGTATAAATACATCAACATTTTGGTTAAGTGTTCCGGGTAATGTTTCAAGTGACATATTTAGTTTTTATGGTGGAACTACAGAAGTATTAAGATTAACTGGTGACGGAAGACTTAGAACACTTGCAGGAACAGCGTTGTTACCTGCTATTTCACCAGGTCTTAGTGGCTTTGACCTAGACACGGGTATTTTTTTTCCAGCAGCAGATACCATTGCATTTTCAGAAGGTGGTGTAGAGGTAATGAGAATTGACAGCAGTGCTAGGGTAGGTATAGGTACAACATCTCCATCGGCTCGTCTGCAAGTAAAAGGTAGTGGAGCAACATCCGGAACAACAGCCCTGAGAGTAGAAAACTCTTCAGGTACTGGGGCGCTTGAAATTATGGATGATGGTCAACTCAGAGTAGGTGCTGGTACAGCTTCTTTACCTTCTATTTCTGCAGGTTTAAATAGCAGTGATACTAACACAGGTATTTACTTTCCTGCCACAGATGCTATTGCACTTGCAACCGGCGGTACAAGAAGAATGCGCGCAGATACTAACGGAGTAGGTTTTCATGTTGATCCTGCACACTGGATACATTTATCAACAGATCCAGGAAGTAGTAAATATCTTAATATTGATTCTACACAAAGTAGTAACTCACCACTTGAATACACTTCAAGTGGGGGTAATACTATAAATAAAGTAATTGGAATTACTCAAGATAGTAATGTATTAGGTACACCTGATTATTGGATGGAAATTAAACTTGATGGAGTTATTGTTTTAGTTCCTTGCTATACACCGTATGTTCCGTAACTTTAGTGGGTGATCGTTGAATTGTCTTTACCAAATTAATATTTTTATTGTAATTAAATCTTTTGAAATACTTAAAACTTATAAATCTTAAATTTAAAATTATGGCCATTCAAGCAACATCACCTATTGTTTACAACTATGGGACTTATCAAAATCCTTATTTTCGTTTGGTACCACGTCTTGCAGCAGACGGAATTACAATTCCTGTAGACTGTTTTATGTACCCTTCTAAAGAAGCGTACTTAGAAGGTACATATCATCTTGCCTGCATTCCAGTTTATATTTCTGTTTCAGACGAAACAACCAATACTGCTGAAGGTATAGTTAATAAATATCTTTTGTATGTTTCAGAACAGGTTGTGATTAAACTTCAAGAACTATATCCGGAATCTAGTTTTGAGATTGTTGAAATTCCAGAGGAAAAACTTGCAACCAAAAAATCTAAAAGTCAAAGTAAATAGTTGTATAAAGTGCAGATGATAACTATCTTTGTGTAGTTTAAACATACATATTTATGATTAGCACAAAAAAAACCAAACTTAATGTTTTACAGTTACGAGATCTGCATTTAGAACTTAATGGTGATACCGCCTTAGCTACTAAGGGACTGCTTCAAGAAAAGATTCCTTTTGTACTTAAGTTTCATATGTCATCTGTGGCAAAAATTGCTTTGGAAGTTTATAGCACAACAGAAGATATGCGGGTTGAACTTATTAAGCAATATGGTGTAGTAAGTGATACCGGATATGTTAATATAGAACAAACGCTTATTGAAATAGATGAAACCACTGGGCTTGAAAAACAAGTTGAAAATCCCAATTATATTAAATTTATTAAAGAGTGGAGTGATATAGTACAGGTTGAAAAAGAAATTGAGCATTACCCATTTAGCATTGAAGAATTTAAAGATCTTGAAACAGATTTTAACTATAGAACAGTATTTTTAATTATTTCACCTTAAACCACAAAACCATGGCTAAAAAACCAAACCTAAAATCAGCTGAAACTGTTTATTTTGAAGATGTTGAAGCTAAAAAGCTTACTCCAGAAGAACTAGAGGAACTTAAAAGTACCAGCACTGTTTATCAGAATCACCTTGTTACTTTTGCTACTATTGAGTTAAGCAAGCAAGAAGCAATTTCTAGATTGACTGAAGTAAAAAGTCTTTATGAAATTTTAGTTGCCAGACTCCAAGAAAAATATGGAGAAGTAAATGTTTCTTTGGAGGATGGAACAATTACTGCAAAAAATCCTGCAACTAACATTTAGTTTTAAAACAATCATTTTTTAATTTTATTTTACCGCCCAAAATACTTGTTTGGGCGGTAAACATTTTGTATATTATAGTATATACAACCTGTTCAATAAAATTAAGAATTTATGATACCTGTAAATCAGAGTCAAGGGCCCTGCACTCCAATTTCATCAAATTGTGTAATTTGGCAGGGCCCGGACATTCCGTGCATTAACTTATGCACCGGAGATACTGTAAGTGACGTTATTGCTAAATTAGCCACAGAGCTTTGTGAAATTATTGATGCGTCTTGTCAGTGTAATCCCGATCTATCTGGTTTAACTTTAGATTGTTTACCTTCAAATACACCACTCACTTTAAATGGTGTTTTGCAAGCAATTATCACTTATCTATGTGACATTACACCTCCCACACCAATAGCGTGTATAACAGTTCCAACTTGTTTACAAAATCCTCAACCTAACCCATCATGCATTCCTATTAGGGATTTTGCTGTTCTATTAGGTACAAAAGTTTGTGATATACTTACAAGTATAGCCACAATACAAACAGCTCTTACAGCTCTTACAGCTCGAGTTGCTATTTTAGAAGCATGTGTGCTTCCTTGTGGAGAATCTGTTACCCCAGAGCAATCTGTAATGTCAAATTGCTTGTTTCCTTCAACTTTAGTTCCTGTATCAGAACTACTCTTAGCGCTTGAATATGATTTTTGTAATTTCAAAAATTCTGTAGGGACTATTTCTTTAATAAATTCTGCTATATCCGCACAATGTATATTTGGAAATACAAGTCGTTTGAGTGGACTTGGAACATATTCTTCAGTTCCAGGATGGGTATCTTCTCCTTCAAGTTTGGCAGAATCAAACATTAATCAATGGCTTGTTCTTTGTGATTTATATGCTGCTTTGTTAAGTGTGAAAGAAAATTGCTGCGGTACTGGATGTTCAAATGTTAATTTTGAAGTATCGTACCAACCTACTGGGGCAAATCCTGGGCCAACAAATTTAGTTCTTAACTTTAGTGCTTCTACTATTCCAGTTGGTTACACTGATTGTAATGGCCATACTGTAGTTACACTTACTGACTATTATGGTACATCAATAACTCAAAACATTAATATTTCTAGTTTGGTTGCTACTTCAAATACAGCAAATATTTCTTTAGCTGGATTGAACACTAATCAATCTATTACACTTTCTATTCCATTTTGTATGTCAGATGGATCTAGCACATGTTCTGAAACAAGAAATATAATTATACCTATTAATTTGACATGCCCAACTAAAACTGTTACATCGGCAAATAATTTAATTAACATTCAGATTACCAACACTTTGGGTACATCCGCTATTTATACGCTTGTAGCTATTGACACAACTACTGGATTACCTATCGGAAGTGTTACTTTGACTAATCAATCTTCATCAATTACTTACGCATTTAGTGGTGGTATAGTGGGTAGAACCTACAATGTAATTACTACACTTACGTATGGCCCATCAACTATAACTTGTCCTATAAATTCAGTTATTTTAAGTGGCACTACATCTTACAATTGTGTTAGTGGGAATTGTGTTTTAGTTCAAGGATCTGGAGGTCAATATACAACTTTAAGTGCCTGTCAAGCTGCTTGTCAAGAGCTTCAACCTTAAACTAAAAATATATGGCTTGTAATTGTAGTAAATGTAATCCTTCCGGATCTTGTGGATGCAGCGATACAGCTTTGCACACACCCTGCTTTTATACTGAGTGCACTGTTGGTAATGAAAGATGCAGTGAAATTAGTTGTGCTGAATGTGTAAGTTATTGTGGTACCGGATTTAGAATTGTAAGTGGAAATAATATTTTTCAGGTTAACCCTGGGGATAGATATGACATGATTCTTCAGAAACTATCTTTAATGATAGTTAATGGTTTTGGTGCTTGTAATGCTGATAATTTGCATCATGCACCTTACAATTTGTATGCTAAAAATATAACAAATACAGCTGCAGCTATTTTGTGGAATAATGAATCCTCACTTTCAACCGGTATTAGCATTTATTATAATACTTTGACAGGTACTGGTCCATGGATTTTGGCAAATAGTATTCCAGTTGCCCCTGCGGTTTTAAAATATGAGTTGAAGAATCTTACACCAAATACAAATTACAAGATTAAACTCGTATCTCTTTACCAGAATAGTCCTTGTGATAGTGTTGAAATTTTAATTAAAACTTTAGTTTAAGATATACAACGTTTGATAGTTTGTTGGTTTTCTATCTATATGTTGGGGGAGGTCCTGTTTAAACACAGGGCCTCTTTTTTTAAAAACTATTTTATATTTACATTTAACTTTAAACCGAATTTATGAACAATTTAGAAAAAAGAGTGGCACGATCCTTTAAATGGAAGAAAAATCCAGCTTATTGTGCTAATCAATTGGGGATTTCGGAAGATGAATACATAAAGATTGCCAAAAGAATAAAACAAGTTGGTGATAGTAAGGACCTTTTAAATCATTATAATTTAGACAAAGGTGAGGCAAAAATAGAAGCTATTGTTAATTATGAACCAAAGTCTGCAGATGAAATTATAAAGATTTTAAAAATTGATACCAATGAATGGAAGCTTTCGTCTTATTGGAATAAACAAATGGAGAAGGGCTGGCGTGTATCGGCATTAATTACAAAAGTCAAAGAAAAAGATGAGCATAAACTTTTTAAAAATCTATTAGATAACTGGCAACCTAAAAAGAATTATATCAGTCCAATTAAAAGATCACCTACAACAAAACCTGTTGTTTGTGGTATTTTATCCTTACAAGATATACATTTTGGTAAAGCCGGGAATAACACAATTGATATAGATTTTGAATCAGCAATCCAGGATCTTATAGAAAGAGCCTCTATGTCTCACCACATAGAGGTTTTGTATTTTGTAATAGGTGGTGATTTAATTAATATGGACACATTTGGAGGATCAACAACATCGGGTACTCCATTGGATAATTCTATGACAGCTACAGATGCTTATGTTCAAGCTTTTGACTGTATGCATTGGGCCGTTGTTAATTTATCTAACTACTGTGATAAACTCCAAGTGGTTTATTTGCCTGGTAATCACGATAGGCTTTCATCATTTCATTTGGCACATGCTTTGTCCAAATCAATACATAGTGAGAATATTGAGTGGGATGTTGAATACGCTGAAAGAAAAGCCTATGCATGGGGTGAAAATTTCAATGCTTTTGAGCATGGTGATGTTAGATCAAAAAGTACACCTCTAGTGTATGCTACAGAATTTCCTTATTTGTGGGGCCACACTAAATTTAGAACTTTGTTTACCGGTCATTATCATCAAAACAGAAAAGTTGAGTATTTAACTTCATCTGAAGAAGTGGGGTTTGTTCATAAGACGCTGCCCAGTTTATGCAAAATTGATTACTTTCATTATCATAATAAGTTTATTGGAAATAGACGATCTGCTGTTCTTGAACTGCAATCTTTTTCAAAAGGGACTATTTGTGAACTAGTTTATTCTATATAAATATTTTTTTAAATCACTTATTTTTTGTAAATTATAAATGATACTGTACTATGACTGAGTTTAAAGCCCCCGACTTAAATGCCCCTAGATATAGAGATAAAAAGCTTGGAATTCTAAATGCAAAAACAATAAACGAATTTAAGCTTAAGCATCCTATGTACAAAAATATAGAGAATAGTAAACTGAAGAGTATAATTAAGATATTTAACAGAAAAATGTGGGAGGGCGTTATTAAGTACAGAGATGGGGTTGAGTTACCTGAATCATTGGGTTTTTTATTTATAGGTACATGTAGTCCAAGCAAATCTGTAAACACTAACTATGCTTTGTCAAAGCAATATGGCAAAGTAATTCAAAACAAAAATTGGGATACAGATGGCAATTTAGGTAAAATCTTTTATACGAATTGGTCAACCAAATATAAATTTAAAAATAGAGAATTATGGAAATTTGAAGCAGTTAGGGATTTTAAAAGAGCTTTTTCAAAAGAATATCCAATCAATTGGACTAAGTATATTTTTATGAAAAACAAGTATAGGGTGGCTCATTTGTACTCTCCTAAAATGTTAAAGTCTTTTGGTGGAGTTTAAAATTAATAAATTATGGCAATTATAGCAGAAGTAATATCTAGAATTAGAGGACAGGCAAAAGCATATAACCAAGATGCGTTTGTTACAGATAGATATATATATAGTCTTGTTCAAAAGTTTTCTCAAGTTTTAATGCGCCGGCAAGATAGCGCAAACAAACTAATGAAATTTAATTCAATATGGAAGTCTCTTCCGTATGTTGAACTAATAGAGGTTGATCGGATTGAGGCCCAATGTTCAGGTCTTAAAAGTGACTGTACATTTATGAGGACAAAGGAAGAACTTCCTACTATGATTGAGGGTTTTTGGGGACCACTTATTAGGAGTGTTTCTTCAATTGATGGTTCACAAGTGTTGCAACCAATTCAACCTAGTATATACTTATCAATGGAAGGTACAACGTCATTTAGGTATAATAAGACAAAGTATTTTTGGTTTATTGATCACCATTTATATTTTCCAAATTTAGAATGGAATGCTGTAAAAATTGAAGCTGTTTTTGATTCTGATATATCTAATTGGCAGTGTGATAATAAGTGCGTTCCTCATTATGATCAAGACATTAATATTCCAGAATTTTTATTGGCTGAGGTTGAAGCTCAAGTTTTGAATATTATGACAAATACAATAAAGATTCCTTCTGATAATGCTGATAATAAAATTAATATACACAGATCATGAGTATTTCACATAAATATAAAACATTTGATCAGTTATACAATGATGTAATTGTAGACTTTGCAACTTACAATATTGAAGGTTTTATTGATCCGGCGCAATTAATTAAAGTTGCAGCAAGAGTAAACTATGATCTTGGCCTTAGGATTAATAGAACTAAAGAAGTTGTTTTAGATATAGAACATGGTAAATCAAGATTGCCTTATGATTTTGCTTATTTGAACTATACGTTCAGATGTGGTACTTATACTATAGCTGATAGGCTTCCATCTGGCACACATGTTCAAACATTTAATGATGTTCCGTATGTTCCTTCACCTGGTACATCTGGACCTTGTAATGATCCAACTTGCACTGATGTTTGCGTCATTAAAACTTGTCAAGATAAAAATGAATATCAGTTAGTTCAGAAACTTAAAGCTCCTGACAGTTATAGAGTATTTACAAGTTTTACGCCACTTAGAATAAAAACTGTAAATAAATACACATGTGATTGCCCTAATGTTAATGAACAAGCACATGATATTGCTGAAATAAAAGACGGTTTTATTTTAACTACTTTTGAAACAGGAAAAGTTTATTTAAATTATCAAAGTAGTATGGAAGATTACGATGGTAATCTTTTAGTTTTAGATCATCCATATTGCAATGAATATTATGAATATGCTTTAAAGCAAAGAATAGTTGAAAATATGATTTTTGCAGGTGAGAATGTAACTAATCAACTTACACTCATTGACCAGAGACTTAGGGCTTCTAGAAATAATGCACTTAGTTTTGTTAACACACCTAATTTTAAAGAACTACAAGAAGTTTGGATGTTGAATAGAAAAGCTCAATATCACAAATATTATAATATGTTTAGGAGTTATCCTGTAAGAAACTAAGAAATGGCAAAACAACAGTCTACAAATTCATCCGGTGCTTATACTAACGCCTTTACAAAAGGCATGCTTAAGGATATAAGCGGATCTTTTGAACCAAATAGTAATTGGTCGCATGCTAGAAATGTAATTTTAAATTCTATTGATGGCGACTTTGGAACTATAGGTAATGAACCTGCAACTTTAGCTTGTGGTGTAGTTCCCTATACTATTATTGGTTTTATTCACAAAAGAGCTGACCAGTGGTATGTTTTTTCAACTGATGACATTTCTTCAGAAATTGGTTTTTATGATGAGAGTACTTGTGCTTATACTACTATTGTAAATGCACCGTGTTTAAACTTTAACCGGAAGTATTTAATAACAGGAGCTGCAAAAGAAAATTTTGATTGCACTTGGCAAATTTATTTTGATGATTCCAATAATCCATCTAGAACACTAAATGTTGATAATATTCCTTGGGTTAAAAGAGATGTTTCAATACCCGGGGATACTTGTAAGATTTATGAAGATACTACAGTTTTAGATTGTGAAAAATTAAGACTGGCTCCTTTACTAAACACTCCATGTTTAACGCTAACTAAAGCAACTGATGGAGGACTACTTAGAAATGGTATGTACCAAGCGTTTATTGCGTACATGGATAATGATGTTGTTGTTACAGATTATATTGGAATTTCAAACATTCAGAGTTTATTTGATCATAATTCAAATTCTGGTTCTTTAAGTATTGAGTTAAAAAATTTAGATCAAAATTTTGATAATTACCAACTTGTAATTTTGTCAAACAATCAGCAACAGTTTGTAGCAAAAAAAGTTGGGAAATACAGTACTCAGCAATCTAAGGTTACAATTGACTTTATTGACCCAGCTTTAGAGTCTGTTCCTTTATCTTCACTTTTTATTAGAAAGCCTGCATATGAAAAGTCAGATGCAATGTATGTTGTAAATGACTATTTAATACGGAAAGGTCCTACAGAACAATTTGATTTTAATTATCAACCTTTAGCAAATAAAATTAAAGCTAACTGGGTTGTTGCTGAATATCCTGCTGATTATTATTACAATAGCGGTAATAAAACTTCATTTATGCGTGATGAAGTATATTCATTTTTTATAAGATGGATTTACAATACCGGTGAAAAAAGTAAGTCTTATCATATTCCAGGTAGGTATCCAAAAGTAAATGGTACAAATCAGTATAATGAAGTTATTAATGAAACAGCTCAGGTTAGTTCTATAAATTCTATTAAGGGACCAAACTATAACTTTGAAATTTACGACACATCTACAGTTCTAACAGTTGCTGCAACTAACTTACCTGATGGTGGAAGAATTATTGGTTCTGGTGAAATGGGCTATTGGCAATCAACTGAAAGATACCCATCCACAAATCCTGAGATCTGGAATTCCACATATGTTAGTTCATCAGGTGTAAACATTGGTGGTACAACAAATACACAATTTGATTTGTGCGGTAAACCAATTAGGCATCACAAAATGCCCACGGAAGAAAGAAGTCCGGTTTTAAGATTATATGATGACACCACTGATTCAATAAGAATTTTGGGAGTTAAGTTTTCAGATATTGAACGTCCTAAATTTAATGATGGTACATATATTCCTAATATTATAGGTTATGAAATTTTAAGAGGTTCTAGAGAAGGGGCTAAATCTATTTTAGCAAAGGGTGTATTTAGAAACATGCGCAAGTACACTATTCCTAATAGTACCGGTAATCTACAAGGTCTTTATCCAAACTATCCATATAATGATTTAAGATCTGATATTTACTTTCATGATGGAACTAATGGGCAAGCTCCTGCGAAAAGAACAGACGGTTGTGATTCTTTAACTGATTCAATTAATAATTACCAACCATTAAAGGGTTTTACAAAAAATGTTTTTACATTTCATTCTCCGGAATTAATGTTTAAAGATCTTTACTTAAATGCAAGTGAAGCTCGTTTATATGGTGATCTAAGTGGTATAGCGCAAGGTACTTTTGTTAAGTCTGAAAAACACCCTCAGTTTAAATTGTTGAGGAACGTTGCTGCAGTTCTTGCTGGAATTTTAGGTATTGGTTATGCAGTTAATGCAATTAATGGATTTAGAAAGACAAAAATAAATTATGGGTATGCTGATAGTAGTGCTGAAGGTTTTACTTTTTCTGGTCCTGCTGGTAGCACTCCTGGTGTAAATTATTTACCCAATAAAGGAGCTCAAGCTGCAGCAATAGCCACTCAAGCAAACACTTATTTGTTAGGGTTAGTCGCAGATGATGGCCCGGCTCTTACTATTGCTCTCCCGTTGCTTGGCGGGAACAATGGTAGAAGTCTGCTTAATGCAACTCAGGCTGGTATTCAAGCTCAAATAGGAACTATTCCAATGATGGTTGGTGGCAGCATGGATAAAGAATTTGAGATAAAGGATGAAGCTGGTGGCATACCTAATTCACTTCAACTTGCCCTTGGTTGGATAACAAGTAGACAAAAAATTGCAGAGGGTGCTCAGAAAATAATTGATGTTCTTTACAATTTTGTTAAGCCATCTGACTTTGCCTATAAATATAATTCACATGCTGATATTTTTAAGTTTCAACCAACTAGTAATGGTGAGAGATATCGGGATGAAATTCTTGATCAAAATTATATAGGTTCTTCATTTCAACTTTTTGATGGTATGTATAAGATTAATAACTTGTATAGGCCAAAAACGGTTGCTATATCTATCAAAAATGAATTCAATACTCCCCTTATTACAGACAGATCCAGGTTTGTTATAGGTGGTGAAGAAAACAACGGTAGGGTTACAGAAACTGATTTTTATTTAAAAGCGCCTGAAGTAAATAGAGTATCTGATGTTTCAATGAGATACGGCGCTTTAAAATTTAATTTCCAAAATCAATATGGTCAATTAGAAGGAATTAAACAATCCGTTATGCGTGGTTGTATTTATTTGACTAATACATCATCAGATAAATTTTCAACTGACGAAATATTTGCCGGTGACACTTATGTTGGACGCTACACTGAAAAAGTTATCATGCCTATTTTTTCAGATTTCTTATTTGGTCAACCTGATGAATATACATATGATTATCTAAAACGTGTTAACATACCTTATCCTAGATTTTGGATAAATTCTCAAAAGTTTGACACCATGAACTTAGCAAATGAAATTGCTACGTTAGGTCTTGCTAATTCACAGAATGTTACTTTACCGAATGATCTTTTTTATTTAGATAGAGGTAGTAATAGTTGTGGCGGATTAATAAACTTTTTTTTGAACGGAGATCCTAATCCGGCTTTTGCAATGAGGTATGCATATATGTACACTCATTGTAATGGAATTTTAGATTTTTTTGTTGAATCTGAAATTAATCTAGCTCAAAGAGATTGGGAAGAAATACCTTCTGGTAGGCATTATGATTCATATAGTTATAATGATGTTGATGATTTATTTGATGCATCTATTATAAAAAAGGATAATGTTTTCAAGTATGATTATTCTTTAAGTGCTAGCAGATTCATAACTAATTTAACATCTTTTGGAGAAATACAATCTAGAGATTATAATCCTGAAGTTGCTGAAAAGTGTTTTAGTTATTATCCTAGCCGTTTGATATATTCATTGCAAGCTCAAAATGAAATTAAGAAGGATTTTTGGCGAGTTTTTTTACCAAATAATTATAAAGACTTTAGCCAAATAACTACAATAAAACCAATTAATCAAACCGGCGCTATTATATTCTTTCCGTATAAGTCACCCCAGTTGTTTCAAGGTGTTGATGCATTACAAACAGATTTAGGTGTAAAACTTGTAATTGGTGATGGAGGTTTATTTTCACAACCTTTGCAAAATATAACCAATTCGGATTTGTCAAATGAATACGGTTCTTGTGAAAATGCAAGATCTGTTGTTAATACACCTTATGGTTTATTTTACATTTCACAGGAACAAGGTAAGATATTCATGTATCAAAATTCTTTAGTTGACATTTCAAACTATGGAATGATTACTTGGCTTTCTAAATACTTACCTTCAATTCTTAAGAGTCAATTCCCTGAAATTGAAGACACAGTATTATATGATAATCCAGTAATTGGGATTGGTTGTCAGTCTGTATATGATATCAATTATGATATTGTTTATTTCTCTAAGAAAGACTATAGTGTAAAACCTGAGTTTAGAGAAAATATGACGTTTAATCCATTGACTAATTTATTTAGTTACACATATGAATCTGGTATATCATTGAGTGTTTCAGTGGGTGATCCTCAGTTTTTTGATGATGTTTCTTGGACTATTTCTTTTAGTCCTAAATCTAAAGCCTGGGTTTCTTTTCATGATTGGTTTCCTGAGTTATCAATTCCAAGTACTAATCATTTTTTAACCACAAAAACAACTACATTAAAACAACCATATTGCCCACCAGGTTACACATATAATATTTCTACAAACAGTTGTGAAAAGATTATTAATCAATCTTCTCCAGCTATAGTTTCTGTTCAAGAATTACCAGCAACTATAGTTGGAAATAATTGCAGTTGCCCAACTGGTTACACGATAGTTTATCCTAATACAAGTTCAACTCCTATTAGATATACTATGCCAAATGGTTTATGTTCATCTTTAGAAGGTAAAAAACCAATTTGCAGAAAAGTCACTTGCAATTGTCCACCATCTCCTGTTTCTTGGGCAACAACTACTACTACCGGTGAGTGTGATAATCTATATTTAACTGGCCCTAATGGAGATCCAAATTATGTAAATAGTAATCCTTTAATATGTAATTACTTTACTTTAGATAGTGTTGTTCCAAGTTTAACAGGTGGTACTATTTGGAGGCATAATTATCGTTGTGATCTTTATTCTAATTACTATAATGTAAACTATCCTTGGGAAATTGAGTTTACAGAAACTACAGGGCAAACGGTTACAACATTAAGAAATGTTGAATATCAATTAGAATCCTATGTATATAAAGGTGACTTGCACAATGGATGCGGTGATGACAGGTGGCATGATTTAGATTTTAATTTTGATGAAGCAATTATTTATAATACAGAGCAAGTTTCTGGTTTGTTAAAACTAGAACTTAATGCTAAAGAAAATCCTTATTTAAATTTAAACTATCCTTTAATTGGACCAAATGATATAAAAATACTTTACACTAAAGAAGAGCAGAAGTATAGATTTAATCAATTTTGGGACATAACTAAGGATCGTGGTGAATTTACAAATGCTGAGGAGCCAATCTTTATTACAAAATTAAATGGTTATATTAAAGAATTAAATGCCGTTAATTTAGATTATCAAAAGTCTGCAGATCAAAGAAAGAAATTTAGACATTACTACAATAAAATATTTTTAAGAAAAAATGTTTCGGGTAATAGAAAAATGCTATTGAAGGTATTTAATACTAAATTTTTAAATTCGCCTAGGTAATGAAAAAAAATTCACTTTTAAATTTTTTATCTGATACTGGGTATAAACGTAATAGCCCGGATGTTAACCGGCCATTAAATGTTATCCCTTCTGGTAGAATTACAATGCAAGATGTTGACTTTCCTGTGAGGGGTGTTGATAACTTGGGTAATGAAATGTTTATGATGCCTGGGGGAGAGTATTTCTTTCCAGGCGATTATGTTGTAGAAACACCTATGATGCAACGTGGAGGATTAACATTTCAACAGTATTACACACCTGCTGCTGAATCTACAGGTGCAAACTATACACCAACAATGACTGTGCAAGCTGCTGAAAGACTTAAAGCAATACGTGATGCTCAGGAGTTGGCTAGAAGAAAACAGGCAATACAAGCTAGTCAAGCAGCAGCTTCAAGATCTTTTAGAGAACGTTTGACACCAGAAAACTTAGCTCAAGAAACTGGTGCTACCGGTGATAAACTCAGATTCTTTCCAAATGACCCTGATAGTTTTATTGATGACTATCTAAACCCCTTAAAAATGGTGGGAGATATGGCATCTGGTTTAGGGAGAATCCCGCTTAATGTAAAGCAAGGTAACTATGGTGCCGCAGCACTAGATGTTGCAATCCCTTTAACAATAGGAGCATTAGCAGGACTTGGCACAAAGAGTGCTGGACAGTTTGTAAACAACCTGGCAAATCCTCTGGCAGGTACTGGTCAGTTTTTGACAACAAAAACTCCTTTAAGAAATGTTTACAACTTAATTCCTGAAGGAACTTTTCCTGGATACTCAAAGTTGAGAAATGCTGATAAATCATACAGAGTTGCGGGCATGGATGCTTACGATGACTTTGTTGAAAGTGGAATACTTAGGTCTAATACACCTGATATGCCTGTAGGTGCCAGTTTAGAAGAAAGAATGATGGGGGCTCGTCCTACAGGGTTTCCTTCTTTTCAAAAAGGGTTTGCAGATTTAAGATATTTGCCAGATAATGGAGGTGTTGTTTTTGAAACAGGCTTGCCCACCTTTAAAAGAGGTGAAATAAACCCCGTTACCGGACAACGTATAAGAGGCAGACACTACGCACACAGGGTCATTGACCCAAACACAGGTGCTACTATGTCAAATATACCTGGAGAAAACATTTCTGTATATGAAAGTTTCCCACATTGGTTAAGAGGTTATAAAGAAATTCCTAAACCTGCATCTAGTGAAAGTGTTGGAAATATATTTTTTAAAAAAAAACCGCTTCCTGATTGGGTCATTAAACAAATGAGATATTTAAGTTTACCTGAATTAAACAATCCACAAGCTTCTGAAGTTTTAGAAAATTTTAGAATAAGAATTGGTACACCAGAAGGAAAAAAAAGATTAAAAGAATTGGGGATTACAGATACTAAAGTTTTTGATAATTTAAAAATAATTGCAAATAAAGAAACATTAGGCGAATATTGGCTTAATAGAATTGCATTACATCCAGAATTACCTGAAGTTAGAAATGTTACTAGACATGAGATAGAACATGGTGTACAGGATGCTGTGCAGCAAGCAAGAATGAATAAGTTTAATCGTGATCATTATGATTATTTTAAATATTTGTTTAGTCCCAAAAAAGCAGCTGCAGCACACGCTAAAGCTTTAAAACCTACTTCAGATATAGACGATATATTAAGTGGTTTAGAGTTAAGAAAAACACCCCAAAAAGTTGATTGGAATACAGTTAAATCAGTAAGAGAAACACCAGAACCACATAGATTATTTGAATATATGTCTGACAAAAAAGGTGCAACAAACTATTTTGATTCAGGATCACAAGGAAAAGAAAAATCCGCTTTTCTTGCGGAAGTTCAACAATATATGATGGATCAAGGAACTATTCCAAAAACTTCATACATAGATATTACTCCAGAAATGGTTAGGAATACTTTTATAGATTCTAGGTTTGACACAGAAGGTGTGGGTAAAATTTTAAGACTGTTTAATATAATGAAACCCACACAAAATAATTATAAATTAATTTCTAAAGGATTAAATAAAATGTTGAGTATAGCACCATATGCTGTACCAGCGGCAATGAGCGTAAAAGCATTACAAGAAACACCTCAATATCAAAAAGGTGGTCAGCAGGTTGGAACAGATATATTGGATAAATATAAAAGCTATATTATGGGTGATTATAAACCAGAAGAAGAAAAAGATTTGAAAAATACTTATGATAAATTAAATAGACACTATTATAAAAAGGCAAAAGAAACCGGTAAATCTGTGCCAAATTATATTATGTCTTTATTGTAGATAATGCTGACTCAAACCTTATTAATATTATAAATTACACGTATTTGTTTGTATATTAGTATTAACCGCTCTTTTAAATAAAGTATAAATATGATTGTTGATCCTTTTAGTTATTATAATAATTTGTATTCTCAGAGTGGTACTTTGAAAAAAAAATACCAGGAAGGTGGTTCTAATGGGTATGAATCTGAAGATTCTTTAAAAAGTCAGGTGTCAGAAATGATTGAATCTGGTGAATCACCAAAAACTGTTGCTGCATATCTTTCTCAAATTGGTTTAAGCGAATCAGAGATTAAGGATATGTTTTCTGAATACGGCTATTCAGATAGTGACTTAGAAGAGCTTTTTAATTCAGAGGAAGAAACTGATGATTTAGAAGAAAGTGATGAGTCAGAAGAAACTAAAGAAGATGAATCAGATTCTGATTATTCAGAAGATTCTTCCGGTTCTGATGTTTCGTTTGGTTTATTTGGTAATGATCTTCCTGAAGCTCAGTATGGTAATGGAGCAAATCCATTGACCATAGATCAATTTATGAATTTTGTTAATGGTCAAGATGGGTATGTGCAAAATCCAATTGCGGATTATTTACCAATGGATTTAGCATCAAAAAGTAATATTGCAGGTGCGGCGTTTGCTTTAGCTAATAGTGCTGCAGGTTTATTTAGCGGAAAAACAGATCCAGCAACCGGTTTAAAGCAAGGTTTTTTTAGAGATTTAAAAGTCAAAAGAGAAAGACAAAAGGAAATTGCACCTTATTATTATGATTATAAAGTGAATATAAACGCGGGTGATACAAATCAATATGCCGCAGATATTAATGATTTATATAGTGCTGCTAAAAACAAAGGTCCGCTTAGAACCAAAGATGAATATATTGCAGATGAATTGCAATATTCAAGAATAGCCCCTGGTGCTAAGCCAGATACATATAATTTTATGTATCGTAATAGACCAATAAATGAGAATCTATACAATGATGCACAAAGAAAAAAACTAAACCAATTTATAGAAAATAGCATTCCAGCATCAGAACCACTTATTAATGTACCTGAATACAGTTTACCTAAAGCTCAAATTGGAGGTTTGGGCGCACCACTAGGACTTAATTGGTCACCTAGGTTTGTAAGATCTAGTGAATCAAATTCAAATGATGAGTTTGAAGATTCTGTAGAAAAAAGAATTTATATAGAGGACCCTAGAAAAATAAATGCTACAACTGGTAAAAAAATAAATCCCAATAAAGATTTGTTTAGTGGTGAATATGATCTAACTGTTATTAATGATCTTTTAAAGAGATCAAAGTTAGACGGTCTTAGTAGAGAAGATGCTTATAATTTATTAGCAATGGGATTGCAAGAAACAAATCTTGGTAAAACAGATTCTAACATTGGACATGTACGTCAAGGTACTAAAGAAGAAACTGATTATATTGCTGGTTTTGCAAAAGCTTACCGGGATAAAATGCAATATGCGGATAGATTGAAGATTAAAGATCCAGCGCTTAGGCTACAGGTTTATAATGGTTTAGGTATGGTTTATCCGGATACAGAAAAGAAATACCATACTTTTGAAATGAAAAATGTGTATGGTGTACCTGTACCTAAATCTGGTATAAACATGCGTAAAAATCCTTTATATGGAAAAAGAATTATTGATCTAAGGGATAATGTTTTGATGAAGAACAAAGAATTAAAAAGTATTGTAGATCAATATTACAGTCCTAAAATGCAAACAGGTGGTCAACCTGTTACATTTGATGAATGGGTTAATAGTGCCCCAAATGCCATGGAGCGCATGTTTAGAAAAAACGATCAAGTGGGTTATAATAATTATGTAAATGATTTAACTAAAACTTTGAATACACCTGAAGTTGATACAAATCAAACCAGCTTTGTGCAAAACTTAGGACCTTTTCCTGAGGAGCTTATGGTTGATACAGCGCCTAATGCTAAAATGCTTACGCCTATAGATGTAAAGGATAAAGCTATTAATCCTAGTTTTATGCCTAGTCTTCCGTTTAAACCAGTTCCAAAACCTGAACAAGAAATGCTTCCGATGCCTTCTTCAAAGCCTGTAGGAGAGTTTAAACCAAGCCCACTTTTACCCGTGGATAGCCCTAAAGTAAAAATAACAAATAAAGCTGAGGGTGATTTTAATAGATTTATGGATAGTCGTTTTATGCAGGGTTATGGCAATTTAAGTAATTTTGCTGTTAATGCCGCTGACTTTGCAAATGAAATCTTTAAAGATAAAAAAAGAAAGAATGCGGAAGGACGGTTATATGATATGACAATGGCAGATAACTATTACAGTTACAATGCTAATCCCATGAATAAAAAAGGAACTTGGGATGTTAATACAGGTTTACAGGAGCAAAATAATTATACAAACTATCAAATGTTTCAAGAGGGTGGAATGTATAAAGGAAGTAATACTAATCAATATGCTGAGATTTTAGATTTAGATTCTGACTCAATAGCTGAATTGATTTCATTGGGGGCTAACATTGAAATACTATAAACATGGCAAAAGTAAAAATTTTAAATTTACCTGAGGGGATTACAATTAAAAATGGTAAAGTTCTGAAAATGCGTGATGGCGGTAATATAACCGGCGATCAATCTAATTATGGTTTAGTTACATACCCTAAATTTCCAGGAAGTATTAATAATGAAGCGTTTAATATCAGGCATAGCTTAAACGCAGTACCTAGAAATCAAGCAAATTTGGAAGCTGAAGGTGGTGAAACTGTTCTGACAGATTTGGATAATGACGGCTTGTTTGGTCTTTATGATATTAAAGGACCAAGACATTCATCTGGTGGTGTTCCTTTAAATCTTCCAGAACAATCATTTATATTTTCAGATACCCAAAGTATGAAACTAGGCGGTAGTGATTTAAAACAATTTGATATCAATAGTAGAAAAAAGATTACACCAGCTCAGGTTTCCAAACGTTATGATCTAAATAAATACTATGGAAAAATTAAAGATGAGTTTGCAGATGAAATACAAGTTAGAAGTGCCGAACTAATGATGGATAAAAATAAAAAAACTTTATCTAAATTGGCTTTTGTTCAAGAGGCAAAAAAGAATTTTTCAGATGGTGTTCCTGTTATTTCTCATCCATACCTTATATCACAAGGTATTGATCCAATTGAATTTACAGCAAGAGTAGAGGAAATATCTAATGCTAAAGCTTTAGGTAAAGCTGTTAGTGGTATGTCTGAACAGCAGTTGGTTAATCTAATGATGTTGCAAAACATGATTGCTGAGTCTAATAATCAAAGTACTTTTCAGGAACCGGCTCAAGTTGGCTTTGATGAAAGTTTTGTTCAACAGCCAATGGCAAGATATGGATTTGAATTTACTCCTGGTTTAGATTTATATCAAAAGAAAGGTGAAGTTAAAAATAAAGCATTTGATCAAAATGCATTAGACTATCTTAAAAGTTTAGGTATAAATTTTGATCTTGCAGGCACAAACTTAGAATTTGAAAATATACAGTCTGAATCTAAAAATAAAAAAGGTAGGTTTGGTTCTGCTTCTGAAAATGAGGAAAAATTTAAAAGTGCTTGGGCAGGTATTTATCCTGATCTAGATGCACTTATTAAATCTTTAGATACTTACACACCTGGTAAGAATGAATCATATAAAAACCCTGAAGTTGTGAAATTTCAAAAATGGTTTGATGAAGTTTATGTTCCTAAGGAGGTTGATAGAATTAACACGTCTGTAAAAAATTCTGGGAGACCTGAGCTTACTGATGAAGAAAAAAATAAACTTAGAACTGATTTGTCATCTAGAATAGGATTCAATCCTAATGCAAAAGGTAAAGATTATGATGGTAAGTTTGGAACGTTTAGTTCTGCAGTTAGACCTTTTAATTATAAAATAGAGCCTTTAACTCAAAGAGAAGCAGTTACTCAATCTACAAATACTCCTCAAAAGGTAAAAACAATTACACCTGCAAATCCAGCTTTGCCTGGAAATAGGCCAAGTCCTCAATGGTGGTTGCAAGATTTACTTCAGATGAATAGTATTGCCGGAAGAAACAGAGATATGTTTTTCCCGTTTCAACCTAATGTCCCAGATGTTGATTTGGGATATGTTTTAGAAGATCCTACAAGAGCCATTGCTGCTATCAATGAGAATGTTGGTCAGATTGGTGAGGCTTATGGCGCTTTTGCTGGTCCTCAATCTTTATCAGCAAGAATGTCCCAAACTCAAGGTAAAGCTGCTGAATTAATTGCAAATGAGATTGGTAGAGTTAACCAAAGAAACACGTCTGTTATTAATCAAGGTTTGGCTAGAAAAGCCCAATTTGATTTGTATGCTGGTAGAGAAAGAAGAGATAGACTTACAAAGGAGTATGATGATACACAGACTGTATTACAAAAATACATGGATGAAAAGAACTTTGACCGAGAACAGTATAATATGGCTTTGTCAAATGCTATTACTAACAGAGCTAATACATACAACTTAAATTCCCTTCAAGATTATTTTCAAATTGATCCTACTAGCGGAGGTGTTATTGGTCAATTTAGTTCTAAAGCTTTTGAACCGGTTCCGCCTTCAGACATGAGTGATCAAATGATTCAGTCTTACGTGAATCTTGCTAAAGATTTAAAAGCTGGAGGTATTGAACCAACAGCAGATTTAGTAAATAGTATAATGGGTATTAAACAACAGACATTACCACAAGAAACTTATGCTCAAAGAGCATTTAGGAGTATGCCTCAAGGTTATGGTTTTGACTACAGACAATCTCAAACTTACCCAAGTCCGTATGCAACTCCGTTTAATCCAGGTTCAACTTTACCTGAAGGATACTAAATGTAATTGATAAACTTAAAAAGTTTATTGATTTAATTTTTAAAACTAAAAAAATTTTTGTAATTTAGAGATATGGCAACTTATACACAGGGAAACCAACCTTATTTACCCAATTGGCAGCCTTTTACACCGGACTATAAATTTTTGTCTGATGTTTTAGATACAAAAACTAACAGGTATAATACAAATTATAAAGAGTTAAATGATTTGTATGGTAAGGTTGTTTATTCAGAATTGAGTCGTCAAGACACTAATGAAATGAGAGATCAATTTACAAACACTTTAGGTAAACAACTAGAGCTAGTTTCAGGTATGGATCTCTCTGTTGCTCAGAACGTTGACTATGCTAAAAAGTTGTTTAAGCCTTTCTATGATGAAAAGATTATTGTAAAAGATATGCTCTATACAAAAAAGTATAGAGATGATATGCAATATGCAAATCAGCTTCAACAATCACCAGATCAGCAAATGAGAGAACTATACTGGACAACCGGTGTAGAAGCTTTGAATTATCAAATGCAAGATTTTAAAAATGCTTCTGCAGACGAAGCTTTGGGAATGTCACTTCCTCAGTATGTTGCAGATGCCGATCTAGAACAAAAAGCATTAGATTATTTAAAAAAGCAAGGTTTTGATGTGACAATGGATAGTATATCTCCGGATGGTGCTTTTATTGTAAAAGATAGAAATGGTAATTTAATTACGGAACAAGCATATAGGATGGCTAGTAGAGCGCTTTTAGATGATCCCATTGTACAACAAGCTTATTATACAGATGCCTATGTAAAGTCAAGAAAGTTTGCAGACTCAGGTATTCAGACCGGTAATTTTAAATCAGTGAGTGAAGGTCAAAATGCTTGGGCTAGTGAAGTCATTAATGTTTATGAAAAAAATCTAGCCATTAGATCATTAAATGAAAAAGCAGATTTGAGTAAACTTCAGGATATAAATGTCAATTGGGAAAATTACATTAAAAATTATGGTATTATTCCTGGTTCAACCGAAGAGCAAGAATTAAATGTTGTACAAGATGAATTAACGTCAAAGTTAATGGCTTACCAGCAAACGCAAAGTATTTTGCAAAATGCTGGTACTATGGATACTAAAACTACAAAAGGACTTTTAAATAAAGCTTATAGTTTGATAATGGGTTATAATATGCAGGATGATCTTTCCGCAGGTGTTGTAGCTTTTTCAAATATTAACAAAAGTAGAGAACTTAAAGTAAACGACTATTATAAGCAAAAGCTTGATCACCAACATGATTTTGCAAAAATTCAACAGCAGCATACAAATGCTATGACGGAAGAAGCGCAAAAGCAGAGGAATAGAATTGATTTAGAAAAATTAAAAGGTACAATTGGTGGATCTGACTTTATAAATAGTATATTAGGTGGAGGCATGGATGCTTCAGGTGCTGTATATAATGAAATGGGTACTGAATCTTCTGCTATAGATACTGAAACAGGTTTGGCAATTGACCCTAAAAAATATGATTATGTTAATGGTCAACAAAATAAGATCCTTAATTATCATCAGGATGCACTTAATGAAAACATCCAATTTGGATTAGAAGCTTTAGAAAAGTTTTATCCATCAAAAAATGGTAATAATCAATATTCACTTAACTTTGAAAATACAGGAATTACTACTACCAAAGTGGGATCTTTACCAGAATTAAGGCAGTATCTACAAGATCCTCGCAATAAAACTATTGCTGAAGGATTTATATATAAAATGCATGCTTTAATGAAAGATCCGGATTTGGCAGTTAAGACAAATCCAAATTTTGTTAAAGAAAACAGTGGCGCTAATTATCAAGAATTACAAACTAGATTTGATGTCTCTATGGGTCGTTTGACTGCTGTAGATAATATACAAACCCAATTTATGGGTACAGTAAGTGATAATTTTGATAAAGCAATTCAAACAGATTTAACATCTGAAACTAAATCTGTGCGTGAAGATATAGCTGCCGGTGCACTTAAAATTATTCAGCCGTCTCAAAATGGAACATCCAGAATAATCTCAGAGCAAGAATTTATTGCTGACTTTATTCAGAAGGCAAAATCTAAAGGTCCACAAAATAATAAATATTATTATTACGCTTCACCTGCAGCTTATACTAGAGCTTCTATAGGAACACTTCCTCCAGGGGGAGTAAGTGCGCAGGACTTAGCTATGAGTTCTAGTAGAAGACCTAAGACGGATGGTTTTATATTTAATGAAAATTTAGCTGTGGCAAATGCAGTTAAGTCTTACAAAAGACAAAAGGATATTATGAATGCTACCCTTAGTGGTGTACTTAATACCGAAGCTGAAAAAGGTGGCAAAGGAAGGATCTTTCAAAGTTTTGACGCTGGCTCATTTATGAGAGGTGTACCAAAAGATCAAATGACTGCTGCTGATGCTCTTAAAAATCCGTCCTATCCTTCGTTCTTTGATCCAACAACAATTGGTAAAGATCCATTGTCTCAAAGGAATTTTGCTTTTTTGGTTGGACAGGTTAAGAAAACACCGTCTCAAGATTTAACGTTCTATGCTGGTGATATTGGTAAAGATGATGTTAGAACTGAATCAAGTAACGCTAAGGCTAAGCAAGTATTTGATCAATGGTTGTTAAGTGTTTCTTCTTTTTCAAATGCTAAAGCAAGTAAGACAAATATACCAAAAGCTAATATTACATATAATCCTGTATATGGTGCAAATGATGCGGATAATTTGGGAAAAACTAAAGCGGCATATGTGATAACTTTTGATACAGATTGGTTACAGTCTTTGCAAGGAAGCACTAATAAACCTGGTTTAATTGGCGCAATTGAACTTGAATCATTTAAAACAATAACTATATCTTTTCCTCAGGATAAAGACGTTAGTGACAGAAGTTTTAAAGATTTTAATTTTTCTAATGTGATTTATGATGTAGAGTATTCACCTGAAAAGCAATACGTAAAAAATATTGATTCCGGAGGTAGAGTAAGAGTTTATAAAAACGCAAAAGATGAATTGATTTTGGAGACTCAACCCACCATATATAATATTAAAACGGGGAATATGGAGCCATTGCAAGTTCAAACATTTCCTATAGGGCAAATTGCAAGTGGAAGTCCTATTGAACAAATTGATTTTATAGTGCAACAAAAAATCAATCAGCTTAATATTATAGCTCAAAATAATAACAAAAATCAGTTGGCAAATAAAAAATCAAAACAATAACTTATTTAAGTATGCTAAATGCTAATACAAACGAAAGACTAATGTCGGAAGGTGGTTTGCCACAAACAAATCCTCAAATTCCAGATAGTAGTAAATTTGAGTTTCAATCTGTATATGATTTTTTTTCACCACCAGATACTCCGGAATTTAATCAAATTATGGATCCTGAGTATGAAAATATGCTTAGGCAACATGCACAACAAATTAATTCCTATGCTCCTGCTGCTATTGGTAATTTAAATACACCAACACCAACATTATCTTCAGAAACGTATAACCCCACAAAGCAAAGAACCGGATACAATTTATCTACTCCGGATGGTATACATGCGTTACTAAATGATTTTTCAGGAGTAATTAAGAGTGACAAACCGGTTATAGCAAATCCAATTGCAGCTGGTATTAGAGAAAGTAATTTTGATAGATACTATAAACATCCTAAATTTTCAAAGTTAGGCTGGCATCCTTACGCTGACAATGAATCTTTTTACAATGCTAATTCTTCTTGGTGGGATGATTTTGGAAGAATGAGTACTCAGTTCGGTAATCTTGCTAGCACAGGGTTTGTTTCATCATATCGTTCTATTGGTGATTTGTTTGATTCAGATTCATATTTTTCAGGTACTGATATGGAATCAGCATCAGAATTTTCTGATGCAATGCGAATTGGGAATAGTACACGAGGTGGTGTTGCTGGTTTTGCCAATAATTTAGCACTTCAGTTTGGATATACCGCTGGTATAATTGGGTCTATTGCGGTTGAAGAACTTGCCCTTAGTGCTGGGGCAGCACTTCAAGGATATATGAATCCTTTAGCAGATGCTGCTCTTGCAGGTAGAACTGCGTTGAATATGGGTAGATTAGGTAGAAGTATAGCACAATCTTTTGATGTTACAAGGTTTGCCGGTGCTACAAGAAATATGTATAATACATTAAGGTCTGTAGACGCGGCAAAAGATTTCTATTCTTTTGCTAAAACTGGTGGTAGAATTGCAGGTCAAATTTTTGCACCAGAAACTTACAGGGCAATAAAGACCTTAAACAGTACTGCAAATGGAGCGCAAAATCTTACAAACATGGCCAAAGTTTCAAAAACTTTTGGTGGTTTTTATAGGGATTTGAGATCTTTGAACTTAGCGCTTTCTGAATCAAAGATGGAAGGTGGTATGGTTTATGCTCAGCAGTTGGCAAATAATTATGATTATTATTCTGAAAAAAACAACGGTACCCCAGTCACTGAAGAGCAAATGGGTTTGATCACAGAAAATGCATCTAGAGCTGCATACTGGACTACACTTCAAAATGCGCCAACAATATTCTTTTCAAATCAATTGCTTTTAGGAAACGCTTTTGGAGCATACAATAAATCATTAAGTAGAATACTAAATGATAATGTTAGTGGTTTGGCCGGTAGAGTCATAAGAGCAAAGGGTATCACTGAAGCTGGTAAAGCTGTGACTCGTCCATTTATAGATGCAGGTACAGGTTTAAAGGGTCTTTATAATACAGTTAAAGCTGCTGGAGTAAGGGGTAGTGTACAAATGGGTGCGCATGCTTCACTTAGATATTTTGCTGCTAATTTATCTGAAGGTATCCAAGAATTAACCCAAGAGGCAATTGCTCATGGTACAAAAGATTACCATCTTGAAATACTTAAAGATCCTGCATCTGGTGGAAAAGATTTATTGTCTGCAACAATTGCTTCAGCGGTTGGTTCTCAATTTAATTCCCAGGGATTTGAAACTTTCATGTCCGGATTTTTAATGGGTGGTCTTGCACAAGGACCACAAAAATTACTTTTTCAAGGATTACCTAGTTTGTATCAACGTACTTTTGAAAAAGAAAAGTTTGAGGAATACAAAAAAAATAAAGAAACTTATATTAATAACTTAGTTAATTCTTTAAATGATGCTTACGAGATCACAGCAAATGATCCAATGAGCTCAATTTTTGATACAAACAAAGTCAATCTTGTTTCTCAAAAACAAGCAAGTGATAATATACTGCAATCAATATTTGATGATTCAGAATTTGATTTTGTAGATGCTAAAGATTTTTCAAAATTTCAGTCTATTTACACAGTTCTTTCTAGTGGTAAAGCATCTGACTTTAAAGCTCAGTTCAGAGATTATTTAAAGATGACCAATGAGGAATTGGCTCAAATTTTTCCGGCTAGCAAAAAAGATATAAAATCAGGAAAGCTTGCATCTAGAATGCAAGATATGATCAATAAGATTGATCAGCTTGAAGATTCATTTAATGAAAATAAAAATAAATTTCAGAATCCGTTTAATTCATCTATTTACAGAAAAGGTACTAGAGAGTATAATGAGGAAAGAATAAAAGAAATGTCTTTTGAGCATGCTAGATATCTTTACATGTTTACTGAAGATGGTTTTAAAAGAGCTTTGGAAAGATCTAAACTACTTTATGATGACTTAGCATCTGATCCAATTGTTGGAAAAATGGCAGCTAGTGATATTACAGTTTTGTTAGATCAAAACTCACTGGCTAAAGAAATTAAAATGCTCCTCAGTGAAATTTCTGTTTTAGATCCAAAGGAGAACAAAGAAATTATTGAAGCAAAAACAAATAAACTTAAAGGTCTTGATGCCGTGTTTAATGTTTTATATGCTAAAGAAAACTTAAATGCTAAAGGTAATTTTGATAAACGTAAAATAAATAAGTTACGCAAAGCTTTTGAAACTTATGTTCAATTGCTAGCAAAATCAAATGGTACTTTTGCGGATCAAAATAAAATAAAAGAAGCGCTTAAAAAAATTATAGACTATAAAGATCTTTCAGAAAGAGCAAATGCTTATAACAAATCTATTGAGTACATGAATAACCCAGATAGATTTGATGAAATCAGATTAAGGGCTTACGAATTTTATAAAAGTATTTTTAGAAATAGAGCACAGGTTTTTAAAGAGTCACTTAAAAATTATATTTCTAAATCTGAAATAAACCAATTTTTGAATGAGCTTGATAAACTAAATGTAATCCCTGATCCGGAAGAAGTTAAAATCTTTATGCAAAATGGAGACATTAATGTTCTTCAAAATTTTTATTCTGAATCAGGATTGGTTGGAAAAAATACTGACCCAGATATTTACGATCAAATTCAAGGATTAATAAATATTTATAAAAGTTCAGTAGAACCTACAGTCACTGAAAAACCAGAAGATGAAGCAACTGCAAAATCAAATGTTGAAGAAAATATAGATGCACTATTAGAAAGTGCTAAAATTGATGATGCTCCAGAAAAAGCTGAAACATCCGTATATGGAACTGAACCAAACATAAATCCTTTCATTAAAAAATTACTAGAGGCTAAATATAGATTATATGTTGGCCGCCAAATTAGTTTGGGTAAGAGTCCTGTATCTCAAATTAATTGGCTTAAAGGCAAAGAAGCAGAAAGTTATTTGAATGCATATAAAGCTTTAAAAAAGGTATGGTATAATGATCTTAAAAATTCAGGGCAACAAAGCTTAATTGAAACTAATGGTAATTTTGATATAGGTTTTGAAGAATGGTTGAAGAGCAAACAGGATGATCCTATCATTGATAAAGTATTTGATATAGTTGACTTAACTATTCACGATTTTATTAAAATTCCAACTCCTAATTCAAGTTTTGTTTCTAATACTTCTGACAAAGTTGTTGATGATACATTTGATAACGTAGTGATTATTGAAAATAAAACTTTGATTGATGATCCTGATACAGGACTTTCTACACAAACTTCAATTTTTACAGTTAGAACTAAAGCGGGTCAATTAATTGAAGATGCATATACAAAAGCAGCCGGTGTTTCATCTGGAGCAGCTTTTAGTAATATTAGTAAAGCGCGTGAGGCAGCTAAAAAACTAGATCCTTTATTGGTTGAAAATACACCTTTTAAATTTGGGGATAAAGAAGTATTTTATGGTTCTTCTGTATATGATAAAAATGGAGATGGTTATGTAGTAATTGGTACGGCTCCTGAAGTTCAAAGAGGCGGTAAATTATTTTTACTTCCTTTTGATAAAATAAAGAATGCTTCTACTAAGCAAGAGAGAAATAGGTTAGCTAAGAAAGTTACTGAAGATGAGTTTACAAACGATTATGTTTTAGATGAATTTAATTTTTCCAGGCTTTCTGAAAATACTTCTAAACTTTTAGTTGACGAGGCAGTTGGTGTTTATAGTTTTAGAAATGCAAATGAAACTGAAGAGCAAGCAAATCTTAGATTGCAAACTATTTTAGAAAATTTAACGCCGGAGGAAAAAAAGTTTCTTTTAGTTATTAAAAGAAATCCCAAAGAAGGAGTTAGAGGTAAATATAAAATAGGAACGAAGGATGAAAATCCTTATATCAATAAAGTAGCTGAGCCATTTTCTGTAGGTCTTACTTTTGCAGATCCGAACACAAGATCAAGAATAAATAATATACTTTCACAAAATGGAATAGAATTAAGTTCAGATCCAAATGGTGTATTTGGTTTTGTAAGAACTGGGTCCGTTCAATTTGTAAATAAAAAGAATGAGGTTATAAATCCAGTAAATCTTCCTAAGGAAATTATTGATGACACGTTTAAAATTTATGAGTCTCAGGAACCAAATGCTGTAACTAATATCAGAAATAATTTTGCAATTCAACAAGCTTTTGTTGATCAGATTGCTGATAAGATGGAAGGTGTAGATAGTATAATTATTCCTGCCAATGAGTTACCAGAATTTAGTTTTAATATTGGTTCTTCAGTTTATGTAAAAAATAAATCTGAGCGGAGTATATACGATCTTAAATACAATACTGTAGATGGGGTCCGCGTATTAATGATTAATGATAAACTTAAAGATGGAACTATATTAAGTCGCATATTAACGGATATTGATGACATTGATGAGAGCAATGCTTTTGTAAATAAACTTGAATCTGATTTAAAAGCCCAGCCTGGTTTATTTGAAGTTTTACAAAAAAGTCAGAGATATGTTCTTTTGATTAAATCACCTAATGGTTTATTTACCGGTGCTCCTTTAAAAACTAATAGACTTTCTGATGATCAAATTTTTGAATTAGGTCGTGAACTTATTAAAGAAGGTATTAGAACAATTAATGAAAACTTAGTTGGTGAAGGATCTGTAGAAACAAAGAAAATTAAAGACCCAAACTTTAATATTGAATTTAATAGAGCTTTTAATAAAAAGTTTTACATTACAACTAACATTGAAGGTTATACTGTTGAAATTAATGTTAATTCAGATGGTACATTTAGAGCGGAGCTGTACGATAAAAACGCAAAAAAAGTTATTGGTACTTCATATATAAATGAAGGCAGGCAAGGAACTCTTGATTATCAAGATGTTGAAAATCCAGATATTATTGAACGTCTTTTAGATAACCTTCAGAAAAAGGGTATTGATAAAGCTACTCAGGATTACAAAGAAGATAAGAAGAAAGATCCATCTTTAGAAATTCCTGAATGGACTAAACTAGAAATTTCAAAATCTAATGTAAGAGATAGTTTTCAAGAAGATGCAACTGTTGATACAGTTATTAATAATACTGTAACAAATCTTGATGTTAATGTAAGAACTAATTATAAGCTTAGACTAAATGCAGGTTCAAATACCATTCAAGAAGTTTTATTATTTGCCGCAACGCCGGCTGCTATTCAGCAAGAAAATAAAGTAGTTGTTGAGGAAACACCTGTAGCTCCTGTTTCTGAAATAGAAGCTAAGAAAGCTGATATAGAAAGAAGAAGAAAAATATCATTAACTAAAATAACAGCAGAACAAGCTAAAAATATATCAGGTATACAAGATCTTGAAGGTTATTATGAAATTAATGGTTTTTGGGAAGGAGTTTATATAACAGATAAATTTGAAGGAAGGTCCACTCCTTATAAATCTGCTATTACAGCAAATTCTGAGAAAGAACTTTTAGATAATATCAATGCTAAATATGATGCAGAACTAGTTGCTTTAGAAGGAGTTAAACCTGCACCAATTGCTGTAACTACTCAAGAAGTTACAGCACCTCTTAAAAGAGAGTTGCAACAGAATCAAGTAAGAATAAAAGAGATTGAAGCTGAGATTGATAATGCTGAATCCGATATGGTTAAAGCAAGTCAATTAATGGAAGATAATGCTGAAAGGCAAAAGTTAATTGCGCGGAACAGAGAAATTCAAAGAAAGCTGCTTGCTAACAAAATTGTAAGTAAAACACTTAGTGAACAAGAAGTTGCTGACATTGATGAGTTTGTAATTTGGGCAAATAATAATTTGCCAAACTTTATTACTGTTGAAGATATTTCTAATCTTAGAGATAACCTGGTTACTAACGGTGTACGTGTTGGGGCTTTTGTTTTATCAATGAATCAAATTGCAGGTGGAATGACCGTAAAAGGTACACTCTACACCGGCGCTAAATCTCCGTATAAATACCATGAAGCATTTCACGGTGTATTTAGATCTTTACTTTCTAATACACAACAAGATAAACTATACAAGATTGCTGAGGCAGAATTAAAAGCAAAGCTTGGTAATAAGTTTGAAGAAGAACTATCTAAGTTTAGAAACTCTGCTGATTCATATAAGGCAATGAGTAGAAAAGCTCTTGAAAAAGAGTTTTATGAAGAATACATGGCGGATGAATTTGATAAGTTTAAAATGGATCCTAGATCTACAAAAGCTAATCCGGCAATTAAAAACTTCTTTACTAGACTTATTGAATGGATTAAATCTTTGTTTAGTTCTTATTCACCTAATGAGCTTCAAGAATTATTCAAAAATATTGATTCAGGTAAATTTAAATCAGCATCGCCAATCAATAACAGATTTACTGATAGTCTAGCTAATGGTATCACTCTTGCTAATAAAATTATCCCTGTGGAGATGATTGAAAGTGAGACAGGTGCATTTGGATATAGGACTTTAGATAATGACTTTGCAAGAAGTCTGATATCTTCTATTTCTGCAAGAGTTATTATGCTTGAGCAAGAAAATAAAAATGCTAACTTTAATCTAAAGGAGGCGGTTAATGATTCTTTCAATAGATTTAGGGCTCTCTATAGTACTAAGCGAGAAGCCTATAAAACTATGGAACTTACACCTGAACAAAAAAGTAATCTTAGAGATATTGAAAAAGCTTTTTCTGATTTTTCTGATTTTATTAAGGAGGGTGTTTATGATCAATTAAAATATTATGATATTAAAACAAGAAACGTTGAAGATGATTTAGAAGATTTAGAAGAACAAGTAGGAGATAGACTTAGAACTACTGATCAGTATGACAAAGATGTAACTAGTATTGGTGGATTTTCTTCTCTTTCTTCATTCTTGAGAAAATACATTGGAACAACGTCTATTTCGGAAATGGACCAGTTTGGTAATGAATATTTGATTGATCAAGAAAAAGATATAAATGGAAATGTTATAGAAGGAACCGGTGAAAAGCTTTTAATTACTGTAGATTTTGCTACAGCTTATAATGGCTTTTTGAAAGCAGTTAAGAATATAAATGATCCCATTAAGATTTTACAACGTCTTTATTTTTTTGGTATTAATAATCCTCAAACTCAAGCTGTAGTAAACAAATTATTTCTTGATTTAGGAATTAAATGGGAAGGTCAACTTGAAAATGATCAACTTCCTCAGTATTCTAGTACTATAATTGAAAAATTTAGAAATGGCCAGGAAGTAACGCCAGAAGAATTAAAAGAAGGTATTAATAGACCTTTACTGTTTCAAGCTGTACTAAAAGGTTTTGAAAATGCACGTGTTGATTACTTGTTTATACATAGAAGTCCAGGCGATAAAGTAACCACATATACAGCAGCAAATAGAGATGATGCCAATACCCAAGTTGATAGATGGGGGCAAGCTTATATTCAAAAGTTTAAACGTTTAAAAACAAGTAAAGACGCTAGAGATAAAATTGTTAAAGAATTACAAACACTTGGGTCTTACTTGCAGTTTGTTGGAAAAGATGAGAAAGTAAGCAAAAAGCTTAAAAGCAGGGAAGATGATATACTTTTGAAAGATGCTATTAACTTTTCAAAAGTTATTGAAGAATATTTAGGTATTAGTTTAAGTCCAAAGTTTATTGAGTTTAGTATTGCAAAAAATCTTGAAGAGTTAACACCTTATCAGAAAGCATTACTAAATGCAAATTCTAATGCAAAAGTTTTAGAACAAACTGATGTTGTAGAAATTACGAAGGCTATCGCCAGTAATCAAAATTTATTTACTATAGACGAAGGTGTAAAGATTAGACTTAAAGTAATTGCATTATCTAATGCGGAATTTGATGAAAATGTTGGGGCTTCTGTATTCAAGAATCCAAATGGTGATTTAGTTTATGCTCACCAATTACCATCATTTCATTTAAAGAAAGTAAACTCACTTAATGATATTACAGATAATGGAGCGAAAATTGAAAAGTTAAAAAATTCTGATGACTATCTCAAAGATAACTTTCTTTTAAATAGTGAAGCATTTAAACAGCTTTCAGCTGAAGGTAAATTAAGAGTTCTAAGAATATCCGGATCAAAGATTGGTAATATTGATTTTGATGAAGATGGTTTGATGTCAGAAACTTCAGGTAGAACTCCTTCATCTGGTACAACTTATGGTGATTCAACACCAAGAGAATTTATTCTTAATTTGATTAATTCTTATAATTATGATGTTGACTCTTCAAAAGGTAAATTAAAAAATAAAATTTCTTGGGCAGCTGAAGATAAAACAATTAACGTTGCAGCTATTGCCCCTGTTCTTTTACGTGTACTAGAATCTTCAAACACGGGAGATATGATGGCTTTACCTGTATTTAAAGCTGTAGAAAAAAATTCAAAGGGAGAAACTGTTTTAACGGACCAAGCACTTGATGCTATATTAAACAATATTGCTGCTGAATTTACAAGAATACAAAAAGAGTCTAATCCGGAAACTGCAACTCAAGAATTATATGTTGGATATAATGCGCTTGCAATTGAAAGTACAGAAACAGGAACTGAAGAAATTATTCCTATTAATGTAAATAGCCCAAGTATTAATAAAGCTAGAGCTTTTAACTTTCATAAAACAGGTGTTCTTTTAAGTCCATTAGGCCAGAAAAAAGAAAGCCGCCAAGGGATTGTAACAATTCAAACTTCTGATATCAAATTGGAAAGAATTGAAAAAGGAAAGCAAACATCTCTTATATATGATCAAAAAGCCGCAGAACAATTTATTGGTTTTACATCTACCGGTGTTGTTAGAGATGCTATTGTAAAAACTAAAGATGGAGACAAGAATATTCAAAAGAAAATTATTGGTAGAGGTTTAATAAGAGTAACGCCTGAAAATAGAGAAAGAATATTTGAAGATTTTAAGGGCTCTATTTCACTTATTCAAAATGATCAGTTTAAATATGAAGTACGTATTGGCAATAAAAAGTTTTACGTAGAATCAATCAATGAGCAGAAGTTCTTACAAGGTAAGAAACCTATGTATATGTATGATTTGATGGAAGTTGGGGAAGCTGGTTTAATGGATCAAGTCACAGCTCTTATTGGTGGATTTGAAGCTGAAGGTTACTTAGATAAACTAACTGAAGCAGCGCGTTCTCAGGAGTTTGCAGGATTAACTTTTATGGAAGCTATTCAAAAGCTTGGTATAAAGGAATCAGAGTTGAAAGGATTTTTGCAAAATAGAATGAACCAAGAATTTGCAGAGTTTAATATTACACTGGACGAACTTGTTGGTGCAGAAGGTGGATTAGGAAACTTCTTGACAAATGGCATTCAGTCAGGATCTGGTACAATAACCACAGAATCTAGAGAAGCCGGTCGTTTATTAAATATTATTCCTGAAGACAAAGCATATAATCTAAAGCAAATCTTTTTTAATGACTATATAAATACTACGGCCATTAACCAAATTTTATTAGGTGATAGTGCTTATAGTTTGAAGGACGCGGTTGATGAAATTAAAAGAGCAAAAGCACAGTCAGCATCTTACTATAGTGCAGCAAGTACAGTAGCTGCACCTGAATATGGTATTTACAAACCATTACAAGAAATTTCTTTGTTTGAGTTAACGGAACCTATTGTCAATTCAACTCATAATACCAGTAAAATTAAAAATGCAGATGCTCAATTGTGGATGACAACTAAAGCTTTCCGTAATTTTCAATACGGTTTTGGTAAACTTACTCCAGCCCAAGCAGCTTTGTTTGATAAAATTGAAAATGGTGATGATGTTAGTGCTGATGATATTTTTGGTACAGAGGAATCTACCGGATATGCTAAGAGGCAAGAAATGCTTAATTCTCAAAAGCTTGTCTATGCGGATGGTAAAACATTCGTTAAGATGTCAGCATTCCCATTATTACCACAGTTTACTTCAATAAAAGACTCTGAAGGTAACTATACTATTCCTAAACCTAATAAAGTAGCTTTACATAATTTAAGAGTTAAGCTTGAGGCATTTGAAAAAGAAAATGATACAGTTTCGGTAGCTGCCCCAAGATCTGCATTAAAAATGATGCAAAAGAATGTGTCTAACATTCACAGTGTTACTGGAACAACAAATCCATTAAGTCAAGATCAATCTGTTACACTTAATGCTAATTACTTAGGTTTACAGGTTATTAATCCATCTAATAAAACTGTTATAACGGATCCTACCCAGGTTAAAACGTTGGTTACTTCTGAACAGAATGATTCTACAGAAGTGATAGTCAATGGTAAGAAAATAACACTAGGTGAAGTGAGAGCTGCTTATCATAAAGCAACTAGAGATAGAGGTAACTTAAACTATATCAACAAAAGAAATTTGATATTCTCTTTTGATCTAGAGTATGCAATAGATGAACTTCATAAGAGTATTAAAGAAAATGCTATTACTGCAGATCTTTATACTTACTTGAGATACGCAGAAGCTAGTCTTGCATCTACAGGTTCATCAAGTCATTTGATGGAATTATTTTCACTAGATGAATCCGGAAATCAAAAGTATAATCTTAATAACCCTCTCACTTATGATAAGTTCTTGAATTTATTCATGAGCTATTTCAGCAAAAGTGTGTTTAATGAGAAGTTACCTGGTGCAACAATATCATTGGTTTCTGATTATGGCGTAAGAGTTTACAGAAGAGTTCTTTCTGTAGATGAAAATGGAATGCCTGATAAATATGAGATTATTACTGAAGCTCAATATGAGGCTATGGCTAATAAACCTGGTATTGCATTTAATATTGATGAAGGTTCTTATCCAGGTAATGATGAAAATCTTGCAGGTCTTAATGATGCAGTGAAAAAATCTAAGGGTGCCGGTGTTGTTATTATTGACCGTTTGAGACATAACATGAAAGAGTATGACTCAAACGGAAAAGAAACTGGACAAAGGTATGGTGAAATGATATTACCACCTCACCATAAAGAAGTGATGGAACAGTTACAACTTCAAGGTAAATCTATTCCGGATGTTGTAGGTAAAATGTTTGCTGTACGTATTCCTTCACAAGATAACCATTCAACTTATAACGTTAAGTGGATAGACTTTATGCCTGCTATTTATGGTTCTTCTGGTGTGTTTGCAAGAGAACTTATTGAGATATCAGGAGCTGACTTTGACATTGATAAACTCTATACGCAATTTAAAGAGTTTTACTTAGAAAACAATAAGTTCAAAGAATATGGAAAAGCTACAACTGATGATGCTAAATACATTGAGTATATAAATTATGTAAATAAAAAAGTAAAAGATTCAGATTCCATATATAGTGAAGCATTATATAAATACAATGGTCGGGGTGTAGGTAAAGCTATAAGTATTACCTATGAAGATTTACTTTCTGCAAAGAGTAGAGGCTTTACTGAAAATTCTATAAATGCTTTATTGGTATTAGGTATGCCTGTTACCTTAGCGGATTACAAAAAATATAAGGAAAAGTTCAGACATGAACCATATGCCGCAGCAATTAATAATGATATTTTAGATTATAAGTTTGCACTTATGGGTAACGATTATGTTACTGAAAGAAAACCTTTGTTTTTGGATAATAATGGTAAAACTACAACTGTTAACACGGGTAAGCCTGCGTTAGATGAAAATGGTAAGCAAAAAACTTCTGTAGCAATCTCACATGAAGCAGCTGACATGGAAGTTTTAAAGGATCTTTGGAATGAACTCAAAGAAGAACTTCCGGAATGGGCCGCTTTATCTGAAGAAGAAGGTATTGATGTAGATAACTTATATGGCAAGCTTAGAATGTTTGCTAACAACAAAGAAGGTTCTAGATCAATTGGTGCGGTTGTATTGCCTAACCTATATTTAAATCTTCTTCAGGAGTATGATGTAAAAATTGAAAGTACCAAACTTAATAGTGAAGAAGTATTACCTCAAATTGAATTTGGTGGATTTACATTTAGAAACTTTAACAATACGTTTGAGTTAAATGAAGACACTAGTCAAGGTAAAAGAACTCAGTATATAATATCTGCTTTAATCACTGCAGCAACTGATAACGCTAAAGAAAGACTTTTGGCTAAGCTTGGTTTAAATATCAATGCTTTATCAATTGTAGCAAATCTTACAGCTTTGGGTGTTCCTATAAAAACTTCAGTTCTTTTGGTTAACCATCCTGTTATTAGGCAAGCTTACTTTATGGAAGCTAATGCACCGGCTGATCAAAAGATATCTGCAAGATCTATAGTGCAAGAACGAATTAGTGCACTAGAAACAACATTTCTTGAAGAGGAGGAAAAAAAACTGAGAACTTCCGTCACTCAAAACTCTTTAATGGAAGCAATTGAGACACCATTAATTAAAGCGAATGCTACTGAGGGTGATATGATTGAACTTAGAGAAAGTAATGAGGTAACAAAGATGCAAGTCATTGATGAAATTTCAATATTAGAACAGTTTTTAAATGCTTATAAACTAGCTAATACTACGCGGTATATGGGTGATATCTTAAGTCTTACCAACGGTTTAGGTCAAGGTCTTGAGGCAATTGATAAGAGAAATGAGGCAATAAAAAAATTAGGTCTTAATTTATCTAAGGAACAATTTTCAGCATTAGGTGTTAATAGACCAATGATTGATGCTAGACCTGTGTTCAAAGGTCTTACGTGGCAAGCCGGTTATCTTGAAAGATTCCAGGAGTTTACTAATTTGTTATTACCGAAAGTAGTTCTTTCAACAACTCCTTTATTTAGAACAGTCACTGAAGAAATAGCATATCAAACTACGGTTAATAGTTTACCTTATGAATTAAAAGATAAAACTAAAACAAAAATTGCTAAAGATTTTCTATCTTATTTGACAATTAAAGCTTATATCCAAAATGGCTTAGTTAATAATTCACAGTCTATAGCTACTCTTACAAATGGATTAATTTATAATCAAGACGGTATTGAAAATATAACTAAAGTATTGGATAGACTTAGATCAACTGAAGAAGGTGCTAACAATTATTTTTTGAACTCTTTTATTATTACTGAAAAAGCAAATTTAAAAGGTAATAAAACCGGTTTAAATTTAGCTGGTGCAAATACATTTTTAAGATATAATGATTCTCAAAAGTTAGACATTCAAAATGGCTTTATGGCTTTGTATGCTGATCCATTAACAAGATCAGATGCAAAAACAATTGTGCATTATATGATGGTCAAAGATGGTTTGCAATATGGTTATAAATCAATTGTTGAAGCTGTAGCTCCAATTGCCATTGATAATTACTTATCCCATATTGATACAGTACAGGCGGCAATAGAAAGACCTAATGATACTATATTTAAGTCAACATTTGGTATGAGCATAGATGACTTAGTGATTGATTTTATGAAGGGTTATTTAACATCATCAATTAACGCCTATATAATTAAAAAAGTAAGAGCAAAAGTCTATGATCCGGAAACAAAAATTATTGGTATTGAATCTAATTTTACTAAAGAACTAGCTTCGTCTAATTCTGAAGCTATTTTTGTTTTTGGAGATAATTTTGCAAGGCAAGGCACTGTTGGTAATAGTTCTATAAGAGGTTTGGATAATGCTTTTAGCTTATTCTTTAAAAAGGATATGAATAGAATTGATTCTTCTTACTACACAGATGATGAAGCTGGAGATTTTATTACGATCTTTGATGAGCAAATGGAACAATTAACAAATATGATTGCTGAAGAAAAGAAAGTAATTTTACCTAAAGAATTAATTTCATCTTCAGAACTAGCTGACTTTAAAAAGAATAGTCCCGTTGTATTTGATTATGTAAAGTCAAAGCTTTTACAAGAGTTTCAGTATAACATTGAAACTAAAGAGAAAAAATCTGATGAAGAAAAGAAAGCAGCAAGAGTTTCAAATGTTAATATCTTAAAATCTCCTGTTCATGTGGATTCATCCGGTGTAGTATCAAAATTAGTTGTTAATTTATATACCGGAATTTCAAGACTTGAAAAAACAAATGCTGTCACTTCTAAACGTGATGTTCCTTCTAGTTCAAAATTAACTAAAAAATTTGGAAATCTTTTTATTAAAAACAAAAAAGCATTATATAAAGCTGGTTTTAGGAATTTAATTGATTTCAAAAAAGGTTCTGAATTTTACACTGAGGTAGAATTCCCAATAGTTATTAGACAAAATGTTGGATCGGACTATAAAGCTATATATAAATATTATGTACTTGCAAGAACACAAAGTTTAATTCCATCAGAAAATTTAATTAACTATAATAACAAAGCTGTCGGTAGTTATGCTGAGTATGTTGAAGTAGACATAAAAGGTTCAAACGCTCAGAATCCAATTGGTTTTATGTTTGGTGATAGACCTAATACAAAAGATCTAAGAGAGTTTGTAAAAGAAGTTAATTCTGATGATGCTAATTTTAATCAGTTTGATGATGAAAAGTTTGACTCAGTAATAGACAAAGCTGATTATGGATCCGGTGTGTCACTGCCTGTAAATTCAGAAATAACAGCGAATGAAAAAGGTATTCAAGTTAATGGTCAAAATATTAGTAAAGTAAAAGAATCATCTGAATCTTTTGAATCTGAAAATCTTGCAGAAAGTGATATTGAAATAACGGGTGATGAAAATCTAACCGATATAGATAATAATTCAATTAATATTTCGGCTAGCTCATTCTTTGCTAGTTTACTAGAAAATGAATATTCAGAACTTAAGAGTTGGTGGGATCAGAATATAGATGGTGTATCTGATGAAGCTTTGCAAAATAAAAATAAAATTAAAGAACTAACTAAAGATCCTAATATGAAATTTAAAGTAAATGACTATGATGATTTTTTAGATGAGTTTAAACAAAGTGGTTTTCAAAATGAAAAAGAATTTATAGAACACTTCAAAAATTGTTATCTTTAATATATGGCATGTTTTAATAGAAATACACAGGAATATAAAGATCTATTAGGTAATTTTAATAGTAATCTTAAAGTTGACGGTATCATTACCGGTTGGCAGCTAGCAAATAACAGTGATAAATTTCCCACTGTAGCAGAAGCCAATCTGTTTTTGAAAAATAAAAAAATTGCTTTTAATCTTAAAAAAAGAGATTTTTCAGATGTCTTATTGTCAAATCTAGTTAATAAGCGCCTTGTAAGTAAATACAAAGATGCATATTGGGTTGTTAATTCAAATAGAGCTTCACGCGTTTATGATGAATCTGTATTGCAAAGCAACTTTAGTAAAATTAAAAGATATCTTCAAATTAATAATATTCCGGTAGAGGCTTTACAATTTACTAGAACTAGGCAATCTATTAAGATTGCAGTTGATGATTCTATATTTAGCCCTAAAGATTTATTAGAATCTTCCAGGTCCTGGGATACTAATAAAAGTAAACATGTTATTGTTCATTTAATGAGGTTGTTTCCAAATCTTAGGATTGAAATGACTACTGTAGCTAAAGCAAAAGCATATTACGATTCATTACCTGCATGGCAAAAGGCAAATGTTAAATTTGAAAAAGTAAATTCTTATTTTGATCCGGTTGCTAGCAAGGTTTTTTTGGTTGAAGGTAGAGTTACAGATGAAACAGCTATTGAAGAAATACTTCATCCTTTTACAGATGCCTTGTATATAGAGAATAGAGGTTTGTTTAACTCTTTGCTAGAAGAGGCCAAGCTAAATTTCCCAGTATTAAAGCAGCAAATTGAAAATTCTTATAGTGATAAACTTGGATTTACTAAAGAAGACAGGGAATTTGAACTTGTCACACAAGCTCTGAGTAGATATTTTAAAAAAGAATTTGAGGAAAATCCCACAAAGACTTTTAAAGAAAGAATAAAAGAGTTTTTGGATTGGTTTGCCGGTATTATAAATAATCTGCACAAGTATATTACGGGTGTAGATATTAACATCCAAGATATCAAACCTACAGCTACTCTATCTGATATTGCTAAGTTGTTAAATACTAGTGATATCAAATTTGATATGAAAGCCAGTGCTAATAATAAAATTAGATTTTCACTTACACCTGAGCTTCAATCTGTAGTTGATTTTGCATTAAGTCAATCTAATGAGGCACAATCTATAATTATTAAAAAGCTGTTTCATCAAGCGCAAGAACTTAAAGATGAAGTAGGATCATTATCCGCCGGTGAAGATGGTCCAATTGTTGTTCTTAATGAAGAGAATCACATCTACTATAATCTATTAGATACAACTGAAGTTTTTAAATCTACAACTGAAAGAATTAAAGGAACTTTTTCTGAGGAAGATTTATTTAATAAAAAGTTAAATCTTGATTTAGGAAATGATTTTGATAAACTGTTACAGGCTATAGCGTCGGATAAATCTTTTGATGATGTGTTTTCCAGTATGAAAGTTTTATCTAAAGAGCAAGCTGGAAAAGCTTATATACAATTAAGAGAAAATCTTAATGAATTAACTCGGGGTGGAGGTGTTGCAATTCCGCAAGTTGTTGTTTATGATAGAGTTTCTAGAACTGCAGGTACAATTGATATTTTAATTGTTTTACCAAACGGTAAGTTAAAAATTGTAGACCTTAAGACAAGTAAAAACTCTATACGTGAAATGGCGGCGGGTGAGAAAAACCTTAAATATGATACTGCGTATAATCTAGCTATAGATAGTGACCTTAGAAAATTAGGTGTTGAAAAACTTTCAACAAGATCTCAGCAAGGTCTGCAAGTAAATATTTATAGGAGGATGTTAGAAAATATGGGGTATGACGTAGATGAAAGTGATACCGGTGCTTCTACATTTCATATACAAGTTGGTGTTTCAGGAAAGGATGCAGAGCAAAAATTTACAGGTGAGTTTAGATCTGATGAATGGGTATTGCATCCTTTAAGTCAAAATAGTTTATATGTGGATTTATTGATCCCTAAGAATAAAGATCTTTTTAACGAGGAGCAAATAGATAGTGCTTTAGATAAAGCGCTTAGTTCAACTGTTAATTGGAATGAAGCTTTAACTGAAGATGAAAAGGCTCCGGAAAATAATGAAGACTACACTGAGTTTGAAGTTATCACGCAGGCTTTAGAGTCTTACAAGATTGGTTTAACTAAAAAACTACAAGCCGTAGACTCAATTAAAAGTTCTATCTTCATGGATAGAAGTAAAGAAGAGACACGGGAAGATATAGCAAATGGATTAAGTTTGATAAATTTAGCTCTATCTGAATCTACAGAGGGTCGTTCTGCAATATTTACAGACTTAGTTAGAGATGCCATTAGGCAAATGGATAAGTTTATTGATTACATGCAGAATCCAAATAACTTTAATAAACCTGAGTACATTACATATGCACTAAACACAAGTCGTTTTATTAAAACTTTTGAAGGTTTACACTCAGTCAAAGATTTGAAAGGATTTAATAATACCCAAACGCGTTTGGTTTTAGAATTAATTGCAAGATTAAACCGTGTGGGCGCTAACAATAATCCTAATGATGAAAATATTATTGACACTGCTATTACAAATTATGTAAAAGAACAAATAAAAACTTGGTCAAGTAGAGATAATCTTACTGAGGATATTCTAGATGATTTAATAAAAGGCACAGCTAAAGAAGTAAGAGATATTGGTACTCTTGAGCTTAATGCAATGGATATGGCTACGTCTAGAGATATAATTCTTGCTATAATGGATAAAATATATAAGGTTAAAAAGCAAGAAGTTTTAGAAAAGGCGGAAGAAAGAAACAGATTAATCTCCGAACTTTCATCAAGACTTTTAAAGTTGTCACCCGGGAAAAATGTTCAAGACATTTATGACTTCATGCTTGAATTTGATGAAAATGGTGAGTTTACCGGTGACTACGTAAAAAAAATAGGTAGGCAGTATTATGATAAGCTATACGAACTTAGAGATAAGTTGACAGATGAAAATGGTAATTTTCTAGAGTATAGAGTAATAGAAGATATAACGACAGCTTCAAAAGAAGATATTGAGTTTAATGTCAAATTGGCCAAAATAAAAGCTGCATATGCATCTTTCTGGTCTGCGGAAAGAATAGGTTTAGATGATAAACTTATGGATGGTGAATACCATAGTTATACAGATGAATTCAAAGCCCTAAGAGCAAAATATCAATACTACGTAGAGGTAAATGGAAAACCCATTTGGAGAAAAAAAGCATCAGTTAGTGATAGAGCTTATCAAATATATCTAGCAAAATATTTTAATAGCGTTACATATACATATGCGGTTAAAGACCAGAATGGTAATTTTACTGGAGCTACTATACCAGGTAGAGAATTTTTAGCTCCAAAACCGGAATATAAAATTGTAAATGATTATAACAAACGTACCGGAGAAAGTTTGCTTAGTAAAAAATATGAAAGTATTATTAATCCAACTGATGCTTTGGGCAAAGCTCAAAAAGATTTTTACTTAGCTTTTTCTAATATTTATGAAAATGAATTACTTAATAAACTTGCACCTGGCGTAAGATCTCAAATGTTAGGGAGTGTTCCAGTTATAAAAGGAAAGCTTTTCCAAGATATCAAAAATAAACCTAACCCTGTAGCAAAGCTTTGGTCAAGTATGACAAGAAGTTTAAAAGATCTTGTGTCTGAGACTACAGAGCAAAGGGGTGTTGTATTAGATGAAAACGGTAATATTGTTGATTCGCTTCCAGTTTTTTATACAGGTAAGCTAAGAAATAATGAAGAGCTAGAAGCGCTTAATAATGAAATAAATGATCTAAATGAAAGACTTAAAAAAGGTCTAATTAAAAAGTTAGATTATGATGAACAAATTAAGATTTTAAATGCCAGACTTATAGATGTTAGAAGTAGACCTTCTAAAGGAGAATTAAATAAAGATATGGGTACGGCTTTAATGATGTTCAGCACTATGGCAGAGCACTATGAAGTTATGAGCGGTGCTGAAGATACCTATAGAGCATTTATTAAAGTATTAGAAAAGAGACAATATCAACCTTCAGATAAAGGTACCGTATTGGGTACTTTTACAAAAGGTAAGTTTAAGGCTCAAGGTCTTATATCAGGTGCTGATTCAAATGTTCTCAAAAGAGCAAAGAAGTGGATGTCCATGGTTTATTACAATAGTGACGATATAAATAAAAACTTTATTACTAAGGCCCTGGATGGTTTAATTACATATTCTTCTTTATCCTATGTAGCGTTTAACCCATTTGGTAACTTTAATAACTATGCTCTTGGTAGAATTAACAACTCTATTGAAGCTTTAGGAGGACGTTTTTTCTCGGGTAGTTCTTATAATAGAGCTGAGTATGAATTTAATACACAAGCAATTCAGTCTTTAATTTATAGAACAAGCGCCGCAAGTATGAAAATTGGTGGAAAATCAGATTATGATCCAAAACTGCCAAGCAATAAGTATGAAGCGCTTGTAGATTACTTTAGAATGATGGACGCTAAATCAGATATAAGAGAAACTGTATCAGGTCCTCAACCAATTCAAAAATCATATTTCAGTAAATTTGCGGATCTAGGTTATATATTTCAAGACGCGGCTGAATATAATGTGCAAACTAAAACCGGTATGGCTATTCTTATGGATACTATGATTATGAATACTAATACCGGAGACATACTTTCCTTATATGATGCTTATGAATTTGATAATAGCACTAAAACAGTGAAGTTAAAGAATGGCTATGATAAAATTGTTTCTCTTGATCCTAGAAATGTAGATAAAAATGGAAAGCCTAATATTATAAAAGAAACTGACTTTACAGATAACTATAGATATTTAATTAGGAATAATATAAGAGAAGTAAATAAGCAGATCCATGGTAACTATGCTTTAGATGATAGAATGGTTATTCAAACGCATGCACTGGGACGGCTTGTAGCACAATTTCATAAGTGGGTAATTCCGGCTATTAATGCAAGATTCAGATCAGAATATTTTGATGAGAATTTAGGATGGATGGAAGGCCGGTATAGATCTTTTTGGAAATTTCTAGCTTACACCACAAAGAAAGTTGCTACACTGCAGGTAGAGTTTGGTAAACATCAGGAAAATTTTATGAGTGAGTATGGATATGTTGGTGACAATTCTCAGTCAGATCAACGTGCAAAAGATAAACTATTTGGAGCATATAGAACACTTGGTGAGATTGGCTTTATTATGGTGAGTTTTGCTTTAAGTTCTATCTTTGGATCCTTATTTGCAAATGATGATGAGGATGATGACACAGAATTTGAAAAAAGAATGAAGAATTTCCTTAGATATCAAACAGATAGAACATATAAGGAATTAATTTTATTTACCCCATTGGGCGCTAAACAGGTTTGGCAAATGTTTGATTCTCCTATTGCGGCTACAAGAACACTTGGTGAATTAGGTGAGGCTTTAAGCTTAAGTGTAACTACACCAATTGCTTATTTAATTAAGGGTAAGGAAGAATTCTATCTTGACAAAGATTATGTTTACCAAAGGGGTATTAGAAAAGGTGAGTTAAAACTGTATAAAAACTGGAATGATGTTATACCAATTTTATACAGTATTAAAAAGTGGCAAGATTTTAACAATCTAACTAATTTCTACATTAAATAATAATAATGGGTTCGGAGCTTTAACCCGCATGGCTTTATGCTTCCCATATATTATTATTTACTTTTAATTTGTTTTCGTATAGAAATGCATATATTAAGTCACTTAGATAACCAATAAGCCAAGCCATTGCCTCTTCATTTTGCACCTCTATATTTTCCATTATTTTAGATGCTAAATGGAAAGTTTCATGAGCTATTAGATTATGGCTTAGAAATTTTTTTGAAAGTGTGACGTAGTACATATAAATAGTACTTGTTGTATTTTCAAATACACAACCTTCATTTCCGCTTATATCTATTTTGGTAATGTGTTCGTTTACATAATTATTTAATTCTTGTGCAGAAGCACCAACAATTACAACTATTTTAGAGTTGTAAAGTTGTAAATCAATATTCTTTATGTAAAACTTACACTTCATATTTAGCTTTCACAACTAGCGCATTCTAATATATTTCTGACAAAAGATTGTGCACTACTTACACTAAACTGATAATACAAAGTCTTAATACCTTGCTCGTGAGCAAATAAATACAACTTATTTACATCTTTAGCCGGCACACTGGGATGAATCATTAAGTTTAAAGATTGGGATTGATCAATATACTTTTGTCTTGCTGCAGCTTGAATGATTATTTCTTTTGGGCTGATTTCAATAAAAGATTTAAAAACAGCTTTAGTTGGAAAATCTAAATGCTGAACTGATCCATTTTTCTTTAGGATACTTTCCCATACTTCAGGTGTATTGAGATTATATTTTTCTAACTCAGTTTCTAATATAGGATTCTTATATACAGATTTACTTTTAGCTAAATCCTTAACAAAATAATTAGATTTGATTGGTTCAATACCCATTGATACTTGACCATGAATAAAAGAACTTGATTTAGTTGGCGCTATTGCAATCAAGGTTGTATTAGCATAACCTGGACGAATAGATTTAACATTGCCAATTTCACATAACTCTCTTGATGTTGCTTCGGATCTATCTTTAATTGTTTTGAAAATTTGGACATTTGCTAGTTTAGCTTCCATTGATTCAAACTCAATAAGTTGTGATTGTAAATAGGAATGATAACCAAGTACACCAAGTCCAATTGCTCTATGATCTTTAGCAAAACGATGTGCTCTTGCCATGCCGGGCATAGTTGAAGATTTGTTTATGAACTCATCAATTACAGCATTTAGAAATAAAGTATAGATTTCAATAGCGTCTGTTTCTTTAATTTCATTCCAATGAAGAAGGTTAATTGAACCTAAACAACATACAAAAGAGTTAAAGCTATCTGTTGGTAGTTGTATTTCTGAACAAAGATTAGATGCTGTTATTTCAAATCCTAATTCTTTATATGGTGAGTTGTTATTGCTATTGTCCTTAAACATAATATAAGGATATCCAATATCATTACGTCTCTGAATTACTTTGGCCCAAATTTCACGTTTATCTTGATCTCCAGCTTTCATACTTTCAATCCAATTATCAGTGACAGTTATGCCATACTGAAGATTCTGAATTAAGTTGCCCTCCGTTCCAATATCCAAAAACTCATTAATATCCGGATGCTCAATTGGTAAATAAACAGCACAAGCACCACGTCTTGCTTCAGATTGTTTACAAACATCCACAACAGTATCATAAATACGAGCATAGTGAACGGGTCCATCTGCTGTACCACCGGTTGATATAACTGAGCCTCTAGATCTGATATTGCCTAAAAATATACTAGTTCCTCCGCCATATTTAGACATCATCCCAATTTCTCTGCCTGCGTTTAGAATACTATCAAGATTGTCATCTACATTACTTCCATAACAGCTAATAGGTAAACCTTTTTGTTTACCAAAATTAATCCATACCGGAGTAGACAAACTATAGAAACCCCTACTCATATAATCTTCAAACTTCTGAGCAAAGCCGTGTACATTAAGGTACTTTTCAGCAATTCTTGCAATATCCTTAATTCTTTGTTCAGGAGCTTCAGTTATATAACCTCTATTGAGATAGGTTTTGCTCTCATCATTGAGCCAATAATATTTAGAATAAGTCATCTTTTGTAATTGCTTTTGATTTTTTGTTATAGTCTATTTGTTTTTTATAAAAGAAGTCACCTTCCTTTGTGGCTGTAATTTCAACCTCAAACCAATGGGTTTTTTCTAAATCTTTTTGGTTTACTTCAAATAATGGGTCCATACCAATTTTTTGAAGAGAGTTGTTAAATCTATTCATAATGAATATTTTGATTGTTTCCTTAGAAAGAAACTCTAATTCTCCTTTTTCAAATATCCAATCCAGTATCCCGCATTCTGCAGAAAAAGCTTTTTTACATGCTGAATAGATAAGTTCGTTAAAATCTGAATCAAACCAATCCGGATTTTCAGATTTAATAATATTGATGATTTCAGCACCAAAGTTGCCATGGATATCCTCCTCTTTACTAGTTGCTTCAACAACATTTGAGATGCCTTTAAAAAGATTCCTTTCTTTATTAAAAGACATCATAATCAGGAATTGACTAAATAGACTGACATGCTCTATGAATAGAGAAAATAGTAGTACTGACTTAGTGTACATTTTATCATCTTTACTCCGTGTCCCGTCCAAGTACTTCCTTAAATACTTAATCCGATCTGAAATAGCAGGTATTTCTATAACTGTTTCAAACTCTTTTTCAAGACCCAAAATTCTAAGTAGTCTTGCATAAGCATCTTTATGCCGGACCTCAGACTCTGCAAATGTCATTCCGACATCTCCAATTTCAGTGATTGGCATTCTTTTATACATATCTGCCCAAAAGGTCTTTACATTAACCTCAATTTGGGCAATGGCCAGCATGGTTCGCTTTATGACTTCCCGTTCTGAATCACTAACTTTTACTCTAAAGTCATCAATATCAGTGGTAAAATTATACTCTGTGTCAATCCAGTAAGAGTGTCTTATTGCATCTTTATAGTTTAAAAGTTGCGGATACTCATAGGGTAAAATATTAATTCTAGGTTGAAAGATGTTTTTGTTCATTTATTAGTTTAAGATTTAAATTTGATACAAAACTAAATTACAGTATATTCTATAACTATCCTAATTTTTTTTCAAATAATTCATAAAAAGTTGAATATCAACTGCTTAAATATATTTTTAGATTTTACTATAAAATAAGAAAATTATTTTGTATTTTATAATAAGGGTTTATGTTTGTTATGCTTGAAAGATTAAAAAGTATTTTTTATTACTACGATTCTGAAAAAACTGAAGTGGGACAGGGTTTAATTTGGCTACTCATGTTTCCTATCTTTTATACTTTAGAGATGGGTTTTAACTATTACTTAGTTATACCGTCCATTTTACTAGGGGCGGCTACAATAAAGGCTGTTTGCTTACATACAATTCAAACAAGAAAGATTTTGGCTTTTGGTAATTTTTTATTTTCAACTGCTGTGGTTGCATACTTTTTCATAAAAGAAACATTACCTAATGATGTTTATCACTGGGTATGGGTAATTATTAGCTTTTTTGCCTTTTTTAATCTAACCACAATAACAAGGAAATGTTTATCAATTAAATAAAATGGAAACTATAGACAATTTAACCACTCTTTTGGCAACTATTTTTACAGTTCTTTTTTCAGCCGGCGCTTGGAAATTCTATGAATCCAGGTTAAAGTTAAAAAATAGGGATATTCAAAATGAAAAAAATGAACAGAATATGTATAGAGATGACTTAAGAGATCGGGTTAAAAGATTAGAAAAGCTTTTGACTGAGAGCTCATTGGAAAAAGATCAAATGAGAGATCAAATACTTAATTTAACGCGTGAAGTCAGTGAACTAAGAGTTAAAGTTACCTTTCTTGAAAAGGAAAATGAGAGATTAAAAAACAAATAACTTGATTTTATTCAAATTTATTTGTATATTAGTTATATAAAGTTTATTTATGTTCACTTGTCTAAAGAAATTTCTCGCAAATGCTTTTTCCTGCGTTTTCTGTAAAGATTTTTATTTTAAGCCTTATTCTGATCAAGAAAAAAGTCTTGAAACTGCACCTTTAGAGTGCAAAAAGCCAGAAAAAACCGTTAAAACTAAGCGCAATGGACAAAAAAAACTGGATTAAGGGCGCTATTAAGAAGCCCGGTTCATTAACTGCTACTGCTAAAAGAGCAGGAGCCGTGTCTAAAGACGGTACAATTAAAAAAGATTGGTTAAAAGAAAAGGCAAAAGGTAATGATAAAACAGCTAAAAGAGCTAGACTTGCTATTACACTTTCTAAACTTAAGAAGTAATGAAAACTCAAACTATTGTCAATAAAAAACCTAAAGTTTCAAGGCCAGGTGTTAATGCTAAGACTAAAACTAGCAAAAGCAAAATGAGCAAGTTATACAAAAAACCATACAGAGGTCAAGGTAAATAATAGTAAAATGAACAATATTGAATTTGAATTATATCTTAACTTACCTTATGAGAAATTTCTCATAGGATGGGAGACTATACATAGTAAAAATCCTCGCATGCCTAAGTATGAAATTCACATACACATCGTATGCTTTACTTTAAAATTTATAATCACTTAATAACGCAATCATGAAAAAATCTAAATTTGGAGATAACTCTCAGTTGAAAAATGTGCCATCTGATAATAAAGGTCTTGGTAAATTGCCTACAGAAGTCCGTAATAAAATGGGATATAAGCAAATGGGCGGAGAAAAATTCTTGTCTAAAATGCAAATGGGAGGAAGTATGGATATGTCTGATAATTTTGTAGAAAAGATGCGTGGAGGTGGAGGCGTTAAAAAGATGAAGTACAAAGAACCGGTTATGAAAAAACAAATTGGTGGTAGTATGCAATCAAGAACTAACAGTTTTAAATCAAGAAGTAAATAAAATGAACATTTTAACTGATATAATGTCCTTAATTAAAAGAAAGCAGTATGTAAAAGAGCTTTCTAAGGATGATGTATTTGTTATAGGTTTACATAAGGAGCCGGATATCCTAGGAATAGCATCTCCAGTACCTTACAAAAGTGTTTCGCTAGCAAAGGTGTCAGATATTGCAAACATTCCATCTAATAAAATAAAAAAAGAAACTGTCACAACGGCTTCAGATCCAGGTGAGCCTGGTGATATTAGAGTTGATGCAAATTATATATATGTGTGCACTGCGGCAAATGTTTGGAAAAGAGCTACTTTAACTAGTTTTTAACATGAAAGCAAAAAGCAAAGTAAATTCAGCAGGTACTTATACCAAACCAGGTATGAGAGAATCGCTGTTTAAAAAGATTAAAGCCGGCACTAAAGGTGGTGATCCTGGAGAATGGTCCGCTAGGAAAGCACAAATGCTTGCTAGAGAATATAAATCTAAAGGCGGCGGATATAAAACTAAAAGGTAATATTAAAAAATAAAATTATGCCCGCAAATATGAAAAAAGCAGGAATCAAATACAAGGTAGGTGGTTCTGTAATTAAAAAAGCACAAGTTGGTGGAGAACAAAATATAAAGGAAACTCTAGCTCAAAAAAATGCTAGGGTAAATAAAGAAATAGATACCAGAGAAAAAAGAATCTCCGAAAAAGAAAAAAAAGATCAAAAGAATTCTTATTCTAATGCAAGAGCTAATAAGGTTGTTGGCAAACTAAAGACTGGCGGAGTCGTTAAAACTAAAAAGTAATGGCTAAAGATCCTCAACAAAGCCTTAGAGATTGGACTGCGCAAAAGTGGATGACATCTGGTACTTATGCAAATAAGAAGAAAGGTTCATCTAAAGAAGTAAAGTCTAAAGGTACTAAAAGGTACTTACCTGAGGCCGCTTGGGGAGCTTTATCACCGGGTGAGAAAGCGGCTACAAATAAAGCTAAAGCCGAAGGAAACAAAAAAGGAAAACAATTTGTTTCACAACCTAAATCAGCAAAAGAAAAAGCTAAACAATATAGATAAACCCTCTAAATTTAAAAAATATGAAAATGAAAATGTCAAAAGAAGACAAAGCACGTGAAGAAAAATGGGCTATTGAATCTGCAATGAGCACTATAAGCAGATACAATGAAATTCAAAAAGATAAAGCTTTGCTATCAAAAGTAAAAAGAGCTGCAGCAGAGCAAGTTAAAATGTTAGGTGGAATGGTATCTGGCATTGGAACTGCGCCGGCTAAAAAAGTTATTAAAAAGAAGTAGATGAAAAAATATTTTATATTCATTTTAAGTTTTTTAATTCTAAATTCTTGCTTTGTCACAAAAAGGCAAAGAGATAAAATTTGTAATGAATGTAAAACACATACCGAACATTACACTAGAGACAGTATTTACATAAAAGATACTGTTGTAGAAATTGAACCAGATAGTTCTTATGTTGAAGCACTTCTTTTTTGTGATAGTATTGGCAACGTTCATATGCGTGAAGTTGCTATTTTACAAGGTAGAGTAATTGACTTAAATGTAGCGCTTAAAAACAATACATTTAAGCTTAAAGCAAAAACTGATACGTTTAAAGTATATATTAAAGGATCCACTGAAGTTTACTACAAGTATATAGAAAAAAAAGTTGAAAAACCGGTTAAAGTATATAAAGAGTATTGGTGGAAATGGCCATTAGTTATTTGGTCTGCTTTTAGCACTTTAATTTTTTTAATTACCTATAGATCAGTTTTGTTTAATTTTTTTAAACTAGTTATAAGATGAGCCCAAAAGATAGACTTAGAGAGGGAACAACAACTTTTATAGGGTTGTTGTTTTTGTTATCAGCAGTTGGTATGACTGTAATGAATATTTTTTTTGAAAAAGATTTTGCCGCGTGGTCTGCAATTATTCCAATTGCGCTATTAGGCTGGGTATTTTTATGGTCAAAAAATTCAATTCTAGAAGGTATTACATTAGGTATATTTAAGGCAAACGAAAATTAAAATTTTAAAGTTTAATCATGCAATTAATACAAGAGATACTAGGATTACTAGAGAAAAAGGAAGCTGTTAAAACTTTAATCTCAAATCGTGACTGGTTTGAGTTTGGAAGATTTCAGAGTAGCACCGTGAGTGGTTCTTCGTATTTCCCTAGAATGACACCACATGTAATTAGATATGATGATTTAGTTGCATCAATTGTATCAAATATTCCGGTCAGTAGTATAACGCTAACTACTACAGGCACATCTGGTGCTGCAACATTAACTGGTACTGTATTAAATATTCCTCAATATCAAAATACTACATATACTGCAGGTACTGGGTTAACCTTAACCGGTACTGTATTTTCTCTTACAAATGTTTCCACTCAAAGCACTAGTGATTCTGCACTTTTAGGAAATGGTGGAGTTTTTGGTTCTGTTGAAGCGCTTACAGTTAATTCAACTGGACAAGTAACAGCTTATAATTATAGAACACATACCTTACCTACTATAGTGGCTGGCTCGGGTATAACAGTGACTCCCAATCTTACACCTACGACATCAACCATTACAATAAGTGCTACCGGAGGATCATCTGCAAATGCATGGTACAATATTGCTGTAGCTAATAGTTCTGCTGCTGGTGGTTCTAATACACTTGTACCAGATGCTGTTCAAGATACTTTAACCTTTGCCGGGGGAACCGGTATAGAAGTTTCTACTTTAGATACTGGTGGAACTCTTGATAGAGTTGTAATTACAAATACAGGTGTGACAAGTTTTGGAGGCTCAACCGGTTCAATAACTTTGGGCTCAGGTCTTACTTTAAGTGGTGGTGCATTAAGTACTACAGGTGGAAGTGGAACTGTTACATCTATTCAACTTGTAATGCCAACTGGGTTTTCTGTGTCAACGCCAAATCCTATTACTACATCTGGCATATTTGACGTTACATTGAATTTAAACCCTGGTATTGTATCAGTTGTTGCTGGTGAATTAACTAATGCTGTAATTGGTACTGGTCTTAATTATAATGCGGGTACTAATACATTATCTAGCACTATTGTAAGTTGTTTAGATAATAAGTATGATACTTACAATATGGTTGTAGACAAAGGAAATGATGCAACTATGGTATCAAATGCAAATGGGGTATTAGGATTTAAAGCTACGGCTGCAAATTTAGAATATAATTTAGTGCTTACATTAACTTATCAAGGTGTTAATGGTACAACCAATTATACGGAAACACATGTCAGTATGCCTGTTCACTTTAGAAAATCATCTACAAGTGGAAGTAATGTTATTGCTCCATTTACACATTTAGTACAATGGGATGATTATGTATTTATTCCCCATGAAGATACCGGTCGTAGTGCAACAAGAACATACTCCTGGACTGTTAAAAATTTAGCTTTAAATGACGCTATTTCAATATGGGTAGGTGGTACGCCTACTTATAATGGTACTGGCGATATAAAAGTTAAAAAGGCAAATTTGTCAATAACTGTAGCATCTTGTGAAGCATTCGGTACTAACATAGCACCAATAACTGTAGCATAATATGGAACCTAAACTTAAAAATGCAGGTGTTAGTGGTTATAATAAACCAAAAGCAACACCATCACATCCAACTAAATCTCACATTGTAGTTGCTAAGGAAGGTGAAAAGACTAAAACTATACGCTTTGGGCAACAGGGTGTCAAAACTAATCAAACTGTTGGCCAGAGAGAGGCATTTAAGTCAAGGCATGCTAAGAATATTTCAAAAGGTAGAATGAGTGCTGCATATTGGGCTGATAAAGTAAAATGGGCTCCTAGTAAAACAGCATCTCCAAGTAAAAAATGGAAAAAAGGTAGCTGATTATTTCAAAATCTCCAAAATATAAATGGAGTTGTTTGTCTTAAATCTAATTTTATCTTTTGTAACGTAAAACAACTCTGTGATTGGCGTTGTAAGCCATGTGAATGCTATTCCTGGGTCTAACAATAGAGATCTACCTACTGCAGGTTCCGTATAAAAAACAGAATCTTTTCTTTGGTTTAAACTAACCCACTTAATCTTATATCCTACTTTAGTTAAGCCGTCAGATTCTCGTGTAAGTTTGTACTTAAGTTTTTTGGGTTTTTGTAAATTATGTCTATCCTGCTCTAAAGCGCCGGCTATTTTTGGATTTGATCTTGATTTTTTTTCTATTGTCATAACTATTAAAGTTTAAGAGAGCCCGGGTAGAAACTAAAAAACTACCCGGGGTTGGTTCTCTCTTTATTAAAACTTAGGTTTTCTAATTACGTTTATAATTATGAATAAACCTATAAGTAGAATTATTACAGCTTTGACCATTAAAGTTCAAAAGAAGGATTTTCAATAATGGCATCTATATTAACACTAACGCTATTGGATTCAAGATCTACATTGTTTACATCTATAACGTTATAGGTGTCTTTAGTATTTATATTAGTATTACTTAGTAATTCTGTTGTAATAAATTTATGAAACTCTTTACTATTATATAACCAGCTTCTAGGGTGTGTTTTCTTTAAAGCCAAAGTAACATGATTATATAAGGCCCAGGCATTATCATTACTTACATTATAGTTGAATGAGCTTTTTTTCATTTCATCTTTAATCATTGATAATTGACTGGGCTCTAAAATATCTTTTTCGTAGTAAAGTCTGCCAATAAGTTCTGCTTGTTCTCTTTTTGAGAGTGTAATTTTTTTCAGTTCATTTTTATCATTTACAATATTTTTAAATGTATTTACAGAACCTAAAATTTGACTTTCAATTTGAGATATAATTTCTAAATCTGCAGTGCCGGTATGTTTTCTAGCAAAGTTTATTTCTCCACCAACAATATTGCTAGATGATAAAAAAACATATGCTCCAACTGAGCACTGAAATCTAATAGATTTATCATAGGAATTTGTCCAAGCAAACATTATACCGATATCCGGATCTTGGTCACTACTATTATAATTTAAAGGTGCTAGATGATAAATACCTTGGGCAACATTACCACCTTGATTACATATATAAGTTTCTTTTTTAATTGTGTAGTTAGAACTGTTTAAGTTTTCTATTACATTATCAATGACAAATTTATGTGGTATAACTGTGTATGATTCGGCATGCTTTGGAAGACTTGCATTTTCTAAATAAATTTTAGAAACCTCCCTTGATTTTTGGTATCCCATTTTTAAATTTTTATAAAGTTAACTAATAATACTGAAATAAACAAATTAAAATATATATCTAATTGTTTTTGGATCAAAGTATTTAGAATATATACTTACAAACTTGTTTAAAAGTTTATACTTATAGCTCAAAGGATATCTCATTATACCCTGTTTGTTTTTTACTTCTGAGCTATATTTCATTAATTCCTGAGCTTGATTGTCAGACCGGCTCATTTGATTTTTATGATTTGTTAAAGCAATTACCTCACATTTATTTTCTCCGGCGTTTAATTTAACTTCCTTAAATAAATTATCATAATGATTTTCCCAACCAGGATAAAAAATTACAGGACTATAGTTACAGTGCACTTCCCAACCTAAATTTTTAAGTCTGTTAATATCAAAAATTCTTTCAGATATTTTTTGCATCTTGGGCTCTAATACATCAGAATAAATTTGAGGCATTAAACTAACTCTTACTCTAGGTTTTTTATTAAAATGATTTACATCAATATTTAATAAAGACGGATACTTTGTTGCCATTGTACTATTTAATCTAGGATGGTCATCATATCTTTTAAGATATTTAATTAAAGGTTCAGGCATATGTTTTTGCATTAAAACAAGATCTGTATTACATGCTATATCAACCATAGTGTAAACTGGATCTTGTTGATCCGGGATTTTAGTAAAACTTTTTTCCCATTCTATTACTGAGTTAAATATATCATCAACATTTTTATTTACAAAAACATTATTGTTATATCTAGACATGTAGCAATAACTATTAACACAACCTCCAAAACAACCGTAAATTATATTTGGTGCAATACAATTAGCACTATTATTATTATCTTTAGTTACAAGTGTTTTAGTATTTTGAACTTTAATCATTTATAGATTGTTCTTAAAGTATTTCAGATTGTATTTGATTACGCCAATTACAAGGCTCTGGAGATTTTATTGCTAATTCAGCTAACTTTTTATCGTTTGTTACTGATAGTATAGACACATAGCAATTTTCTCTTTGTGTCATTAAAAGATTTTCAACTTCTTTTTCTGTATAAATTTTGTTTTCACAGGGTTTGGGCCGGTTGTCGTTGATGTAACCATTTGAATTCTCAAAGTAGATTTCATTGCCTTCGGTATCCCGTTCAAACTTTGCCCAATCTCCATCTGAATCCTCTAAGTAGATTAGTCTACCATTTTTATCTTTAATTACCAAAGTTCCATTTACTTCAAAGTCCCATTTGATTTGTTGTCCTATTGTCTGTGTCATACTTTAACGCATTGGTTATTTGATTGTGTTGGATTCGTTTACTTGATTTACAAATCGGGTCATAAGTTCACTCAATTTGTGGACATCCTCAGCAAGTGATTCAAGGGTCAATTCACGAATTGGTTTGGGCCGGTTGTCTTCAATTAAACCATTTGAATCTTCATAGTATATTTGATTACCTTCAGAATTGTATTCCTGCTTTTCCCAATATCCATCTGAATTTTCATAGTAAATTGTATTGCCTTGAGAATCGTATTTATACTTTTCATAAAATCCAGTTGGATCCTCAAAGTAGATGTTTTTACCATTCTTGCCTTTGATTTCTAAAAAACCATCGGTCTTAAAATCCCAGTTAATTTGTTGTGCTATTGTTTGTGTCATTTTATTATTTTTATTTCAGATTCGGTTTCAATTACAACTCTTGCGCCACATGATATTAATGGTTTTGTTTCAGTTCCTGAACCACAATAAATAATTTTACTTGGACCCATAATTTCAACTTCATTACAATATGTGTTTTTTCTACCTTGTTTCACAGTAATGACAGGTAAATCAGTTCCCTTTGTTTTGTTAGACCTTATGTGGTGTTGGTTAACGTGAATTTTTGTTTTCATTCGTGGTTCAATAAGAATTTGTTGTCCTATTGTTTTCATACTTTGGTTGGTTTAATTCCAGTCAATTTTAGGACAGTACTTGTAATAGGTTGCTTTAACCATTTCAACAATGATATTAGAACGTTTTTCTTCTTTCGGTAGATTTCTTCTTTTTCTTTCTTTTATTTTTTTTCCGAGGTAATAAATAAACGAAGAAACACCAATAATTAAACCTCCGGCCCATGCAGCAAAACCAATCTCAATTAAACTTTTTAAAAAAGAACCTTTAACCGGTGTGTACCAAAATAACATAATGGGACTGAGAGCTGCAATTAGACATACAATTGAAGCAGAAAAAATAATCCAACAAACGAAACCAAGACCAATTCTATGACCAAGTGATTCGTTACACGAATTTTTATCTATAATAATATAAGGAAAAGAAATAATAAATAGTGGAATTACGAATACATAAGCCATTACCAATTTCCAAAAGTATGGACATAAATTGGTTGGAAGTTCACTTGTTCCGTAAAACCAACGGAAGAGTTTTGCTGAGATTGAGTTTTTGTTGAGTTTCATATTTTTACTAGTTTAAATTTTTCATCACCAATGTTTTCATACTTTCATTTTTTATTTTGTAATTCTTTTAAATAATCTATATAATCATCCAAATCCATTATTGTATTAAAAGTAGGCTCAATTGCTTTGATTTGTTTAATAGTATCTATTTCTTTACCAGATCTGTAATAATGAGTCTCAATAGCATCTGCTAAGTCTTGAATGTATTTTGGTGCAGCAACTGAGATTCTTAAATCATACCAAGACCATTTTGTTTTATAATCTGTGAATGTAATTCCTTTAGTTAGTTTTCTATGTAAGTTGTGTAGTGTCCTATTACGAACTCTTACAATAGAATTATCGTTACCAAATACTTGAAGGAATCTAAGAAACCAACGTGGGCACCACCAAGGTTTTGCCTCATAATCCATAGCTAAAACCAATGGAACCATAACTTTATGATAGTTATTGTAATCAGGCACAGAACCTAAATAACCATACTTTTCAGAAAATCTTCTAGGAAAGAAAATATAACGGATATCATCCCACTCTACATCACGAGTATGAATTATACCTTTCTTTCTACTTCTCCAAAATAAGAGAGATTGTCCAAAGTCTTTGACTTTATCAATAAGTGTACGATTGTCCTTAAAAGGACCAAATTTACTTTTTTTCATAGCAAAAGGGTCTGAATCATATAAGTCAGGATTAATTTGTGTCATTATTATTTAAAATTTCAAGTAAAGATTTAATTTTAGATTTTAATTTTTTTAAATCACCGTCATTTTCAATAACATAATCAAAGTCATATCCATCTAAAGCTGTTTCACTTGGATGATCATTAATAACTTTAACTATATGGTTGCTATGACTAGGGCGGTTAACCCTAATCACAATACCACCTTTTTCTTTGATTGCTTTAAACTCATTTGGAAATCTAACATCTGTAATAATCCAATACTGATCTTTTGTATAATCTGAAAAGAGAGCATTTACCCAAACATTTTCATGAAGACCATTTCGCATAGCTTCTGTTCCAAGTTTTTGTAATAAATCTCTTACAGACATCATCTCAATAACTGTAATATCTTTAAAAGGTTCAATTGCACTGAGGGGATTTTGTTTATTAGGCTTACCCCATTCAGATCCAAGAATTGTTTTTTTAAATTCTTGATCTTCAAACTTTTCTATGGGAATTCCAGTAAGTAAACTAGCAACTGCTTTTAATTTACCGGCAAATTTCATATTTTGCCAAACCTTACCATTAGGTAATGTATAAGTTTCTTTAATGATATTATAAATAGTGTCTTTACCAGAACCTATTTTGCCGCTAATCCCTATTAATTTTAACTTGTTTTTCATTGTTTATAACCGTTTTAATTTCAGTTAAAATTTTATCCATTTGTTCTGAAATTAGTTTATTTACTTTATTTGTGCTTCCAGGCACATAACACTCACTCAAAACTCGATATGTTGATTTTAATTCATTTAATTTTGCTTCATGTTCAGGAGTTTTTTTTTCTTCTGTATGATTTTTATGCTTAATTTCTATAGCGTCATCTAAAGAAAAATCCATTCCTTTTTCATGCAGCTTTGCAAAAACATCTTGAATAGTTGCTACAGTTGTCAAGTCGTCAATATAAATATTACTCATTACAAGAGCTGTTTTTACAAACTCAGGTTTCAGGGTCCTTAATGGATATGTTGTTTTCATGTCTGTATTGAAGTTCTTTATCAATAAGTTTTAAGTGCCATTCATCACCACCATATGCCAAAACAGATTTAAGATGTTCATCAGTCATTTCAGCAAGTGTTAACCAGGTAAGTGGTTCTTTGCCATTCTTACCTCTTGAGCCACGTGTAGCATACAGCCTTACCTTTTCAAAAGGTTCATCTGCATATACTACAAAGGGCTTAATTAATTTTAAGTCTAAAGCGCCGTAGCGCAAATACGTTGTACCACCATCAATACTTGCCATGTTACTACAACCACAAGTTTTGTAATCATGACGATGATAACTAACAATGGTTGTAGAACATATTGAGCAAGTAAGTGAATTATATACAATTTGTCTATTCTCAATCATTAAATTGATACTAGAAAAGATAAAGAAAACATTACAAGCAAATAAATTATTAAATAAATAGCCTGTTTAAGATCATGTTTTAAAAAATCATTCATTATTTATCTTTTACAAATTGGCCATTTACCATTTTACCGGTACGTTTACTTATTACATTATAAGCAGACTCAAGGCAATCTTCTAATTTAAGATTTTGCATTTTAGCCTGGATAATTAAAGTAACCATGATATCGCCCATTGAATCAATGATTTCATCACGGTCATTTGTGTTTACTGCTCTACAAAACTCTGTGGTTTCTTCCAAAGTTTTGAGAGCTTGAGCCATAGGTGTAGCCTTTGATAAGATCCCTTTTTCAGAGGCCCATTCTTCTACAGCACATTCTAATTCAAAATAATCCATATTAAAATAGTTTAAGTTGTTGTGATTTGTAATTAATTATATTTTCTATTTCTGATTCAATTAACTGAAAATAATAGTTTTGATTTATTTTATATAAATCCCATTTTGGTTTAATTTCTATTTTGTTAAATAGTACTTGCATCCATTGACCGGCTTCTAATTGTATTTCTCTACCATCTTCTTTATTTATCTTGGTTATTTTACAAGATTCTAGGTGGTCACTTTTAGAAATATAATATCTATTAATCTTTTGAATTTCTTTTTCAAAATAAGAGTTATCTTTTACAAATCGTGCAACTTGTTTCCACTGTCCTTTAGACTTTTTTCCTATACAGTAGTCCAAAATATTTTTATTACTTTCCAAGTAATCATTAGGTAAAATATTATGTATAAAATAATAGTATATAGCTTTACGTACAATTAGTGTTGATTTGTTTTTATGGAGCGCTAAGTTATGAAAATCAAACCTACCTGTTAATTTACAAGGAGCATACATATATTTAGAGTCTTCAACTTTAAATAAATAATGCGGAAATTCTTTTTTTAGTTTTCCCCATTCATATAAATCAATCTCTTTGTAATTATTTAAAGCAATATAATTATTTACATCACTCAAAATAAGTGTTTGATATTCATTATGTTCTAATTTAAGATTCGTTATTTGTTCCCATTTATGACATATTTCCATATATTTTTCATAATATATTCTAGGAATTTTAGTTTCTATACCATCTGTATTTTGCATTAATGCTTGTGCCTCAGGAATATTTTCCATAATCATTTCATAGAGCATCATAAGATTAAGCTGCCCGTTAACTGTTACTTTCATAGTAAACTCCGGATCATAAAAGAAACTGTCTTTTTCATTACTTAAACCAAATGTAGAATTTAGAACGATTTTGAAAACATAGTTCATAATATCCTTTTTTGGAATTTTAACTCTTTCATTAAAAAACCATTCATATTGATCACAAAACTCTTTTGTAGGAAAGTGCCCTGGAGCCCAAGAATTCTTAATTGCTAAATTAGGATAAAAGCTTATTACATCAGACGTTATAATTACATAATCTTTATCTGATTTATATACACCTGATTTATTTGCAGCATGTACACCACCTAAGCCAAAATGAGTGGTTACATTTTTGTATTTCATTGAATATTTAAAACTGCCTTTTAGATTATCAGCCTTTACTTCTATTGTTTTAAATTTATCTAAAAGGGACTTAAACTCTTTTGACTCAAATTGTATATAGTTTAAAATTAAATCTGATAGTTTGATAGTAGTTCTATAACTACGCATCTTTTTAATATCCTTTTTAGGAATATTTAGTTTTTGAGATAAGTAGTATAAAAAAATTTCTTTACTTATTCTAGGCTCTGATGCGCTAAATAAGTTAACATCATATTTTTTACTTAAATCTTTTCTTAATTTTATTTGAGATTGAGATTGGTTGTAAATTTCTTTAGTTGATAAAACGTCATTTGCACAATAATCAATAATTGTATTTATTTCTGTTTCAGTTGTAATTATAGTTTCATGGTGAATGGGCATTTCTAAAATATTATCCCAATCCATACTATACTGTATCCATTTTAAACTAGATAGTTTTTGAGGATTATCCCAGTGATTCATTTTAAATAGGTCAATTTGACCTATTTTCATTTTAAAGGGTGCATAATCTTGAAACTCTTTGTTGTCGTTTTTATTAATGCATTTTGCAGCATAAAGATGAATTATTTCAGCTATTTCGCAACCGGTTAAATTTTGCCATAGCTTATAATTATCTAAAATATAATGTGTGATTTGGCTGTCAAAGGCCAGACCATTATATGATATATGCCATTCTTTATTTTCTTTATTCTTTATTATAAAATTAACAAAGTTTTCAAATTCATTTCTGAGATCATGAACAACAAAAACTTTTCTTTCAGAATTTTTATAGTGCTCAAAAACTGCAACAAAACAGTTTTTCAGCGTTTCGTAGTCCATTACCCAATGATTCATCCATTACTTTTTATATATTTCTTTTATGTGACTATCTATTGGAATTGGATCACCATTTTCATCAATTCGTACAAACTTAATATTTGTTGATAATATTACAGTTTGCGCACCAGAATATATATTATGAGCCCTAGCTTCCATATAAAAAGTCATACTTGTATTTCCAACTTCTTTTACATCTCCATAAATTTTAATTAATTGACCTTCTTTTGCAGATCTTTTAAAAATGCATTTGTCAATCATTACGGTTACCATTCTAGGTGTATTACATATTTCCATAGCAAATGCAGCGGCGGCAGAGTCTAGCCAAGCTAGCAACTTGCCGCCGAATAAATTTGCATGAAAACCTAAATCAGACTTTTTAACCGGATGAGTGGTTATCAAGTTCATAACTAAATTTCTAGGTTGCTCTTTAATTTAGTTTCATTTACATCTACAAAGTAACGTGAAATATCAAAATCTTCACTGTTCACAGCAAACAAATATACAAACTGTACAATTTCATCTTTTTCTTTAATATAAATTTCAGAAAAAGTTTCAATTTGTAATCTTTGCTCTTTAACAACTTTGCCGGTTTCTGAATTTGGAAACTTTAATTTCATTGGCTGTCCTTCATCATCTAATCTAGGAACCATATGTAAAGCTTCTTTTTTTACTTTACTTATTACAGCTAGAACACCTGATGATGGATCATACATTGCTTCAACATAAGGACAATCCAAAGTTAAGGGAATTAAACTAAAAGAGTTTAAACCCCTAAATGCTGTACTAATAAGCATCATATTTTTTCCAAATGTGGCTTTTTCTTTCATTGTGTGTGTTTTTTTTACAAATATATAGAAATATTATAGTTTAATTTCTTTTTCTTGTAAAATTTTTTCTTTAAAACATTCTTTTTCAAAATCAGGCTTACTGCAGATTTCATGTACCTCTCTAATTAGCTTAATATCAACTCCTAAGTTTTCTGCATACATTTCATGATAGTTACCTGGATCTAAAAAACTTTTAATATACTCTGAAATTTTACCATAGTCTGCAAAATAATTTAAAATTATTTCTTTGGATTTCATAGACATTTTAGAATAATGACCATTGACAAATTGATTAAAATCATATCTATAACTTTTAAAGTTAAAAATATAGACTTGCTTATCAACTAAATTATAATAAGATTCTAATAAATTATGGTTTTTCAAATACTTTGTTTCAAAGTTTTTAAAATCTAAAGTCATTTCACATTTATATACACATATAAACTTATAATCTGAAATTTGTATGAATTCGTCCCAGCAGATAAATGTATCTGCCGGAACAAACTCAATGCTTTTCTTAAACTTTAATAAAGGATAAAGAAAAACTTTACTTTTTTGAAAATAAGATGTATATATAATGTTCATATTATAATTTAACTTTACTTATTAAGTATTTGTAAGGTAAAGTATAATTATTATTATCGTAATGATATGATGCAACATTTTTAATTATATTATTTAGATTATCTGTCCAAGTGACGTTAAGTGTAGAATGATCAACTTCAAATGGATATATTTGATTATACTTATCGATAACTACAAATATAAATATGACTTTATAATTTTGCTTTTCTTTAGGTAAATTTTCATATACTAACTTATTATATATTGCGGCCTGGAGTCCATAGTTATAATAATTTACGGATTCTGGAAAATCATCAATTGTTTTACTTGTAGTTTTTAAATCTAAAATTGTAACTGTTTTTGTACTATCATCAATTTTGTAAAAATCAACATAACCTTTTAAACCAAAATTAACATGTTTTAAATCACATTCTAAATATTTTTCCTTAAATGTTTCTATAGAATCTAAAGGGAAATCTGTTTGTGCTTCGCCTATCAGACTTTTAATTTCCTCATTACTCTTTATAAGTTCAACTTGTTCTTGACATTTAGTTAGTGTTTCTTGATCTAATACATCTACTTTAGGATTATTAATAAATTTCCAGTATTCTAAATTTTCTTTAGATTGAATTTTAGATAATCTTGCAGAATCTTCATTAAGCGATTGATATAAATTTTCTTCTTTTAATATCCTTAATATTGGCTCTTCAAGTTCTTTATCCATAAGGTCAATCTCGTTGCTCTCATGCTGCATTAACAATGAATTTGCCAGTTTTTGCATGATTTTTCGTACATTATCAGTGGGTAATTTACCCGGAATAACTTTAAATTTTTTATTTAAATTTTCCGGTTCAAACAATAAACAGTGCAAGACTTTACCTTCAATTAAATGCTTGTCTAATCTCTCTTGTTTTTGTTTAAGTATATAGTCCTTATAAAATAAAGAAGGACAAAATAAAAGTTTATTTAAGGATGAATAACTAAACTTAAATGGATTTGCGTAAAATTCTTTTTCTTCGTTGGTCATGGGATTCTATTGATTAATTCATTTTTAATATTAGACTTTAACTTTACATTTTCAATTGTAAATTCAAAAACTGATTCATCAAAACCTACAGACTTTTGCATAAACCTCAATACTTTTTCAGATGTGATTTTAAAAGCAAATTCTGTTAGTTTCTTATCTTCACTTAGCGCTTGTAAGAAATTTGAAAACATAGTTAACCGAGAATACTCATTCGCTCTTACATATTTAGAAAAATGAGCTCTTAAAGTTTTTACATTTATACTATTCCAGATATCAGAATTAAGTTTAAAATGATTACTGTGTGACCATAATAAAGCAGCAACTATATCAAAAGATTTTTCATAATTACAATTAGCTAAAACTGATAATATCATATTTGTATCTGGAATTGATACATTATTATTTTCCAATAAATCATTAAAATAATTATAATTATCTTCTGTTAAAGTTATAGCACTTTCATTTGCAAATTTTATAAGATCTTTATCTAATAATAACTTATTACAATTTATTAAATCATTATACGTGTCATAATCACTTAATTTAAAAATGTGTGTTCTAAAATATTCAGTTTTTTCTAAATTTAGTAACTCAGATATGTTTTCAGTCGTTTGATTACTAAAATGTACTTTAAATGATACACCAATTTCAAATTGTGAATTTTTACTTTGCTCATTTAAAAAATTAATTACCTCGTCAAAAGTTTCATTTAAACGATACTTAGATTTTTTAAATTTATCTAAATTTTTTATAAATTCAGATAATGTAAGCCAACTGCAATGAACACCTGTAAATAATTTAGAAACTGTATCTGGAGATATAATAACATATTTAGATTTATTAAGATCTCGTGTTACTGATAAATTATAATCTTTTTTAAGTATTTCTACTTTATCTCTAGGTAATTTAATATCAGAAGTTCTATAAATTACAGCATCTTTTATATCTGAATTTGTAATATCCAAGGTTTTGATATCTAAAGCCTCATCTAATGAATAACCTTTATTTAAAATAGCATAAGTATAAGGATCAGTTTCATTCAAAATACGCAATGAAAGCGTTCCCAGTGTAGAACTAATAGCGGTTGAATAAAATTTTAAAATTTTTATTTTGTTTTTCATAAATTTAAATATTCAGGTTTAATTGAAACTGTAAAATTGTAAATCTCACGATTTGTAATGCGTATTTCTTTCCTGGCAACTTTTTCCAAGTAAATAAAAGCTTCAGAGTTTAAATCATTATTTTTTTTTAATTCTTCTATAAATTCTCCAGGATACAAATGCTTATAGTCATATTTATTATTATCAATCCAAAATTGTACATCTTTGTTTCTAGTAAATTTATATCTTATATCAGTATCACAAGTTCTGTAAAGCGCCCATAAAAAATGATAATTTTTAGATTGATCAATTGTAGGAATTATTTTACCGGCAATTTCTAAATCATCTGTGTTAGAACTAGAAATCATACCTTTTAAAAGATCCAAAAGTTTTTCATCTAAAGCTACTAGATTAGTTGAGTTATTTAAAATTGAATTAATATTTAAAACATCTTGTACAACATTAGTATCAATAAGGTATGCAATTTCTATTGCTTTACTTTTAACAAGAAACACTTGGGCATACCAGGTTTTAGTATAACCAAAATTGTTTGCTTTTCTAACAACCCAATCGTGCTTAGAACAAAGTAAACTTTTAGCTTTATTATTATACTTATAAGAAAAAGCAGAAAATGCATTACCTTTTATAAATAATGATGTTATATTAGGTATAGTTTTACCATGAAACTCAAATTCTAAATTATCATGTGTGATGATAAAATCAGAGGTCAAATGATTATTTGACAGTTTGAGTTTTTTATTTTTAATTTCATGTTTTACTCTATCTAATGAAACAGGGCATCTATTTAATAAATAACCAGATTTTAAGTTTGACATTCCATTAGTTATTTTGTCTTTACTTAAAATATTATAAATACGATCATAGTCGTATTCATTTAAAATTATATAAGGCTCACTTGTATCCATTGTATTAGAAGGCACCTCCATATAGGAGGCACCTTCTAAATTAAAATGGGCTAAAGCATTAAGATTAAATCCTTCATCGTTTTTAGTTAAGCTCATAGTTTAAATCATTGTCATTTTCATAATCTCAGAATCCATCATCATTTTATTAAATTTCTGTTTGTTACCGTTAAAGATTGTTCTTACAATTAGATATTTCAAATCATTTGTAAAATAATCTTTAGTAGATAATGCAATCAAACGGTCAATTATCTTTTGTGTAACAACATTTTCTTTTGCATAAACAAGTGCGTAATTACACAATCTTGTAGCTAAAGTAGAAGCAATATCTGCTCTATAAGTAGTATTTTTTCCAATACAACCAGAAAGAGCTCCTAAAATATAACTTTCATTTTCATTAAGTAATAAATCTTTAGGTGAAACAAGTTTGTCCAATTTATTATTAATAAATATAGTAAACATGCTTGCAAAAGTATCTCCGACTGAACCTTCACCTATCATTTGAATAAGAGAAAGATTATCATCAAAAGATTCAATACTTGAAATTGAATTAAAAAATGTAGTAATAGATCTAGCATTTGTTTCTGTAGTAACTAACTCCGGATGCAAAAGCAAAAAGTTAATACAACGTGAATCAATACCTGCATCTTCAGCCCAACGTGCCCATACATTTATATCAAACTTTAAGTTTGCTGTAATGTAGCGTGTCTTTTGTGCATTATCGATGGAATTTACCATGTAATCCCCGTTATCCGGATTAGATGTCAAAATGATATGCCAATCTTTAGGTAGAGACCATGAAATATAAGTTTGCCTATCTATCAATTCCATTACAGCTTGAATAAATCTTATATCCGCACGGTTCCAGTCATCAAGAAGTAAAATACCACCTTCTTTTTTATCAGCAATCCATTCCGGTGCACAATATGACATTCTGTTCTTACCGGTCATTTTATATCCATTTTTAAGATATTCAGTTACGGCAAGTTCATCAACCCAAACACCCACTTTTTTTACTACTGTAGGTGAATTAAGTTGACTTATATTATTTGCTGCAGCAGATTTTTGGGCCGAGGTAAAGTTAACTGTATTGTCATCAGCTTGTACTTGTTTTTCTATATACATTTGAAACTGCCTTACCGGAAAACCAACCAAGTCACCAAGTTCCTCAATTTGAGCAAGATTTAGCTTAACAAAATTCAGTTGCTTTTCAGCTGCTATTTCAACAATAGTAGATGTTTTGCCAATACCCGATTCACCCATTACTTCAATAGCAACAGAAGGTTTTTTATTAGATTGCAAAAATCTATTATTTTCAATAATATGATTGACAAAATTTTTTAGTTCATCAATGTTTAGATTTACTTGTGCCATTTTTTTTGTTTAGTTTAGTTTAATTGTTTTACCTGGTAGATCATAAGTAATTGTTGAAATACTACTTAGTACCCATAATGTATTATTTGGACAATTTACAGGTGCACTACATTCACCATCTGTCAAATATATAAGAGCTGTATATTTAGATTTATTACTGTTAAAGTGATCAATTACAGGTTGAAAACTTGTTCCACCACGACCTTTTATAGTTAAATCTTTTTTTGGATTAAAAACTTCTACAGAATTTAGATTTGTATCACACTGAGCAACTGTAATAACATGACCTGTTTTATGCATATGAACCAATTCTTTTGTAAATTCTTTTAATTCATCTGTACTTACAGATCCAGAAGTATCTATTCCAACTAAAATATTGTTTTTATGTTTAATTTTTAAGCCTGGATTTTCAATATAACGTTTGTTAAATTTTCTTTTTAATTTTTTCGTATATACAATAACAGACTTACCAACAAATCTCCTGAGATACCCACGCCAATCAAATTTTGGTGGATCAATTGTATTAATCTTATCTATAATTTCCGATAGTTCTCCAGGAATTATACCTTGTTTTTTAAGTATATTGTCTGAAGTTTCTTTTAACTGGTGATCAATTTGCTTTTTTATTAGTTTCTTTTCAGAATCAGATAAATTTTCAAACTCATCCCAAGTTTTATGACTATACATACTATCACCTTCCATCTGACTTAAAATATTATTTAAAGTCTCTGATGTTCCATCTTGTTTTGCTTGCTGAAGGAGATCGTAGTAAATTTTTGTACCGGCTTTTACAGGTAATTTTAAATCCGAGAATGTACTTAAAGTTAAACCACCAGTTGGTAAATAACTTTCATCAATATATTGATTTATTTCTAAATCTGCGGCAATATTAAAAAGATCTTTATCATTAAATGAATCTCTTAATATAAGATGTCCAAATGCAATATGCAGTAACTCATGTTTTAATAAACCATGCGTATGGTCATCAGATAAACCATTAACAAATGTTGGATTTATTGAAAGTTGTACACCTATTCCATTTTTACTAACACCTGCAGTTGGTATATCTTCCCTATATGTTTTGTTTAATCCAATTAAAAATAAACCATAAAAGGGCTCTGTGAATATTAAATTTTTTGATATTTTTGATATTCTATCAGAAATTTTATTGAGGTTATTACTCATAAATTTTAATATTATTTGTTATTTTGATATTTCAATTGTTTATCATAAATATTAATAACCGTATATTTAAAATATTTTAGTAAATTAGGATTTGTAGAACCCAGATTTTTTAATTTTATTTTTGAATTAAGATTATTTAAATCTAAACCTTCTTTATCAAGATTGAAATGTTCTCTAAATTCTACTTTTTTTGGAATAGAGTTAATATTTTTATAAAGTAATTCACAAAAAACACGAGATACTTTTAGATTTTCTATATTTGATACTGCAATTGAAAAATCATCATTATCCGCGTTAAGCATTGTAGTTAATGTTAAAAGCGTTTGGTAATCTAAACTATCATTCATTTTACTTTAGGTTTTTTTTTAGGATTTATTTCAATTATTACACCCGGTTTTGTTTTATTATACTGATAATCAAAAAATACAGGTTTAATTAAATCAGCGTTATCATCAGGAATCCAACCATAAGTAACCATATCATCTTGCACAGTTTGAGCAGGATTGATATAATCAAATTTATGTCTGGTGCCTCTAATAAAGGTTAGTCCTATTTCTATAGGTAAATCATGTTTTGCCAATTCAGCCTTAAACTTTTCAGCATATTCCAAATAATATTTTTTTGAATATTTTCTGTAATTGACAACTGTTTTACTTGCAATAAAATATTTACCTGTCCAACGCCTTCCATTTTTAGAAGAAGGTACGTTACCTGGTATAAAAAATTTCATTCTTTTTTCAATATGGTTTTTAAAGTTGTTGTTAATATAGTTTTTGTTTTGTCATAACCAAATTCTTTTAAAGAATCTGATATATCCTTACTCATTTCAAGAAAAGTACCATCAATATTATAAACATCTCTATATTTTTGAATAGCATTTAAACCTGCTTTATCATTATCAAAAAGAGTTATAATTTTTTTGTACTTAATCATTAAATTTTCAATTATATAGGCTTTAATTAGTGTATTTTCACTGTCCGGCGCTATAACATCTAAATTATAACCAAAACTTCTGAGACACATTGCATCTTTTAGCGAAGAGCAAATGACTAAGTAAGGATGATTATAGTCTAGTTGATCTAAACCTTGTATGTAAGGTTTAATCTTCAGAAATTTATTTTTCTTAAACGGCTGATATATCTTGTATGCCTCATTAGAACTATCGCAATAAGCATAAATATATTCAGTTTGGATGTTTATTTTAGTATTTGTATCTCTACAAATTTCAAAATCCAATACTGGTTTTACATTATATTTTTCGAGTAAAGTTTTTCCAATTCTGTAAGAAAGCCAATATTTTGCATCATTTGTATTCCAATCTCTAAACTTTATATTTGTTACTTGCCATTTAGAGTCAAAATTTAATTCATAGTTTGTAATAGTATTGTTTTTACCAAAACTATTGTAATCATTTACAATTTTATTACAGGCATTTGAATAATCAATATCAAACATTTCCATGACCAGTGTAATCTTGTCACCATATTTTCCGGATGAAAAGTCTTTAAAATAGTATTGGTTTTCTTTTTTATTTACATAAATGCAAAAACTTGGTGTTTTTTCTAAAGGATTCCAAATAGATTTAAGTTTTACAGATTGACCTTTAAGATCTTCCTCTAAATTTAAATAATATTTAAAAGCCCAGTAACTTGGTACTTGATTTATTTCAAAAATAATGTTTTTTGTACTATACATAAAATTAAAAAGAGCAGGCTATTAACCTGCTCTTTTACATTTTTAAATATTAAAAACTAGAGTTCAAAATCATCTCCAGAATTTACTGGTGCTTCAAAAGTATCAACTCGATTAGCTTCTTTTTTCACAAATTTCCTTACATGTTCATCATAGTTGAATGTAATTAATCTGCTAGATTCAGAATTAAGACTTTCCATTGGTACACCATTTTTAGAAATGCGGGGCAAATGCAAATCTACATTGATATAGCCTTCGGTGTTTTCCCATTCTCTACCACCAATACAAGCATTAATGTACTCCGTGTTTTTAAAAATGGTTTTACACTTGTCCATAAAGGCATCAATTGTATCAACATTGATATCATCCACTTCATTTCTCTTACCGGTTACATCTGCAAGAAAAGCAATAGATTTCAAAATTTCTTGATCTTTATTGATTTTTCTACCGTTATCTAGAACAGCATCCTTAAACGGATAAGGTGTCATCCTTACTTTTCCAACTTGGCCTTTGTAACGAGGACCATTTGGATTTGCGGCATCTATTAGAAATCCTTGAAATTCGCCGTTTATAGGCTCACTTTCAACATTCAAAACAATATTGAATGAGTTTTTGTCATAAGGAGTTGCCTCAAAAGATAGACTGTTAATTTTGATTTTACAGTTACCAGGTGAAAGAACTGGACTTACACGATTTGATGAAACATTTTTTGTACTTAGCATTTTTTTTGGTTTAAAGGTTAATTTTCATATTTTTTAATGCATTCTTTTACAAATGCCAAATCATTAGGAATAAATTCCTGATCAAACATTTCCATTGGTGTTTTACATGTTGTTTCACCATCTGTTTTGGTTGCAAACACGTATGATAAACTACCATCTTCTTGTTTAATTACTTTACCGAATAATACAATTGAGAATAGACCCTCTAATGTAAGAGCATTATCAATCATTTTACCCACTGTTTTAGCTTTAATTTTTCTTTTACCATTAATATCCGTGCTATCTTCAGAATGGGTCAGAAAAAATATATATAAGTCCTCTCTCAAGTCTTTAGGATATTTTGCTACTGCAGCTAGATTAGCTGCAATAGATGTAAATTTATCATATCCCTTTTCAGACGCTTTATCAAAGTACTCAAAGCTTGACATATACTGCCAGTCATCAATAATTAAATTTTTGATATGTGGCATTTTTTCATTTACGTGGGCCATTGTTTTCATAACACCGGGCCCTGAAGATACATTTACTAAATTTCCATCTGGATTTTCTTTGTTTAACGTTTTATATTTACTCTTCCAACCTTTAAATGGTAAAGGTTTATTTGCAATATTAACAATTACTGTTTCTTTTGGATCTAAATTCCTGATGGATGTTGATTTACCAGAACCAGATTCTGCGATCACTAATATACTATGTGCCATGTTTATTTTTTTACTTTTTTTTAATTAATTCTTTGATTTCAGTTAAAACTCCAGTAATTCTATCTAAAGCATCTACTATGCCAATATTAGAATATTTCCATTCTGGGTTTTCAATTTCATTATCGGAAACTTTACTTTGATTCTTTTTTTTACCTCTGTTTGTAATATCATTAATTATTTTTAACTCACTTACAGGTACTAAGTATCTTTGAAAACCAGCGTTAGATACAATTAGCTCATATTCATCTGACCAAAAGGGATTGTGTCTAAACAAATATAGAGTTCTTTTTGGGTCTTCACATTCATAAGCGCTACTTACAAATTCAGTATAAATATCTTGTGTTTTTTGTAACTCACTGGCAAAGAAACTAATGTGTAGTTCATCTTTACCTGGAGGTCTGTATGCCATTTTGGGTATAAATATAGCATCACTAATATGTTCTGCGTCAAAATAAGGTTGATGTTCTTGTCTTAATTCTAAGACTTTCAATCTTCTTTCGTCAGATGTAATTTGATTTTCTTTACTTTTTGTATTAATCATCTTGATTGTGTTTGAGGTGTTGGTATTTCTATAATCTCCATTGTACTAAATAAACCTTTAAAGAAACTTATTCTAGTATCTCCATTTCTAGCTTTTAAAAAATGAAATACTAAAACACTGTCATCTTCAATTACATATCGGTCCGGACCATAAAATCTAATTTTTCTATGCGCCGGTCTGTTTATGCCAATTAAATTATCTGCATGTTGCAGCATAGCATCTGATCCAAATATGTCTTGTTCTGTAATATAATTACCATATTTACCATCTATTGCTCTTTCTGGGTCCTCTACATTTCTATTTAATTGAGATAAAGTTATAAATAAACAGGGATAATCTCTTTTACATTGAGTAAAAAATTCACCAAGTTCAAATAAAGTATCTAGTCTATCTTTTTGGTAAGGAGCTTTTTTGACAAGTAATGTATGATCAAGTGTTATTATTGTTTTTTTACCTTTATGGTAATTCATATATAAATCAATTTGATCACGCATTTGATTTACTGTAAGCGGTGTTCCTATTACATCAATAGGATACTTTACTCTCTTTTTAGCGTATTCATAGCATTGATTTATAGTGCTGTCTAAAACTCTTGAACCTGAAGCACTGGTTAATTCTTTATATGATTTACCGGTTATAGAAGTAAATTCTCTAATTGCGGAATTTCTGCCAACCATCTCAAACTGAAACTCTAATACTCTGTAATCATCATTTGGATTAAGAGCAAAAGATTCTCTTATGATTTGGTCTTTAATTAAAGTTTTACCTGAACCGGGTCTTGCGGCAATAACTGTAAGGCTATTCCATTCTAAACCATCAACTGTTGCATCATTAAATTTTGGCCAGGGAGTATGGATAGATTTGTCATTTCCGGCTTGTCTATTCTTAATATATTTTAATGCTTCATTGAAAGATGCGTGTTGACCATCCCATAGTTTTTCACTCATACTACTTTTTCTTTAAAGAAACTTTGATTAGTAGTATCAACACCATCTCTAGTTAAATCACAATAATCGGCCAATGTTGATTTTTTTACTTTATGTTTGTCTTGTTTAGAAATAAAGTATTGACTTGTCATCATATACAAGTAATTATTACTTGCATATTCTTTTACATACATTTCTGTTGCTTTATGTACTTCTTCCCATGTATAATCAAAAGTAGCAAAAAACCATCTGAAAGATTCAGACAATGCTTTAGTATTATTTCTAGCCGGCATACCACTTGGTAATTTTGCTTTAGGAAAAATACATCTATACTTTTCTATATTTTCCAAAAAATCTTTACCCATAATCTGGGTATTTGTTCTTGCTTTAGCTTTTATAAAGAAGTTGTCTAACATATAGATAAAGTTCATTCCTTTATCTGTTATTGTTAGTTGCTTATTGCTAGCAACATTACTATCTTTTGTATATACTATAAACTCAGCATAGACAAGTTGTTCTATACATTTATTTGCATTAACATAAGGACAGTTAACGCTTTCTCTAACAGAGAATAAAAATAAACATGCATCTGGTGATATTTTATTCTCTAAAATTTTTTGGAGTAGTTCCCACATAAAAACAAATTTACCAATCTATAGGGGTTTTCCCAAGTTTTTCCAGCTTTTTATTTATATCAATAAAAAGATTATTACTATTCCAAGTACCTTTTGAATATGCAGCTGAAGCTGGATGTGACACTTTTATTATATCTAAATTATATAAAGTATTAGACCATTCTTCGGCTTTTTTGCCTAAAAGAACTGCTATACAATCTTTATGATTATTATTGATATGGTTTAAAAAAAATGACGTGAATCCTTTCCATATATGATAGTGACTACCAATTTCATTAACTCTACAAGTAAGTGCCGTATTATACATAATTATACCCTGTCGGGTCCACTTTTGTAGGTTTGGGTCTCTTTTATACCCATCCGGGTACATTTTTTCAATTTCATTAAATATATACCTTAATGATGGTTGTTCCTTCATTGTTTTACTACAACTGAACGCAATACCATCAGCTACATCTGGTTGTGGATAGGGATCCTGACCAATGATAATTACTTTTATATTATCCGGAGGACATGTTAATATGCCATTAAAACATTCTTTAAATCTTGGTGTTGATACAAAACCATTCTTTTTTTCTTCTATTAAATAATCTATAAGTATAGAAAATTCAAGCTGATTAAGAAAGAAATTTAATAAATGCCAGTTATGACTTAAAAATAATTCTGATAACTTTTCTTTTATTTCTGTTATATGCATGTATATCTTGTATTTATATGTATATTTGTTTAAATTAAAAATAAAATGGACAATAAAATTAACGCACTACCTGAATCCTACGATTTAACTCAAAATATTAAAAACGTAGAAGTTAATACTGGTTTTATTCTTGGTTTAGAAAGAATAATTCTTTACTTTATAACAGATTTGATTGAAGATAAAACATCAATTCCGGATATGTTTAAAAAGTTTGAAAAACTTTTATCTACAGATAGAAAAGAAGCAGAAAGTGTAAACTTAAATTCTATTGAATCTAATGTTTACACTCTCTTTGCTTTACAGCAGCTTCTCAGATCACATGCTTATGAGCAAAATTTAGTTACTAAAAATAAAGTTAATATAAGTAATCAAGAAATTGAAGATTTAATGCAAGCTTTTAAAGATAATAACTCAGTAAAGATTAAAGAATTATATCAAAAAATGGGAAACAATTTATCTTAAGTTTATATTATTGAAATCTCCAATTTCAATACAAGACTGAATTGCCATGTTTAGTTCCATTTTGTCACAATCTGCAAAAGATCTATAATAACGTTTATTGTTATTAATGTAATAAAGACCTGATCTGTCTTTTATTAATTTCTTAATTTCATCAAAAGTGTAACCTATTGAATTTGCTAATTCTCTGCACATAGCATGTATTCTTGCTAATTGTGCGTTACTTGCTTTATTTGTACTATAAGAAATATAAACATCTAATTTTACACCATCTGGTACAGAACGCATAAAATTTTCAAATCTAATTTTATTAGTCCCAATTGGAAAATCAAAGTTTCCATTTTTAGCACTAATTTGAAGATAAATATTGTCGCTTTGAGCTATAATGTGAGAACCATCTTGTTCATCACCCGGATCAGATATTATCGGATTTAATTTTTTCATCTTTAAAATAAATTTGTTTTTTTTCTATTATTCTATTAACAATATAATCATTATTATAGTATGCAGTTAATTGTTTTAACCACATTAGTAAATCTGCTATTTCATCTTCAATTTGTTTACAATTATCTAGTTTAGGTTTATTTATACTTTGCATCAAAGCATGTGATAATTCACAACATTCTTCAACTGTTTTTCTTTTTATGTAATCAAGGTCATTTAAATCGCGTATCATATTAATAAGTTAAGTATTCTATTTTTGATTTATCTAAACCTTCAAGTGCTTTATCAACCCATATCTCATCAACTGAATCTTTATAACAAAGTATATGGCAAACAGATATTTGATCAGGATTTAATCTTAAAAGTCTTCCAATTCTTTGTGTAGATTTTCTTTCATTACCATAAGAATGCATTATAATTCCCACTTTAAGTTCTGGTATTGATACACCTTCATTTAGTTGTGCTATACAAGACAATTTTTTTATTGTACCTTCTTTAAACAGTCTTAAATTTTCTTCAGAATTATCATTATTTGAGTGATAACTGTGTTTACAAATTCTATCTGCTTGCTCTTGAGTATTAGCAAATATAATACATTTATCGTTTATATCATTTAATATACTAACCAAATATTCTTCTTTAGTTGGATAACTCATTAAAGCTCGCATTCTAAAAATAGAATAAAATTGTTTTTGTTTGGGAGTTTCAGCTTCTTCTAAAAGATTTGATAATCTAGTATAATCGTTATATTCAGATGTGTACCAAAATTTACCAGCTTTTGTTTTTTTCTTAAGTGTTTTTAACTTATTTAAATTAAGTTTATGTACTACAATCCGATAATCATTTAGTATTTTTTGCTCTGTAGCTTCATCAACTGAAAATTTAAATACAGTTGGACAATGTTTTTGAATTAGCTTATACTTTTCACTATTTTGAAAAACCGGTAATGTTCCGCTTAAACCAAGTAGCTTTTGATTATAGTTATTAAGAAAGTTTTCATGATGTGGTAGAATATTATGGCATTCATCTAAATATACTATATCATAATCATTTGGATCTTTTTTATTTAAAGAAAGATAAGTGGTAAAAGTTATATGATCTTGTAAAAATTCAACTTCCATTTTTTTTAATTCTGTATGCCAAGAATCTTTTATTGAAAGTTTTGGTATTACCACTAAAACCTTTATAAAAACATGATAGTTTTTTATTAAATGTTTTATTCCAATTCTAGTTTTACCTACACCCATTGAAATACCAACACTACATTTTTTATAATTTTCTATAATACTTAATGCTTGTTCTTGTACTGAATCTTTTTTAATTGACATAACTTAATTTTTATTTAAATGTTTGTAGTTCTACCTGGAGTCGAACCAAGAATGACAGATTAGAAATCTGTAGTTATATCCATTTAACTATAGAACCTTTTTTTTACTTCTTTTTAAATTGTTCAAACCATTCTGCTTGTGAAATTTCATCTCCAAAAGATAAATACCTTTTAAACTCTTGTAAAATGTTTAACACTTCTTCCTCACTATACCTTCTTTCTGCTTGCCATTTAGCCATATCCACCATAAGTTTTTTAACTGTTGAAACTCCTATACTTTGACCTATTGACTTAATTCCATAATCAACAAGCATTTCATGGGCAACTTCTTCAAGTGTTTCTTTACCACCATAACCTTCTCCATAATTAGTTCTTGGATGATTGTCTTCTATACTATCAGGAGATGGGTCTTCATTTTCAAATTCTAAATTGTTATTCATATCTTATTTCTTTTTAAATTGTTCAAACCATTTTTCAAAAGGTAATTCTTTCCAATTCTCTGTATTTGGATAACCACTAAATCCTTTTTTATGACCCGCTTCAAAAGCTTCTTTTAAATCTTCCTTACTATACATTCTTTCTGCTTGCCATTTAGTACCTTCAATAAATCCTTCTTGTTTATTTGCTTTAATACAATCATCTTCTGATGGATTCCATATTGAACCTCCTTTGGGTATAGGATAAAATCTTTCAGCAGCTTCTTCAGGTGTTTCTTGTTTCATATCTAATGCTTTTATCATATTATCGTATTGTTGTTCTAGTGCCAAATCAGAAAACATTTCTCCTTGTGTCATCTTATTTCTTTTTAAATGGTTCAATAATTACATTAAAGTATTTTTCAGGTTCTCCTTCTTTAATACCATTTTGACAATTGTTAAATAACACATCCCCTAAATCAAATAACATTTTTCTTACTTCCTCCTCACTATACATTCTTTCTTGCATCCATTTAGCACCTTTTAAAAATGCCTCTTCAGTATCTGATGCTTTTTCAAAGCCTAACTGACCGCGTTTAAAATATTCGTGTGCAGCTTCTTCAAGTGTTTCTTGTTTAGGTTCATTTGGCATTGACTTATATGGTAATATTTTACTGCTTGAAAGTAAATTGCCCCCACCTTCTTCATTTTCCCTTACTAAATGAATATGTTTAGTTGTATCATAACCAATATATGTTCCACTCGACCAATTTGAAAAGACTTTAATCCAAACTTGTTCTCCTTGTGTTGGAGTCCATTCTTGTTTAGGTTCTTTTGGAATGATTATTTTGTAAACTAACTCTGTTGGTGGTTCATCGTTTCCAAACATACCAAAAGTAAATCCACTAGGGATTTCTTCTATTAATTCAACCTTAACATTTTCACAACTTGGATTCTTAACAAACCATTCTAAAAACTCATCATCAATGGGTTGAACACCATCTTTGATTAAGTCGGGGTCGGTTGTTAGGATGATTTTTTTCTCACCACCTGTTAAGTCACCTCCTAAATATTTAACAGGAACCCAATTATTAAGTGTAGGATAACCCACATAATCCCCTTCTTTAATTTCTTCATCGGAAGTAATGTAGATGTTTCTGTTCATTGGTGTAGTTGCTAATCTACCAAATACTAATTTGTCTTCCCAAAAATATAATTTACTTGGTTTGTTTGTTGGTAATACGCGTATGTTTTTCATATTATATTATGTTAGTTAATGGATAAGCGTTTAAGATTGAATTTTGGTCAACATAATGAGAAGTTCCATTACCATAATTGAACATTTGTTCAACTTCAGTTGTTCCACTTCCCATTATATAGGTATCTTTTCTAACTTTAGATTTCTCACTAGCCTCTTTTAAAGCTGCTTCAACATGTAGTTTAGCAAAGTCTCTCATTATAACTACCGCATCATCTGAGTAATGTGCATCATAAAATTCTTTTGCTGTTGGTACTGTACTCATTGTTTGTTTTGTTTTACGATTTGAATTAATTTAAAAATTTTCCATCCTTTACAAGGTCTGTTTTTAGAGACTGCTTGTTGAATTGATTGTGGTTTAACTCCTATATGTAATGCAGCTTCTTTAAAACTGTTAAATTCAAAATATGTATTATTAGGACACAAACAAGAAATAGGTTTTAAATTTCTTTTAGAAGCTGCTATCTTCATTTTGTCAATAGTTTCTTTAGAATATTTTATTCCTTTTCTTGAATTTGACATTTTTAATTTAGCTTCTTCTGTAAATTTATAGCCTATTCTAATCTTAGACATTTTTTCTTTTGTCATTTTAGATTTTTTACTACCTGTTTGTGCAATTTTCATTTTTTCTTTTGTCTCACTCCCAAATACAGAAGGTTTTTCATTTGTTTTAGTATAGATACAGTTAAGTCCTTTTTCAACAGAATTATAATGTTCCTGCCAAAAGCGTTCTCTAATATTTAAATCATTAAAAACACATTCTTCAATTATTTCAAAGAAATGTTTTTCCCAAGTGTATTTATTTATAGAAGCTAAAAGTTTTACTTGTCTATTAGAATTTTTAATATACTTTTCATAATCTTTCTTTCTTCTAATTAAATCATTAGATTGACCTATGTAAACCCTATCAGTTGGACTTGTTATTTTATAGATTCCGCAAATCTTTACATCCTTGATTAATTTTTCTAACTCTTTCTTCATAATTATCACTTGCCTTTAATTCAATGTCTATTTGTTTATTACTATAAATATACAAAAAATTTATTGCTTGTGAGAATGTTGGTGCAGAACAAGCCCCTTCTAAAAGGTAGACATTTCTATTATCTTCAAACTCCTCATTCATACCCATTTCAAGTATCAATTCATATACCTTCCAATTACTTTGAAAGGAACTTAAATATGTTCCAAAACAAGGTTCATCAAACCCAAGTTCTTTGAGTGCTAAAGATGGTTCGTAGGGTACAAATTCTTTTTCTAACATTAGATTAAGTTATTTAAAGTGTATTCAATAGCAGCTTCGTATGCTTCTGTTGGTGAGTTAGATTCCCCAATTTTTCCTGATAAAACTGCCATATCTCCAAACTTATGTTGAATACACGGATGCCATATCTTACCATTTGTATAGACATAGCACCAATATTCATGTTTCTCATACAACCACATTACTACTTCAGCAATGGTTGGACATAAAAAACAAGTTTCTTTTTGATTTTTATTAAAGTCAGAGTAATTAAATCTTAACATTCTATCAGGTTCTCCTGAACCAAATCCTTGTTCATAAATAATATCACCCCAACCATCAGAATTAAGATTGCCTGTTTGAGTATAGTAATCAGAACAATTTTCATCAAATTCTTTTTCTTTTAGCAACTTGGCTAATTCAAAACTTACTGGTGTGTTCATTTCTTTTTCTTTTACAGCTTCAATTAGTTTGATGGTCCGGGGTTTTGTTTATTTCTTTAATGACGAATTTGGAGGTTTGGCTTATGGTATCTCCGCACTCATTGCTATGTAGAATTATGATACTTGTTGGGAGGATTGTGTCCCAAAACCATTTCTTCTCCGAAATATCTTTGGATTCTGCTCCCCAGATTTCATTATCAATTTCAAACTCTACTTCAACTTTAATCTTTATCATAGGTTTTAGGGTTTGGGCTGTATGCCTAAGCATCCGCAGTTATGACCACAAGAATTTAAAAAGCATCCATTTCCATCATTGCCGGTACATTTTATTTTTTCCTGCTCAATATGTTTAGGAGGTAAGCCTGTTATTTCTGAAATAATTCTTGCTCCATTACAGGTTGGGCAAGAGCTAGAAAAGGCACCAGGCGTACCGCCAGTACCCTTGCAAATTGGACATTTTTGCCACATAATTTATAGGTTAAAGTTAAAGAATTTGAGGTTAATTATTTCTTGTTGCGCTCTAAACAGAATTTGCAATTCCCTTTGTGGGTTAATACTGTTGCATGACCCCAATCGCCAAATAAGTACTCACAACTATCCACCTCTACTATGATTAATGGATTAGCGCCTTCTATTAACACAAATTCGGTACCCTTTCTAGGGGTATTTACTTCACGGCAACCGCAAGAAAGAATAGTCAATAGCAGTGCACTGATAAGGAGGAATGTTTGTTTCATTGCGTAAAAATGAGTGTTAAGATGCAGATAATAAAAATCAAAGTCAGTACTACACGACCAACTGAAAGAGCAAGTTCAATAAGAGATTCAAAGTTCATTAGTTTATTGATTTAAATTTTAGAGATTATTGATATTTTTTTTTACGAAGACTACCAAACGAACCCTTTAGTTCATATCCAATTTCCTCGGCAGCTTCTTGTAATGGATTCCAATGATGGTGATTATCGCACTCATCCCATAGTTTTTGTAACCTTTCGGCAAGTACTTCTTTTGGTTCTTCTATTGGCTCAACGGTAACCTTGTACTTGTGAATGTTTACCTCTCCGTTAAAACAGGTTGCGTCTTTTTTTTCCAAAATGGATTGTTCATAAGCCCCAATCTTCTTAAATGTTTCAAAACAAATAGTGCTATTATCGTCCTTTGATTTAGTTTTTGCCATCACTTTTGGTTTACGGTTTGGAGTTTATGATGTTTTTTTCAATTTGCACAACTTTCACGGATTGGCCTTGTTCAAGGAGTTCAAATAGGATGGTGTGCGTTTCTACTTTGCCGCAACAAATTTGAGCCATACCACCACCCCATGTCAATTTATAGAATTTCTTACTCATAGTTTTGTTGTTTAGATTGGGAGAATTAACATATTAAGTGCCTTCTACTATATCAGGATAATTGGTTGGTATGTTTTCACTTTTTACCTTCAGAATTCTATGTGGTGGGTAGTGTTCAAATACTTCCCCATCATTGTGTCTGTATCCGTCCTTGACAATTGCAGATGCATGTTCACGAACTTTTTCAGCAGAATCAACTTCATATTTGAATATCCTACCATCGTCTAAATAAGTTTTTACTACATGTTTCATGGTTGATTTAAGTTTAGGGGTTGGGGGGTTTTTTTCGGCTTTGTAAAAACCAAGACCCACAACTTCTTCCCAAAGTTGAGTCATAGTTACTCTAATGGAGTCTTTTTGAGCTTGGTCTAATAAACCAAAATCGTGCCTATATCTCATCGCCATAGAGTCAATCAGTTTGGGGTCTGGTTTCATGGGTTTGGGGTTTGGTTATTTGAGGAATTAGATTCAAAGTTTTCTTGATAGTATTGTTCTGCTTGCTCTGATGCTGGCATTTCAAGACTGCTTATGATTCCTATCAAATAAGCATTAACAATTTGCTGCTTTTCAGCCTTTAATGCCTGCTCAAAATACCCATGGAATTGAGCGACACCCAAGATGTCAATATGATACTCGTGATTATACAGGTTGTCAATTAGCGTTTGTACTGGGGTTTTCATGGTTTTGGTCTTTTATGGGACAATTTGCGTGGTTTTGAGTATTTTATGTCAGCTTATAGGCTGACGCTGGGGGAGGTTTGGTAAGAACAGAGGCTGACGATTTGTTCACGAATGAGTACTTTCCCGAACAAGATATAACC
>Ga0208201_100002_pt1 | contig 51343 bp, 79 predicted proteins | sample LakMenEpi16Jul10_FD_150703 | JGI IMG/M metagenome (GOLD analysis project Ga0208201, IMG submission 150703) | Freshwater microbial communities from Lake Mendota, WI - 16JUL2010 deep hole epilimnion (SPAdes) | ecosystem: Environmental > Aquatic > Freshwater > Lake > Epilimnion/Euphotic zone ...
GTTCCGCTATTCCAATAGCCGAAGAACAGAGTACCATTGTTACGATTGCTTGGATCATTATAAGCAAACATAAGATCCCTACTACAACCATTATAATTCTTGCAAATAAGCTCAATGTAATTGAATTGAGATGGTAGGCGAACAAACGCAGAGCTAAATTCTGTAGCATCAAGATAATCGTTGAACACAATTGGTTTATTATCGTCTTGATAAGATGATCCGAGTACGATAGTTTTAGTCATATTATTTATTTTTTTTTACTTTTTAAAAATGCTCGCAATTGATTTTATTGTAATAATAATTGTTTCTCCGATAATCACCGCCAATAAAAATGTTAAAAAAGGATGTTCTCCTGCAAATTTATAAAATTCAGTCATATTATTCTTTTACTTTGCCACGGAGTTTAAAGAAAGTCAATCAGAAATTTTCTCCATCTTCTTCACTTCTGTATCAGTAAAGAAACAGCCGCCGCCTTTATCATCTACAAAAAATTCAAACTCACAATCTTTAACTATGCGTCGAGTTCCAGTGTATGTTAGTTCATGTTTTTTGCCAACCATGTCGGTGTGAATAAATTTATCGCCTTTATTCATATTATTCGTCGTTCTTAAGCTTCTTGACTTCATCAGCAAGTAATTCTATTGCTTCAATTATTAAATTTAATGTTTGGCGAGTTTGTGCGTCAATATCGTGAGAAGAAATATAACGCAAAAAATTTTCTGCTTCCTTGATTTTTTTATTGTATTCTTCCATATTATTCTTCTACTTTCTCGTAAGTGGCTTCAAAGATATCTGGTTTGCAAGGATAATGTTCTCCTTTGATACCAGTGATAATATAATCGCCGGGGCAAACAATATGCCCACCTTCTAAAGTCTCAATCCAACCATGCCAGCGCATCTTATTGCCGCAATGATTGCATTGATGATTTCCGCTGAAATAAGGTCGCCTAAAACATCTTACAATCTTTCCTTCTCTCTCTTCTTTTGGTATTACTCCTGTATCTTCAAATGGTCTAAAAATATCATCTTCTGGATGATCTCCATTCTTAAACCATTGCGTTGCTTCAATAACTACAGGCTTTTTTCTATATTTCATAATTAATTAATAAAAGGCTCTCCATCATTCATAATATGAAACTCATCAAAATCAAAATCCCAAATACTCATGCGGCATTTATCACAAACAGAAATAGTGTCGCCGCTCCAAGGAACGGCGCACTCTTCTAGTTTTGCTTCTTTTTTGACTTTTAAGCAAGTCATATCTTCAGCTTTTCAGGAACAAAAGTTCCTTCATTTTCTACAATATTCTCCATGATCAACTGGAGACGCTTTTTGTCAGATGAATTTTTATTATAAAATACTTCAATACGATCATCTTCATCATAATCTCGAAAGAATCCGCCATTTGCTTCAAAATAAGATTCGATCAATTTTAGTTGATTGGTGCTGAATATTTCATTTAGTTTATTAGATAGTTGTTCTTCTTCAATTAAATTTCCCAATCCTTCTGAAGCATCATCAAGATCTTCAAGTAAAGTATTATTATTGAAATTTGTGCAACTCATAAAGAGTCCCCCAAGAGCGCACACATTGCAAGATTCGATTTTCTTTTCTACGAATAACTCTTGAACAGAGTCAGTCTCTGCCACAGTAGTAGGATTGTAATGTATTCGCACCCAACATCCACTCTCAGCAACATATCTCTTAGCCTTGAGTTGGGCAAGGACATCTTGAGCAATCATTACTCTTTTCTGAGCTTTGGTTGCTTTTTTAAATTCTGCGTTCAATTTATTAATTTTATTCATAATTAAATCCACTTTCTATGCTCTTCGTGAACTTCTTCGACCCCATTATAATCTTCAATATACCATTTGATACCATCAGGCACTTCAACAATCTTCAGTTTGGTATAACGAGCATTTGCTAAATCGCCAAGCTGTTCGACAACTTCAATAAGAATTGGATCAGTTCTTTCGATGTCCCATTCGGCAAATCCACTTCCCGGCTTCTCTTCATTTAGATAGTAATGGTATAGGTCTTTAATCACTTCATCTTGTTTAGCTATGATGTTAAGACCTTTCTTCTCACCATACAAGAGAACAGCTTCTTTGCTAAGATGAAAGCCGCCGTGTTTTTTATTGATTACTATTTTCATATCTTTTTAATGCTAACGCTTTCACTATAATAACCATTTGATTCGCCAAGAAACCAAAACTCTAAACTGGCGTTTTTAGTTTTTAAAGCGTATTTAGTCCAAGTGTGGCTGTAAAGTCTATCGTATTCAGTATACCAATCAGGATCATTTGCGCCAGCATCTTCTTCAGCAAAGATTATTTCTTCATTGAGAATATCTTTCTCGTCTCCAATAACATTTTCGACGAAAACGCTTTCGCAGCAATCTTGATGATGATATAATTTATAAGTTGTTTGATTGGTTACAATATGTACTTCTGGACTGTCTTTTTCTAAACCAGTTATTTCTTTAACGATCTGGCCCTTTAATTCGAAAAAATTTGCATCACTCATAATCGTGCGAACATGATGGCAGAAAAATTTCCCCTTGTCAAGCGGCATTTTTCGGTGTAAGAAAATATGTATGACAACCTTAGAGCAGCTAGTCGCAGATCACGCAATTTTAATGCAAAAAATAATTGCAGAAGCTAGAAAAGAAGCTGAATACGCTATTTGGCTAAATGATGCTGATGCGCCCAAACCAAAATCTATAACCACAAATAAATTAGATCTATTTTCTCATATCTCTTCTAACTTCGATAATTTAATTAAAGATAAGAAAGAAAAAAATATATTAACACCTTATGCTAATCCTTATAATTGGCCCAGAAATACTAACTGTTGGGCAAAAAGTCTTGATCTAACTGGATATGCCGCTGCTGTCGTTCCTCTTGGTGGAGTTGGCGGCGGAACACTTATTACTAAGAAGCACGTTTTGTTGGCGAATCATGTGCCTTATTCAACTTCACCATTCATGATTTTCTTTATTAACAATAAAGATGTATCACTTGTTTATAACGTCATGAAAACAAAGCGTGTCGCCAACACTGATATTTTAATTGGTGAACTTGATAGAGAAGTTGATGCTTCGCTAAAAGTATATAATGTATTGCCAGCTAATTATCTTAAATACTTTGACGCAAATAAAATTAATTTTCCAATATTATATTCTGATCAAGAAAGAAAAGCTTTAATCGGAGAAAATGGTTTACTTAATACTACTTACGGATCAAATAATACCTTAATAAATATTTCAAAAGATAATAACAGAGCGCAATATTTCGAAGCATTAATTGGCGGCGACAGCGGCAATATTGTTTCTACTATTATTAATAATGAAGTTGTATTGATCGGCGGCTGGTATATGACACTTGGAGCTATGGCTGGCTTGGCAACAAATATTCCTAGTTATATAAATGAAGTAAATAATACAATATCTTCATTAAGTAGTGGATATAAAATTAATGAAGTAGACTTGAGTGGATTTAAAATGTATTGAAAATGGTGGGAGCAGATAGATTCGAACTATCGTAGGCGTGAGCCGGGACATTTACAGTGTCCTGCAATTGACCACTATGCGATACTCCCAAAAATAATTATTGAATTCCTAGTTCATTTGGATAAAATAAGTGTAATTATCAATATGAACTACGATACTATCAATTCTTTAGTAGCTAAAGGACTTTCTATTAGAAAGATCTCAACTGAATTAAAAACTAGTCCTACAAATATTAGATACTGGCTTAAGAAATTCAATATTAAAACTATACCTCGCTCAGAAGTTTCTGATTATAGATATTGTCCACGATGTGAAACAGAAAAATTAAAGACTGAATTTTATAATCGCCGCAATGGTGTTGGTAATTCTGTTTACTGTAAGCCATGCACTCATACTCAAACTCTTGAAAGACAAAGAGATTTTAAACAAAAGTGCGTTGATTATAAAGGCGGACAATGCGTTTGTTGTGGTTATAAAAAAACAAATAACGCTTTAGAATTTCATCACTTAGATCCTTTAGAAAAAGATTTTTGTATTTCTTCAGTAAGATTTACTAAATTTGATGATAGAGTTACAAAAGAATTAAATAAGTGCGCTTTAGTTTGTAGAAACTGTCACGCTGAAATACACGCTGGAGTTATTGATTTATTACCTTATAAAATATAAAGTGGCTGATAGGGTTGGAATCGAACCAACATCGCCAAAATTAACAGTTTTGTGAATTACCATTATTCTACCTATCAGTTTTAAAGTGGCGTTCCCGACAGGATTCGAACCTGTGACCGAAAGCTTAGAAGGCTTTTGCTCTAAATCCAACTGAGCTACGGGAACGTAAAATCTACAACTATCTTATAGACTAATATAGTATTGTCAATAGTTTTTTGAAAATTGCCCATTGTTGTCTCAGTGTAAAGCGACTATAAACATTATCGCTTGGGCGCACTGTATGTTTTTTGCAGATCAGGTCGTTCAGTTGCTTGATGTGTTCCCAACTAGATATCGGCTTCAATCAATCCAAATAGTTCGAAAAGCACTATTTTTTAATTTGATCTCTGCCCCAATTTGTACCAGATCCTTTCCGAGAGGCTTTTCACTGGCTACCCCAAACTACGTCTTATGTAGACGACTGCCCTCATTGCTGCAAAATTTTGTGTGCAGTTTATACAGGATTTTCTGCACTAGCCTCTCTATCAGACTTTGTTGGCTGTCCAAAGCATCAAGCTGAGTCCTGTTGGCAAATTAAATACTAAGTAAGTTAGGGGACTTGAACCCGCATCATGCCCTCTTCAGGCACTTTACCATACGTCTGATCAGGACACTTACTTAGTAAAATTTATACAGCTTAGGTCATGACTCCTAAGCTGTAACTTTTCCTCAGAACCCCGTCCGTAACAGATTCTCCAAACTTCTGTTATCATGGGTTAGCTCTTGGAAGCCGGGTGGGCCGTCTTGGAAAAGAAAATGGTGGCTTAGGTGGGATTCGAACCCACACTTTGCAGATTTTAAGTCTGTTGACTCTGCCGTTGGTCTACTAAGCCATTCAAAGAACGCTCACAATCTACTCGAAATTGCGGCCCCTGTCAAGGGGAAAAATTTAGAATTTCACATTTCGAATCTTATCATGTATACTATATTATATGTTTCTGATTTCTATTGAAGAAATTTTATCTTCTAAATATTCTAAGATGATACCTATCGAATGCGACTATTGCAAGAAGAATTTTGAAAGAATGCAAAAAAATGTAAAATCTGATCTTAAATTATATCCACATAGAAAGCAATTATGCTCTGTGAAGTGTCAAAATTCTTCAAGAATAGCTAGACAAGAAGTTCAGTGCAAAAACTGTAACAAAACAATTTATAAAAAAATAAATCAATTTAAAAAATTTCCTAATTCTTTTTGCTCCTCTTCGTGCGCTGCCACTTATAATAATACTCATAAAACTCATGGTTATAGGAGATCAAAGTTCGAAATATACTTAGAACAAATACTACCGCAAAAATACTCAAATTTAGAATTTCATTTCGCTAGAAAAGACGCAATTAATTCCGAATTAGATATATATATTCCAAGTTTAAAACTTGCTTTTGAGTTAAATGGGATTTTCCATTATGAACCCATTTATGGATCAGATCAATTAAATAAAATTCAAAATAATGATAAACGCAAATTCCAAGCTTGCTTAGAAAAACAAATAGAATTATGTATCCTAGATGTTTCAACCATATCTTATTTTAAACCAGAAAAGGTACAAAAATTCGTAAATATAATAACTGATATAATAGATTTAAAATGTAAAGAACAAAAAATTGGCAGTCTATAAGAGGATCGAACTCTTGTTCCCGCCGTGAAAGGGCAGTGTCATAACCACTAGACCAATAGACCGTTTTGGTAGTCCCGGTGGGATTTTCGCCCACAGTCAATCCCTTATAAAGAGAACGCTTTTGATGTTAAGCTACGGGACCACTAAAAATACGCAATAGCCTCTGTGGGCCGTGCTGGACTTGAACCAGCAACCGACGAATTATGAGTTCGCTGCACAAACCATTATGCTAACGGCCCATAGAAACTACTACATATTAAATTTTAAAGAACGAAAAGAGTAAAGTATAATTCCAATTATGTTTCAGAATATATTACCGAATGACAAACATATTCTTACTCTTTACTCAAATTAAATAAGCAGCGGGAAACGTATTTCCATCTATCATAAATAACACACATTATAATGATAGTGACTTCACTGCTTAAAATTATAAAATTAGATTAAGGATTTCACGGCGAGCTAATTAGGCTCAATAGATTTTTTAGATCCTTCCGTTCAGCCCATATACGCATCTTTTGCTAAAAGGATTCTAACCTCAGATGGGGCCATCTATCTTCTAATTTAAATTGTAAAAGAACTGAAAAAAATGGTGCAATCGGCGGGGAACGATCCCGCGACTCACAGATTAAACCTACCACTATAGTTTTCACTACCAGTAGAATGTTGTTACATAATTGATTGAATACTAATTACCAATTACTAAACTTCATTGGATACAGATTTCTCCCTACTACTGTTTGTGGTCTGGACTATGCCTTTATCATAATTAGCTGTCAGGGGTTCCTCTCTTGCGAGTTTAGCTTACCCGACGATTCTCATGCCTTTACCGTGCTAATTTTAGATAGGTGATTATAGTCTCTACACGTTTTTTATTATGAGGCTATAGAATTTATCACAATTAAGTGGCTAGACGGGTAGCCTAGCAATCATGGTAGGTCACTATTGCGCCTATTTACCCACAATCCTTTCTTCTATTATTTCTCTAGCGTTTGCCTAAAACTTCGCTCGGCGTTGGGGGCATATATTTACATATTGCAGATTCTTTTGAAATCTGTCATTGCTACCCGTTCACCGAATTTACACCTTACTCATGCACAGTTTCCTATACATGGACCCTTGTTATCTTGCGATAACATCAAGTCTGTTGCTCTACCAACTGAGCTACGATTGCATTTTAAAGAACTTCAACATCCTACTTTAGTATGTTGCCTTTGTCAAGGGGAAACTTAGCGGGTATCGGATTCGAACCGATGATCTTCACGTTATGAGCGTGACGAGATGACCTCTTCTCCAACCCGCAAAATTTAAAGAACGCGATCAATTTACCATACTTTCACTGATTGTCAAGGGGGAAATTGGAGCCTCGCCAGAGACTTCAACTCTGCTCTGAGGTTTACAAAACCCCTGCATCGGCATCTATGCTTGCGAGGCACACTTAAATATTATACACTATTTCTTCACACCTTCTAATACTTTACATCCATTTGCAGTAATATATCTAACATTATCAATGCTAATAAACCCTTTACGAATAAGATACAATTCAAAATCCCTTTGAATCGCGGTTCTTGACAAACCAGTTTTTGCAGCGAGCATAGAAAGAGTACAGTTACCTTCTTTACGCAAAATATTTAGTATCTGCCACTCAATTCTATTCAAACCGTAAGGAAGAATATCAAGAATATAAAACAACTTCTCAGCATCTTCTTTGGTAAATCGCGTGATCTCAAATCGATCAGCATAAAGCTTGACTTCTTTGGCGCGAAGCACACAAGAACGTGCATTGCCTCGGGAAGTTTCAGATAACATTGATAGAGCTTCTTCATCAAACTCAATATTTGGTAGAGCTTTTTGAAAGATTTGCCTCAATTCATTTGTATTGTAATCTGCAAATTCAATCGTCGTCAATCGATCACGCAACGGAATAAATAGCTTATCTGATTCAGTTGTCGCGAATATAAAATGATGCTTCTTGAAATTGAAGATATAATTTGCTTTGCCAGCATTATAATCAATTACATGATCTTTCTCTGTAGAGAGAATAGATAGCAATGCGTAAGTAAAGTCTCTTGGCAGACAATGAGCTTCATCAAAGAAACAAATAATTTCTTGATCTTGAATGTGGGGCAGAAAAACTTGTTCGAAAAACTGATTCCCCGATTTAATACTAGAGCTATTTAGCTCAAGCAGTGGCTTATTGACTCCGGTGGTGTTATAAATGTTCTTGGCAAATTCGCGAACAAATGCAGTCTTGCCTAGACCTTTTGCGCCAACGAAATTCAAAAACGGTACAAGTTCAGTCTTAGCATGAGCTTCCAAATAAAATGAAAGCTTGCGTTTGACTTCTTCTTGACCAACAAGTTCAGCGAAGTAGTTCATTACTGGGTGATAGTGAACTCTGCAACAGGCTCCTCGTCAAGCTGATTCTGAATCTCTTGAGGAAGTGAATCGCCATCTTGCGCTGAAGCTACAGGCACGTTCTGGTACTTATTGTACCAAACGCGACCAACAACAACAGTGGCGTTCGCATCGTTGTTAAGCTTCGCGAGAAGCTCGCCCAACGTGATTTCAACAGTGGAGGTCGCTCCCTTGGGACGACCACGACCAATCTTGGGTGATGGATTTTCCATACGCGACCACTTTATCAGGTTTTTAGGTGCTGTCAAGGGGCTTCGCAAGATTTTTTGAGAAAAATGAGAGGGTGGGGACGAAAAAAGACCCGATATCAAACACAAGCTTGATGCGCTTCGGGTCTTACTGTTTTTTAATCAATAGATCAAAGTTTGAACAGTTTATATTTGCGCTACTATATATTACACTATTTATTCTTCTTCACGACAATTATCTTCTTCATCGTCTGAAAAATTATTATCTATTTCATCTGCATAATCTTCATAGCAGAATACACAAACCAACTTCTTACCGACTTTTTGGTAATCGTCGTTTTCAGTGTCGATAAATTCGCTACAGTATAAACATTTTTTCATACTTATATTCTAATTGTACATATCATACCGGCAAATGTGAAAAATAAAACAATATTATTGATTATTTTTTTTAAAAAATCTGCTATATACAAGCTTACCTAGGTTGGCGGCAAACTTTCTAGCCTTTCTTTCAGGCAAATCGAATAAATGAGCATGAAAGACTTCTTCAATCAAAACATTAAGTTGACGGCGAGTCAATAATGTCGGATCAATTAAAATTTGAGGATCATCAGTATCAGGAGAATCACACAAACCAGAAGCGTAAAATCTTGTAGGCGGTTTATTATAATTAACTGTATATTCTACACCCTCAAAATTCTTGAATTTCATAAAAATTTTTTTAACTTTTTCTGATTCTCTGTATTTAATATTATAAAGTCAGACCAAGGTTTTCCATATCTCAGTATCTGCCAACACCATCTTAATCTCTCTGACCAACCTAGCATTCTACCACTCAATCCTCTTTCAAATAAACTTAAGCATACTTCTTCATCATCGAACTTCTCAACAAGAAGCCCATGACTATAACAATCGCAAATAAGAAACTCAGAGTCTTTTTCTTCTTTCACTTTATCATTAAAAAATTATGTACTCGCCAGACTCTACTAGATAAAAAGCACAAAGCTTTGTATACTTTATCGCAAATAAATTTAAGAATCTTATTGTATGGATTCAAGAAATACTTATATCGACGAGTTTTTCTAAATTCGTCCCATTCTCGCATTTTTTTATGAAACTCTATATCCTTTTTTTTGCGTTCGCTATTTGGTGTAGCTTCAAAAGTAGTTAGTTTAATATCTTTCATTTTGCCTTCAATAAATACAGCGTCATATACAATCCAATAATCATAATCAGTATTATTAGAACTGAAATAATCATAAAATTGTACTGTGCAAGTTTTATTTACAGATTCAAGCCATGTCTTTTTAGTTTTTATATGTCCTACTTTATCTAAAAAGCCTTTGGCATTTGGATCTCCTTCTACCCATTCTGTTTCGCGGCGTTCAATAAATAATTGACCGTTCTCGTCGATGATATAAATATCTAACGCGCAATCAAAATCTTTAGTTTGAAAGCCGTGCGAGCCAGTATAACCTTTTGGTTCATCTGGCATTGGCAAAAAACATTTGCATTCTATACTGTCATACATTCCCATCTTAATTGCCTCCTTTATCAACTTTATAATCCATTATGTCCTCAAAGAATTTGCGAAATGCTAAATAGTCTTGATGATCTGCGTCATTCATGCCTTTAACATCTACACGATTTAAATAATCGCAAATAACGCCATCATAATAAGATGGAATAATAATATTCTTTCCATCGTATTTTAGATCATCGCTTTGAATAACAATCTTCTCGTTAGGATTCTTCATGTATAAATCTTTCTTCATTACGGTTATGATATTCTAGCCTCAGATATAGTCAAGGTTAATTTGACAATTTTTCAATATTACCCTCACTATCTGAATAAAAAACTTCTTCGACATTGTAAGACTTAAGCAAACTCAAACAACCGGGACACGGTTTACTGTTTGCCAATCGTCCTTTTCTATCAACTCTAAGTACGATCATAGAATGATCGTTAAGATCTTCAAGACCTGATTTTAAAATGACATCTAATTCAGCATGAGTGCCAACATATCCATCGTGATATGGATGTTTAGATATTTCAGGGTGAGTTCTTTTTCTATTCCAACCAATTTTTACTATCTTGTTCTTTTTAACAAGAAAAGCTACATGAGAATTATTAACATTCTTCCAATTAGTAGGGCATAGAGCGTGAGCAGTTTCAACTGCTCTCTTTAATATTCGCGGCTTCATTCATCGCCAAGTACGATGCGCTTCAGCAATATATTCGCCAGAAGTATCGGACATTATTTTCCAACCTATATCATTAGGTATTTCAATAATCTTTAAAGTAGTATATAAACCATTAGCCTTTTTGCCAAGCTTTTCTACAGCTTCCACAAGTAAAGGATTACATCTATCATTATCAAAAGCATAAGCATTTATTTCTGACTTAGCTTTTACGCTCTTTATATTTTTTTGAATATACAGTATAGCATCGCGACTTATAGCAAAATTACTATGAGAAGTATTAATTACGACTTGCATACATTGATATCAGTTTTTCGAGTTCATCACAGACAGTTTTGATATCCGCAGTTATCTGTGCTGGAACAATTCCAGCTTCAGTCATAGTGCGTTCATCTTTTCCCGTGCGCCAATCGTTGAATGCGCGAAGGCGTTCTATAGCTTTTTCAATCATGATTTGTAGATACGGTAATGACGTTGACAGTTATACCTGCTTTGCCGTCATATTTAGCACCATAATGACGCTTAGATTCCAGAAAGTCAAGGAGATCTTTTTGAATTTTTTCAGCGTCTTCACGACTAAAACCTTTTGGAAGATTTAAAGTTAAATAAAAATTTGGTTGATGCATAACTTATAGATTATCCAGATAGTAAATATGTGCCAAACATTGTCAACAACAATTAATGACCAAGGGGCAAACGGAGGTTTGGTAAAATTTGTTTGCCCAATTTTTTTCATATACCAAGGAATTAGTTGCCATCTGTCTTGTATATAATGTGTTACAAATAGAACAGTAAATACTTTAACGTTCCATATATCACCCATTACGCAAACCAACGTCGCCCATATAAAACAATGTAGGGCGCAAATTAAACTCTTCTTTTTCTTATTCTCAGCAATAAAATCGAATTGCAGAAGATAATCTGCAATAAGATGTCCTATAATTGCTGAAGTTAAGTCCATTACATTCTCTGTTCTAATTCTTCTATACTACCACACTCGTTATAAATATAATCAAACAACCAATCTTCGGCGTATATTGTTACGTTCAATTCTTTAACAAGATCATCGTAGAGTTTATGTTGTTTTTCTGTCAGATCTCGAATTTCGTCGCGAGTCTTGATTAAAAGTTCGATTTGTTGAGGTGTGAATTTCATTTCCAAATCACTTGAAGTGTAACTATAATACCGCACAGACATAATAATGTCAACGTTTTTAAACTTAATTTTTCACCAAAATGAAAAGAAGTTAAAAACGTAAATAATATGATGCCTATCGTAAAAGTTAATATTCTATTAGGCCAAATCAAACCATTAAAATGTTCATTAATTAATTTGATGGCGCGAATAGATATTAGTGTAGTTGGTACGCTAATAAATATTAGATAGTATTCATACTTCTTGAACCATTCAGATAAGAATTGTCCATGAATCTGATACCATCCAATAACATAAACTAAACTAAGAAGTAATATTGCTAAAAATAATTTCATTTAGATCCACAAAATATCCATGTGTTCTACAAATAATTGTAAACCTTGTGTCTTACGTTCGTTGTATTGCTCGCATTTCTTCATGTATTCATCCCAAGCTACTTTTTCTTCAATAGTTTTTTCTCTATTAAAGTAGTTTTTATCTTTAAGATCCCATTTAGTTGATGACTCTGGAAAAGGTAAATACTTATCAGGATCAATAATATAATCAAAAGCAAAAATAATTTCATCCATGATGCGATCAATTTCTTTTTCAGCGATTTTTTCTGCTTTTCGCTGATCTTCTTCTGACAAAGAAGTATAGTCATTAGGCAAAAATTTCATTGGAATACCCATTTTGCCCACCTTTTTAAGATATTGCAAACGAGGAACAATAAACTTAGCAATATTAGTTTCTAAAGAAAAAACATCATCATCAGAAACTCCATAGCGGAACTTCTGATACTTACACTTTGCCCACCAACGTAATTCATACCAATTATTTTTGAAGCCCCATCCCAATCGATAAGGTAGAAGACCAATAAGTTTATCTACATATTTATTATATGTATAATAATTATCGTCTTCTCCAAACAGCTTATCTATTTCAGCTTCTTGATCGTGCCAATCTTTAAGACGTTGTTCTTTTTGTTCTGGCGTTTCGAAATCGAATTCTGTTTGATAGCTCATAGTGTTTTATTATAGTTTTCTATATAAGATTCAATATTCTTTTTACCAACAGGATTCATGCTATGCACGACATAAGGTGGATGTTTGATATTCTTTTCAAAAAAACAATAAGCTACCAACCATTTGGCGCAATCATATCCAGTCTTTTCTTTATAAGAATCATAAGGAATATCATCGTTATTTAATCCATGCCCATAATGAGAATCTGCTAGATCGTGATCGTAGCAGACGAACTTGGGAACTCCTCTAAGAGTTATTAAATCTACAAATTCCTTGTAGTTTCGTACAACGGAATAATGCTGATCTTTTGGAATAGCCGCCCATGTAACATCGTTTGGATAACGAAAGTCATCAAGCCATAAATTATACATAATTAAATAATCCTTTCTTTATTTTAGAATGAACTTGATGAATAGTCAAGTCTAATTCGCTTGCGGCTTCTTTTATTGATTTCCATATTTTATAAGTTGTAGAGCATTGAATTTTTTTCCATTTCCAAGGTGCTTCAGTAAAATGATTTTTTTTATATTCAATAAATGAATTTTCGAAAGACCAAAAATATCCTTTTGCGCTTTTTGTTATTTTTCTACAGCATCCAGATATAGCTTGGCGTGGAATTCGCGTTTCATTTTCAGCATTTAGTAAAGAATCATATTTTTTTATAAAATTTCCTTGTAAATCAAACTGATAAACAGTTTTATATTGAGATTCTGATATTTTCTTTCTACTTTCTGGAGTATGTTTATGACCTAAATGAGCTAAACTCATATTTCTGCGGCTTTCATCTGTATGTTTTAATCCTAAATTAGAATAAGCTGCTGGGCATAAATTATATCCTTTTTCTCTATCAGAACTTTCAAAGAAATTAATCCAATACTGTTCTCTTTCTTGAAGCTTCTCCACATTGATAAATTCTACAACTTCCCAAATAAAATTTTCTTTTCCGTATTTTTTATATGCAGCAAGTAAATATTCGTTATAATGTTTTTCTTTGTTTAAAAGAGTTCTATGCGCTTTCCATCTTTTTCTAATGTTTTTAGAGCTTCCTATATAAATTTTTTGATTTATTTTGTTAGTTATTTTATAAATTCCGCTTTGATTTAATGGACTCTTTATGTTCATTAACTATATTACACTCAAAAACGAAAATATCATCTAAGAATAAATTATAATTAGTGATCATAGTTCGAATGCGGCGATTGTATGCTCAAAAGGATTACCTTCAATATTCTTTACTAGACGCAACATCTCGGCGGCAATTTCTCTAATCTCCTTCTGAGCGTCAGGTTTATTACGCAAGCTCAAGAAGTGATTAAAAGAACGCCAATTAAACATTACGTCAGCTTGAATTTGAGAGTTATAAGTCTTGAAGAATCGCGCAGATTCTTTCACTCGCTTTCTATCAAAACCTCTATCGCATAAACTCTTAATGCATTGATGATAAAGTCTATTGCCTTCTTCTGTATAATTAGCTAGGGCAAGCTGCCAATCTTCGGGCCAGTCACTAGGAATCAAATACTTATCTTCTTTGATTTCTTTGTAACGAGCAGACTCACCATTAATACAAACGCCAACCCTATGTTTTAATTTATGAATGTGGGAAGCTATATCAGAATTAACAAGAAAGTGGAGGCTAGATTTTTCAAATGGGGTATGATGCCCAGCATCCGCAAGCATTTTGAGAAGCTTTGGGATTCTCTGAACTTTATCCTCTGTCAAATCTCGACTTGTTGATGTCCACGCCGAACACGCATGAACCTGATCATTTCCATAGTAGCCAAGTAACTCGACGCTATTCTGATGTTTATTCATTTAATTTGTATTTATTTATATATCTAAAAATTTTTTAATTTCTAACTTACCGTTGCTGATAACTATATACTCATTTAATCCATTGTCAATGCAAAGATTGTCGCAATCTGCTGGATTCAGATTGCCATCTAAATGGTGAGGATTAACTCTACCATTTTTATGATAAGTGTGACCAACGATTTGTTTTAATCCTTCAATAGGCTGAAACTCTTGTTTGAAATCTAACCAAACAATTCCTCCACCTTTCTTAGGACCACCTCGGCTTCGGCCAGCAAAATAAAACCAATGATTTTGATCTGTCATTAAAGCAATGTTTGCGCGTTCTACTTCTTTCACAAGAAATAAACTTAGATCATCGTTATTTTTAACAGATGGATCTATGTAATCAGGAAATAATCCTGCATGAGTGCAAAGGATACCATCAACCCAAAAACGCCATTTAAATTTGTTAATGATATTTTTGCGTTCAGATCCTAGCATTTCATCGATGGCAAAATACTTTCTATCTTCATAACCGCTACACATCGTATAATGATTATTAAACAGATAATGCAAATCATGATTACCAAAAAGAGTATAATTATTTGGCGCAGATAGATATCGCATCAAATAATCAGCGGTCTTTTTATAATCATCATTGTCATCCAAATAAAAACTATCAAACCAATCGCCAAGACAAATATTTATGTCCGCCGATTCGTGCTGAATAATCTTATTGAACTTCTCAACGTTATTGTGAAGATCAGAAAGTAATAGTATTTTCTTTTTGTGACTATCGAATGTCATTTCTAAATTGTGTTTTAAAAGGATCAATCGTTGGTTTGCTGATCATGATTCTTGTATCAGTTTCGTTTTCTTTAACTTCTAACCATTTGACTTCAAAGTCGCCTTTTTCATTTCCACTCATTTCTAGCGTTCGATCATTAACATGAAAAATAATACCGTGGACATGGAGCTTAGTAATGGGCATACTAGTTCCTAATCCAACGTTATCTGATCCTCCAATACCAAGATTGCCATTATTAAGTGAAAAATCTTTTGACGGTTGAATATTCTCTTCTGCTTTGATTAGAGATGGAGTCGCTGCTGCCGCTACAAAACCGCCAAATATAGATTTGAAGAATCCCTTACGAGTAAATTTCATACTCATATAATACAAATTTACTTGTCGTAGTCTATTTTTCCAATGACATTTATGCGAAAAGTATTAGTTACTTTTCCATCATTAGAACTGGTGATAATATAGCTTTCTTCTATCGTCCCGTCAAGAAAAAAAACAATTTTTGTTGCAGATGATTCTATAATTTTTAAATCGTTAGTTATTGCGGCGAGTTCATCTGGATTCTCAAGAGAGTTTATAGTGTATTCTTCATCAAAAGATAATTCAATATCTTTTTGATGGTATGCTGCTTGATGACGCTTATTTATTAGAAAGGTTTTTAAATTCTCTCGCGCTTCTTGATATCTATTTCCATTAAAAGAATCAAAGTTAATAACAAGTGCAGTGATCAATGATAATAATATCACTGTCGCCAATACTATTTCTATAAGAGTAAACCCTTTAGATTTACCAGTCATTGGAACTTGGTAGTTGCTCTAATTCTTTTTCTCTTTCGATTGCTCGTTTAATTATCTTCTTTAAAGTGTGCAATGCTTCTTCATAAGTATCGCACTTTGCTTCAATATCATCAGTTATGTTTCCATAGTGTCGAACAAAGTATTTTGGCGATAAGCCATAAGACCAAACTGATTCTATATACCAGTGACAGTCACGATCTTTATGAATTCCCTCGCAGACAAGTTCGTTCCATTCTTCAGTTAATTTAAGTATATCTTTTTGTATATTATCAGTCATGAATATTTATGCGTCGAATGTTGATTTCTTCATATAGAAGAGTGCGGATAGCTTCAATGGCTTCATCTGCTGTTTTGAAATCGTGTCCAAATTTATGATAGCTTCGTAGTCTATCTTCAAAATGACAAATAGCAGAAAACATATCAATAGCTTGATTAGCTATTTCAAATCGTTTTTGATCTTCGGGCAAATTAAATTCTAATATAGCTTTCATATTCTTGAAAAGTTTTCGCTTAAACTTTTTCCTTTTAGATCTCTTTGTTTCACAGCTTCTTCAACAGAATCAAATGTTCCTAAATAATATCTTTTATTATTTATTTTAAACATACAATAAAACTTGTTATTTTTCTTATAAATATTTGAAAAACCACTTTTGTTTTGTCTTTTGTTTTTTCGATTCTGTAGATTTTCTGAAAAAGTTACAAGCCTTAAATTATCAGGATTATTATTATATTTATTTCCATCTATATGGTCAATAATCTTGTCGTCAAACTGTGTTGTATTATTATGTATTGCAAATATTATGTTGTGAACCCTAAATTTTTGATTATTGATTTCTACTTTATAATATTTATCTTTATTTCCAGCAACTTTGCCAGCAAATTGTGGATTCCAAGTTTTATAAATATTTTCAGATTTAAAATGTGATCTAGGTCTTTCTTTTTTCCATCTCAAATAAGAAGGGCTTGAAGGATCTATGATAAAACATTCATTCAAATACTCTATCGATGGTAATTCATTTATTTTCATACTTTAAAAGTTGTTCACCGATATATTTAGTATAAGCAGGTGGAATAGCTTCAGTCAACTCCCATCCTCGCTTAGGCCAATGCATATCCATCACCTTGCGCCAAACGTCAATAGAACCTTTGCGACGGCTCTTGCCGGTAACACTCATGTCGCGATAATCAATACCATTCTCTTCGGCATATTTTTTAGAATATCCACGTTTAGTGATATTTTTTAATGGCGCAACTGGAAAGTTGCATTCAAAATATCTTGCTCGTTCAATTGGCATACCAAACATATAACCAGTTAATCTAAACGGTTCTATGAGATATTCTTTTGCACCGGCAACATTTTCAATAATATAATACTTTTTAGTCTCAATAAGTGCTTGGCGAACTGGCTCAATTAGTTTTGGCGTGTCTTTGCCTTGAGAATAATGAACATAAATTGAATCAGGCTTGGTAGCTTTGCTGTATCCCTGACAAGGAGGTGATGCATGAATAACGTCAAATGAATTAAGAAAATCTTTATCTTTCAAGATTTCAATGACATCACCCTTAATAAATTTAAAAGGATAACTAGGCTGATCTTTAATATCAACTCCAGTTACTTCAAATCCCGCACGATGATAGCCCATGCTTGCACCGCCAGCGCAACAAAATAAATCAAGTAATTTCATATCGTTTCAAAACCAACTTATCGCATAGAAGGCATCAGGTCAAGAAAAACCCTCCAATTACGGAGGGTTTATTTTTTATTTACATTTTTTAAATCCAAGAAGAATCGCAGATTGAGTAGACAGCGTTTTATACCATCCATTCTTTTCGTATGTAGAACCTTTTCCGCCAGTGACTTCGCAAGTCTGAGAAGAAAGTTTTGAATACTTTTCAATCATAGCGTGGGTAACTTCATTTCCGCCACTTGAATAAAAACGAAGTCCTGCAAACTTTTCTTTAACTTGAAGTGCGACAACTTGTTCACAACCAGAATTATTAATTTCATGTTGTACGTCTTTGCAAAGATTAAAGATGATATCAAACCATCCATCGTCACATTCAAAATAAAAATCCTCTTTAAAAATAGAGGGAAATCTATTAACGAGTTTTTCAGTATTTTTATCAGTCATGATTTCTATCGTTTTGGTTTAAATCGAAAGGGCTATCGTCTTGTTCTTCAATTTCTCCGAGGCAATCTACACAAACAGAACAATAATTAAGATCTTCTAAGAAAGCGGTTTTTTTGCCGCAGTAATCGCAGTTCATTGATTTGCTAATTTAAAAATATCATCAAGAGTTTCTTTAACTCTAATACCATTATTATTCCAACGAGTAATAATTATACTATGCTTTTTACTCGGACTCGGCTCAATACTTACTACAGTATCAAGATTAAAAAGAATAGGAGTATAAGTCATGCTGTTGTCGTGATGCAAATCTAGTTGATTCAATTTTACAAAGTGTGCCATATAAATAAAAGCGGTTTTAAGGGTTACCGCAAACCTTTTGTCCTACTTAGTATCGACGGTTCTCAGGAGCGCGAAATACTTCTTGCTCTTTACTTGAATCACCTTCGACATAGTAAATTACGCCATTTACAGACTTAGCGCACTGCATAGCCCAATCATACGCTTGCTTCTTTCCTAGCGCAAGATTATAAGCTGACTGATACGCACCGTCCTTATCTCTAACGATATATCGTTTGTTCATTTTAGGAATTCTTGATTAGAATGTCGTGAATCAAATGACGAGTCTTATGGTCGAGGATTCGACCTGTCTCATCCTTCGGAAGATCAGTGACAACCTTATCAAAATTAAGCCCAAGAACGGAACTCATGCACTTAATCTTTCGGTAAATACCAATCTCCTTATACTTTAGAATTGACCACAATGTGTCAACTTGTTCTGGAGTTGCCTTAGTGATGGCATTCAACAAGACAACTGGCTCTGTAACTGTAGCTGTTTCACTCATGTTATAATATTACTGATCGTCAGACTTTTCACTGATTGTCACAATAGTTACAAGACTATTAGACAAAGCAATGTTGTCATCTTCATGAACGGTAAATCCTAGATCCAAACAAATATCCTTGATTTCTTGACAAGTGATATGCGTTCCCTTTAGGCGGGACTGAATGGACTTGAGGGTAGCAGGTGTTCCACCTTCAACGCGACCCTCAACGTAATTCTTAATGGCAAGAATAGTAGCATCACTATATTCATAGCCTTCGTTGATATTGCAACCACAACCGTCGAAACAATCATCACTGTCATCATCAACGCTGATTTCTTTATCAGTATTGTAATATGGCTCATTAAGCGGAGCTTCAGTTTCCTTAACACGCTCGAAAGGAACTTCGCCAATGACCTTATACTTAGAAACGCGAAGTTTCTGGAAGTTGCAATCAGTAGGTACGCTAACTGCATTGGAAGGATCAAACTCAACCATCATAAGATGACCGTCATTTGCAGCCCAATCCTTTGCATAATCATAGCTGCCGATATGCAAACCATGAGAACAATGATTATCCTTGTTATCATCAACACTATTGCGAGCCACTTCAACAGTCTCGCCAATCTTGTTCAAGATGCAGCCGTTTTCATTTACAGTGCCAGTAATAACAATTGTATCCTTATTACCACGCTTTGAATAATAATTAGCATCAACACCCTTATATCCAATAACATTGCCAGTCTCAGTCAATGGCAAAGTCTTATAAGAAAGAAAAGTGTACAACTGATCGACACTGTTCTTGCTAGGATTGAACATAAGCTTCTCAATAAAATTGAGAATAGGTTGAGCGTCCTTAGCTCCTGAGCGCAAAAACTCAAGCAGCTTATCAATTACGAAACCCTTCAACTCATGGTTGCCATAATAAACCTTCTCGGAAACAACTTTAATGCTGCCATGAGAGAAGTTTTCGATCTGCTTCTTAATATCCAGAAAACGAGGAATAGTATCGTATTCTGCATTGATTAGTGCATTTTTCAGTCCAGTATAATTGGGATTGTCGGTATTAAGCGTGTATGGCTTACCTTCCCAAATAACCGTGATTGCATTGCTAGTGACAATATATGCTGGCTTGTTCATAATATTTTTTACACCTTTATTCTTCGACTATGCTAACTCAAATTTCTGAAAAGTCAACAGAATTCTGTTGATTCATGAAGGAAATATATTCCTTAAATTTTACTTCATTTTTGATGCGATCACTATTGTACATGTCGGCATGAATTTCAAGCATTGGATAATTTTTATAAATTTCTTCGGTTGCTTGTTTTAGATATTTTCCGCAGATAGAAACTGGAGTTTCATTGTCGTGAGACATGTTAATTTTAAGAATTTCTAACGCATTCCGCCATTTTTTAATAAAATCTGCAAATTCAAGCGCACCTGCTTTCTTAAGATTTTCTGAACAAAATTTCAGCTTGTAATCGTATTGCTGATAAGTGATAATGTCTCCAATCATAGAAACGAAATCCATAATATTATACCCACCATCAGTCTTGCAAGAAATATATTCAAGAATCAACGACTTAACTTCATCAGAACAAGCATTCCATTTATCTTGGATATACTTAATAATATCAACGAAATCAGCGCGATTTTTAAATTTAACAGTTGCGGCTACATTATTTGATACTGCATAAATACCAACATTAAATAGCTTACCTACTTCACTAAAAAAGTAGCTATTAAGTTTATTCTTTTCCTGATGAAAATGTAAATAGTTATTAACTGGTTTGCCATTAGAAACAGGAAAATAAAGCTTAGTAATAGAACTATCATTAATTTCTTTAGCAAAAACACTTGAACACCGAAAATAACAACTCTCAACCTTATAAAAATAATTAGCAGTATATGAACTAGTAGAACCTTTTTTAGTAGAAGGAAGCTTTACTGGAGTCAATTCACTAAGATTACAGTAACCAGACTTGACAAGATCAAATCGATTAACCTCTTTAAACTTGTCAACACCATTAAGAGTAGCGGAACTAATGATTGATTGATCGTGAGCAACAACGACTACGTTTTTATATTTTTTAACTAATTCGTAAACGCGAGGAACGACCTTCGTATTGTCTGGCAAATCATGAAATACAATATAAGTATCTTTATCATTGCCAACAGTATAACATTTAGCAACAGCTACACGATCACCAGATACGCAATAATTCTTAGCATAAACAGGAATCCTGATCATTTCATCGTTCTCTTCGTAACTAGAACGATTGAAATTCCAAGTAATAATTTTATAACCCTTGAAAACAAATTGATTTTGAAGTTGATCAAAAACGTTACGGGGAAACGTCTGGCTAATGTCTTTATAGTAAGACATAGCATCACGCAAACAATCAAATTGCGCGATCTTATTCTTAATTGAATCCGTAAACTCTTTACAGAAAGATTGATAACGAGACTTCAAATAAGTCTTAGTAGTCTTGTTATACTCAAGTGTTTCGCGTGAGTGATGCAGCGAAACAGATCCAATATCAGCAATAAAAACAAGCTTATTAAGATACTTAGTCCATGCGTAATCATCGTCACTCTTGAAATCAACAAGTTCAGGATTGATAGGATAATAAATGCCGCCCATTACAATACCCTGCTCACCAACTGAATAATGATTATAACCATTAACAGATTTGCGAATTTGCCAATTAGTACCAGAAGCAACAATCTCAGGCTTTGCAATTTCAACTTGCAAATTCAAGAAGTGAGGCTGAACTTCAAAATTACTAAAGAATGAAGAAATTTCCTGATTGAACTTGTTGATATCGCCGCTCGAAACACCTACAGAAATACAAATACCATTTGCTTCCAAGGTAGGCTCACAAAATATCTCGTCAATCTTAGTGTCATTCTCTTCTGAGATATAAAGACTATAGATAGATTTAGTACCTTTATAATAAGAAGTAACAGTAAAACTATCTTTGTAAGAAAGAGGAGCGAAGCGTCCAATCCCATATCCGCCGATCAGAGAATTTGAATTTCGTTTTGTAGACTTACCAAATTTGCTATATAGATTAAAAATCTGATCGCGACTCAAACCAGCACCAAAATCACGAACAAAGAAAGTTTGGTCAAGAAAAGTTGGTGATTTAATTTGGATGGATTCAGTAGACAATCCAGATTCTTTATTAGCGTCAGCAGCGTTTGCGTAAACCTCGCGAATAGTAGCGAGTATAGTATTCGAATAATTATTCCGAAGAAGCGAGGAAATGTACCTCATATCTTCGGGATCAATCGAACAATTTACGGTGGGAAAATCGTGCGAGGTAGCAACGATTCGATCAGCAACAAGGATTTCCATACGCGAAGACTCTAGGCGATTTCGTGCATACTGTCAAGGGGTATTTTGTCGGATTTTGAAAGATTTTCGTGCGCCCAAAGCGGTTGCAAATTTTTATAATTAAAACATTTTAAACAGTCTTCTTTTTTTGATAGGTCGAAAGCCGCGCATGGAATTATATGGTCGATATGCCATTCGCCATGATTTTGCCAAGTCATACCTTCTTTGAATTGATTTTGTAAATGAGTTTTTAACTCTTCAATATTACATCCAAGGAATTCTATTGTCTTCTTTTTATTTTTATATTTATTTATTAAATGATTTTTTAAAGCTTGTCTTATTCTTCCACTAATAGTTATTCTCAATTTAAAATGAGCGTCAACTTTTTTTCTATTATTTTTATTTATATTACGTTTGTCTCTATTATTTTTTGCATATTCTGCATTTTGTTTTCTTATTCTTTCTGAATTTAATTTATAATGCTCTCTTTTTTGAGCGTTTATTTTATATCTATTTAATTCCCTATATTTATTTTGATGTTCTCTGGTTTCTTTATGGTTAGAAAGATAATATTCTTGTTTATTTTTCTTTAAGCAATTGTTACAAATTCTTCTATCTTTTCTAAATCCTATTAAATCTTCTGTAGCGTTACATGTTTTACATATTTTCATAAAAAATCCCCTTTCCGACACTACTCGAAAAAGGGACGATGCGTAAACGCACCTATTTAGCGATTGCCGCTAAAAATTGATTTTTCATCCTCCGATTTCTCGGGTAGTGTAGGATATACTATATAATACACTATTTATTGATTTATTCCAAATCGTCAAGGGGTTTTTCAAAAAAATCATCAAGGTATCCACTACTTAATTCAAGGTAAAAAATGACGCTGTTCTCGTCTTCAAATACTTTGACTTCACCAGCAATACTTTTAGCACACTTATAAAATATATCACTGCTATATTTATCCACGCTCTCTTCATCAGGAACTAATGCTCTTACTACGTCTAAAACAAGAACTCTCAAATAAAAATCATTATTATACTGAACTTTATCGTAAAAGTTTCTATCTACAACAATTGCAAATTTATGAGTCATGAAAGTGGAGCGGGTAGCGAGAATTGAACTCGCATTATCACTTTGGAAGAGTGAGACTTTACCATTAAGTTATACCCGCTTTTAAATTAAGGATTAACTACCTTCACTAAATTAACTACAGGTTTCAATCGCAATAAAGCTTTGCCACCATGCTTATCATCATGCTGAATAACAAAACATTGAATAAAAACATTCTCTCCAATAAATCTTACGTCTATTAATTGTATACTATGTTGCTTATTATCTTCTGTCTTTAATGTAGCAAGTGGGGGAGAATTGATATCTATATCTTTATACAAAGATTCAATATCTACTGTTTGCCCAATATAGTTTTCCAAGAACTTTCCACCATTATTGGTTCCATCTATATTGAGAATGAATTTCATAGATCTACTTCTTCAGTGATATTCATCTTAGGGTTATTTAGAACTTGGCGAAGAATCTCAATAATCAATAGATCTTGCTTTGCTTGAGGCTTAAAGTTAGCTTCATTCTTAAAAATTTCAGACAAATCTTCAAGATCTTTATCCCCGATTTTAACTGTAACGTGCTTCATGTATTAATAATACAATCAGCCACAAAGTTTTCAATTAGGAAAACGCTTAATGAAATGAACAAAAGCTTTATCTTTGCCTTTGACTTCGATCTCCCAAGTAACATCCAATCCCATATCAGGAGGAGGAACAGTGAGATTCTTGGCGTGATTACGCTTTGTATCTTTCTCTGCTTCAGACCAATGAAAAACAGGGGGAACATCCCAAGTTTGAAAAAACTTCATAAAGTTTTTCTCGAAAGGAATAATCGTACCATCAGCGATAATACTAGGATTTGCCGTATCGTGCAAGTTATCATAAGTCAAAGGAAAATGGAAACTATAAACCTGCCTCATGTAATTATGAAAATAATCATGAAGATTAAGACAGTTCCAAAATCCTTTGTCTTCGTTTTCGACGACTAGGCGATTGCGAACACCAATATCACACCGAAAGAAATTACGCACAAACTTGTCTACGAATTTCTGGGCAGATTCAAAGTTAGACAAACTAGGATGAATATTGATCGGGCATAGATGCGATTGCGGCATCTTCATTTGATCAAGCACCCAAGCATGAAAATTAAGTTCAGCAATAGATTTGTTGCAAATGTCATCTGAATCAGACCCGAGAACTACAAACTGATCAGGATGAATTGACATAGAAATATTAAGTTCGCGAGCAACGCGACCAATTTCCATCAACTTTTGTTCCAAAATATTCCAATACGGAAGCAAGTCTACTTGGATTTTTAGAGTAGGATCAGTAACAAGCGGAAACAGCTTGCATGACAAACGGTAATGCTTGATGCCAACCTCTTTGCAGTGTTTAAGCGTTTCAATGGTCACGGTCAAGTTATGGGAAATGCGTCGAGATAATTCTTGAATTGATTCGTCGCGACCTTTCTTCAAGAACTGAGTCCGAGTCATAGTCTTGAAGGCCAGATCAGGATTTTTATCACGCAAAAGTTCTGAAATACAAACGAGTCCTAATTTCATCGTGGTGACGATAGCAGGTTTTTGGAGGATGTCAAGGCACAAAAAAGCCCCCATTTCTGGGGGCTTCGCTTACTTACATCGGAATTCCATCGTCATCGGAATCAACGCTTGCTGGTTGAGGCGTTCGCTTTGGAGGGGCAGAAGCCTTAGCCTTCGGTGCAGGAGCGGCATCAACATTATCTTGTTCATTCGAAAGATAAATAATAAAGTCTGGAGACTTCTCATTATTCTTTGTCTTGTTAGAGAACATGATTACACGTTGCTTCACCTTATTTCCAATCTCGTCGGAAACAATGTATCCAGTACAATATGAACTCTTGCCATTGGCAGCAGCCTTCTTCCAAAGTGCGCCAACTTCACGATTCTTCCATTCTGATTGCTTATCTGTAGTATTACTCATATTTTTTATTGTGATGTATAACTAAAACGAACGAAGTGAACATTATTATTAATAGTAGCACTAATTTTAATTTTCATATTCGCAATTATTTACGCGAGATCACCTTAGCAGGTTTTTCGAGGCTGTCAAGAGGTTTTTCAAAAATTTCCAAGCTCGTCGATCATTTTCACCTCAAGGGTTAATCTATTTTTTAGTGCCATCAATTGTTTTAAATATTTAGTTCTTTGTTTATCATTTTTTGCATTTGTTATTTTATAAATAACTTTATCAACCTCTTTGTTAAAAAATGCAGCAGAATCTTCCATGATTTGTTTATGATTCAACATAGAGGGAATTTAAAAAATCTTGATCCTTTTTGTTCCAGTACAAGATCTTTTTGATATTCTTATTATCCATTTGAATGCAATTTATTCCATAAAATTTAAAGATTTCTTGGTATTTCAAATCGGGTTGCTGGTCTGAGCCTTTTAGATATTGCTGAATAAAATAAACGCTCTTTATTTTTGAGGCAGCGATTGTTTTGGCGCAATGAATGCATGGACTATAAACCATGCAAGCGTAATAAGCTTGTCGCGAAGAATATAAAATAGCATTAATTTCTGCATGATTAATTAAGCAAGACTTCGTTTCGCGATCTTTAAATATAGATTCTTTAGGTAAAAAACCGGGACCGAATCCATTGAATCCAGTAGAAACGGTTCTCCAATCTTCGTCAAATAAGGCAACGCCTACTTGAGTGTGTGGGTCTTCTGATCGGGATCTAGCTGATAAGGCTAGATAACAACCGTATTCAGGTTTACTTAGTCTCGGTGTGTTCGGGCTGAAACTCATAATACATTAATTCTGCGTCTCCTGCGGTCCATTTGTGAGCTAGACCTTCACAAGAAAATTCTTTTGAGAATGGTTTCCAAGTCTTTGATTCGGGTGGCAGTTTGCTTGAAATCCAAGCTCCACTATCTCTAAAAATTATTCTGTTGTTTGGTTGGGCGAACATTTGTCCTCCTTCACCCCAAAAAACATGAGCGCATTTATGTCCAGCAGCTATTTCAGAATAACCTAGATTATAATCTTCTGAATTGCACCAATCAATTGTGAACAAATACTTTCCAACGTGCATTTTTTTATCTTTCAAATAAATATATGCACTTCCATTTTTTAAATAATCAAATCTTTGAACTGTAAAATAATAACTGAAACTGTCCCATAGCTGAAGCCAGTCTAGTGTATATTTGGTGCTGGGTTGTTCACTATTGGAGAGATAATGAATAGGCACTCTAGCGAATTGTGCGCCGTATTCACTCATTACATTGAACATCAAACACCTTTTAGGGATAGAAACGACTGAAAATATTTCTACAGGAATAAATTTTTCAGATGTTCGCGGCATCTGATCGTGCAGAAAAGAAGTATCTAAATATCCTATTTGTACTGGTATATTTGTCGATAGATAGCTCACTATTCACCTTTTAAAAATGTTTCTTTCAATTCTGTAATAGCCTTTAACATACTATCAAGAGTAGCTATTCTATTTGCATAAAGATTTTCTGTCTTTATCTGTTCTTCTTTAATTAGCTTTTCTAACTCTTTGATTCTTTTTAAAGTTTTTACTGGTTTAGTTCTTTCGAATTCAGAGACGTTCATAGTTTTTTATATATAAAATATTTCTGCCATTCTTGTCTATTATTAATCGGCCTGTTTGGAAGAACAGGGATAGGCATTGGAACAGATTTTATATCGCGATTCTTGATATCAAAGAATGGATACATATCTTTCTTAATCTGATTACACCGCGCACAAGTGAGTGTGATGTTTTCAATTTCTTTGGTTCCACCTTTGGAGCGAGGGAAAATATGTTCGACTGTCATGTCCTTTTTGTCAAACTTTTCGTGACAAATTTGGCAAGTATTATCGAAGATCATGCATAATTTCTGCAAGCTTAGAGTGCGAGGCAGTCTTTTTCTCTTAGAATAAAAAGACGCTTTGATAACAGCAGTAGTTGGTAGAAACCAAATTCTATCTTTAGAAGTCAAGAACGGCTGATCTTCATGAAAATTGATTCCCTGATTAGAAAACCATTGAAGATTATTATCTATAAGATTCTCGCTTGCATCAAAGCATTTAATATTATTCTTTATCAAATGTAAGAATGTCGCCCTGCCTGTTAAAAAAGTATAAGGCATGAACGAAGAATCTAAAAGTAAAGTGGTTATTTGATTAGAATAACTCGACATTGTTCGACGATAACAGAAAAATATCGGATGTCAACAAAAAAACCGCCAACTTTCGTTGGCGGTATATTTGACTAAATATCGTTCACTATTAGAAGTTCCAGCGAACACCAGCGACAGCAACGATGTCGCCGCTAAACTCTTGCGAAGCGAACTTGTACTTTGAAGCTGAGAAGTTGTTGTCATACCAACCGACTTCAGCATAAGGCTGCAAGTGGTTGAAGAAAGTGCGAGATACGCCGATCTTTGCCGCGACAACATCATAATCAGTGAACTTACCATACTCTATTGCTGGAGTAACAGTGACCCATCCAAATACATCGGTTGGGCGTTCAACGCCAACGATATAACCAGATTGCTTTAGATTGAAATCATGTGAACCACGAATATAAGGAGTTAGATATGGATTGACCAAAGCAATCTTTGGGGCTAGTTCGATAGAATTACGACCACCAACAATTGAGCTTTGATGGCGTAGCAATTGTAGATCGCCACGAAGAGAAAACTTCTCGGTAATCTTTAGAGCCTTGCCTACACCTACATTCCAGTGAGATTCATCGATGCTGTTAGAATCAGGAAGAATAACACCACCGACATAACCATCTACGCCAAAATAAGTTGATCCAATATCAAAACCAGCGAAACCTTGTCCGCTAGTCTTGGCTAGACCATTTACGATGTAGTGGTTGTTGTAGCCAGCATTAATACTGGCGCGAACTGAAGACTCAGTATCCGCAGCAAAAACTGCGACTGAGGCTAGAATTGACACGATGAATAACTTAAATGATTTAATCATAGGTATATAATCTTACACAGATTCTGCGCCTTGTCAACAAGTTTTTTCAGAGTCTTCTAGCTCTCTAATATTTATTAATTTACCGACATATTTACCATCTTCTTGTCTGACTGCTATACATTTTGCACTGAAAGATCTATTTTTACTATCTACAATTATTATTTCGTGTTCAAAGTTTCTTTTATTTTCTATTGCTATTTGCCAGCTTTCATTTATTTCTGTTCTAGTATTTTCGCAAAGAGCATTGATCCAATTATTGTTTTCTAAATCTTTAAATAATCTATCAGTCAAACGTATCATTGCGCTATTCGCCCAAGTAAAATTTCCGTTTTCATCTGTTTCAAATATCGGTTCTTCTCTATTATCTAATATCCATCTTTGTCGATAAAGAATTGTTTTAGTGGATAATTGAAGATCATTCATTTGATCTTTCAAGCTTTTACCGCCATTTGGTTTTAGTTCTTTAGAAATGTGTGATATTTCATTTTTAAGAACCGCTATATCCGTAGTAATTGTTGTGAAAGGATGCAATTTTTTTAAAACATAAAACATATATCCGCAAAATGCTGTAATTACAACAATTGACGAGTTTATTTTATTTATAGTTTCAATAATTTCTTTTAGCGTATCCATAATTTAATATTATGATTTTACACCGTTTTCAACATTAGTAGAATCACTTTTTTTAACTCTTGAAGATGGAAAACTTTTATTTCCAAAATCAGAACTATATAAACTATATAATCTCATTACGACTCCATGTTTAACAATAACGTCGCCAAGATCTTCTACTAAAACATAATTAGGTCTATCATATTTAGCCATAACGTCAGAGCTAACTAATAAATGATTGCTTTCACCTGCATCCATAACTCTTTGAGCATAATTGATTCCATCGCCGCTTATATTTAAGTTACCGTTGATGTCTTCTAATGGACAAACATCGCCGCAGTGAACGCCCATTCTCATTTGTAGATCTTCTCTATTTTTTACAGCTTTTGCTACAGTAATGCCACAATTAATAGCATCTTCAAGATAAGTAAAGAATCCAAGAATCATGCCATCGCCTGTTGGTAAAACAATTAATTTTTCAAGAGCGTTGGCGGTTTTAAATTGGATGGTTGATTTGACTATTTCTCCTAAATCTTTAAATACTTTTCTTTGTTCATCAGTTGTTTTTTTACTGTATCCAACAATATCCATGAAAAATATATAGCCATCTTGTATTTTATCCAATTCAAGGCGACTAGATTTAACTTCAGCATCAATCGCCGCAACTTGATTTATTATTTTCTTAGGTGCTTTTGGTGCTTCAACTTTTTTAATCTCTTCGACTTTCTTTTCTTCGACTGGTTTGTTTTTGCTTTTTAAAAATTCTTTCCAACTAATGGTCTTTTTATCTTTTTTCTTTGGGTCTTTTGCGACTTCTTCTTCATGTATCTTTTTTAACTTAACTTCTTCTTCATTTCTTTTATCAATGTAAGCTTGCATTTGCTTTTTAAATTCTTCACTAATATGAATTGTAATGTCTTTGCCGCCACCTCCATTGTCGATTTTTTTCTTTCTTGCTGCTCCTTTTAATTGAAGCAGTGTTTGCATTTTAATGTTACCAGTTTTAAAAGCTAAATCTAAAGGAGCGATTTCACCTTTAAAGTCTGCACCATTAACATTAGCTCCTAGACAGATCAAAAATTCAACCATTTCAATATCATTAGCATTAACTGCATAATGAATTGGCATCCATCCATTTTTATCATCGCGACCATTTATACGGCCATCAATATCAAAATACTTTTGAACTCCTTCGAAGTCTCCCGTTTCAGCGCAAAAATGAATACTTGAGCCACCAGAAGACTTTGCTCCTGCTTTAGTTAGTATTCTTACTATTTCTCCTCTATTGCCTAAAGCTAATACGTCTATTGGATTATTCTTGCCTAAGAAGTCTTTAGCGTTAACATCTGCGCCTCTGAGTAATAAGTATTCTACAAGATGTTTTTGTCCGTAATGAACTGCATAATGCATAGCAGTCCAACCTTTTGCCGCATCTACTTCATTTAAAGTATTTCCTTTGTTCAACATTTCTTCAACAGAAACTATATCTCCATTTTTAGCAGCTAAATGAAAACTACTACCGCTTCCGTATTTTGCACCACGTTTTTGAAGAACATCAACAATAGATAAAAAACCTTTTTGTTCTGCAATATCAAGTGCTGTGTTTTTACTTGTCCAGTCTTTGCAGTTAACGTCAGCACCATGATTTAATAGTAATTCGACAATCTCTTTATTATTCTCTGATACGGCAGCTATGAGAGGGGGATTTCCAGTGTCCTCGTCTCTTTCATTTATATTTACCTTATCTTTTACTATGCAATTATAAACATTATCGTATAAATTGCGACGGATATGAGTAAAAATATTTATTGCCATTTTAGTCTTGCTTCTTAAATCTACTGAGATCTAAGTTAGCAAGTGGCTTTTCGATATTTAATGATGCTAGTCTTTCGTTTTGAACCACTAACTTGCTGCCGCCCAAAACCTTTCCGTCAACAACATCGTATATGAAGAATACGGTCTTTGTTAAACCTACTCTGACTATTCTTCCAGGCTTACCATCGACATACACAACGTCATCTTCTTTATAATCATTTCCTACAAACATAAACAAAGCAGCCGCAAACTTTTCAATACTAGACTTAAACATTAAAGCTATAAGTCCCACAATAAATAACCAAACATATTTACCAGTCAAATCTTGACCAGTTGATTCTAATACTTGTTGCGATATAATCTGAACATCGTTTGTATTCATATAATCAGTGTGACATAACTGATTACACTAAAATAAACCAAATAGATTTTTTTAATTCATCCGGTATTGATTAGTAATTTTCCGGTTATTTAGTCCACTTTTGTTCTTTTAAAATATCATCAATCAAATCTTTTTCTGGTTTATCCATTTCTTTATCAAATCTCTTTAATACTTCGGTTAATGGATATACTCTATCTGGAGATTCTTTTTGTTTTTCTTTAAGCTCTTGAATTACATCTACAATTTTAACAAGAGGAGATTTAAATTCATCGACCTTATCTTTTGTGGCAAAATTACACATTTCAAAAGCTTTGGGAGTTAAAGCCTTTAGAACTGAGATGATTGCCGATCCTAACATATTAAATATTGAAAATGCAGCACCAGCAGCAGGATGTACAGTTGCTAGAAGGCGAAGAATAACGAATACTACTACAAATACAATAATTGCAGTTAATGCGCTAAGTATAAACTTCTTTAACCCCCAAAATACTGCATTAAGACCAAACATTCCGCTCATTGAGTCTAACACAGCTTTATTTTGATCAGCTTCTTTGGCTACTTCTTTAGCTTTATCGGTTAGTTGCCAGAGTTGATCGTCGTATTTTTCATTTAATTCTGACTTTTCTTTTTGAAGTTTATTGATTATTTCATCTCGCTGGGATAATAATTCTTCGCCTTTTTTGCGTTCTTCAGCAACTTGAGAATTTAATAGATCTACGGTGGCTTTAATTCTTTTTATTTCATCAATATGAGGTGAGCCGACAATAGAAATCACTCTTTCATTAAGAGCTTTAGCCGTATCTACTTGAACGGGCGGATTTGAAACTTGATTTAAAGAATGTTGAATGCCGATTGAAAGCCCTGAGGTTTGAATTCTCTTGCCTTTATCGTTCTTTTCCATCTCTACTAAAGTAGTATCTACTTTTTTCTCTTCTTTAGCGATAACTTTTTGATTGTCATCAATTTGTTTCGCTGGTCTTATAGTAGAGAAGCACCCAGTAAATAAAAAAACCAATATTATTAATATTGGTAGTTTGGTTGTCATATCTGTTATTACACAGATAATGATAAAAAGAAATAATTAAAATTATCTGCTGATTTCTTCCCAATCTATAGAAGCGAATATATTTTGACTATTACTTCCAGCGGTAACAGCAAGAGTAAGTTCATAAGGCGTTGAAGTTAATCCATTTCTTTCTAATTGAAATGTAAAAAGAGCTTCTTTAAGGATATCAATTGATGGAGAACCTTGATTAGAAGAGTTTATAAATCCACTGGCAAGCACTCTTCCTCCAGTAAAAGAAGTTCCACTAATATTATATTCAACAGTACTGTCAGTGCCAGCACTTATCCAGCTACCGCCAGTAGTAGCACCAGAAGCAACTACTCGCCAACTATAATTTATACCATTACCTATACCCATCATTGAAAGCGCAGTTAAAATTACAATGCCGTCTAAAGCTGTGCTTTTTAATCTTACAGAAATCACTGGATAATAAGTTCCTGCAACTGCAAGGCTTGATGGAGTATTTATTGGAGTTGCTATTGCTTGTTGTAATCCACGAAGTTCATAACCGCCTTCTGAAATTACAGTTGAGCAAATTTGCTTAAGAGTGCTGGAGCTAGAAGTCGCAGCGGTATTTTTAATTTCATAACGAAGCGGCAAAGATGCTGTTGTAATATATGTTGAAGAAATTAAATTTGCATGGTTAAATATGTGACAAACAATAATTTGACCATTAATTATAAATCCAGTTCTAACAGAGCCGACACCCAGCCATTCAATATCCATCCAAAAAATTTGAGCTTTAGACGTATCTAAAGTTAAACCTGAAGGGCCAGTTCCATCTAACTTATCTCCATTCCAAGATGATTGCGATACTCTAGTTTCTGCTAGACCACCACTTACATAAGATCTTTCTACAAAATTTATAGTTGAATTATTAACTTCAAAATATATTCCATTATAATCGTTATAATATCCAACTCTTTGACGAAGACCAGTTTTTTTAGCTTGCATTACAAACGTATTCAAAACCAACAATGATTTTCCCGGTTGATAGGAAAATACTTTGGTAGTTTCTCTTATAACTTCAGAGTTTATAGAATTATCAACAGCCAAATCTACTAAACCTTGATTTGCATTAAAAGTGGCAGAAGCAGTTCCTGTAGTCGCTGTAGTCCAAAGACCGTTGTCTTTATATCTATGAGAGCTATCAAATAAAGTTAAAGGAGTAGAGACTCTTTGGCGACCAAAAATATCAAAAGCGGGATTTAAAATGCCGCCGCCAATAGTAAAATCAGTGTCTCTGGCAGGTCTATAGTATTGATTTATTGAATCATAAATCAAATTAGTATTGACATTCTGCGGAAACTGAACGGCGAAATTCTGGGCCATAAATATTTTTACACTTACTTTCTTCGATATACTGTATTTTCTTTAAGCACTTTATATTTCAAAAGCTTATTTCCTTCAGCAATTTTTACATATTGATCGTCATACAATAATACTAAATCATCTTTTTTAAAACTATCTCCAACTTTAACTAAAGAATACTTTTTAATTTCTTTGTCAGTGAGGGCCGTTACATTGATTGCTCTATGTATATTTGAAGAATTATCGCTCACTATTGGAGCCTTTCTTATTCTTCTTGTTTTTCTTACGACCCCAATCTATCAAATCATGATTGTCTTTATATTGTTTACTAAAACAATTTCTTGGTTTATCGCCTTTACCAGCACTCATATTGGTCTTTTAGTTGTATATTTGGCTTTAGATCGTTCATTATTGCAAGTCTTTCAGACTCTTTATAAAAGGTCCAATCTCTGATTTGTTGCCAAGTTCGACCGCAGCCTACACAATGATCGTTTATTAACTTGCATTTTCTAGTGCAGGGAGTTGATATTTTAACAGCAGTGTCCTCGTTTATTATCATTCAGAGGTTTATACACTGATTTTTGTTCGCGGTATTTATAAAGTTCAGCGTAAGCTTCTTGAACGTGCTTGTCTATATCTTTTACTAAATAAGGAATAGACTTATTAGAATCAACTGTTTTAATTGATTCTATTAGTTTAGATATAATGGATTGTACTTCTTGCATTATAAAATGGTTGTCCGAACAGGATTTGAACCTATACAAAGAGAGTCAAAGTCTCTTGTGCTACCATTACACCATCGGACAATTTAAATTGGCGGTGAGAGAAGGATTTGAACCTTCGGTACTCTTTTGGAGTACGGGGCTTTAGCAAAGCCCTGCATTAGACCACTCTGCCACCTCACCTTAATTTTTCTATCTCAAAACATCCGTAACCAGCTTGGTGTTCGAATGTTAGTAGTCCGCATCTTTTACTTCTTTTATTTGTGCAGACTCCGAAATCAACGTCTGCATCTCTATATTTCTGATTGTATAAAGGAATAAAATGCTTACAGCCACCGCTGCAATCGCTGTAATTATAATCAGGATCACTGTGGCGACGTATTTTTCCTCCATAGTCAGAATAATCTGTATCTAAAACTTTACAAAGATCTAATAATTTGAGATCCCGCTTCACTTCTTTTTTGACTTTTTAGAAGATTGAGTCGAAGTCCTTAGACCGTAATTCAAATCAATCCACGCAGTTTCTATCAATGCTTTGTCTTTCGTGAGCTTCATCTTTTCGCGCATATATTTCATAGTCCAGTTCTTCCACTTTTCATTATCTTCTGGAGTATAAGAATACTTTGTTAACCAGTTTGGAGTTTGGTTATCGCGGATATCTTCATATTTAAGATCTACATTGGCTATCTTAAATTGCTTATCTATGATTTTTTTTATGTGCTTGTCGTTCATTTTCCTGTTGATCCAAAGCCGCCAGCTTGTCTCAATGTATTATCTAAATTATCTACATTATTTAAAGTGGCGATATAACAAGCTTCAAAAATAATCTGAGCGATTCGATCACCTTTCTTAACAGTGAAATCGATATTCTTATCTGTATTATAAAGAATAACTCCAATATCTCCACGATAATCAGAATCAATTACTCCAGCCAAAACATCAATACCGTTTTTATAAGCTAGACCGGAACGCGGAGCAATTCGTCCATAATAACCGGGAGTAATTTCCATTGAGACATTGGTTTTGATCAGCTTGCGAGTTCCGCAAACTACGACCGCATCTTCTGCTGCGTATAAATCATATCCAGCAGCAAAGCTTGTTCCTTGAGTAGGAATAGTTGCGTTTTCTGAAAGCTTCTTTACGTTAATTTGTAAAATTTCTCTATACATAATTATCACTTATCTTTTAGAATTGACATCAAAATTCTAGCTTCTTTTGCTGGAATATCATTGTATGAAGTCCATACTTTAGCTTCAGCGTTCTTATAAACACCAAGTTTCCAAGCATTGCGAAGATAATCTTGAAATTCTTCAAAAGAATTAATGCTAGAATTCTTAGCAGTCTTCTCTAGCATTCCTTGTGAAGAAGGAAGCGCGACTTCATTATCTTCTTCGAATACAGAAGGAGTGCCTTTCTTAGAAGCGTCGATTTCGTCGCTACCTACAATGTGTACGCCTAAAAAGTTTCTTACAGCCCTAACGAATGCGCGATTAGCTGCAATCGTTTCCAAAAATTTGACAGCAAAGTCCGAAGTATTATTGACTGTAGCGTTTGCGATATCTTCGTAATAACTTTCATATTCTGATTCGTAGTTTGGAATCCAAGTTATGCCACACTTAATGCTGACGTAAGATGGTTCACACTTAATAACGTCATACTTTACGCTTGTGTATCCTCGGAGCTTGGCAAGCTCTTTAATGCCAGCAAGCTTGATAAGAAGCTGATTATCAGCAAGACCTTCAATGGAAGTGGGCATCTGCTGTTTACGCAATTCAAACCAACCTCTATTAGGGAATAGATGTTCTGTTTTAACCATTGCTCGCCAGTTGATTGAGCCGTCTTCATTTTTTTTGTAGTCTATACCTTCAATTAAGCCCCAAGCATTACGCGACTGAGGCACCAGATTTTGATTCTTCTTCTCGCTCATTGTAAATTTTAAAGAATTCTAGTTCTTGTTCGAATTCTTTTGAGAGAATAACTGTTTCTTCTGAATTGTCAAGGTGTTTGTTCGAAAGATAGTTGGCTTTGCATGAAAACTGTTTGCCTTTAGAAATTAAAATTTTGGAGCTAATGAACTTAGATTTTTCAGAAATGTTTTGTAGTTTTTCTAAAGCTCCATCATTTTCGAAATCTTTATTTACTTCCCAGTCTAAGAATTTAAATCTGTATTCTTCTAGTTTGTCTTTATCGTCGCAAAAGATTTTTAATTTAAGACCGATAGCCTTGCAATGCTTTAAAAATTTTTCTGAAATATTTGGAGAAAGCATTATCGTCATCAAGATTATATTATTTCTAAATGGAGCGATCATGTTAACATTGATATCTTTATCGGTAATTATGTTAACTTTTCTATTGGTTAGCCAATAGTTGAAGACAGATGCATTTAGATTTTTTACATAATCAAGTCTTAAATTGATGGATCTGTCCTTCATAAAATCTTCTGAAGATATAAAGTCAGGAACTATTTCTACAACTTTTTGATGAAAACTTCTGCCCAAATTAACTAATTCAAAACGATGCAGATCATTTTCTATACCAAGACTGTCTAAAATATTTTTGGCAATAACGTATGGGCTAATAAAATTTATGGTTTTGGGAGACTCTTTTAAATGACCATAAGAGGGAAGATTACCGTCTCTATTGGATTCTAAAATAATTTGCGAGCTTTGGTTCCAAATTGGTCTGGTATTTTTAGGATTAAATAAAGAATACAAACCTATAGACTTCGTATTAAATACTGAAGCGATATGCAAAGAATAATTTTCATTCGAAATCAAAAGTCTAGCTTTTGATATGAGATAGTTTTCTTGCTTTTTATTTATTGTTATAAAGCATTTATTACATTGTAGCTTAGGGCTTTTATCCGTGGCGAATTGAAATACTTCTATATTTGAATCTTTAAGATATGGTTTAATTAAATCAAGAACATCTGCAAAATAATCATACTCGCCGTTCGTATTTTTGCAACGAGTGTCTATGATGATATAATTATCGCTTTTCAGCGGAATAAAATATCTATCAAGATAAGGCTGCGAAATTTTTACTCCGCAATCTAATGCCATTTTTTCAGTTAGATTCATAAATATTATATTGCAGAATATCTTCTGAGTTTCGAAAGTAATTATTATGTATGGAAAGATGAGGAGCATAAACTATGTCAAAGTATTTAGTGTTTGGTCCTTTACCTTCGAAAAACAATGGATCGTCCATTTTGCTGAAGTAATTTAATACTTTCTTGATATCTGGATGTGAATTTACTAAATCAAAGTTTTCAGACTTGGTAAAGAAATAAATATCATGTTGTGGATATAGTTTCTTTATTGAAGATATCAATGATGTGGCGATAATAACTTCTTCTGCGCCTTCTGGTTGTATAAACGCTATCTTTTTGGTGCTATCGCTTTCTTTTAACGATTCTAACATTTCAGAAAGAAATGTATTTTGATTTTCGTTTAACGCTGTTTTCCTGAAATACGCTAACACATCTGATCTTTTAAGATCATTGCTAAGTCTTTGTATCCAATGAGTAACTCCAGCAGGATCTTTCTTCATCAAAATATTATCATATAGCGATTCAACCCATTCTTTATCATTTAAATTAGAATCAACATCGTAGAATGGATTGCATTTGGTCTTTTTATTTTCGAAGTTGTAGTTAACTGAAGGCAAGCTATCAAAAAGTTCTTCAAAATATTTGCCGACAACTTCAATGCTATAATTATCTATAACAAATTGACGAGCTTTTTGACCTATTTGTTTTTTGTCTTCATTAGATAAATTGAAAACATATTGTAGCTGAGATAAAATACTCGTTGGTAAAGTGGAAGCTTTGATGAATTGTGTTCCAGGTTCTCTGTATTCAGCCCATTCAAGAGGCAAGCCGCCACTAGCTTCTGTAGAACAATCTTCACCGCAACTATAATTAGTAACCAACGTTATTAGTTCTGTAAGTTTAGCTTCTTGAATTGGAATCTCCTGCCCACCAGAAGTAAATGGATGACAATACACATCCATGAGATTATAAATCTCATTGAGTTGCTGTTCATTTACTCCATTTTTTACATTTGTAGTTTCGCAGCTATTTTGTGCGCGACAAAAATCACAATGAGCGATATGAGTGGAGAACGGTTTCACCGCATAAGCATTGCAATTTTTACAAACATAAGTGGTCAATATATTTTTTGTGCTGATGTCTTTTTCTTTTAAAAGTTTTAAGATATCCCAACCTTCATTCCAAGAAGTATGTAAAAGAAGTTTCGCATTTGCTTGTGGATTTGCGGCGCAAAACATTTTAAAACCATCAAGTAAATTAGGCACTGACTTTCTTAGTTGATTTCTAAAAACAAATCCAATAATGAATTCATCATTTAGTTTGAAACGAGTGCGAATTTTCTTTCTGTCTTCATCAAGCAATCGATAAAAAGAATTTGTATCTAGTGTTCCATGTACTGTTTTTACATGAGTATGTCCAAGCTTGTGCATAGCTTTTTCAGCAAATGATGCCCAAACTAAATAATGATTAACTTTTGGCGCAATAGAAACTGCGTCAGGAAGTATAGGAAGACTATCAAGAGTGGTGTGAATAATGCAGTGAACTTTATTCCACCACTCTTTGTCTTGAAAACCATTGAAAGCCCAAACGTCTTCTATTCCTAAGTAAATATCGGGTTTTAATTCTTGTATTGCATGATCAATCATTTCTGCGCCATAACCTGCACCATGTTTACGTCTTTCATCAATAGCAATTTCTTTAATAATCTCTGGATCTTCTGGTAACATACCATAAGATTTCCAAGGTACAAATTGTACTTGTTCTGATTCCCAAGTAAATCCATTGCTTAATTCTATAAGATCGTATTTTCCAGTCTTATATAAATATGACAATAAATTCTTTTTATGTTTACCGAAACCAGTAAACATCTTGCAAAAATTACTATGAATTAAAACCCGTTTCTTAGACATTAGAAGTCCATTTCTTCTGTATCTGCGGCAACTGGTTCTGCCTTCTTAGGCTTTGGAGCGGCTTCTTGAGGCACTGCTTCTCGCTTTGCTGGTGCGGCTTGTTCTGACTTCGGTGGTAGCTTTCGTGAGTCATCAAGTAGAGAATAGAACTTATTAATAAAAGAAATAAGCCTAACAGCCTCTCCCGGCTCTAGCGGAACCTTGAAAGTGTCCGCTCCATTTCGAATGAAAGACAATCCAAAAGCGGTATACTTGACAGCGTAATCTCCAGTACCCTTTGTCTTCTCGTATGGCGCGAGCTTGATTTGGGTCTTGTTGGATTCGCTAGAATGGAACGCTGAATAAGAAGTCTTTTGCTGAAACGCGTTAATCATTTCACCAAGTTCAAACTCATTGAACTTGATAGCAATAGTCTTTGATGGATTATTACGACTCTCCGCGAATGAGCCTGTCTTGGTCTGATCGTTCCAAGAATGTTGAGCAATACAGTTTACATAAAACTGCGGCTCACTGTTTGGCTTTTGTGAGATTTGGAAGCTGATAGCGCAACCCTGATTCTTAGGGTTTGGCTTATAGATCTGAAGATTCATATATCGCAGGATAATAAGGTTATCCTGCGATATTTCTAATGAAATTACTCGAAATAATAGAATAAACTTCTAGCTGTTCCACTAACAACTGGACTAGAAATTTTAATAGGAATAGTAGGATTTAAACTTTGATTAGCGCCTACTGTTATAGTGCCAAAATCTCCACTAAAAGAAGCTAATGCCGATACGATATAAATATCTTTATCGCTAGTTGGGGTAACAGTTGTGCCAGTATTAAAATAACAAAATGGAATGTCTTGATTATTAGCCATATATTTTATTACACTTATTGACTAGCTTTTAGAAGAGCTTCTAGTTTACCATTTGGAGTTGTAATACCACCAATAGCCGTAAAGATAGAAAGTCCTTCTTTAACTCCCTTATAAACACCTTGATGAACGGTGCTATTGGTCTTCAAGGTTCTATTCAATTGATTGAAAGCGTTGTCTAAATATTCTTGAGGAATATTGTCTAACGTTCTTTCATCACAAATCGCCACAGCAGCAGCGGTGCTACCAGTAGAAAGATCAAGCTCGCCGCAAAGAACATTTCTCTTGAGATTTTCGCGAACTGCTTTGCTGATTTCGGCTTCGCTACTATGATTAGTAATGTTAGCTGCACCAAAAACCATAATACCAGAATCGAGAACAGTTCTGAAATCATTTGTATCGAATGTACTATATTGACTATTCTTAGTAATGATGTTATTAAACAAGTGAAATAAAGAACAAATATTAGCATTTGCTACTTGCCAGAACTTGTTTACAGAAAGTTTTGGATAAAGCGTATTGATTCTTTCGTTATCAAGAATAATAAGAGGAGAAACAATCTTCTGTTCTACTAACTCACAAGCTTCCTTGAGTGTTTCATAAGCATTCTGACTGACTTTCTTGCCTTCAGAAAGCTTTGGTAGAGCGAGAATTAAGCCAACATAAGGAGAAGTGGCTTTCACTGTTGTCTGATATTCTTTTACGGTTTTTACTAGTTCGGCGCAAACACCTGCGCCAGTTCCGCCACCAGCACCAACTGTAACGAAAATACGATCAATATCTGTTCCGACAGAAGACTTGATAAAATCTACTACATCTTCTTTACTATTTAAGAAAGCTTGTTTAGCGAATTCTCTATTCTTACCAGCACCTTGTTGTTCTCCAAACTTCATTTTGTTTGGCACGTTTATGGTAGCTAGATCTTGATCGGCTGTATTAATAACACCAACTCTAGCATATCCAATCTGAGAAAATGTTTCAGCTAGTTTTCCACCGCCTTGACCAGCACCAATAAATCCAAACTTAAAACCTACAGCATCTTTATCTTTTGGTTCTGGCTTTTCACTTTGAGGAGGCTCAGGAATATCTGGCATCGCAAAATCAAATGTGTCATTAGAAGATGGAGGGTTAGGGTTCACACCGTAAATAGGATTATGCTCATTCATATATTATAGAAGATTTAAACTGTCACCTTTGCGAACGTCATCCCAGCTAGTTTCTCCTTTTGCCTTATGGCGAATCTTATATTGAGAATAACAAACAGCAGCGCGTTGCTTTTGATCTTTAAAATCTTTATTCATCATATCGTCACCCATGCAGCGGCTAACGAATTCTTGTTCTGTTTCTTTCTTACTAGGTTTTGGGAGCGGCATATAAATTATATTACACAAATATTGTTGTCTTTAATAGAAATTTCTAGATTTAGTTTCTTGTCTGAATCTAGCATCTTTTCCGCTACTTGTGTTTGAAGTTCGCGTTGAATAGTTTTGATAACCTGTCTTGCGCCAAAGTTGTTAAATTGAATTTTATTAAATATAAAATCAGTTACTTCTGATGAATATTTTATAATCACATTTCTTTCTATCAAATCTGATTTAAAAGATTGCAGTTCTTTATCGATGATAAGTTTGATCTGTTCTTGCTCTAAAGAATCGAAAATAATTATTTCATCAATGCGATTCAATAAATCAGGAGGAAAATGTTTCTTGATAGAAGATAAAACGTCTGATTTGCCAGCCTTTTGCTTTCCAAAACCAATCGAAGAATGATTAACTACTTCTGCTCCGACATTCGTAGTCATAACAATCATTGTGTTTGAAAAGTCAACGGTCTTACCAGAAGAATCGGTTATCTTGCCTTCTTCAAGTATTTGTAACAAAGAATACAAAACGTCTTCATCAGCTTTTTGTATTTCATCAAATAGAATTAAAGAGTATGGATTTTTTCTAACCTTTTCAGTTAATACTCCACCTTTATCAAATCCAATATAACCGGGACTAGATCCAACTAGTTTATTTACGGCGGTCTTGTCTGTGTATTCAGACATATCAATTGTTATAAAATTGTTCTTATTAATGAATAATGTTTCAGCAATTATCTTTGCAGTCATTGTCTTGCCAACACCCGTTGGTCCAGCATAAAGCATTGAACAAATGGGTTTATTTGGATTGCGGAAACCAGCTTTCGCTCTGATTAAAGATTTATATATATGTTCAATTTGATTATCTTGACCAAATACTTGTTCTTTTAGCTTAATTTTAAGCAATTTAACTTTATCAAAGTCTTGTAATTCCAAATCATCAATTGGAATATTAGTTTTATCAGAGACGACTTCTAAAATATCGGTGTTTGTGACTTGATATCTATTATTACGCCAATTAGTAATCATCTTTTTTGTAGACTCTTCATACTCAACCAATAGCTCTTCTAAAGAAGAAATCTTTTTCTTCTCTATTGTTTGCTTATTAGAATCTACAAATTTACTGAGTTTCTTTTCTATCTTAAGCATTTCAGGAGACTTTACAAAGTTCTTTAATTTAACTTTAGCTCCTACTTGATCAATAATGTCTAAAGCTTTGTCAGGAAATCTTCCTTCAATATACTTTTCAGCACTATTAATAATAAAATGAATAACATCATCAGAGAAATCTATTACATGAAAATTTTCATATCCGCCTTTAATATTCTTGATTAGATTGAAGGTTTGTTCTTTTGTGGGTTCTTCAATTTTAATAATCTGAAAACGCCTAGATAAAGCTGGGTCATCAGATATAGTCTTCTTGTATTCGTCAAAAGTGGTAGCACCAATGCAGCTAATTTCTCCTCTGGCTAAATAAGGCTTTAGAATATTAGCAACATCGTTGCCATTTTCTGGATTTCCAGCACCAATGATCGTGTGAATTTCATCGATAAATAAAACTATATACGGATCATCTGTAATTTCTTTTAATAGATTCTTAATTTTTTCTTCAAACTCACCACGGAATTTGCAACCAGCAATCATCATTGGAATATCTAAGCTGTAAATCTGCTTTAAACTAAGCAAATCAGAAGCTTCACCTTTAACGATGGCTTGAGCCAATGATTCAACTAGTGCAGTTTTACCAACACCGGCTTCACCTACAATAAGTGGATTATTTTTATTTTTACGACAAAGGACTTCTGAGATCTTTTGAATTAATTCTTTATTAAGATGCAGATTATTTATCTTACCATTAACAACTTGTATATTAAGATTATTAGCGTAAGTATTTAAAACTTTATACTTCTTTATATCAAAAGTTTGTTTCGCTTCATTAGGAATGTTTGTTTCCTCCTCAACGCTTGGCAACATATCATCATCTTCTAGTTTTTGCTCAACATAGTCCACGACTTTAACAAAATCATAATTATAATCAATCAAGTAAAGTTCAAAAGTCTGATTAGGAACTTCAAACAAACTTAAAAATACATGTTCTAATCCGATGTATTTATGATCGAATTTAGAAGATATAGTTTTGGCGCATTTAAAAACATTAGTTACACCTTCAGATAATAAAGGCTTTAACGTAGCTTTCTTTTGTGCTGGAACATTAGCTTTTAGAAATGCTATGGCACTATTCTTTATCTTTAAAGAATCTATACCGAAATTTCCAAATGCTTCTTCTATCTGACTTTGCTTAAGATTCAAAAAGCTTATAAACAAATGAAGATGCGTGATCTCTGTGTGTTTGAGATCTACAGCTATTTTATAAGCTTCTTTGATTAGCTTTTGCGCTCTTGGTGTTAAATTTAAATTTTTCATTCTATGTCAGATAACTTCATGTAGATCTTGTCGTCCAAGATTCCGATGTTCTCTATCCATAGCACATCGTCACCCTTTCTGCCAGTGAAAACTACAATACTTTCCTTATCTGGAATTTTAAGACCGTCTTCAAGATACTCTGTTAATCTTTGGTGTTTTCCACCATCTAAAAACATCGCACTTACGCTGCCAACTTCATCTTTCAATTGGAATCTATAGAATGTAGAATTAGACTTTTTAGTTTTGCCCTTATAAACATCATCTATCACTCCAACCATCTTTACTCTGTCTTCTTTAAAAGCAGATTGAAATTCCATTGTATCTGTAAACGTACACTCAGATTGCTGAAAAATAGTCTTTAGTCGAATAGTTGGAGTGTAACCTAAGAGCCTATTTTCAAAGACCCAATTAGCAAACTTCTCATGATTCTTGTTTTGCTCGTAGATCTTTTTATACTCATCGTACTTTTTTCTGAATGTTATTTTACGCTTTTCATTCATGAATGGTTTACCATTCTCATTAAGAGATTGTGCTTTAAAAGCGCATTCACTTACAATAGTTAAAATATCGTAATCATATTTAGGCCCAACACTGCAAGCGAATTTCTTTTCTTTATCAGTTAAGATGTTGAAAGTTTGAGCTTCAAGAACTAAGCGTGATCTTCTATGAGTATATGAACTTAGAGTTCCAGCTTGAATCAAAGAAGAAAGTAGACCAATATTAATACCAGCTTGTTTAGCGGCGATAAAAATATCGAACTTTGTTGGAGTGTTTGTCTCTCTAAAGCTTTGAAGAGCTTGCAACGTCTTTTCAGAAACACCCTTAATAGAGTTCAATCCAAAACGAATATTTCCATCTTCAATCTTAAAATCTAATGCAGACTTTGCTAGATCAGGAGGTAGAAGTTTGATATCAAAATATACTAGCTCTTTTGAAATCTTGTTAATTTCTTGATGTGAATCAGGCTCATATTTAGACAACTGAAGCAATGCCAAGAAAAATTCATGTGGATACTTGAATTTTAGATAAGCAGTCCATGCAGCCAAAATAGCATAAGAGATAGAGTGAGATTTATTAAACGAATAGTTCGCTGAGTCTTCAGCTACTTTCCACAATACATCGCCAATCGCAGGATCAAGATTCTGTTCGGATACTTTCTGACGAATCTTTCCTTGCCATGCTGGCATTTGATCCACCTTCTTTTTACCAACGATACGTCGCAACTGCTCTGACTCATCAAGAGTGAATCCCAAACGCACAGCCATCTTCATCAACTGCTCTTGATAAAGAGGAATGCCACCAGTATATGAAAGCTCTTCTTTAAAGAAATCGTGAACAAGCTGGAATACTCCTGAAGCTGAATATGTAGCATACTGATCAGCGAAATCCAATGCGCCGGGACGAGCAATAGCAACTACCGCACTAAGCTGTTCAAGAGACTTGGGCTTAACTTTACGGCATACCTTGAAGTTGGTTTCCGCTTCAATTTGGAATAGACCTTGTGGAGTACGAAGATTCTGAAAGCTTTCATAAATGAAAGGATCTTCTGGATCAATAGAAGTCATTTCAATATTCAGTCTCTTGCAAACTTCGCTGACTACAGTCAAAGTTCTCAAGCCAAGAACATCGAACTTAACCATTAGTTCGGCTACATAATTCATATCATAGCCGCTAACTAAATCACCATCAGAAGTCTTTTGAACTGGGCAAACTTCTTCGATCTTATAATAAGAAATAGCAATACCAGAAGGATGAACACCAGTATTCTTATTCAACCCTTCAATCTTCTTAGCTATTTCAAATACGAATTTATTTTGATCAACCCAAGCTTTAAATTTATCATTAGCTTTATACGCTTCTTCTAAATCAAAAACCCGTCCAAACAGTTTGGGAATATTGTCGCTAACTTCATTTACGTCTGTTTCTGATAAAGCACCAACAATCTTTCCGCACTCTTTAATACAAAGCTTACTAGAAAGAGTATTGAGAGTTAAGATCTTCGATGTTTTGCCTAGATGTTTCTGCTCAATATACTTAATCACTTCTGCGCGTCTATCATAGCTAATATCGTTATCTACGTCAGGAAGAAGTGAACCATCAAGATAGGTAATATCATCTTTGATAATCTTCTTAGCGCGAGAACGGCTAACGAAACGCTCAAAGAATAGTTCATATTTTATGGGATCAACTTTCGTAACACCCACGATAAACAAAACCAAAGAACCCGCAGCACTACCACGACCAGCACCAGTTGGAATATTATTTTCATGGCAGTAATTAAGAATATCCCAGTTGAGAAGTACATAATCAACGAAATCAAGCTCTCTGAAGATTTCCAGTTCCATCTCCATACGCTCAACATATTGATTATTGTTTAATCCTAAATTATTTAAACTCCTATAACAAAGTGTCTTAAGGAATGTAAAATTATCGGAAGAAATAGGAATCTTCAGTAAATCATAATATTTACCTTCAATAGAGATTTGAGGCAAGCGAACGCCGGGAAGCATGGCGTTATCATAAGTTTTAATGTCTTGTAAAAAATTCATATTTCAATTTGCCAAAGCTGCTTCTGAAAAATCTTAAAATTCATCTGAACGTCGTACATGGAATTGTGAAGCATATTCTCATCGAAGTCAATCTTATATTCTTTCAATTGAGTTTTAATGCTCGTCTTCAATCCCTTTTCGCGGAAGTCGTTTAGTCTATACTGCCAAAAAGTAAAATCAGAATCTCTTTGAGGTTTGAGATTCTTTTTAATAGCTTTAGCCATACAGTTTGTATCTATTATTCTCTTAACATAAGAGAAGTCGCTTTTCTTGCCCATTAGTCTTCTGTATGTATTATGAATATACACATCAAAGCCCAATAGATTTTGTCCAATAATCAGATAATCATCATTATAAATATAATCTTCAAAAGCCTCCAGAACTTCTTTTGGATCGGCGGCTAATGAATGATATTTACGCTCATCAAAATGAGTAACAAGCTTTGCGCCTTCTGAAAGCTTCAGATCAGGCCAATAGATATGATTGTCTACTTCTTTGATTATATTGCTACCTTTAGCAATAAGATAGCTTAATTGCCAAGGCTTGTTACTGTCATCAAGCAGATTTAGATGACAGGTTTCAAAATCGAAACAAATATACTTTTGTTCTTTATTAAATCGTAGCATTTTCTTCCTTCCAAGCTTCGAAACTAAATTTGTCGCTGCAAAAATGAGGCAACTCTGGTTTTTCTAGTGAACGGTCTTTGCCGAAAGATCGATTACAAATTATCTTGTATGCCATAAAAGCTTTGACATCGGATTTCTTATTGTAATAAATACTGCGAACTTTAACCATTGGCATATCATTATTAATAGAGAATTCTTTTACCTTCTCTTGAAGTATATAATCTAAAGCTAAAGCATTGTCTTCGTAAAACAAAGTAGCTTTAGTGAAAGAAAGATCAGGAACAGCGTTTCCAAAAGATAGATTATTTATGTAAATAAATGAATCATAAAATGGAATAGCGAGCTTGAGAGACGTTTCATTCCACAACTCCTTCAAGTCGCTATAACTTAGAAAGCCAGAATTGGTGCAAAAGGCTTTTGAATAGATTTTATTGAGCAGCTTGCACCCAATATCATCTTTAGCAAAGATAATTACTTTATGTTGACTGCCTTCGTCTTCTGGAAGAGCAGAGTTTCTCATTGAAAGTCTTAGGCCAAATATTAATTGAATACCCATTTCTTTGCTGCGCTTGTACGCTTCAAAGAATCCAATCAACGAGTCTTCGACTAATATAATCTGTTTAAGACCGTTGTCTTTCGCGATCTTAAATACACTATCAGATCCTCCTTCAGTGACCTTCTTTGGATCATCTAAAGTCAGTATAGATTTTCCTATACTGAAATGAGATTTAAACAATGGTAGCATGTCGCCCAAATTCTAGCGAAGAACTAGAATTTGTCAAGATCGAAAGCGTCAAAATCGTCAGGAGTTTCAACAGGTTTAAAACATGGGCATCCATCGTACTTACTTTTTATTAATTTTTCTCCTTCTTGAAGTTTAATTTTCTGCAATTCTTTTTTAGTAAATGCTGATTTTTTTACTTTACCATCTTTATCTACAATTGCAAAATAATCAAATCCAAATTTATAAGTACAGTACCACATTGGAGTGCCGTCTTTTTTAATTTGATTAGGTTGTTTAGCAAAGCCACATAGAAGTTTTCCAGCAAAACTACCATCTTTGGGCATTCCTTGCTTTGCCGCCATGTTAGATATAGCGGTTTTATCTGTAAAAGAATCAGCGTATTTTTGATAGCCAGTAAGTTCATGCTCAAAGCCAAGAAGCTCATATTTATCTTTGGCTTGCATGGGCATAACTCCATCAGCATTTAAATCTTGTTTTAAGAACAAGAATTCCATTTTAATATCTTTAAGATGGGGATATAACTTTCTAATAGCAAGAGTGTACATATAATCTTGCAGATTATCGGTTACTTCTTTACCTTCGTATTTCTTTTTATTTGTTTTAAAATCTCTAATTAATACGACTCCATGATTACCATAAATAAAGAGCCTGTCAATAAAACCCTTGATCTTGTAATTAACATCTTCTTCTTGGACGGTAATCTCAAAATCTTTTTCTGAAATCACTTCTGTTGGTTCACCAAATTTCTTGCCAAAAAAGTCATACATCAATCCTTTTAAAGCCATTGAACAAATATCTTGTAGATTCTCTTGTTCGTTAAGATTCTTTCGCTTGATGTGTTTATAAACCATCTTCTTAATCGCTTTTGAAGCAAAGATGTTTTGTTTTTTTACAATGATGTCATAATGTTTTTTATGACGAGGCAGAGCGAGGCACTCAAGAATGATGTGAACAGTATCGCCAATTAAAGCTCCAGAATTAGTTTTGTCTGGCAACTTTAAAACATACTTGCACCAATACTGCCATGAGCAGGATTTTAGCGTCTTGATTTTACTAGCTGATAATGTTTCCTTCAAAGCTTCAAACTTTCTAAATAATCTTTAAGAATAGAAATGGTTTTCTTATCCTTATCGTTATTATATACATAATCAAGAATGTATTCTACTTGAGTTATTCTATCTCTTTTCTTATTCTGCCATCGTTCCATTGTAATACCTTTCTCTAGCATTTCGCCAAAGTCTTTACAAATAGGAAGCTTAATTTTAACTTTATCAATATCAATATACTTAATAAGCTTTAAGAATATTTTAATGGCAGCTTGAAGTCCACGATTATCAGTCTTATCTGCATCGTTGTTGGTGGAAATAACAACCTCATCTATGGACAATGACATTAGATAAGACAATTGTTTAGAACTTATCTCCAAGCCGAAAACTACTAGATGATTATAATATCCCTGCTGAGATAAAGCCAAGCTGTCGCCAATTCCTTCGACAAGAATGATCGAACGCTTTTCTTCAATAGTTTTCTTGAACACGTTATCTTCTTCACTTTGAAGATTTATAGGATAAATCCAATTACCTTTTCTGCCAATGTGTTTCCACTTGGGAGCGGAATTGTTCGGCTTCCACAATAAATGTCGTCCACTGATGCCGATTACTTTTTTATTTTCATCGAATATTGGAAATACGAAACGACCATTCATCTTTCCAGACATAGAAAAACCAGAACGATAAAGCTCAAGAACTTCAGAACTAATGTTCTTCTTGTTGTAAAAGTCATAGTGAGGAAGCAAAGTTTTTACTTCATCATGGTCAAAAAATTGATCTGATTCCATTTTGGGTGTTCTGATTGATTCTATACAGGGATCATTATTAGTCTTAATTGATTGCAAGATTTCTTCTATCTTTGAATCATCATTACAAGTAAGCTCAAGAAGTCTTTTAAAAGGTTGATAAGAAGTGTTGGCTACAAAATCTTTCCAGATTCCAGTGTCTTTCCAAATTTGTAGAGCGGTTCTATTGTCACCATCACGATAAACGGCATTGCATTGCCAGTATTTGCCGCGATCTGATAATTGATATCCAAGATCAATCAACGTTTTTTCAATAGCCTCTGCTTGATTGTTAATCGAGGTTAGGTACGTCGTCATCGTTATCTTTAATTACAGTTGCGTTTGTGCCAAGAGCATCAACGATATCTCTATAATCACCCTTTTCTGAGACACAGAAATTAGCAATTTCAAGATTAACAAAATTCTTTTTAAGAGTACCATCTGCAAGTTTTACTGGATTAATGGCTCCAGCAATATCTTTGCCAAGATGGCGAGCTTTTATATTAATGAACTTGTGCGTTCCAAAACCAACTTCATTCTGTAATTCATCAGATGTCTTTTGTCGCAGAATAAATAGATGAGAAGCGAATTGGGTAATGCGATCAGAAAGAGAAACGATGCTTTCATCATCAGTGATATTTGATGAATTCTTATTGGTGACGATACCAGCACGATTAGATTGTACTGATGTCATCATTGATATGCATGGGCCTTTATCGCTTACGATATCTCTTTGAATACAACGTTTATATTTATCAACCATCTCTCCAACAAGCTGCCATTCGGTTTTATTACCTCCATTTTCACTTGTAGTCTTGATATAGTCAAAGCTAAAAATCATAGGATTTCCACGACCTATCTTGGAGTAGTAAAATCTTTTTAGAACACTAATCTGAGCATCAACGCTCATGCCACCTACATTATAATAATATAAATGCTTGTATCGTTTATTGATAGTTTTCCATACTGATCTAACATTATCTACAATTTCTGCGCCAGCCTTACGCCAATTTCCGCTTTCTAATAGATACATTGGAACTTTGGACATTGCAGCACATTGTCTAAAAATAAGTTCCTCTTTGCTCATTTCACCGTTATCGAAATGAAGAACTGGTACTTCATATTGTTCAGATACTTTTGTAGTAAAATCCAAGCAAAATTGAGTCTTACCAACACCTGAACGAGCGACGATAACAGTAATATTTCCCGGTCTCAAAAGAGAACCGTACATGTCTTGAGTTTTTGGATGCGGTCCAGCAAATCCAAATTCAGTGACTGGATTATTTCCACGCTCTTCAACAAGAGCTTCCATTTCATCAAAAATATTTTCTGGTTGATCTGCACCAGTTTCATAGAGATTAATTTGATCATTATAAAGTTTATCAGCGCATTCAATGATAACACTGTAATCAGAAGATGGAGAGATAGACTTCATCTTCTTATTGATCTCTGCACCACACATCGCAATTTCGCGACGAATAGTGTACTTCTTCAACTCTTTAGCAACGCTTATAATAGATTCTGGGGACAAC
>Ga0208201_100003_pt1 | contig 44338 bp, 52 predicted proteins | sample LakMenEpi16Jul10_FD_150703 | JGI IMG/M metagenome (GOLD analysis project Ga0208201, IMG submission 150703) | Freshwater microbial communities from Lake Mendota, WI - 16JUL2010 deep hole epilimnion (SPAdes) | ecosystem: Environmental > Aquatic > Freshwater > Lake > Epilimnion/Euphotic zone ...
GAACTCCTACAGGAAGTAACCATGGCAGCAGCTTCAACCATCATCATTGCAGGTGCCGCTCTGGCCGCTGCTGGAGCGTCCGCTTATCAGGCCGAAACCGCCCGCAAGGGCCAGAAGAAGGCGTTTCGAGCGCAGCAAGCTGGAGAGGCCGAAGGTCTCCGCATGGCGGGGGCTGAACGCGAACAGGCCGCCATGGAGTCGCGCCGCATGAACCAGAAGACCCCAGATGTCGCCGCGCTGCTGACCGGCGAACAGGGCGCGCAGGGCCGAGGTGCCGCCAGCACGCTGCTGACCGGCAACACCCGCATCGGTGACCAAATGGACCGCATCGGCAAGAACACCCTTTTGGGTGAGTGACCATGGACAAGCGTACGCTTCGCCAACGACTCCAAGAGCGACATAGCTCGCTCAAGACGGAGCGTACGTCGTGGGACACCCACTGGCGCGAGATCACCGAGTACCTGCTGCCGTGGTCAGGTCGCTACTACACGACCGATCGCAACAAGGGCAACAAGCGGCAGACCAACATCTACGACAACACGGCGACCCGCGCCCTGCGAACGCTCAACTCGGGCCTGATGGCCGGAGCGACTTCGCCTGCGCGCCCGTGGTTCCGACTAGCCGCGCCAGACCCTGACCTCAACCAGTTCCACCCAGTCAAGATCTGGCTGGAGGACGTTCAGCAACGCATGATGCGGGTGTTCCAGCGGTCGAACACATACCGCGCACTGCACTCCATGTACGAGGAGCTTGGCGCGTTCGGCACAGGCGTCTCCATCCTGCTGCCTGACCCCGAGAAGGTGATCCACCTCTACCCGATCACCGCAGGCGAGTACTGCCTGTCGCAAGACCCGCAGGGCAAGGTCTGCGTCTTCTACCGCGAGTTTGAGATGACCGTCGCGCAGGTTGTCCGCGAGTTTGGCTACGACAAGTGCTCGCACTCGGTACGCACGCTGTACGACCGTGGCACGCTGGAAGGCGGCATCACCATCATCCATTGCATCGAGCCTCGCTACGACCGCGACCCGTCGAAGCTCGACAAGATGAACATGCCGTACCGCTCGGTCTACTACGAGCAGAGCAACAACGAGCCGGTCGTGCTGCGCGAGTCGGGGTTCGAGAAGTTCCCGGTGCTGGCTCCGCGCTGGTCGGTGACCGCCAACGATGTCTACGGCAACAGCCCCGGCATGGAGGCGTTGCCCGACATCCGCCAGCTTCAGCACGAGCAGCTTCGCAAGGCGCAAGGCATCGACTACCAGACCCAGCCGCCGTTGCAGGCCCCGACCAGCATGCAGGGCCGTGCGGTCAACATGCTGCCGGGCGGCGTCACGTTCCACGACGCGCCGCAGCAGCAAGGCATCCGTACTGCGTTTGAGACGAATCTCAACCTCCAGTACCTGCTCAACGACATCCAAGACGTTCGCTCGCGCATCAGCCGGTCGTTCTACGAAGACCTGTTCCTGATGATGCAGAACGACCTCCGCAGCAACATGACTGCGCGAGAAATCCAAGAGCGGCACGAGGAGAAGCTGCTCATGCTCGGCCCGGTCATGGAGCGGTTGCAGAACGAACTGCTGGAGCCGCTGATCGACCTGACCTTCGACGCGATGCTGGAGCAAGGTCTCATCCCGCCGGCACCAGAAGAGCTTGGCGGCGTCAACCTCGGCGTCGAGTTCGTGTCGGTCCTTGCACAGGCCCAGCGCGCCGTTGGCAGTTCGTCGGTGGACCGCTTCATCGGCAACGTCGGCGCGGTCGCACAGATGCGTCCCGAGGTGCTCGACAAGCTCGACACCGACACGCTGGTCGATCGCTACGGCGACATGCTTGGCATCGATCCGAACATCATCGTGCCGACCGAGAAGGCCCAGGCCCTGCGCGATGCGCGCAACAAGGCAATGGCCGCACGCGAACAGGCGGCGGTCATGCAGCAGTCCTCGCAGACCGCCAAGAACTTGGCCGCCGCCAAGACGAGCGAACCCAGCGCGCTGACCGATGTGATGAACATGTTCAGCGGCTACAACAGCCCAGCGTCAACGGAGCTTTAGTCACCATGGTTGCACCTCTCTACAACGTCGATCCCGTTGGGCAGCACACATACGGGTTGGCTCATCCGTTCCCTACGCCACAAGCAGTAGGAATCGCTTACAACGGAACGGTTACGGCAAGCTCGACGGCAACCGTCATCAAGATCACCAGTCAAGCCAGTGCAGGCGCGCTGTCTGTAGTGGGTCTGAATCTGCGGTTTCTTGATGGCCCGTGCGCGGGTCAGTCGCGGCGCATCGCCTCTGTGCAGGCGGACGGCGTGACAGTTGAGACGGCATTCTCGGCTACGCCAGCAAACACCAACAGCTTTGTGATCGAGTTCCCGACGCCGTGCAACGCGGTCTACGTCGGCCCAAGCACGACGGTGAGCATTGATGTCGATGTTGCCCCAGGTGCTCTTGGTGCAACCACCGCGCAGTTCTCGGTAACCACGGGTGCCGCGCAGTCGCTGTGGCTGCCCATCAAGGCGCGTCGCGTGTTCCCAACGGCAGGCACCACCGCAGTCGCCTTCTGGTAATGTCTGGAAGCAGCAGACGCGGCGGCGAGCGCGACCAGCCCAGGAACATCCCTGTGGCTGGCGACGTGCTCCGTCGTGAAGTGTTGCGGCTGGGGTTCTCTCAAGGCGCGTCGCTGGTCTACAGCGGAAACGTAGACGAGTTCTTGGCGGGCGACGGTTCGTGGCAAGTCATCAGTTCCACTGGGGGCGGTGGCAATCTCCAATGGGCCGGGTCGTGGGGTGGAACCATTCCTGACGGAATCTTCCTGTCGCAGTACCAGGGGGCGTGGTCGTGACCGTCTACTATCGCGGGCAGGTTGTCGGGAACGGTGGCAGCAGCTACGTCTGCATCCTAGACCACACGAGCAGTGCGGGCGACGAGCCGGGCGTCGGCGGCTCGTGGACGACGTACTGGGCGGTCGTGGCGGCGGCGGGCACGGGCCTGACCACTGGCGACAAGGGCGACATCACGGTCAGCGCAGGCGGCGCGACGTGGACGATCGACAACGACGCGGTGACGTACGCAAAGATCCAGAACGTCAGCGCTACGGATCGCCTCCTCGGGCGCAGCACGGCGGGGGCTGGCGACATCGAGGAGATTGCCTGTACCGCAGCAGGCCGAGCAATCCTCGATGACGTTGACGCGGCGGCGCAGCGCACGACGCTGGGCCTTGGCACGCTGGCGACGCAGTCGGGCACGTTCAGCGGCACCAGCAGCGGCACGAACACAGGCGATCAGACCATCACGCTGACCGGCGATGTCACCGGCAGCGGCACGGGCAGCTTCGCGGCGACGATCGCCAACGATGCCGTGACATACGCCAAGATTCAGAACGTCTCGGCGGCGTCGCGGCTGCTTGGCCGTGGCGACAGCGGCTCGGGCGACGTGCAAGAGATCACGCTCGGATCGGGCCTTTCGATGACCGGCACCACGCTGGCGGCGACTGGTGGCGGCGTGACGGACGGCGACAAGGGCGACATTACCGTCTCGGCGTCTGGCGCAACGTGGACGATCGACCATGCGGCTGTCACGTTCGCCAAGATGCAGGACATCACCAGCCACCATCTGGTTGGCCGGCACGCTGGTAGCACCGGGGCACCGCAGGAAGTCGGCGTTGGCAACGGTGTCGAGTTCCACGGTAGCGGCATCAGGCGCAGCCAGTTGCTTGGCGATGTCGAGGCATCCGCCGGCAGTAACACGACTACGATCGCCACGGGCGCGGTCACGTTGTCAAAGATGGCGAACCTCGCCACCGACACGCTGATCGGTCGCCAGTCTCCAAGCACTGGCGTTCCCGAGACAATCTCATGCACCGCAGCAGGCCGCGCACTGATTGATGACGCTGACGCCGCATCGCAGCGCACGACGCTCGGCCTCGGCAGCGCAGCAACGCAAAACATCAGCAGCGGTACGGCGTCGCCAACCGGCGGCGCTGACGGCGACATCTACCTCCAGTACGTCTGACCATGGCCGACAACGTAGGATACACGCCGGGAAGCGGCGCAACGGTAGCAGCCGACGAGATCGGCGGCGTTCTCTTCCAGCGCGTGAAGCCCGTGCATGGTGCGGACGGCACCGCGACGGACACCAGCGCGACGAACCCGCTGCCGGTCGCCGCGTACGGCGAGTTGGTCGAATCCATCGAGGCCCTGCGCATGGCGGTTCACTCGCTGACGCGGAGCATCGGCCAGTCGCTGCCGTCTGCGCAGGGCTGGCCGATCATGGAGGCAAGGCAGCCGACTGCGGCCAACCTCGCCGTCACGGCGTCGATCGCCGGCAGCCAGACGCTGGCGACCGTCAGCACACTGACCAATCAGACGCAGATCGGCGGCTTTGCCGCAAACGACTACGTTCCGGCGCTGCTGCACATGCAGTCCGACAATCTGCGCCGCAACATCTCGGTGACTTGACACATGGCAACAACGAACGGCAATCGCAAGATCCTCGACATGAAGCGGTGGGAGTTCTGCGCCCCCGCTCCAGTCGCCACCGCCGCCGCATCGTGCATCGCCTCGTCGCGGCACTTCCGGCAGCAGCAGTTCTTCCTCCGCAGCGCGACGGAGGCGTACATCTACAACCCGAGCGAAGACGGATGGGTGCTGCTTGCGTCCCCGGCACTGACTCCCGCGCTGGCAGCGGGCGCGTCGGCGGTGGCTAGCGCATGGTCTACGGGTTCGACGGTGGGCGCGGCGTCGCTGACCGCGACGGCGGGCACGACGAGCACGATCACGACCAACCAGACGTTGGCGCGTGATCTTCGCGGCTACAAGATCCACATTCTGTCGGGTCCGAACAACGGTGCGGTGCTCGACATCGTGCGCAACACGGTGGGCGCGTCGGCGGTGATCACGGTAGCGACGCAGGCGAGCGCGTTCTCGGCCTCGACGGTGTACCGCCTGTTGACGCCGCGCTGGTATCTGCTGACTGGTGGCACGCTCGCCTCCGGCAGCTTCCGCGTCTACGACTACGCGACGAACACCTACACGACGCTTGCGCAGGCGGGACTCGCGGCGTCGCTCGGCACCGACGGCAAGCTGGTGGCCACGCCGTCGATCATCGACGGCGATTTCAAGCAGTTCGCCACCGGCACCGCGACGAGCGCGACGGCCACGACGCTCGTGCAGACGGGCAAGACCTGGACGGCGTCGCAGTGGATCAACTCGCAGGTACGAATCACCGGCGGCACCGGCGCGGGCCAGATCCGCACGATCACGGCGAACACCGCCGACACGCTCACCGTTGCGACGTGGACCGCGACGCCGGACGCGACCAGCGTCTACGCGATCGAGGGCAACGACAACTTCCTGTACTACCTCGGCAACAACGCGGTCACGCTGTACCGCTACGACATCACGGCGAACACCTGGAGCACGTTGTCGCCCGGTGCGGCGCGTGCGGCGGCTCCTGGCGCGGGCATGAGCGCGCACTGGGTACACAGCGCGTCGGAGACGGATTGGACGAACGAGTCGGCAATCCTGAACGGGCGTTACATCTACTCGTTCCAGGGCGCGGGCACGGCGGCCCTGCACCGCTACGACATCGCGGCGAACACCTGGGCGACGATCACCTACTCGCCGAACGCGGAGACGTTCACGACGGGCAGCAAGTACGCGCTGATCGACGGCATCCTTTACCTCCAGAAGGAGGTGACGGGCCGCTGGTTCGCGTTCGACTTCGCCCGGTCTGAGATGTTCCCGTGGTCAACGATGCTGTACCCGCAGGGCGCGGCGATCGTCGGCGACACAGCGTTCGACGTGGTCTACAAGGACGGTGCGACGGAGATCTTCTACGTCCACATGCTGCACAACACGGCGGCAATCCATCTGCGCCAAATGGTGATCTGATGGACACCGCCCAACGGATCGAACTGTACGAGGCCGCGATGGTCAACCTGGGCACGCAGCGGACCTGCGCACTGCGCCTCGGTGACGTGGACCGCATCGAGCAGATCGACGCAGAGATGGCGCAGATCGCTGCCGACCTCGAAGTCCTGCGCGCTAGCTAGTCATGCTGCTGACGCTGCTCGCACCGACTGGAGCACCACCGACGACCACGGTTGTCTGGCTGCGCGTCGGCGGCGTGTGGAAGCAGACCACCGTGTGGCTGAAGGTCAGCGGGGTATGGAAAACTTGCACACCGCTTATCAGAGTCGGCGGAGTCTGGAAGTAGTCGTTTCCATCTTAGTGGCGAAACAGAAAAAAGATGTTTGACTTTTCTTCTAAGCTCGCCAGCGAGAAAGTGTTATGGCGATGAGCATGAGCCACGCAGTCTTGTCAAGCCTCGCGGCGGTTGTCGCTGGCGGCAGTGTCGCCATTGTCACCCAAGCAGGAATGCCCGCGCAAGACCTCGTCTCGATCCCATGGGACAAGCTGCTGGGCGTCGGAAGCGGCGGCTTGGCGTTTGGCGTGGCTTGGTACTTCCTCCAGCGCGAGGAGCGGCTGCGCGTCGCTCACGATCGCGTCGTGTCGCAGCACCTGGAGACGGCGAGCAAGATCAGCAACACCTTCGCCGACACGGTCAACAAGATCCTGGCCGAGGCGCGCACCGACACCGATCGGCGCGAGGCTCGGCTGATCGCACTTCTGCAAGACAAAGACCAATGAACACCCTCGCCCGTCGTGCCGCGCTTGCGGCGTCCCTGCTTTTTGCTGCGTGCGCTTGCCCTGACGCTCAGATGGCGTCTGCGGATGTGGCAACGTACGAATGGTTCGCGCCCATGTTCGCCTCGTACGTCACGGACGACACCAAGCTGTCGGAGGCAGACAAGGCGACCTACCTGCGCGGTCTGGAGGCGTGGCGCGAGCGGGTGATGGCCGCCGCCAAGGCAACCGGGGTGCGCTGATGCCGGTCCCCAACCAGATCGAGTCGATCGTCAAGGACGAGTTGAACGCCCTGCTGGCGTCGCTCAAGGCCGATGTCCAAGACCCGATCCTGCGGGCAAACTTGCTTGCAATGGCAGAGGATGCGGCAATGCTGCCTATTCGCCTAGCCAGGGGCGAGGATGTCACCAGCATCTATCGGTCGCTGTCTGCCGAGGCGCAGAACCGAGCCATGACCCATCGGATTCAGGTGCAGGAGATCGTGCGCGAAGCCTGGACAAAGGCTTTGACGCGAATCCTGGCTGCCGTATTCGCCGCACTGTAACGGGGTGCATGGTGCTTTTCCGCCGTCCATAGCGTCGGCGTAGTGAGCGACTACGACCCCCACGACATTGAAGGCCAGAAGGCCGCAGAGCAAGACAGAGCTTTGCGGGAACGTCTGGCTTCCGAATCGGAAGTGGAGGACGTGAAGTGGCTCATGGGCAAGAAGCAGGGCCGGCGCATTGTGCATCGGTTGCTGTCCAAGGCCGGAGTCTTTCACTCCATCTTCAACACCAACTTCGGGGTTATGGCCTTTGAGGAAGGTAGGCGAGATGCAGCGCGCAGGATTCTGGGCTTGGTCAACGTGCATTGCTCTGACCTCTACCCGCTGATGATGCGCGAAGCCGCGCAAGACAAGCATGACTGAAATGCTGACGGGGGCCGCCCCAACCACCAACCAAGGCCAAGCCGCAGCGACTACGCCTGCGCAGACCCCGGCAACGGAGCCTGCGAAGACGGAGGCACAAGCCGCGCCGAAGCAGGATGCCGAGGCAGGCAAGCAGCAGAACAGCGAGGCTCCAAAGGCTCAGGACTACACCCTGAAGGGTGAGTACGACGCCAACGTCCTGTCAACGTACACGGACCTCGCCAAGTCCATGGGTCTGAACCAAGAAGGCGCGCAGAAGATGCTCGATCAGATGGCCCCGGCTCTCAAGAAGGCCGAGGAAACCAAGCTGACGAACTTGCGCGCCGAATGGCTTGAGCAGTCCAAGAACGATCCCGAGTTCGGCGGCGCGAAGCTCGATGAGAGCCTGAAGCTCGCCAACAAGGCGTACGAGGCACTTGCTTCTCCGACCCTCAAGGAACTGCTGAAGGATTCCGGCCTCGCCAACCATCCCGAGATGGTGCGGTTGTTCCGCAAGGCCGGAGAGATGATCTCGACGGATCATTTCGTGGGCGGCAAGAGCACTTCGGGCCAGAAGCCTACTGGCCCGCGAGACTTCAACACCATCGCCGAGTCCTTCTACTCGACGAAGTAGGCACCAACCCCCTGAATCATCATGGCAGTTCTTGGAAGCAGCAACCTCACGCTGGCCGACTGGGCCAAGCGTACTCATCCCGATGGCAGCATCGGTGACATCGCGGAACTTCTCAGCCAGACCAACGAAGTCCTTGAGGACTGCGTGTGGAAGGAGGGCAACCTCCCGACCGGCGATCGAGTCGTCATCCGCACCGGCCTCCCGACGACCTACTACCGCGCTCTGAACCAGGGCATCCCGTCGAGCAAGAGCACGACGGCTCAGGTGGACGAGGCATGCGCGATGATCGAGGCGCGTTCGGAGATGGACGTTGACCTCGCCAAGCTGAACGGCAACACCAGCCAGTTCCGCCTTTCGGAAGACTCCGCGTTCATCGAGTCGATGAACCAGACCTTCGTGCAGGGCCTGTTCGGTGGCAATCCGGCTACGGACCCCAAGCAGTTCCTCGGTCTGCAAAACCGCTACAACTCGCTTTCCGGTTCTGGCAACAGCGTTAACGTGTTGAGCGGCGGCGGTAGCTCCAATCTTGGGTCCATCTATTTGGTGGGCTGGTCGGATCGTACGGTCTACTGCCCGTTCCCGAAGGGCAGCAACGCGGGCCTGATGAAGGAAGATCTGGGTATCCAGACCATCTTCTCGGGTGACAACCGCATGCAAGCGTACGTCTCGCGCTTCCAGTGGAAGCCGGGTCTTGCGGTCAAGGACTGGCGGTACGTCGTTCGCATTGCGAACATCGACACCTCCGTCTCCGGTTTGTTCACCACGGCCAGCGGCACGCAGGCCACGGCGGCGGCTACCAACATCATCAAGCTGATGGCCCGTGCGATCGATCGGTTCCCGTCGTTCGGCGGCATCAAGCCGTGTTTCTACATGAACCGCACGATGTACAGCGGCCTGCGCATCCAGGCTCTGGACCGCACGCAGGGCGTTCTGGACATCGAGAAGGGTCTGTCGCAGTTCGGCACCCCGATGTCGTGGCTGACCTTCCAGGGCATTCCTGTCCGCAAGGTCGATGCTTTGACCACCAACGAAACCGCTGTGGCGTAATCCAAGGAGACACACACATGATTCTCGACAACGCACTCACGCTCGTCACCCCGACTATTACGACGGCTGCCACCTACGACGCCGCCGACCAGATCGACTTTGTCAACCTGCGCGATCTTTCCGAAGGCCACGAAATCAAGGCCTTGCTGACTGTCACGACCCCGTTCGCAGGGGGCACCTCGGTCGATTTCCAACTCATCCAAGCCGATACCGCTGCTGGCGGTGGCTCCAACTTTTTCCTGAGTTGGAGCGGCGCAATCGTGACTGCAAACCTCACCGCAGGTATGCAGCGCATCATCACGCTTCCCAAGCGCGTCGTGTCCAACACGCCGTGGGGCACTCGCTACCAGCGGTTCCTGATTTTCCGCGCTGTTAGCGTGGGAAACTTCTCGGCTGGCGCGGCCAGCATGTCGCTGCTTCTGGACGAGCAGGACGGTCGTACGTTCTACCCGAGCGGCTTCTCGATCACCTGATCGGAGCGGCTGCCTGAGTTCCTGGGCCTCGCCGTGCTTCCAAGTACGGCGGGGCCTTGTGCTATCTGACCGAGGTGTTCCATGGCGAAGCGCAAGTTCTTGTTGGCAGTCGGGCAGAGCAACAGCACCGCGATCGGTGATGCCCAGTCTTGGGAGGACCAGAACCTCCAGATCGCTCTGCGGAACCCGCAGATCGCCCCGACGCAGTTCGGGGAAGGCAGCTACAGCGACACGTTCACGCTGCCGGTGACGTTCGCGGGAGGCCGGCAGACGCTTCGCTACGGCACGGGGCCGAAGAGCAGCCCGTGGCAGACGGTCAGCACCAAGGGCCTTGCGGTGCAGGCCGTGAAGATGCTGACGTTCTACGACCCGGTGCCGACGCAGACCAACGTGCTGGGGGCGTCGTTCACGAAGTACCCTGGCACTTGCACGGTGCAGGCTGGCTCGTCGGTGCGAAAGCTGGTCACGAACTGCAAGTGGCAGTACGACGCGACTGGCCTGACCATCACGCGCAAGCGCGATGGGCGTTCGTACACGGTGACGAACTCCAGCGACTCTGAGGTGAGCGTCAGCCCAGATCTGTCGCCTCTGCCGGAGGTTGGAGAGGAGTTCACCTATCCTTTCGTTGGCGGAGCGAATGGCACGACGAGCACGGTGCTGCTGCGTAGCGTCGTAGGAGGTGTCAACGACCCTGGCAGCTACACGGTAGGCGTTTCAGCGCAGATCTACGCGACGCCGGGCTACTTGACCAACAAGGTGCCTACGCGCTTCCGCATCGGCAACCAGCCTGTGCGCGTTGGTGAAGCGGTCAAGGTGCGTGGGGCGACAGATCCAGGGACGGTGGTGGCGATGCCAGTAACTGGGATCAACACTACGACGGGCACCATTACGCTAACATTCAACCTGTTCACGGTTGGCGACTGCATCCGCGTCAGTGGAGCCATCCCCGGCGGCATGAGTGCGCAGCAGTCGTATTGGGTAGTCACATCGTCTGGATCGGACATCCAAGTGTCTGCAACGCGAGGCGGATCGGTGCTGATTCCGTCTACGGCAGTGCTGGCACTGTTCTCGCTTGCTGTCCCGCAGGGCATCGTCTCATCGTTTACCGAGGACGCCTTTGGAGACTACATCGTTGCCAAGAAGTGCAGACCGATCTCGGCAACCGTGACTGGATACAGTGCTGGCACAAGCACGCTGACGGTTCAATCGACCGGGGCCGATGTGTTCCTCAACTCTGGGTTGGCGGACAACGACCGCATTCGGTTTGAGTCGTCTACTGGTAGCTTCTTAGCTGGCGTGGACTACTACGTTCGCGTGACGCTCACTACTTCGCTGGAGCAGAACATTCAACTGAGTAGGACGCCTTACCCGACGTTCGTTCAGGTGACTTCGGCATCGGCTGCAACGAACAGCGTGCTGACCGTCCAAGACACCGAAACGATGTTCTACCTGCGCCGCCCGACCACGACGGCGGTGGCAAGCGTTGCCGCAGGAGCTACGGACCACATCACGTTGGATGAAGGGCATTTCGTAACGATCGGTGACAAGGTGCAGTTCTCTGGTGCGAGCCTGCCGTCAGGCATCACCGCCAACACGACCTACACCATCTCCGGCTTGTCGAGCACAACCAACGAGCCAACGGCGGAGCGGCGCATCACGCTGCAAGGTGTCACCATCGGTTCGGTCGGCAGCCTGCCGATCACCATGACGCAAGTGGCTGGGCAAGACCTGTTGACGGCAGCCAACAGCTACCACAGGGCTTTTGCCGAGCGAGCCTACCAAGCTCGTGGGTCGCTGACTGGCCTGACGATAACCCCGCTCACGGGCAACAACGCCAACCAGACGCGATCCTGTGGGGATGTCTACTACGACGCAACGACTGGCAAGTTCGTGCTGGAGGTCAGCCCTGCGTTCACGAACAACACGGTGGCAGGCGACGCCTATTCGATCCAGCCGCCTACCGTCAGCGGCCAGAGCACGCCGTTCAACAAGTTCGCCTTGTGGCTGCCGTGGTCGCCGTTTGAGGGCGAGGCCGAGGGCACGCAGCCCGTTGGGACTACTTGCGCGTGCGCTGGAGCGGGCCAGCCGATCACCGTCACGTTCCTGACCGACATCCTTGCTGCCAACACGCAGGCAGCGATCTTCGGAAGCGGCAGAGCGGCATCGACCAACAGCACGGTCACGGCGGGATCGACCGCAAGCGTCATCAACTGCGCCACCTTGGTGGGAGGCCCTTACGGCCCAGATCAGGTCGTGCTGTTCCGAACCGGCGCGCTCGCTGGCCAGTACCGGCAGATTCTCACGGCGTCGGGCACGGTGGCGCAGCTTGCCACGCCGTTCGGCTCGGCTCCGGCGACCAACGATGTGTTCGACATCATCAGCACCAGCACCCCGCTGGAGATCGTCTACGGTCGTTCGTACTTCTTGCAGCCCACTGGGACGCTTGGCACCTACAACCTGACCGCGACCTACGGCGGCACGCCAATCACGGGTTCAAGTGCTTACACCGCATCGACCGGGTTCTTGGCGTTGCAGCACCAGAAGGACAAGCGCAACCCGTACCCGCCTGGGTTCAACTACCCGAACCACTACACGCCCGTGGCGGGCATGTACCAGCCGTTCCAAGGGCCGTCGCTGGGCATCCAGCCGAAGCAGGGGCACTACGTTGGCCTTGCCCTGCGGATGCATGAGTACCTTGGCGAAGCCATGCATGTCATCCCGCTTGGCTTCAGCGGCAGCGGGTTGGCGCAGCGGGAGACGACCGCTCTGGGCGCGACGGGCTACGGCTGGTACGACCCCGACCAGCAGACCAGTTGGGCACCGGGCGACCAGAACAACTGCTTTGGGCGATTGCTGGATGTCCTCGACGCCGCCAAGACCGCGTTCGCCTTGCAGGGCGACACTGGCGAGTGCGTAGGCATCTTCTGGGCGCAGGGAGAGGAAGACGCGACATCGGAAAGCCGCGCCAGCCGCTACTACGCCAACTGCACCAAGCTGCGTCAGGTCATCCGGCAGGCCATCGTGGACCGTGGTCTTGCCAGCGTCAGCCCGCACAAGATCCCGTGGCTGGCGTCCAAGGTGCGCCCGAACGTGCTGTGGACCTACGCCGATACGGTCAACGCCGCCATCACCAAGATGACGGACGCGGACCCCTACTCGCGTGCGATTGAGACGAGCGACCTCCCCGTCATGTTCGACGGCATCCACTACACGGGTGCCGGCATGAACACGCTGGGTCAGAGGTTCTACGAAGCGTGGATTGCCGTGCAGCGCATGGGCACCAGCGAGGTGGACATCTGCAACTTGGCTCTCGCCAACATCGGGGAGACGGCCAAGGTCACCAGCATCGACCCGCCGGACGGCTCGGCGCAGGCTGCTCTGTGCGCTCGCTTCTATCCTCTAGCCCGCGACACCCTGCTGGAGATGGGTAGCTGGTCGTTCGCGCTGAAGCGCAAGGCTCTTGTCGAGACGGACAACCCGCGCTCGGAATGGGAGTACGCCTACGAAGTGCCGGCGGACGCCAGCGGCATCTTGGCGGTGATGCCTCCCGACGCCGCCGACGATTGGGTGGTGAACGGCAGGCTGATCCCGCAAAAGTTCGTAGTCGAGTCGGACATCCACGGGAACCGCGTCCTCTACACCAACCAAGAGGAGGCGGTCATCCGCTACAACGCGAAGATCGTGGACACGACGCTGTTCAGCACGCTGTTCACGATCGCTTTGTCGTGGCACCTGTCGTCCATGCTGGCGGGGCCGATCATCAAGGGCGATGTCGGGGCCGCCGAGTCCAAGCGGTGCGCTCAGATGGCTACTGCCTACATGATGCAGGCATCGTCGCACGACAAGACCACGCAGGCCGAGATCAAGCCCTCGCACACCCCTAGCTGGATCAGCATTCGCTAGTCATGCCGAACACCAAAGCCCTGCAACTGTCGTTCAACGCTGGCGAAGTCAGCGAGGAGATGTACGGTCGGTTCGACCAGAAGGCGCATCAGTCTGGCCTTCGCAAGTGCCGCAACATGTACATCAAGCCGCAGGGCGCGGCGAAGCGGCGTCCTGGGCTTCAGTACGTTGACGATGCGCGTAGCAACTCGCTAAAGTCGCGCATGATCCCGTTCTTCAGCACTCCGCACATGATGCTGGAGTTGACGCAGAACCATGTCCGGTTCTATCGAAACGGAGCGCAGATTGCTCTGACGGGAGACAACTACTTTGTTGCGCGAGCCTGCACCGTCAACACTTCTACAGGAGTCTGGACCCTCACAACGGGCAACCTTGACAACCTGCCGAACGACGCGCAAATAACGATCTACGGTCTGACAGCGGCAAACGTCGGCGCGCTGTACACAGATGTTTCGCAGGGGCCTGCGCAGGTGTCATTGATCGCCAACGTCGGAGAGTGGCAATGGAATGCTAAAGGCAGCAGTTTTACGACCACGGCTCCGCATGGGCTTCGGTCAAACGATGCCGTCATCATGCGCGAAAGCGGCAGCAGCCTGCGCTGGTTCTATGTTGATGTAATCAGCAGCACAGAGTTTCGCTATCGCGTAGGAAGCCAAGTCAGCCCTGCGTACACCGGCACCCAGCCCACATGGGCAACCAGCAACCTGACCATCTTCAAGGCTGTCACTCCGGCGTCATTTATTGGCGTCAACTCGCTGTACTACATTGATAAGCTGTCGAGCACGACGTTCAAGCTGAAGGAGACTGCCGGCGGATCGTCCATTAACAGCTACAGCAGCGCAGGCACCAACAACTTCACGGTGGCGGCGTACTACGCGCAAGGCTCGCTTCGCTTTGACGAAGGACTGGCAAACTATTACCAAACCAACTCTGCGACGTTTTCGTCTAGCTCGTCCACTGACAACTGGGTCAACTACGGAATCAACGTCAACTCCCCAACGGTGTGGGCACTTGTTGCGCCAGCGTCCGGACTTGCGCACAACAACAACTACAGCGACTCCGAGTTGATGGAGTTGACCTACGCGCAAGATCTCAACGTTCTGACGATCACGCACCGGAGCCGCCCAACGCTGATCCTGAAGCGCACTACGGACCTTCAGTGGTCGTGGGAGTATGCGTCGTATACGCCACCGATGGCCGCTCCGACGGGACTGGCTGCCACACCGTTCGGAGCGATCCGATACCGAATCGAGCAAGTTGGGCAGTTCGGCGGAGCCACATCGCCAAGGTCGTTTGCTAACGCGAGCGCAAATGCTGAGACGTACCCGTTCGTCCCTGGCGACACCGTTAAGTGCTTTACAGGCTCCAACTCAGGCACGCCGGCTAATTTGCACGCGCGAGTTCAGAACCAAGTGTTCACGATCGCCAAGATCACTCGCATAAATAGCTCTCCGCAAACAGACTGTTTCGAGATCAAAGCCAACAGCCAGACCAATCTGGGGCTGGCTGGTCTTGGCGTCGGAGAGATTCTTGACGTTCCTGCTGCATCAACGATCAACCCACCTTTGTTGTTTGAGTTGTGGCCTGACGACAGCCAGAGCACCAACACCTACGTCGTGACGGCTGTGGACGAGGAAGGGGTTGAGAGCCAGCCCAGCGCGCAAGTCAGCGTCGAGAACAACCTGTACGCCCGCGAGACGTACAACGTGCTCACTTGGACGCAGGTTCCCAACCCTGTCGGCGGCTCGCCCATCCGTCGCTACAACATCTACAAGCGCACCAACGGGTTGTTCGGTTGGATCGGGCAGACCGACACGTCGGCCAGCGTCACGTTCCGCGATGACAACATCACGCCGGATGTCAGCAAGACGGTCCCGATCTTGGACACGACGCTTACGCAAACTGCGGACAACTACGCGTCCGCTGTCGGCTACTTTGAGCAGCGCAAGGTCTTGGCCAACACGAACAAGGCCGCGAACAAGCTGTGGATGACGCGGAGCAACACTGACCAAGACCTTAGCTTCAGCATCCCGATCAAGGACAGCGACCGCATCTCGTTGTCCATCCGCGCACGCGAGAACCACAAAATCAGGCACATCGTCAACGCAGGAGAGTTGCTGCTGCTGACCGATCAAGGCGAGTGGCGAGTCACCGCGATCAACAGCGAAGCGGTTACTCCGTCTACGGTGGCTGTGCGGCCTCAGTCCTACATCGGCTCTAGCTTCGTGACGCCTGCTCTCGTCAGCAACGCCCTGCTGTTCTGCGCGGCTCGCGGCGGGCATGTGCATCAACTCGCGTTCAACTTTAACGCGCAGGGGTACACGACAGCGGATCTGAGCCTGCGTGCTCTGCACCTGTTTGACGACAAGACGCTTGCCGACTTGGCATTGATGCGGTCGCCTCTGTCTATCGCATGGTTCGTCAGTTCGTCCGGCGGCCTGCTTGGACTGACCTACGCTCCAGAAGAGGAAATCACCGCGTGGCACCAACACGACACGGACGGCGTGTTTGAGTCGGTCGCCTGCATCCAAGAGGGACAGGTGGATAGCATGTACTGCGTTGTCCGCAGGCAGACCAACGGGGTTACCTGTCGCTACATCGAGCGGCTAACTGATGTGCTGGCGACTGGCGACTCCAGCCGCTACTTGGACAGCAGCTTGGACTACGACGGAACGCATACGGGTGGCCGCCAGTTGATCGTCACCGAGTTTGAGAACGGCGGCTGGAACGAAGGTGCGCTCGTCACCGTGACGGACAGCCTGATCGGCTCTGTGTTCTTGAACTCCGACCTCAACGATGTGCTGGAGTTCCGCAGCGGCGACCAGTCGTACCGTGGGCAGGTTGTGCAGCGCATCTCAAGCTCGCAGGCGCGGGTGCGACTTCTGCAAGCTCTGCCTGCGGCCATGCGCAACGTCGCCATTGCCACATGGGCTTGGGCGCGAGCCACGTTTTCGGGAGCCACCAACTTGGCCGGCAGGACCGTGGACGTTGTTGCGGACGGCATCCCGTACCTTGGGCAGCAAGTCGATGCCTCTGGTGTGCTGGTGCTTTTGACCTACGCGACTCGCGTGATGGTCGGCATCCCGTACAAATCGGAACTGGAGACGCTTCCGATCGCCATGCAGATCGACGGCCTCGGTCAGGGCCGCACGAAGAACGTCAACAAGGCTTGGCTCCGCATCGCCAAGGAGGATGCGTACTACAGCGTTGGCCCGAGCGAATCGGAGCTTGTGCAAGAGGGCGAGTTGCCAACGACGGAAACATCCCTTGAACGTCAAGTCACGCTTCTGCCAGCGTGGAGCCAAGACGGGTCGATCTTGGTGCGGCAGTCCAACCCTTCGGGGCTGACCGTCAACGGCATCGTCATCGAAGTCGCTGTAGGTAGCTAGCCATGCCAGTCACTACGAACTACGTCAACTTGTCCAGCGGATCGTCTGGAGCGGTCTTTGCGCCTTCGTCGCAGCCTGGGCCGTATGCCTCGGGCTATGTGTTCCCTAACCAAGGGACGCCTGCTGCTGCGTCTACGACGGCTGCTTCGTCTGGTGGCGCGGATCTGACGACGCTTGGAGCCGTTGGCATGGTGACCGGCGGCGTGATGAGCGCGATCGGTGCCTACTACCAAGCCGAAAGCCAGCGGATGCAGTTGAAGTCGCAGGCCAGCGCAGCCGAGTACGCGGCGCGGATTTCGGACATGAACGCCCGTCAGGCGGAGGATGACGCGCAGTACGCGATCAAGGCGGGGCAGCGTGAGGCGGTCATGTACGCGATGCGTGCTGGCCAAGAGAAGGAGGCCACGCGGACTGTGCAGGCGGCTCGCGGCCTGACGGCTGGCGAAGGCTCGGCTGCCGAGGTGCTGGCCAGCCAAGAGCTAGTCAAGAAGCTAGACCTCGCCGCCATCGACTCCAACGCCTTGCGGCAGTCGCAGGCTCTCCGCCGGCAGGCCGTGAACGAACGCCAGCAGGGCCTCATGGGCCGAGTGCAGGCGGGCAACCTCCGAGCCACCCGCCGAACGATCCAGCCTGCAATCGGGGCTGGGGCGCAGTTGCTGGGCACCGCAGGCCAAGCTGCCACCGTCTACGGTCAGTACCAGACCATGAACCGCCGGAACTCCTGAAATGCCTCGCGTACCGACTCCCTCCGTTGGCCTCCAAGCCGGGGCCATGCCGCAGTTCCAGGCCACGCAGGTTTCGCCTGCCCAAAACTTCATGGGGCAGCAGCTTCAGCAGCTAGGCCAAGGCGTCGAGCAGGCTGGCGCGGGCGTCATGCGGCTGGCTGACCGGATCAACGACTCCAAGGCGCGCTCCGCCGACACGGAGTTCAGCGAGTTCACGCGGGCGGCGTTGAGCCAGTACCGCAACATGCGCGGCAAGGACGCCGTGCAGTCGCGTGACAAGTTCTTGCAGGATCTGGAGCAGAAGCGCAAGGAGCTTGCGGGCGGCTTGGACAACCAGTGGCAGCGCGAGTTGTTCTCGGAGCGAGCCACATTCCGCTCCTCGCAGTTCACGACCTACGTTGACGACCACTACCAAGGGCAGGCGACTGCCTACGAGTTGGGCGAAGCGTCGGCTGCGCTGAAGGCGAACTTCAAGGACTTCGCGCAGCAGTACACGGCTGCCGGGACGATCCCGCAGGGTGCCGTCAGCGACAACCCGATCTACAAGGACACCATGCGGCAAGTGCAGGTACTTGCTCGCGCTCAAGGCATCCCCGAGGACAGCGAGCAGTTCCGCCTGATGCGCGACTCGGCGGAGGACAACCTGCATGTCACGGCCATGCTCTCGATGGTGGAGAACCAAGATCCGCAGTCGCGGCAGATGGCGCGTGAGTACTGGAAGCAGAACGGCCAGAGCGTCAGCCCAGAGAACCGTTCCAAGGTCGAGCAGCAACTGCGGACGATGGATGTGGACGACGATGCGTTCATGCTGTCGCGGGAGCTTCGCGGGTACAGCGAGGGCCTTGGCAACCAGATGCAGATGCTGGATCAACTTCGCCAGATCGGCGACATCGACGGCGTGACCTACAACGCCACCGCGCAGAAGTTGCAGGCGGCCTACGGCCTCGACAAGGCGGCGAAGGACGACACGCGAAACCGCTTGCGAGACGAGTACGAGCGGTCCCTAGCTGGCTCGATCCAGCGTGGCGAAGACTGGACCTCGTGGCTGTCGAGCAACCCGCTGCTGGTGGACAGCCTGAACACGGAGAACATGCTCCGCGACGCGCAGGAGTTCCATGCGGCGAAGGGCCGCATCGACACGCAGGACGGCTTGGATTGGTTGAGTGGCATCGAAGCGAACCCGCAGCAGATCGTCGGAGTTCAGTGGAGTGCTCTTCGCGCCCAAGCAGGCAAGACACTCAGCAACGGCAGCTTGGATCGGCTGGAGAACCTGTACGTCAAGGCCAACAACTTGCAGGTCGGCCCGAGCGGAAGGAAGCGCGTGGATCTGGTCAAGCTGACCTCGGATCAGGACTTCAACCAATCGCTGGTCGAGAAGGTGTTTGGTCAGCCGTACGACCGTGCGTGGTTTGCTGAAAAAGCCAACGACGAGCAGCGCGCCGCCGGTCAGCGGTGGCTGAACACGCAGATCGAGTTGGAATCCAAGATGAACGCGGCTGGCGTCTCCGGCGATGACCGCGATGCGCAGCGCAAGTGGGTGACGGACTACGCCGCCTCGGCCAAGGCGAAGGTCACGTTCGCGCCGTCGCTTGGCGAGCAGCAGATCGACCCTATCCAGCTACAAATCTCGTGGCCGAACATGTCCGATGCCGACAAGCAGCGGATCACGTTCCAAGAGAGCGATGGTCAAGGCAACACGGTTCGCGTGACGCTTGGCGACTGGTACAACAAGCCCGAGCTTCGGACGCAGGCGCAGCAAGACGTTGCGGACGCCATCGCTGCGCTGAAGATCAAGCGGCTGCCTAACGGAGAACTCGCGGTTCAAGATGACCCCAAGTTGCTTGAGAAGGCAACCATGCTGGAGGAAGTGCTTCAGCGCGCTCAATCCTCCGATGGTAGCTGGAACGACATCACCAAGCCGCCCGAGGGCCTTGATCCGCTGATCCGCACTTACCTGCAAGCCGAGATCGCTCGCGGCGACCAGACCAAGAAGCTCAACGAGCAGGATGCCATGAAGCGGCGCATCGGCCTGAATCAGGTGCGCGGCGGGCTGGATCAGACTCGGATCGACCTCCCTTCGTGGGTGAGGAGCTATTTGCCTCCCGGCGAGAAGGTCAAGGCGGAGGATGCCATGAACAACATCGAAGAGTTCATGGCCATCGCCAAGGAAACCAACGTGTTCGGATCGGTTGACTGGTCGAATCCTGGCGCAGAGGCCGAGGCGCGCAAGCGCATGGAGCAAGCGATTCTTGCGGCTTCAACTCCGGCTGGCCCGTCGTTCATGCCGGGCATGATGCTTCCTGCAATACCGCGCCAGCAGTTTGAGGAAGAACTGGCCGCCAAGGAAGAGTCTCGCGCTGTTCAGAGACTCATCAACAAGCTCGCTAACGAGAAGACGATTGAGGTGCTGAAAAAGCAGCATCAGGTCAACCAGACCGCTGGAGCCAAAAGGCTCGCAGAACAACTCCAGGCCCAACGCAAGTCGCGGTAATCTGAATCAGCATGGAAGTTCCCGACACGCTCGCGTCCGACATCCAAGACCCGAAGCCCGCGCCGCAGCCTGTCGTGCAGCCGCCGCCTGCGTTGGAGGCGGTCCCCGCCATCCAGCAGCCAACAGGCGGGCAGTTGCTGGCGCAGCGGTGGATCGCTGAACGCGAGGCCGAGAAGTCGCAGCAGCTACAGAACTTCCGTACGGCGGTGTCGCAAGACCCCCAACTGTACGCGAAGAAGGTCGCCGTCTCGCAGCAGTTGGGCCTTGACCCCAACAACCCCGACCAAGACTGGAAGGTCGCGGAGCAGCTTGCCAAGCAGCGGCAGGCGGAGGCTATGGCCTTCGACCAGAAGTACCCCCAGTTGTCGGCGCAGATGCGGCAGTACGACTTCGCCGCGCAAGCGTACGACGACCTCGAAAACCTCCAGCGGATTGAAGGCTTCTGGCAGTGGGTCGGGGAGAACTACAGCCGTGGCCGCATGATGGTTGAGCGCGGCGAGATCGGCACCCGCATCGCCATGGGCTGGTCTACGCAGGCGGACCTCGACCGGCTGGAGGAGATGAAGAAGGCTCCCCGCCTGCCCGAGATGAGCGGCTTGCTGTACGGCATGGGCGGAGGCACGGCAGAGGTCGTAGGCCAGATGAGCAAGACCCTGCCGGCGTCCCTGGCGGCTGCTGGGACGGCTTCGGCGGTGGCGGCTGTCGCTCCGCCCTTGGCGATCGTTTCGGCCCCCACGGCCTTCCTGCTGACCACTGGTGCCCAAACGGCGGCTATCGAGGGCGGCAACGCCTACTTGGACTACCTCGAAAGCGGGTACGGCGAGGAGGAAGCCCGTACGGCAGCCCTCGGCGTGGGCATCATCAACGGTGCGGCGGAAACCGTGCTCGGCAAGTATGCCCTGAAGCCGTTCCAGCAGTTGGGCGGCAAGCTCGGCAGAAAGGTCATGCCCAAGGTGTTCAAGCCGCAGACGGCAACCACCAGCCTTGGGCAGGCTGCCATGGCCTACCTGAAGGGCGTCGGTGCGGAGGTCGGCACCGAGGTGTTCCAAGAGATCACCCAGATCGCTGGCGGCGAGGCTGCCAAGGCGTTCAGCCGCCCCGAACTCGACCAACTCATGGCGACGCCGCAGGGCCGCCAGCAGATCTACGACCGCATCGGTGAGATCGCCAGCAAGACGGTCCTGAGCATGATGGTCTTGGGCCTCCCCGGCCCCATGGCGAACTTCGTGACCGACATGAAGCGCGCCGAGCAGGCCAACATCGACACGCAAGTGCTGAAGGCCATGGTGCAGGGCACCAACGACAGCCGGCTGACGGAGCGGAACCCTGAACTTGCGCGGCAGTTCCAAGAGTCGGTGCAGGGGCAGGCTGTCGAGGAGGTCTTCATCAACAGCGAGACGCTGCGCTCGCGGCTGGCTGCGATTGACGAGGCGGCGACGGCGGAAGGCAAGCTCCAGAAGTCGGCGTTCGACGTTCTGCGCGACTTGCTGCCCGAGGTGTCGAACCAGTTGCAGGCGGTGCAGGGTCAGAACGACATGATCCGCATCAAGTCGGCGGACCTGACGACCAAGCTGGGGCGCAGCGAGATGCTGTCCGCGCTGATGGGCGACATCCGCATCGACCCGTACGGGATGAGCGAGAACGAGGTCAAGCAGTTCAGCGGGCAGATCCAGAAGCGCGCTGGCGAGATGCAGAAGTCGATCAGCGAGAAGGCGCAGCAGGACAAGGAGTGGCGCGACAGCGCGAACCGCGTGCGCGACATGCAGGCCCAGCAGATTCGGCAGGCTGGCCGCAGCGCGCTGGAGGCCCGCATCGGGGCTAGCCTGTACTCGGTCATCGTGCAGCGCATGGCGATGCTGGAGGGCGTGACGCCCGAGCAATGGCACGCCGCCAAGGGCATGACGACCATGGGTGCTGCCGCGCAGCCTGCGGCGGCTGTGCAGCCCCCGGCGTGGTTGAGCCAGATGGCGGCTCCCGAGCAGGCGCAGCCGACGCAGGAGGTGGCTGCTGCCGAACCGCAGGCCGCTCCCGCGCAGCCAACCGTCCAGCCCATCGACCAAGCCAAGACGCTACTGGCCGACCCCAGCGCGCAGATCACGCCGGAGCAGCGGGCGGAACTGGAGCAGTACGTTCAGCAGGCAGAGTCGCAGCCGCTGCGGAGCATCACGCCTGAGCAGGACACCGCCTACCTCGCCGCCGTCGAGGCGGGCGATCTGGAGACGGCGCAGCGGATGGTGGATGAGGCGGCGAAGCGGGCGGGGTACAAGCGAAAGCTGTGGCACGGAACTGCCGCAACTACCGACGTAGTGGAGGCTGTTTCTTCTTCTGCTGGAGATAAGGAGCAACAACTATTTCAAGAGTTACGAGATATTGGAGCAAAGTTTGGTTTTGCTGAAGATGTGGCGTACATGCTGGAGCGGCAGCTTCAGTATTTTCCAGATGATGCAAATCAGCAGGGGATTACCCAAGAAGTTGCCACCAGAGCGCGCAGCCTTGAAGAATCTTTGCAAAAACTGCGGCGTAAGACACGTTCTCGTCCTGTTAGGCAACTAGAGTTTGACGTATTCAACTTTCCAAGCGACGGAAAGGAGCTTGGTGTTCATCTCGGCAATCAAGGACAAGCCGAGATGTTTGGTGATGCATTTCCGTTTTTTGTAGACCTTCGCAAGCCGCTTAGACTTCCTGATCTTGGCACCTGGGGCTACCAGTCTGTAATGCGGGAAGCGAGGAAGGCGGGCGTCAGCATCTCGGAGAGTGAGTACGAAAGCGTCTTTAACGCATCAGACAACAATGCCGCATTGCGCGAACTATTGATAAGCAAGGGGTACGATGGAGTTGTTTACAAAAACGAGGCCGAGGGCACTGGCGACTCATTTATCGTGTTTGCGCCACGGCAGGCGAAGCTGGCCGACCCCGTAACCCGCGACGCCGCCGGCAACGTCATCCCGCTGTCGCAGCGGTTCGACCAGACGAAGGAAAGCATTCTGTACAGCCAGCAGCCAGAAGCTGGCGTCGGCGGCACCTACAGCCGCCTGATGCGAAGGACGGTGCTGAACCAAGGCCCGAATGGTGCGCGGGAAACGACTTGGTTCCACGAGTTGATGCACTTCATGTTCGACACGCACGCGGACATGATCGCTCGCGGCGTGGCGACGGAGCAGATGCGCGCCGACTTCATGGAGTTGCTGCGGTTCGCCAAGTTTGAGGGCACGCTGGAGGAGTACCTCGCGCTCCCGAGCGAGAAGCAGCGCGTGATCCACGAGACGGTGGCCTACTCGTGGGAGGCTTGGCTGCTTGAGGGCCAGTCGCCGTCGCTGTCGATGACGCGCATCTTCAGCGCGATCCGCAAGTTCTTCGTGGATGTCTGGAAGCAGTTGTCTGGCATCAACGAGGCGTACAAGCAGGAGACGGGGCAGGATCTTCCTGGCTTGACGCCTGAGGTGCGGGCGGTGTTCCGGCGCATGGTGGCGGCGGAGGACCAGATCAAGCTGGCCGAGGCCACGCGGGCGGCTGTTCCGCTGTTCTTGGACAAGGAGACTTGGACGAAGCTGGGCAACCCTGCGGAGGACTGGGACAAGTACCGCGCTGCCGAGCGTGACCGGATTGACGAGGCGGTGACGCAACTGACGCGGCGGAGCATGACGGTGCTGGGCCAGTTGCACGGCACGTTTGACGAGCGGCTTGCCAAGTTGCAGAAGGAGGCTGCCGGCGTGCGCGAGGCCATGCGCGATGAGGCGACTGCCGAGGTGCAGAAGCAGCGGGTGTACCGCCTGCGCGACTTCTTGGCGGACGGCACGGAGCGGCGCGACACGGGCGAGGTGTCGGAGCAGAAGGCGGCGGTCCACGGGCTGAACCGCGAGGCTCTGACGCAGATGCCGCTGGCTGCGAACGTCGTGATGACGGACCTGAACCAGCAGGTAGAGGCCGCCCGCATTCTGCATGAGATGTGGCTGGGGCAAGAGATCCGTCCGCTGATGCGGATGCCCGAGGTAAGGGCGTCTGGCTCTGGCAACGTCAAGCAGACGCAGAATCGGATCACCAACGCCGAGACGAAACTTGCCAAGCTGGCTGCTAACGCTCCCGAGCGAGTCGAACTTGAAGCCAAGCTGAAGACGCTTCGTGACGAGCTAGCCAAGCGCAGCATGGTGGCCGAAGAACGGGCTGCGTTGGAAGCTCAGAAGGATGTCATCCGCGCCGAGAACGACGAGATCCGAAAGGCCAACGCCGAGATCGACGCCAAGCAGCGGGAAACCAAGGAAGCCTTGGACGCAGCCATCGCTGCTCAGAAGGTGGGCTTGCGGAAGGTCGAGGCCGAGGAGCTTCGCCGCGCCAAGAAGCACAAGCTGGCGCAGTACCTGACGGAAGACGGTCTGGACCCTGCTCAGGTGGCCGAGCAGTTCGGCTACGCCGACACGGCGGAGATGCTTCAGGATCTGCTGAAGTCTCCCGAGATGTCCGAGGCTGTTGAGAACGAACTCGACCGCCGCATGTTGCGTGACTACGAAGACCTGTCCAGCCCCGAGGCGTTGGAGGAGGCGGTCACGGCGTCGCTGCACAACGAGGCCAACACGCGCTGGCTGACGATGGAGTTGAACGCGCTCCAGCGTGCCCAGCGCATGGGAGACAACCGTCCTGAGGCGATGGAGGAGCAGTCGCAGAAGGAGCAACTGCTTGCCGACATGCGCGCCGACTTGGACGCCTTGAACAACCGCTTGGCGCAGGAGAAGGAGGCGAACGATCTGGCTGCGGTGGCCGCTACCGAGGCCGAACGGGAGTCGCTGCGCGAAGCCATCGAGCAAGTGAAGAAGGACGCCGACGGTGCCTTGTCCATGCGGATCATGCGGGCGTCGGCGCGCATGGCGGCGGAGCAGGCGTTGTCTGGCAAGAAGATCAGCGAGATCCGCCCCGACCTGTTCGCCGCTGCCGAGCGGCGCAGCAGCCGAGACGCCTTGGCGCGGCTCACGGAGAACGATCTGCCTGGGGCGATCCAGGCCAAGCGCGATCAGTTGCTGCAAAACCAGATGGCTCAGGAGGCGCAGAAGATCCGCGCCTACGTCCAGCGCACGACCAAGTGGTTCAACGCCTTCTTCCGCAAGAAGGATACCTCGCTGGCGCGCAACCGCAGTCTGGAGCACATCTACGCCATCCGTGCCATCTTGCTGGCCTACGGGTTCGGCGGCTCGACGGCTCGCCAAGCGGCGAAGGCGCAGCAGGCTGCCGAGTTCATGACGCAGCTTCAGAAGTACGAGCCTGCGCGCTACGCCGAGATCAATGCGCTGATCGAGAAGGCGAAGGTCCGCAAGATGTCGTTCCGCGACCTGACCGTGGACGAGTTCAAGGTGCTCGACGGCACGCTGCGGACCCTGTGGGAGGAGGCCAAGCAGGAGAAGACGATCTTGGCCGAGGGCAAGCGAGTCGCCGTCGAGGAAATCGAGAAGCAGGTTGCGGATCGGGCTGCGGAGATCGCGCCCAAGGGTCCGCGTCCTGGGCAGAAGGAGGCGTTGACGCCTATCCAGACCGCCATCAGGACGTTCCAAGGCATCCTGAGTTCGATGCGTCGAGCGCAGTCGGTGTTCGATGAGTTCGACGGCAAGTTGCCTGGGGTGTTCACCAAGTACTTCTGGCGTCCGATCCAAGAGGCGGTGTTGCAGTACCGCGCCGCCCGCGACAAGTACCACGCGCAGTTCGTGGCGATCTTGCAGAAGGTCGCGCCGTACATGAACAACCGGATCGAGGACTCGTGGGCGATCACGGAGAAGCACATCGGCTACAAGTTCAAGACGATGCAGGAACTTGTTGCGGCTCTGACCCACATCGGCAACCTGTCCAACAAGTCGAAGCTGACCGTTGGTGGTCGCGGCAAGGGCTTTGAGTGGGCGGTCTACGACGAGAAGACTGGCATCGTGAACACCAGCAAGTTCGACGCGATGATCGCGGAGCTTGCGGAATCGGGCATCCTGCGCGAAGAGCACTTCGACGCCGCGCAGGAGATCTGGAACCTGAACGAGGAGATGAAGCCTGGGATTCAGCGGGTGTACCGCATGAAGTACGGGCAGTTCATGGACGAGGTGAAGGCGACGCCGTTCACGATCACCTTCCAAGACGGCAAGACCAAGACCTACGCGGGCGGGTACGTCCCTGCGAAGGTGGACCGCGAGATTGTCTACGACCTGAACAACCCTAGCTCGATGGCGGAGGTTGAGCAGCAGTTCCGCGACGCGGTGCCTGTGACGGGTTGGGGCTTCACGATCGCCCGCATGAACCGCTACATGAAGCCTCTGGATCTGGACCTGTCGAGGCAGTTCCAGCACATCGAGTTCGTGCAGCGGTTCGTCAACGTACAGCCGGCCCTGTGGGGCGTGACTCGGCTGCTGCGGTCGGATGTCATCTCGGGGGCCTTCAACAGCATCGATCCCACGGTGATCCCGAACACGATCATGCCGTGGCTGGAGAAGGTGGCGTCGCAGCGCACGGGAACGCCAAGCGGCAGCCCGTGGTTCGACTCTGCGTTGCGAACGGTACGCAACCGTGCCGGCATGGCGATCATGTTCGGCAACCTGTCCAACACCGTGCAGCAGATAACTGGCTTCTCGCTGGCTCTGCTGAAGGTCAAGCCGTCGTACCTGTTCGGCGCGCTGCGGCGCATCGTGCTTACGAGCGGGGCCGAGCGCAGGGCGGCGTACGAGTTCATCTCCACCAAGTCGCTGTTGATGAACCAGCGGTTCCGCACCCAGATCTTCCAGCTTCAGGAGGACATGAACGAGGTGCTGCTCAACCCGTCGAAGTTCGACAAGGCGAAGTCGTACGCCAAGAAGCACGCCTATTTCATGCAGCAGACCGTCCAGAACGTCATGGACGCCGTGGTCTGGTCTGGTGCGTACGAGCAGGCGTTGGCTGCCGGCGTCGCGGAGACGGAGGCTATCGCTCGGGCAGACGCTGCGGTCACGATGACGCAGGGCGGCACGCAGCCCGAGTTGGTCGCTCGCGTGGAGGGCGGCACGGAGTTCGTGCGGACGTTCACGCAGTTCACCAACTACTTCAACATGATGTTCAACCTGAACTACGGCGAGTTCGCCAAGCTCGTGCGCGAGTCAGGTTGGCGCAGCAACAAGGGCCAACTGTTCTCCACTTGGGTCATGGGCATGGCGGCCCCGACGATCGTGGCGGCGGCGATTGCCAACGCCTTCAGCGGCAAGCTGGACGACGAGGACGATGACGGCTACGCGGGCGACCTTGCGTGGTTCGGCATCGACGCTCTGATGCGCGGCACCCTGAGCATGATCCCTGGTGGAAGCGCGATCGGCGCGCTGACAATCAACCGACTGGACGATGTGACCTACAACGACCAGATGCTCAACACGCCGGTCGCTGGCGCGCTGACGCGGGCGTTCGGCGGCACCTTCGCGTTGATCGAGGCGGCGGCTTCGCCGGACAAGGATGTGACCGGGCGCAAGATCCGCGACGCCTTGACCATGCTGGACCTCTTGGCTGGCCTGCCGGTGTCGGGCATCGCCAGCAAGGCGGGGTACGCCATCGAGTCCGCCACTGGCGTACAGGAGAACTACAACTTCCTCGACGCCCTGCGCGGCTCGCTCACCGGGACGGCGGCCCCAGGAAATCGCCAGAAGTAGGCTTGCAACTTTCGGCAAGCCTGCTACAAGGGTTCGGCGGCCACACGGAAGTCGTTGGACGAACGCATGGTACGACGCTTCAGTTCAGAGCGAGTGATGAGGGTCGATCGTGTGGCCGCGTTTCGCACACCACCGGGGCGGCCTTGCCGTCCAACTCTCCCTACTCCCACCCAAGAGCCGCAGTCTGCATCAACTGCGGTTCCGGTAGGGCCGCCCCGGACTTTTCTTTCGATGCGCGAACGTCTCACCGAAGAGGAACTGATCGTTGGATACTTCCGAGGGTAGGCCCGAGTTGGTGATCGTGGCGTTTGTCGCCAGCGTCCTGTTCTGGGTTCTGGTGTTGCTTGTTCTGGTCTTCTAGTTTCATGGAGTGGTTATGACTCTGTTTCAGATCAGGGACCGCGAAGCCAAGAAGGGCGAGGTCCACTACCAAGGGCGTCCATGCCGCCGCTGCGGCGAGACGCTTCGCTACATCTGCTCGTCCAACTGCGTCGCGTGCGCGGTGTCCCGCAGCCAGCGGCGGCACGAGACGATCCGCAAGTTGATGAAGAGGGCGAAGCCGTGAAGCGTCACTTTGTCAAGCTGGACTCGGCCATGCTGGAGTCGAGCCTGTGGCCCCACATGGAGGCGCGGGCGTTGTTCATCACGGCCCTGCTGATGGCGGAGCCGTACGAGTTGAAGGCCCCGATGGAGTCCTTGGAGATCGGTTCGGTCAACGGCACGGGATGGCTCGTCCCTGCCGGCTGGTACGGCATGGTGTTCGCCTCGGCTCCTGGGCTGGTGATGCGGTCTGGCCTGAGCGTGGAGGATGGCACGGCTGCCTTGCGGCTGCTGACGGGGCCGGACGCGGACAGCCGGACGCCTGCCTACGACGGTCGCCGGCTGGCCCGAGTGTCCGGTGGCTTCGTAGTTCTGAACTACATGGTCTACCGCGAGCGGGACTACGGGGCGGCTGAGAGGCAACGGCGATACCGTGCTCGTGTACGCCCAGGCGAAACTGTCACGCCGAACATGCGTAACGAAGAGCCTGTTGAGTGTAACGTTACGCCGAACGTTACGCATGTAGAGGTAGAAGCAGAAGTAGAGGTAGAAGCAGAGCAACCTCCGAAGAGAAAGAGACGCGCTAGCGTGCTGGCGAAGCGGCCCGAGGACGTGGACGAGAAGGTCTGGGCCGACTTCGACGCCCTGCGCCAAGCGCGGCGGGCACCGCTGACCGAGACGGTGGTCACCGGGATCAGGAAGCACGCTCAGGCGGCCAGCCTGACGCTCCAGGAGGCCCTACAGGAGTGCGTCTGTAGGGGATGGCAGTCTTTCAGGGCCGACTGGTGGGCACGCGAGCAGCGGCCTTCCAGCGGCCCCAGGAACCCAGGGCCGCTTTTCCAGAAGGGGATGTACGGTGATGAGCAAGTTCAGCGCATCTAGGGGTGCCAAGCGGAAGATCGAGTGCCCTCAACACGGGGCGTACGACTCCGAGCAGATCGGAGTTTTCAACGAGGTCTGGAGCAGATGCCCGACCTGCGAACAAGTGCTTGCCAAGGCCAGCCAGGAGGCGAAGCAGCTACGGCTTGAGCAGGAGGCAGCCGCCGCATGGTCGGCCAAGCAGGATGCTGCCGGCGTTCCGCTGCGGTTCCGCGACCGGACGCTGGAGTCCTACAGCGCGCAGACCGACGCGCAGAAGTCGGCCCTGAAGTGGGCCTCGGACTACGCCATGCAGTTCGATGAGGTGCTGGCATCTGGGCGAGGCATGCTGTTCTTGGGACGCCCAGGCACCGGCAAGACCCACCTCGCATGCGCCATCGCCAACCATCTGCTGCTCAAGGGCGTGGATGTCTACTACGCCACGGTGCAGCGTGCGCTGCGGCGCGTGAAGGACACCTGGAACCGCGAAGCCGAAGAGACGGAGAACGCCGCCGTCGCTGCGATGACGCGGCCTGCGCTGCTGATCCTTGACGAGATCGGCGTGCAGTTCGGCAGCGAGACGGAACGCAACCTGCTGTTCGACATCCTGAACGAGCGTTACGAGCGGTGCAAGCCGACGCTGCTGCTGTCCAACTTGGCGAAGCAGGACGTTGCGAAGTACCTCGGCGAGCGCGTGATGGATCGCATGCGCGAGGACGGCGGGCGGGTGGTGACGTTCGACTGGGATTCTCATCGCTCACGGTAAAAGTGCTTGATCTTGCCGCATCAGGCTGCTAGGTTGCTCTGACCATGACCGACATCGACAACATCGAGGCCAGTGAACGAATCCTGGCGCACTTGCACGAGGGCCGCCTCAGCCAAAGAATGTGGCACCGAAAGCAGGACGGGCGCGAACTCGCATGCGTCTTGGGCGCGATCTCGCCCAAGATCAGTGCCTCAACAGATTGCCCGGCCAGCGTGATGCCCCATTGGTTGTCGCGGCTCGTCGTCCCCATGTTCGACTACCAGACCGAGGACGCCGCGATGACGTGGGCGGGCCGCTTTGGCCAGCAGATGGCGCAGTGGCACCGCTTGGACAGTGCCGCGTGGGATCGCGTGCGTGCGGCGTTCTGCCGGGAGTGCGTCGCGGACGCGAAGCAGAGTGCCGCCGCCTCCTCCGCCGCCGCCGCCGCCTGGGCCGCCGCCGTCTATTGGGCCGCCCGCACCGCCGACTACGCCGCCACCGACTACGCCGACGCCGCCGCAGCCGCCGCAGCCGCCGCCGCCGCCGACGCCGCCGACGCCGCCGACGCCGAAACCGCCGCCAACGCCGCCTACCAAGCCTGCTGGGTCCGCCTCGCCACCGCGCTGTGCGACGCCATCGACGCCGAACTCGCCGCGCTCGCGGCGAAGGAGGAGAAGTGAAGAAGCAGACCTTGAACCTGTGGGCCGTCGTCAATCCAGAGACGGGCGAGACGTACATGGATTCGTGCGGACGACCTGTCGTCTGTGCTAAGGAGGAGTTCGCCAAAGGCTATGCGTTATTCCCCATGTGGAATGTAGAGCGCGTCACCGTCACGATCGAGCCGATCGACGCGCTCGCGGCGAAGGAGGACGAGAAGTGAGCAATATCGACAACGAGACGTTGCTGCTCGCTATCCGCTTCGGCCACTGTTCTGCCGTCCACGCCGCGACGTTGCGTGAAGCGGGTGGGGCGTGGGCAGTCGAGGCCGTGCGGGAAAACGAGGCGTTGCGCGCCGAGATCAAGCGGCTGCGCGCCATCGAGGCGGCGGCGAGGGACGCCATGCGGCAAATCGACCGCGCACTGTGGGACACCGGCTTTCTGCACGATCTGCGGAACAACGCAAGAATCTGCGACCTGCGCGCCGCGCTCGCGGCGAAGGAGACCTGATCATGATCGACATCGACATCGACAAGCTGGAAGAGTTGCGAGAAGAGGCCGACCGCCGCTTCATCGAGCTTCACGAGGCGTACAAAAGCGAACTTTTTCTTTCCGCCCCCGCGCTGATCGCCGAGGTGCGTCGTCTGCGCGCCATCGAGGCGGCGGCGAGGGACATCGCGCAGGTCACGGAGGAGCGCGATGATCCTTGGGTATGTGTGCCGATTACGGCGCGTCAGTGGGACGCACTCAAGGCCGCGCTCGCGGCGAAGGAGAACGAGAAGTGAGCATCGACGACGCCAAGCTGTACGAGGCCATGCTGGGCAAGCATCCAGAGTTTGCGCGCATCGGCGAAGCAACTTCAAAGACGCTCTACGAACTGTGCAAGCTCGCCGACACCGAGGCAGCCTATGCGCTCGGCGAGCAGGCGCGGACGTTGATGCTGTCGTGGGTCGGGATCGCAGTCGTTGCGGCCTTTGAAGCGGGCAAGGTTTCCTGCGAACTGGCCGCGCTCGCGGCGAAGGAGACGCCGTGACTACGCGCACAAAGGCGATCTCTGCGCTTGAGGAACTCGCCGTCATGTTTTCGTGGATTAGGTGCGAGCACTTGCACCACAAGATTGGTGACCGGCACGACAGCAACGACTCGTGTCCTGCTCTTGGAAGGTTCAGGCATTCCTTGGTGGTGCTAGGTGATTACATCTCCCAGTCCACGATTGTCGTGGAGCAGGAGCAGGCGAAACCGAAGCGCAAGAAGCCCAAGCGGGCGAGGGGGGAGAAGTGAAGAAGCAGACGTTCAAGGCGTGGGGCCTGTTCTCAAAGCGCGGCAACTTGCAGTCAACGGAAACAGAACCGCTCTTGTTCCTGACGCGACGCAGCGCAAAGGAATGGCTTCCCGATAGCCGGTGGCTCCCATTGGAGGACGCGGAGGTGATTCAGCGCGTCACCGTCACCGTCGAGCCGATCAAGCCCAAGAGGGCGAGGGGGAAGAAGTGAGAAATCCAATCTGGCCGATGTGGCCGTGCGTATGCTGTGATGCGGCGGCGACGCACCGAGACGAAGCCGGCAACGCTCGGTGCGAGGAGCACCGTTTGTCCGAAGACATCGAAACGATGGACGCCGAACGATTGCGGCAACTGGTCCGCAATTTGCAAGCCGATCTTCAAATCGCCGCGACCCCGAGTAATCGGGAGCACAGTCTGCAAACCAAGCTCGACGCTCTGCGTGAAGAGCACCGCCGCTTGCGCGCAGCCCACTACAAGTTGCTGGACAAGAACTCGTACCCGAACGAAGAGTGCAAGAACTGTCTGTGCAACATGCGAAGCGGCTGCGAACTGCAACAAGAATGGAACCGCAAAAAGGCAGGATTATGAGCACCGCAGACGACAGTCTTGTGCAGGCCCTGTTCCGCGCCCTGCACGCAGCCGAGCGCAGCAACATCGGTCGCATCGACATCGAGGCCGCGACCAAGGACGGCGTGGCGGGGCTGACGATCATGGCCATGCCGACGCAGTTGGCGGACTACGTTGGCCAGCAGTTGGCATCCTTCACCGTGATCGACATCGGGAGGCAGAGGCCGTGAGCGGAGCAGGATTTCGGGGCAAGACGCATTGCCAGCGCGGGCACGATCTGACGGTGCCCAACGCCATCGGCTTCGACAGCAACTCATCCAAGAGATTCTGCCGGCTGTGCCGCAACATGCGGAAGCTGGCGTCGCTCAAGCGAGCAGCAGCCAAGGAGCGCAAGTGCCAGGGTTGCGGCAACGTGGTCACGCACGGCAAGAAGTGGCGGTTCTGTTCGACGGAGTGCGAAGCCAAGATCCGCCGCCGCAACGAGGAGGAGCTAGCGTCTAACGCTGGTCACGTTGACGCTGTGTTGAGCCTGTACGACCAGCTTCACCGCGCTGCAACGTGGTGGGAGCGCGACGACATCAAGAAGCAGATCGCAGAACTGAAAGGCAAGCCATGATCTACGGTTACGACATGCGGGAGACGCCCAATCGGGCCGCTTTGTACGCCACGGTGTGGGTCGAAGTGAGAGGTCGGAGAGTGTTCCTGCACGCGACGCAGTACCGCAAGGCTCTTGCTCAGGTGCGGATCGACGCGCAGGAGTGCCTTGCCGCGATCCAGCGGGCATGTAAGTGAGCTACCACTTCTTCGCGGAAGGCGAGCCGAAAGGCCAGCCTCGCGTCAAGGCAACTCGTCGCGGCAAGTTCGTTAGGATCTACACGCCGAGCGTTGCTGATGCCTGGAAGGCGGCAGTCGCCTCGGCGTCGCTGACCGCCAAGCCATCGGCCTTGCTGACGGGTCCGCTACTGGTGCGGCTGGTGTTCTGGATGCCTCGCCCTCGTGCGTTGCAGGCTCGCAAGTACGCAGGCGAGAAGGCCCGCCCGCACACCAGCAAGCCGGACATCGACAACTTGGCGAAGGCGGTCCTCGACGCCTTGCACGAGTGGTGGGAGGACGACGATCAGGTGACCGTTCTCATGGCGTCGAAGTGGTATGCCCCCGTGGGCCGCCCGACCGGCGTCGATGTCCACATCCAAGAGCTACAAGCCTAGCCTCCTGCTGCGATCGCCTTCTGGACGGCAGCAGGAGTCACTTCTAGGTAGTGCGCGATTGCCAGCAGGGTAGCCCGATGCGGCTTCACCTTGCCAAGCCGAAGGTTGTAGAGCGTGCGCGTCGAGACGCCGAGTTCCTCGGCCACTTCGTCCCAGGTGCCATCGACGCGCTCAAGCAGTTGTTCCAGCGTAGGTTGCTTCATGCCTGCGTAGAGTAGCAAGATTTCTTTCGGTTTCCACTTGCTGCCGAAGGCCCTCCTGCGTATTCATGCAAGGGCATGAGCGAGATGCAAAACAACGAGCTTTCGACCGCTCTCTTGGTCGATCTTCCGCAGACCAATGGCGACTTGTGCGAGTTGCTGCTGAAGCTGTGGCCGAGCCTGTGCGCGCTGCGGCAGGTTCTGGGCCTACGCGGCAACTTGAACGCGGATGATGCGTTTTTTGCGGGCCAGATCCTGCATTCCCACATTGGCCTCATGGATGCCATCCAGAGGTATGCGGAGGTCCACGGCCATGGCTACCAGTCCATCTTCGCCCACGAGAAGTGGAAGAAGAATGGATGACCTCTCGTGGGTCGCTGACCTCATCACCAAGGACGACAAGGAGAACCAAGATGCGTGAAAGCACACCCGTCACCGACGAACAGGCGTGGCTCAAGGCGCGAGCGCACGATGTGACCTCGACCGAGGTCGCCGCCCTGTTCGACGCTTCCCCGTACACCACCGTCTACGAGCTTTGGCACCGCAAGAAGGCGGGCGAGGTCGCAACCAAGACCGACAACGAGCGCATGAAGTGGGGCCGTCGCTTGGAGTCGGCCATCGCCCTCGGCGTCGCAGAGGACCAAGGCTGGAAGGCCAGCCCGCGCAAAGTCTACGAGAGGCTGCCAGGGCTTCGCCTAGGCGCGTCGTTCGACTTCCAAGCGGAGCGCGATGGTCAGCTTGGCCTCATCGAGGTCAAGAACGTGGACAAGCACATCTTCCTCGACCAGTGGCACGGCGAGGGCGAGTCGCTTATCGCCCCGATGTGTGTTGAGTTGCAGCTTCAGGCGCAGCTCCTCGTCTCTGGCCTCACCTGGGGCTGCATCGTCGTGCTTGCCGGCGGCAACAGCGCGCACATCCTGCACCGCGAGGCCGACAAGCAAGTCCATGACGCGATCCAAAGCCAAGTGGCCGGCTTCTGGCGCAGCATCGAAGATGACGCTCCGCCGAAGCCAGACTTTGAGCGCGACGCCGACGAAGTGCGCCGCCTTCTGATGAACGTCGATGACGGCAAGGTGCTCGACGCCGACGAGAAGCTGGAAGCCAAGATCGCCACGCTGCTGCACGCGCAAGAGCAGGCGGCGCATTGGGAGTCGCAAGTCGAGGCCGGCAAGGCCGCGATCCTGTACGACGCCGGCACCGCCAGCAAGATCCGCTCCCGCTTCGCCACCATCTCCTGCGGCGTCGTCGCCGGCAGCGCAGGCAAGATCATCACGCCCGAGATGGTCGGGCAGACGATCAACGCTCGCTCGGGCTACCGAGCCTTCCGCCTCACCAAGAAGAAGTGACCATGACCGAAAGCAACGTTCCCGCGCCGGCACAGACCCGCGCTATCACGCCCATCGAGGGCTTCCGTCAGACCCTTCAAACCATGGAGCGCGAGTTCGCCGTCGCGCTGCCGCCGCAGATTCCGGTGGGCAAGTTCGTTCGCACGGTCATCACGACCGTCCAGATGAACCCCCAGCTTCTGGAGTGCGACCGGCGCAGCCTGTTCGCCACCGCCATGAAGGCGGCCCAGGACGGGTTGCTGCTCGACGGGCGCGAGGCTGCCCCGGTCGTTTTCCGCACCAAGAACGGCCCCCAGGTGCAGTATATGCCCATGATCGGCGGGCTTCTCAAGAAGCTCCGCAACTCGGGCGAACTGAAGTCGATCTCGGCGCACACCGTCCACGAGCACGACACCTTCGACTACGAACTCGGGGACGAGGAGCGCATCGTCCACAAGCCGCGCCTCGACGGCGACCGTGGTCGCGTGATCGCCGCCTACGCCGTGGCGAAGACGAAGGACGGCGGCATCTACCGCGAGGTGATGAGCCTGGACGAGATCGAGAAGGTCCGCAACGTCAGCCGCGCCAAGGATGCCGGCCCGTGGGCGTCGTGGTACGAGGAGATGGCCAAGAAGACCGTCCTGCGCCGCCTGATGAAGCGGTTGCCTTCCTCGGCGGACCTGGACGCCGTGGTCGAGGCGGACAACGAGACCTACGACCTCAAGCAGGCCAAGCCGGTCGATCAGGCTCCGCCGGTCAGCCCGATGGCGGCCCTGAAGGCCAAGATCGGCATCGGCATCGAAGAGGCGACGCCGCCCTCGGCTCCCCCGATGGAAGACCACCCCAACGCCCCGCGCCCCGAGGACTTCCTCGACGCTCAGTGATTGACACGCTCGCGGTGTCGGCGCACACTTGCCGGCACCGTGAGCACGACTGACGATTGCTGTGAATCCTGCGGGCGCAGAATGGGCGGCATGGGCTTGACCGCCCGCCGCTGGAACGGCGATCGCCTACAGGTGTGCTCCGGCTGCTTTACGCAGGGAGGTCACCATGGCGATTGTGCGGATCAAGGTCAGCCGCTTGGGCAACAAGTGCGGCCAGCATCACCACCGAGCTAAGATCACCGACTCGCTGGTGCAGAAGCTCCGCGACCTCAACGAGAACTGGGGGCTGGGTTGGCGCAAGCTGGCGGCGCAGTTTGAGCTAAACCCCAACACCGTCAAGTCGATCCTGTCCATGGCGCGGCGCAATACGCTCGCCGTCGAGTGGCGATGGGTCGATACCGACAACCCCTACCCGAACAAGGGCAAGAAGCGCAGAGGCAAGCCCAAGCCGCCCGTCATCCACCGGCCCGACTTGGCCGAAAGAATCGCCGCACTCCCCTAAGCTGCACACGTTCGACGGCTGAACAGGTGCCGCACTCCCCGTGCCGGCAAAGCCGGCGCGGCTGATCGGGTTTCGAGGGCCGCCGGTCGAACCTGGAGCGGGCGAGCCTGGGCGTTCTGCCGCGCCAACGGATGGCGAACGAACACAAGGCGAACGAACGGAACCCGAACGAACGGAAGGCTAACAAATAAAACCCTAACGCCGTTTGTTACAAACCCGGTACAGGATCGGGAATTATTCCCGTTGCAATCTACGGGTTCCGTGTTATAATGGGGGCATCTGACCGGGGATGCGCCCTGGACAGTTTCTTTCACAAGGGAGTTACGATGCAACGCAAGAAAAAGGCCACGGCCCGACCGTGGGCCGGTTTGGTGTTCGTCGGCGCGGCTACGGTATGGGCTTACGGGGCGACTCGGGAAGCCGCCGCCGCCGCCGCCGCAAAAGAGTCGGCCCGGACTTTCGTGCGGGGCCGCGCCCGCCGCGTCACCGTCGCCTGGAATGTCAACCTTTACGAACTGGGCGAATGGCGGGACTGGAACCGCGACGCGTGGGACGGCGCGGTGACGGTGACGCGTGCCGACGGTAGCGAGTTCGTCGCGCCACTCGATTCGGTCGCCGTGGTCAACGCCTGAAAAAAAACGCCCCCGGGGTTGACAACCCGGGGGCGACTTCCTATCGTCACGCTCGCCGCCCGCTAGCCGCGCGGCCCCGCCCCGTAGGGGGGCGGCAGGAATCCCGATCCGATGCACCATCCAGACACTACGGGCGCACCCGCGCCGTTCCAAGATTCCCCCGGATTGCACGCGCGCGAAGCGTTCGCCGCGTACCTTGCGGCCCACCTCGACCGCCTAGCCGTACATGCCGGCGGAACCTACGCGGACGCGCACCGCGTGGCGTACGCCGTGGCGACGCAATCCGGCTACCTCGCCGCGTACGAACTCGACCGCGCCTACGGCGGTCCGGAGGAAGGCGGCTGGTACTACGACACGGGTACGCTTGCCGGATACCTGCCCGCCGATAGGTACGTCGCGCGGGTCGCGCTGGCGGATGCGCCGGAAGGCGTTCCCGAGCTTGCCGCCGCGATGGCGAACGGCTACGGGCGGACGCCGGGGGGTGACGCCGACGGCTTTGTCGAGTTCGCGCCCTTGGAGTTTCGCCTATGGCGGCACGGGCCGGACGGCATCGCGCTTGTGGAAGACAGCTTGCCGCTTCGCGCCGCCTTGGTCGCGGCAATCGAGGCGCAGCACGGTGAAGGCGCGTTCGATCGCGACGCCAGCAGCGTACGTTATCGGGGCGGCGCGTTCGCCGTCGAATGGCGCGACGCCACGCCGGAGGCTTTCTACCCGGCGGGGAGGCCGTGCTACGAATGAAAGCCTACGCCTACAACCTAGCGCACTTGGCGCGCATCCTCCGCGACGCCCGGCTTGCCGCTGGCCTTTCGCAAGGCGAGGTCGCCGACGCCGCCGGCCTTTCGCGGCAAGCCGTTAGCCGCATCGAAACGGCGACCGACTGCCCGCTTGTTTCGTCCGTCGCCGCGATCGTTGCCGCCACGGGGGCCGATCCCGTAGCCGTGCTCCGGCAGGGGAGCGCGTCGTGACGCCTTCCCCGACCGGCTACGAAGTGTGGCGCGGTCCGTCAGCGATCGACGGCGCGCCGATCGTTGTGATCGTGACGGTCCGCAGTAACAACCGGAAGACGGGTCCGATGGCGCAGTCGTGGATCCTGCGCCAAGACATCGACCCCGTCGCGGCAGTCCGGTCCGGCGACGATGCGGCGATATGCGGCGCATGCGTCCACCGGGGCGACCGGGCGACCGGGCGCGGGCGCGGGCGCAGCTGCTACGTCAACGTCGGGCAGGCCCCGCTTGCCGTCTACCGTGCGTGGCGTCGGGGCCGCTATCCGGCGGCCCCGCTGGCCGAGGTCCTGCGCCGCCACCCGCTCCCCCTGCGGATCGGCGCATATGGTGACCCTGGAGCCGTCCCCGCCGTGGTGTGGTCCGCCGCGGCGAGCGTGCCGCGCACAGGCTACACGCACCAGTGGCGCATGCGGCCCGACCTGCGGAACCTCGCGATGGCGAGTTGCGATTCCGTGGCAGAAGCGGCAGAAGCGGAGGCGCTAGGTTGGCGCGTTTTTCTTGTGGTGCCGACGGATGACGCGATGCCGTTCACCCTTCCGGGCGAGGAAACGCGCCGCGTGGTCCCCTGCCCTGCGGTCACGCATGGGGCGACCTGCGCCGCGTGCCGGATATGTGACGGCGCGTCGCCGCGCAAGCCGCACGTCGCGATCGCGGCGCACGGTAGCGGTGCAGTACACGTCGCCCCCTTGACGCCGCGCAACCCGTAGGCTACGATCCCCCCCGCCCCGCCGGATGCGCCCACGGCGGGGGCGGTTTCACCTAGGGCGCAGGAGTAGGTAGACCGATGCAAGAACAAGAACCGACGACCCGTCACGCCTTGCTTGGCGTTTCCCCCGTCCCCTGCGCCGCATCCACCATCCTCGGCGGGCGGTGCGAGCACGATGCCGTCGCCGTTGTCCACATGTACGGAGAGGTCCGCTACGGCCCCGGCGGGACCGTCGCCGTGCCGGCATGCGCCGCATGCGCCGAGTCGCTCGCGCTGATACCGGCCACCGATCGCCAGTTCGTCGTCCGCGTGGACGACGCGCCGACGGGTGATGCGATGCTCGATGCCGGCATCGTGTACGCGGCCCTGCGCTTCGCGCGGGGGGACGCATGACCTCCCCCCGCATCGGCCACCGCTGGCGCACCGTCGCCATCGTCGGCTACACCGGGGCCGTGTCCCGCGATCAGGACCGCCGGGCGCATGGTGGGGTTTGCTTGCTTCAGCTACGGCGGCAACGCGGCGGCGGCATCCTCGCCCGTCGGGTGAACTCCAACGGACGGCACGCAGAGGTCGGCACGCCGTGGACGCCGGACGCCGATACCGTGGCTCACTGGGGCCGCATCGGGGGCGCGCAGTGAAGCCGCCGCAGGGCTGGCGCGTCTTCCACGCCCGCCGGGCCGCCCTTCCCGCCCGCCACGGCGTCGCGGCGGGTTACGACGGCGACTGGCACTTCGCGCCCGATGATGCGCCTATCGGCCTTGTGTGGTCGGATGGCCACCGGACCCGCCGCGACGCCATCGCCGCAGCGTGGCGCGAGGTCTCGCAAGCCGCTTGGGAAGCCGCCCCGGATGTCGAAGGGGGTGCACCGTGAATGAGAGGGAATACGATCGCATGATGCAAGATTTCGAAGCCGGCGAACGTATCGCCGGCAACCTTGCCGAGATCCTCTCCTACTGGGGAGAGGAGAACATCCAGCGGCTCGGTCGTCGCGTGTACAAGGCCACAGCGGCTGGCGTCCACCTTTCTGTGCGCCTGCACGACGGGTCGTGGCGGCACAGCGGCAACCTTGAAGGGGTCGGGAACGGCAACGTGCGATCCCTCAAGGTTGGTTCGATCGTCGAAGGTAGCGATGCTGCGGTGACCGGCGAGGAGATCGACCTGCTCCGAGAGGATGCAGTCGAGGCGTTTGCCCGCGAGGTCGATCGCGTCGACGCGCAGGCATGCGAGCTGTGGAATCTTGAACACGGCGACGAATAGCGGCCCGCCCCGCCCCGCCCGTAGTGTGGGGCGCATCGTCGCGCCAGAAACTGCACTATATCGCCGGCCATGCCCGGCGAAGTGCAACATAGTGCATGGTCTCCCGATCTTGCGGCGGCGGTGGTCGCGCTTGTGAGCGAAGGTAAGTCGCTGGCGGAGATAGCTTTAAGGCCGGGGATGCCGACGGAAGGGGTGGTGAAGGGGCGGAGGAAGGCCGACCCCGCGTTCGCCGCCGCCCTGGCCGATGCGCGCCGCGATGCCGCCGACCGGCTGGCGAGCGAGTGCCTGCGGATCGCCGACGCCAGGGACACCGACGACCCCGACGACGTGGCGCATCGACGCCTGCGCATCGAGACTCGCCAACGGCTGGCCCGAGCGTGGCATCCGTCCACCTACGGCGACCAAACGCGCACCACGCTAGCCGGCGATCCAGCTGCGCCGGTCGTGCTCTCCGACGCCGATAGGGCCGCTCGCATCGCCGCCATCTTGGCCAGCGCAGGCGAGCAAGGCGCGCCCGCGTTGCCGTCACCCGACGCCTAGGGCGATCGACGGCAGGGCCGACGCCAGGACGCCAGGACGCAGCACGCCAGGGGGCGAGGGGCCGACGCCAGGGCGCATGCCGCGCCGACGCCAGGGCAGGCGCAACGCCCGACCGCGCACGCGAGGGGGGTGGGGTGGGGGTACCCCCCTTTTTGCGGTCGCTCGCGGGTTGTTATCCCCCCCCTTCCCAAGGGCAAACCAACTCAATCTTCTCGGCAAGACTGCCGTGCATCTTGGTACTGCTGTTGTTCTGCTCCCTGGTACCACCTTATGTAGCAAGCAACCGTTGGTGTACCCCAATCTGTTGTGGTTTGGGTGCTTGTACAAGTGCAGGCCGTGTTGTTGGTCTGCTTGTTCTCTCCTACACCGTTACGGTTGACTGCATCTGTTACGGCGAACACGCGTAACGTTTGGCGTTTTGTTACGTAACGCGGCGTGACGCTGTGGGCGTGTACGGAGTCCTTGCAACCGACGGTTGCTGCGTTTTCCCGGATGCGGTGCTTCGCACCTGACGCTGCGCTTCGCTCCGCTCTCTCTGTAGAAGGGAGAGGGGGTCAGTATCGCTGTTGTGCGATCTGAGGAGCAGCAGAGCAGAGTTGCGAGGTTTGCTTCTGCTCTTCAAGCGGCGTGCGTACTGGGGCCGTTGAGGTAGAAGTCTGTACCATGCCGGGAGACTTTTTTCAACGCCGAAGTCGGCCTGCGTAGGAGAGATTCCTTGGAAATCCGCGTTCCCCTGGTGTTTTTGGGGTGTGGCGGCTCTCAGAATCTTGCCGATTGGCGTTACGCGTAACGTTACGCAACGGAGGCGTTTCGTTACGGTGCCGAGCGTAACAAATCGCGATGTTCGGCGTGACAGATGCGCGTCAGCGTAAACGGGTGGTGCTGGAGAGATTCTTGGGCAGGGGCTTGCGTGGGCTGGTGGTGGCTGGTAATCTTGCCGCCAGCCCGTTGGTTTCGCTCGTTTCTGACGGGTCAACTGACCTGGGGGGCTTCGGTACTCGTTGTGCCGGAGACCCCCAGACTTAACCTGTAGGGAGACCGCGATGAGCGAGAAGTTCGACCACTGGCTGATGTCGTGCGAGCAGTTGCTGCACACGCTGTACGAGGAGACGCTTTCTCTGGCCGAGGCTTCGGATGAGATGCCGAAGGGCAGCGAAGCCCTGGCGAAGGCTGTCCAGCGGATGACGCAGATGTTCGGGAAGGCCGTTGGCCCGATCCTGTCCGAGATGTCCGGCATGGGGACGATCGTGCTGGAGGGGCAGAGCAACCCCTACGACAAGACGCGGCTGTACGTTCTGTGCTTGGCGACGAACGACGCCGGCGCGATGCTGAAGGACTGGGCCATGGAGCAGGCTCAGGGGCGGCTGGAGGCTGCAAAGAAGGCCGGCCACAAGTACGCTTTCGAGTGTGACGACGATCAGTCCTGAAGTTCTTGCGCGCCTTTCGCCCGAGAAGCGGAAGGAGTTGGACGAACTTCTTGCGGCGGACACGACGTTGTGGAGGCCGCTTCCTGGGCCGCAGACGATGGCCTTCCACAGCAAGGCCGATGTGGTTGGGTACGGCGGCGCGGCTGGTGGCGGCAAGTCGGACCTCGCGGTCGGCCTGTCGATCACCCAGCACCAGAAGGTGGGGATCTTCCGCCAGAACGGAACCGAACTGGTCGGCATCATCGACCGGATCGGGGAGATCCTGAAGACGAAGGACGGCTACAACGGCAAGGACCACATCTGGCGGTTCCAGCGTCCTGACGGGGCACAGGTCCAAATCGAGTTCGGGTCGTTTCCCAACCCCGGCGAAGAGCGCAAGTACCAGGGCAGACCCCACGACTTGCTAGTTTTCGATGAGGCGTCAAACATGCGCGTCGAGGCCGTCCGGTTCCTGCTGGGCTGGCTGCGCACGACCGACCAAAAGCAGCGGTGCCGCGCCCTGTTCACGTTCAACCCGCCCACGACCGCCGAGGGCAGATGGGTGGTCGAGTACTTCGCGCCGTGGCTGAACAAGAAGCACCCGAACCCCGCCAACCCAGGCGAACTGCGGTGGTTCGCCGTGGTGGACGGCAAGGAGATCGAGGTCGCGGACGGCAAGCCGTTCATGGCAGGGGCGGAGAAGATCCTGCCGCAGTCCAGGACGTTCATCCCGTCAAGGATCGCTGACAACCCCTACCTGATGGGCACGGGCTACATGGCGCAGCTACAGAGCCTGCCAGAGCCTCTGCGCAGCCAGATGCTGTACGGCGACTTCTCCGCCGGCATGGAGGACGACCCGTTCCAAGTCATCCCCACCGGCTGGGTCGAGGCAGCACAGGCCCGCTGGAAGATGCCCGACAAGCTGGACGAGATGACCAGCCTGGGCGTGGACGTTGCCCGTGGCGGTCGGGACCAGACCATCATCGCCCGCCGGCATGGCATGTGGTTCAACCAGCCGCTGGTCTACCCAGGCAGCCAGACCCCAGACGGGCAGACCGTGGCCGCGCTGGTCATGGCAGCCAAGCGCAACCAAGCCCCAATCCACATCGATGTGATCGGCGTCGGTAGCTCGCCCTACGACTTCCTGCGGGAGATGGGGCACCAGACCATCGGCGTCAACGTGGCCGAGTCGGCGCGCTCGACCGACAAGAGCGGGCGCATCACCTTCAAGAACCTTCGCAGCGAACTGTGGTGGAAGATGCGGGAATCCCTAGATCCCGCCAACAACACCGGCATCTGCCTGCCCCCAGACCCGCGTCTGCTGGCAGACCTCTGCGCGCCAACGTGGAAGTCGGTCGGCACCACCATCGCCGTCGCCAGCCGCGAAGAAATCTACGAACGCCTGGGGCGGTCGCCAGACTTCGGCACCGCCTACGTCCTGGCCCTCATGCAGACCACCAAGACCGGAACCCTGCTGGAAGACTGGCGCGCAAACGTCCGAGACAACGCCCAGTACAACCCGTACGACATCCTGCGGATGGACCTACGCTGACGGGGTGCATGAGTGTTTTTCCGGCGACCTAGCGTCGCTGAGAATGCGGTACGCCACGCAAGATGACGTACTGGCTCTAGTTGAGCTAGGCCGGCCATTCCTGAATCAGCACCCCATGCTGAAGGGCGTAACCGTGCCCGACGATGGTATGGCCGCCGCTCTGTCGAACATCATCGAGCAGGGCGTCATCATCGTTGCCGAAGACCCCAACGGCGAACTGATTGGCTTCTTGGCTGGGATGCTGGCACCAGTTTGGTGCGCTCCCAACTGCACAATCGCCGCCGAGCTTGCGTGGTGGATGAAGCCAGGGCACAGACACGGCATGACCGCCGTTCGCATGCTGCGCCAGTTTGAGGCGTGGGCCGCAAGCAAGAACGCAGATCAAGTCATCGTCAGCAGCATCCCAGCCATCAGCAAAAAGGTCGGCAATCTGTACGGCAAGCTGGGGTACGAACTGGTCGAGAACTCCTACAGGAAGTAACCATGGCAGCAGCTTCAACCATCATCATTGCAGGTGCCGCTCTGGCCGCTGCTGGAGCGTCCGCTTATCAGGCCGAAACTGGCCGCAAGGGCCAGAAGAAGGCGTTTCGAGCGCAGCAAGCTGGAGAGGCCGAAGGCCTCCGCATGGCGGGGGCTGAACGCGAACAGGCCGCC
>Ga0208201_100004_pt1 | contig 19381 bp, 9 predicted proteins | sample LakMenEpi16Jul10_FD_150703 | JGI IMG/M metagenome (GOLD analysis project Ga0208201, IMG submission 150703) | Freshwater microbial communities from Lake Mendota, WI - 16JUL2010 deep hole epilimnion (SPAdes) | ecosystem: Environmental > Aquatic > Freshwater > Lake > Epilimnion/Euphotic zone ...
CACTAGGTATAGTGGCTCCAGTTATGCTTTTATCGTATACCCATTGTTTATATGGAGAACTATAAGCAACTTTGCCATTACCTAATCTAAAATCAGGGTTACTATATAATTTTGTTGTATATGTTTTATAAGCATCTCCTTTGGTCATTAAAAAATTATCGAACCATAAAAAGAAACTATTTACTACATTATGTGAAAAAGTTGGTTTCATATATTTAATTTATTTAACTGCTTTAATTCTTTATTGAATCTACTTATTAGATCTGATATGTATTTAGAATTTTTAAACATAACTCCTGCCCTAACTTGTTCAGTTGATGATTGAACGCCTAAGCCAGAGCGACTGTTCTTGGTTTTTTTTAAGTAATATCCAAGACCAGAAATTCCTGTTTCTATTCCTCTAGCCCAGCTTCTTCCAACTGCCCAAGGCATCGGTGTTATTTCAAATATTTGTGCAGCAGTTGGTATATCAAAAATAACAGTTGCATCGACAGATTTATTATTATATATAATTCTATAGTTTGATTTCTTTAATAATTGTTCGATAGGTCTAATTGGATCTGTGCCTTCATCGAATCCTATAAAAGAATATAAATTAGTTATACCTCCAAGAGTTCCTGATATGTTTGTTGCGCTTATTCCGCCTTGGATTTCTTGCGTAATTGGGTGATTCATGAATTCGTCAATGAATTCATCTTTTATTTTATTAAATTCTTGATCAATTATTTTATTTATTTCTTTTTGATATTCTTTATCAGCTTGCAAATCTTGAAACATTTTTATCCATTCGGGATTCATATCTTATGGATCGGGCTTGAGGTATAGCGTATAATATTGATTATCGAATAAACCATGTGGTCTAAAAGTAGAATTTAAAACATATCTTTTACCGTCTACATCAAAACGGCGACCATCTTTTATATAATCGTAATCTTCTGCTCTGATTTTAATTCTAACTGAACCAACAACTGCTTCTAATTTAATCTGAGAAGCTAATCCTGATTCGCTCCAATATTTTTTACCAATATCATCATTATATTGAATTCTAACTTTAAATGTCTTATAAACAGGTGTATTTACATATGAAGTGGTTTGACCAGCGGTATTATATAAAGGGTTAAAGTTAGGATCAGTAATGATTACGATTTGAGAAGCTTCTTTAAAAACGGTGATTTCGCGAGCAAATGTCTCATGAATATCATCAATAACTGCGTTGAGCGCAGTTCTTTCAGAAGCAGAGATAAGATTTGTAGCCATATTTACTTTTACACTGGTTGAAAAACTATAGAATATATATTAGTATAAATAAATTATGTCAAAGTCTCTATATAGTTTCAATATTTTTAAAAATGCCGAGGTCGAAGAAGACAAGACTGAAACGGTGACAAATGAACAAGGTGAATCAGTTACTCGCACTTATAAAGAAAAGGTAAAGAAACAGATTCCAGTAGAAATAAATATTTTGCAGCCAAATCGAAAACAAATGCAAGAAGCCGACATGGAATTCAGTATTGAAATGAGCAGATGCATCAGAAATGGTATTTTGACAAAAGCAATGTTACTAAATAAGTACAGCGATACTGGTGGTTTGATTAGCGATGCTGATGCTAAGGTAATGGTTTCTGCCGCTGGAGAAATTGGGGATCTACAAAGCAGACTTACGATTCTTAATTTGAAGCCAGAATCAGAGCGTGATGAAGACTATAAAAAGAAGATCGAATCTGTTACTTCTGAAATTTTACAAAGACGCAAAACGCTTATTGAAAAAGAAACTAGTTATATGACTTTGTTTAATCATACTGCTGATATCAAAGCTCAGAACAGAGCTATTCTATGGTATGTACTTAATCTTACTCAATTTAAGGATAATAGTAAGAAAAATGCAGAGTTCGAATGGCTATTTCCAGGTAAAACTTTCGAAGCTAAAGAAGCGGCCATGTTTGATTACGAAGAAAATAAGAATGAGATTTATGAAAAATGTTATAGTAAGTTAGCAAGTATCATTAGTTATTGGTTTTTTACTAGCAATACTGAAAAAGAAGAGTTCGATAGAATCATTGGAGAAATAGATGGAACAGTCCCAACAGAGTAAATATAAGAAAGCTTTTAGGGATATTAAAAATGGATTCTCTGAAATTAAAGTTTTAGAGAATCTTTTTTATTTAAAGCACTTGTCTTTAGAAGATCAGGTCGATATTGATCAGATCTACGATTATTATTTTGAAGAGGCTAAAAGCAGAGGGGTTCCTACAAACGATGAAACTTTGAAACGCTTGATCGAAGAAAAACAGTGGACAAATCGGCAGGAATCTTTAATTAAACAAGAAGAAAATTTAATAGAAAACTTTCAAAAGCAAAAAAAAACATTATATTTAAAATCAGAAATATTAAGAATAAATGCAGATATCGAATCGGCACAAAAAAGATTATACGATTTAAAAAATACTAAAGCAGCCTTTTTTAATAGAACTGCCGAAAGTTATGCTGAAGAAAGAGTTAACGATTTTTATATTCTTAAGTGTTTATATAAAGATAAAAAACTAAGTATGGTCGCTTTTGAAGAAGATCAATTTGATAATATTGACTCAGAAACTCTAACTTGCATCATAAAACAATATTCAGAAGTATATAAAAATATAAATGACAACACGATTCAATATTTAGTTTTACAAGATTTTTTTAATTTATACATGCCTTTTGCAGAAAATCCTACTGAATTCTTTGGTAAATCAGTATGTGAACTTACTTATAATCAAGTAAAATTACTTATTTATGCTAGATTTTTTAAGAATGTATTTCAGCAGAACGATAAAATGCCTCAAGAAATTAAAAATGATCCTGACAAGATTATTGATTATGTTAATGCGAATGAAAACGCTAAAAAAGCTATAGAAAATAAAAACAATAAAGAAAATCAAGCAACTTCTATTGTTGGCGCAACATCTGAAGATCTTGAGTATATAGGTTTAAAGGCTAAAGGTCAAAAAACTCTTTCTTTAGCCGACGAAGCCAAGAAAAAAGGCGGTTCATTGAGTATGGATGATATGATGAAAATATTCGGATAATTAATAATTTAACGTGTAAATAAGAAATATGGCAGTTCAAATTAATGTCGCGGCCAATCAAGCAGCATTAACAGCTTCTATTCAAGCTGGTGTTCAAGCGTATAATCAAAGATTCGCTCAGAACAACCAAATTAATCTAAGTATTAATCAACGAGGTTTTTCTCAACCACTAGGAAGAATCACTGGCGATGTTAAAGACTTCGAAGCTGCGCTCGCCGCTTCTAACGCTCGCGTTATTGCATTCGGTGCTTCTACTGCTGTTCTTGGCGGTGTAATTCGCAGTTTTAAAGAATTAGCTAATGTAACAATCGAAGTTGAAAAAAATCTTGCAGATATTAATCGTGTATTTGGATTGACTACAAGTCAGTTGCAAAAATTTAGTACAGATTTATTTAATGTAACTAAATTAACAGCTTCTTCATTCGATGATGCTTCTAAAGCTGCTCTTGAATTTTCTCGTCAAGGTTTAAAAGCTGAAGATACACTTCAAAGAACAAAAGACGCGTTGACATTAACAAGATTGGCGGGAATTAGCACTGCAAATGCTGTTGATGCATTGACATCTACCGTAAACGGATTCGCTGCAACTGGAATTTCTACCACTCAAATTTTAAATAAGCTAGTTGCTGTAGAACAAGATTATGCTGTAGGTGCAGGAGATTTGGCGGAAGCGTTGTCTCGTACAGGACAAGCAGCGCAAGAAGCGGGTGTTAGTCTTGATCAATTGAATGCATTGGTAACTTCAGCTCAACAAAGTACAGCAAGAGGTGGCGCAGTAATTGGTAACGCATTAAAAACAATTTTTACTCGTTTACAACGTACTGATACTTTGGATCAATTAGAAGCTTTTAATATTGCTGTTAGAGATGTCCAAGGTAATATTTTACCAGCCGTCCAAATATTACAAAACTTTGCTGGAGCTTATAAAGGTTTAGCTGACGCTCAAAGAGCGCAATTGTCAGAACAAGTTGCAGGTGTTTATCAAGTTAATATCTTAAAAGCAATTGTTAATGATTTAAATAAATCACAAGGCACATATGCTGGAGCTTTACAAAGAGGCGCAGCGGCAACAAATGAAGCCGAAGTGGCAACTGCAAAATTGAATCAAACTCTTGATGCTTTATTAAAGCAAACTGCAACTTCTACTCAACAATTAGCTAATAATATTGGAAAAGTAACATTTGAGCCATTGGCTAAGTATGGAACTGAGCAATTAAAATCTTTTATTGAATCGTTGAATGAAGTTCTCGAAGGAGAAGGGGTTGGTTCTACTTTTGCAAATGGTTTATTAAAAGGTATTCGTAATGTAATAGCTGGTCCCGGTGCTATTGCAGCTTTCTTTACGCTTTTTAAGTTAATACAAAATTCTTTTACTTATCTTAGTCAGGCTTTACCTCAGATTGCTGGTATAACAACTGAAACACAAAATAGAAAAAATATTGAACAATCTATTTTGCAAATTATGCAGCAACAAGGACCTGTTTCTCAGGCTCTCGCTGGAACAATGGGTAATCAAGCTGCACAAGCTCAATTATTACTTCAGTTAGCTAGACAACAAACAGCAGAGTATCAAATGCAAACTACCCTTGCTAAACAACTAGCTGTTCAATTAGCTGGACAAGGAGTAAGAGTTAAAGGTTCTGGTGGATTACAAGTTACACGCGCAGGTGGATACATTCCTAACGCAACAAAAATGGCTGAAGTTGTTGGCGCACAAGCTGGTGGATATACTCCCGGTAGAGTCGTTTCATCTCCTGTTGGTGGAGTGATGAATACAGCAGAAGATGTTAAATATATTCCCGGTTTTGCTCAACCTTTTATTAATCCTCCTGCTGGATCAAAAGCTGGCCGCGCACATAGACAAAATGCTATAAATAGAACAGGTGTTGATCCATATATGTATAGTGGATTTATACCTAATTTTGCTGAAATTTTAGATGTCGCAGCTAGACCATATGATGTAAAAGATGGAGATACTGTTACAGCGGATGCAACAATAAAAAGAGTTAGAGATTTTCGTTTAGAAAAAGTAGATGCTGTTGAAAGTAATCAAAGATGGGGTTTAGCAGCTAAAGGACTTGCTTTAAAATACTATCCTACAGCAGAAAAATTTGCTCCCGCTATTAATGCTACAGGAAAAGCCGCTTATGATAGATTAAGTTTTATTTCTAATGAACTATCTGAAGGATTAATATCTAAAGGTTATGGTGTTCCTGATTTAAGATATGTAGATGAAAAAGATTTAATAGATAAAACTTTAAAAGCTAAAAAAGCTAAAAAAGGTCTATGGCAAGAAATAGATTCACAAGGCAATTACGCGCATCCAAAAGCTATTCAATTTTTATCTCAGTCAGATATTGCTGCGAGTGATAAAGAACTAGAAGATAAAAAAGATGCAATGTATAAAGTAGCTAGAGCTGGAAGAAAAAAATTTGGTGATTTGAGCGTCTTTTCAGGTTTTATTCCTAATTTTGCTCCTCCTACAAGTGCAATAAGAATTCCTTGGTTTAAAAAATTTGGTAATCCTGCTTTTGATGCTATTCAACCTGCTTTGGGAATATCTAAAGCAAGTGATACAGAAACTTTTAGACAAATCAATTTCAAAAGCACTGCTGAAGGAGCAGATGAGAGAGGAGACAGTAATATATTTGCTCCATTATATGAGGATTTTGCATTCAAAGCAATGCAATTAGTTTCTCAACCAAATGTAAAAAACGATTTGATAAGAGGCTATGTATTACAACCAGGAACAAATCAAAAACAAGCGGCGTTAGATGCTGGGTTAAAAGAATTTGGTATAGGCATAGAATATAAAGGCTATCCAAAAAAGAATTTACCAGGAAGTATTACTGGCGAATTAACAAGAAAATACGAAACACTATCCAAATCTAATCCCGCAGCAGCCGCAAAATTAAAAGAATTAATTATTGCTTTTAATGAAGTAGGTCATGAAAATCAAATACCTTCAGAATTAGGTAAAAAACTTTTTGGTCCTTTAGCTGGTACGAGTTATTCTCAAATGGCCAAAAATAGCCCTGATCTTGTAAAAGGATTGTCCGCAGAAACAAATAGTTTATTAAATAATTATGTAAAAAATCCTGCGTTTTTAGCAATGGCTGCTGCAAGTGGTTTTATTCCTAATTTTAATGGAAAAAAAGTTAATGCTAATTTTTATAGAACAAAAACTGGTCCTGGAGATATATTTCCCGAAGAAGGAACTGGATTAAGTGGCACTAATGCCAGAAAACCCGGTGAGAGATTGTATGGTTATATGTTAGAAGAAGCTTGGAATAATATGGTTATGTCCATATTAGGAAATAATGTATTTATACCTGACGCTTCTTCAGTAAATCCCAGATTAGTAGGTGATGTTAATGAAGCTGCTCAACGTTCTGCTAAGTCAGCAGCTTTAAATTTATCTAGCGCGGGTAGAACTACTTCATTAGGACTTGGAAGGGGAATGAGTGAAAACTTTGGAAATTCAAGATATGTTCCAAATCCTGATGCTGTTTATACTGGTAAAGTTTCTGGTAAAATGAAGAAAGTTAATTACGATAGACTTTCTAAAGTTTTAGGTGTTTTTTGGTCTAGTAATCCAGAAACAAAATCTGCTTGGGATTTTCTTAAAAATTACGCTGAATCTGGTAAGTTTGTAGACAAAAAAGAAATTAAATCAAGAACAGGTTTGTTAAGAAAATCTTATGAAGATTGGTTAATTAAAAATAGTTACATAGGTACTCAGGTTAAATTATCTGATTATCGTAAAAGAGGAGAAGGAGTAGGAGCAGTTAATTATGCAGCTTTAAGATCTGATTTGGCTGGTGTTTCTAATCTTCAAAATCTTGGCGAAATGGAGAAATTGAAAAAATACAAAGAACAAGGAATTTTCTATGGCGATTATAAAAATAATAAAGCCATGTACGATAAGATGGGGCGTTGGACATATAATGCTGCAAGTAAGAAAATGATTTTGAATTCAGCGTCAGGTTTTATTCCTAATTTCGCTTATAAACAAGCAGTAATGGGCTTAGAAGAAAGCATGAGCGGCAACAAAGCTATCTTCGATACAAAACCTTTCCCACACATTAGAAACAGCAGTCAACCAACATTTAGTTCCGCAATAGCTGATCACGGTGGTTTAGGTAATGCTCTGAGCGATTCGATGAGAGGACAAAAAGCTGCTGGATTAATGAGCGGAGGATTTGTGCCTAATTTTGCAAAAAAAGGTAAAGGTGGGAAAAAGGGTAAAAAAAATACACAAACTAATGCTCCTGCATCAATGTCTGATGATGATATTGCAAAAGCAATAGAAAATTTAATAAATACTATTCAAAATGCAGATGAGCAAATGGGATTATTTGAAAGCATGTTTGGAGGTAGAACAAAACTTATAGATACCGAATTAGGTAAATTAAAAAATGCCCTTACTGCTGGAGGCGTATCTGGTCAAAAACTTGATGCTGCAATGAATAAAGCTTCCAAAGAAATAAATAATCAACAGAGTAAATTTGCCAAGAGTTTAGCTTCGGCGAGTACTGCTATTTCGATTGCTGGTCCAATGATCGCTGGATTGGCCGAACAAGCAGTATTTGGAAATAAGAAAAGAGAAGATATGACAACTGGTGAACGTCAAGCTCAATCTGGTTTAAGCACTGGATTAACAGCTATTACTACTGGTGCTGGTATAGGTGCTGCTTTTGGTCCTGTTGGCGCAGCAATAGGTGGAACAATAGGAGCTTTAATTGGTCTAAAAAGTAGTTTAGACGCTGCTAATCTTTCTGTTGAAGAATTAACAGCTTTAAATGAAAAGCAATCACAAATAAATCAACAAAATATTCAATCAGCTTCTTCATATATAGAAAGTCAAAAACAATTAACTGATCTAATTTCAAAAGGAGCTTCTTCTACAGAGATAGAAACTGCAACAAAAAATCTTGCTTTAGGCTTTAATCAAATTAAAGATACTAATTTACAGGAAATGTTTTTAGCTGCTGGTGGTGATGTTAGTATTATGACAAAACAATTGCAAGATTATACTAATAAAGTAACAGCTGAACGAGCTTTTCAAAAAGGGCTATTTGAAAGCGGAGATGTTAATCAAACTATTTCAGATTTATCTATTAGTTTAAATGAAGAGGAGAGAAAAAATTTTATTAAAGGCTTACAAAATATAAAAGGAACAAAAAAATTTGAAGATCTAATGTTTCAGGGTGAAATGGGAACTGATAATGTCGAATCAAAAAGAATTAGAGATTTTGCTGTAACTACTGACATTTTAGGTCCGCTTTTGGCTAAAAGAAATATAAATGCAAAAACTGATAAGAATTTTGAAGCAAATATTTTAGCGGCTAATAAAAAAATAGTGGATTTGACAGATGAACAAATCGATGAATTAATTAAAGGTTTAGAGAAAAATGAATTATTAAAAGACACAAGTAAAATATTTGCTAATTTTAATAAAATAGCTACTGAATCTTATTCAGCAATTTTTGAAAGAATAGCTAATAATTTACAAAAACAAAATTTTGATCTTGAAAAACGATTTATATCAACAACTGGTGAAAATAGAATTCAAAATACAATATTAGAATTTTCTACTGGTTTTAATAGTTTTCTAGATTCTTTCTTGTCTGACACATTGGACGAATTTAGCAAATTACAAATGGCACCTCAAATTGCGACAAGAAAATATACCGAAGGCATAAATAAAATACAATTAAACAATAATAAGTTTCAAATAGATCAAGAAAAAGCAAAGAACGATTTCTTAGAAAAAAATACATCTAAGTTAACAGATATTTTTAAATCTAATATATTGCAATCGCAACAAAATGCACAATATTTTGAAAGCGCTTTGCTACCACAAATTCAAAAAGGAAATTATGATTTTAATTTGCCTCAAATACTTAATAATCTAAATAAACAAAATCTAGAAGAAGCTTTTAAAACTGTTAAAGTCGCTGGAATGAGTTCTAAAATAAATACCGCTGACTTACTAAGCGAAAGTGGTAGGGATAAGGCAAGAGCGATTTTATCAGAAAAAGCACAGGCTATAGATAAAACAGATACCGATTCTCTCAAAAATTTAAATGATGCTATAAGAGCTATAAACGCTTTATCAAAGAGTGCTGAATTCTTAACAAATACTAATGCTCAAAAATCTATTCAATATGCAACAGAAACAGCAAAACAAGAAAAAATTAATTTTGACGCTAATCAAAAATACTTAGAAGAAGAAAATCGTATTAGATCTTCATTCGAAGCGGCAAGATTAAAAGCAGAAACAGATTTATCAGTCAAAAGAGCAGAAGTTGATAAAGGCATTCTTTTGCGTTTACGAGCAATGAGAGAGTTGGTCGATGAATTACAAGTTAGATCAGCGATCAGCGCAGCAAGAGGAAGCGCTCAAGCTCAATTAACTGAGGCCAGAGTTCAAGATCCTTTTAGAATCTTGGGTCAAGGTGTTCGCTCAAACACTGAAGAAACAATCAGATTAGAAAATCAAGCGATACAAGAAAGACGTAAAGTCGAAGACGCGACTTTAAATGATCAAATACAACAAGCAGCAATAGAAATTGCAACAAGAGAAGCTAATACAACTGCTTTGGAGGGATTAACAAATGCTGTTTTTGAATTAACTAATAATATTTTGATGCAACAAATGGGAGGACAATCAAATTATGAAAGTATAAAGAGTTTTCAAAATTCATATTCAGCTATTCCAATTAGTCCAGAAGATAAAAACGCAATATATACTCCAGAACAAATCTCTGCTTACAAAGCTTATCAGCAATTACAGCAGCAAAGACCAAGTTCTTTAGGAGGATATGATTTCTCTCAATACAAAAAAGATTTGCTTAATGTTGATGCTAAAAATCAATTGACTCAACAACAAATTTCAGATATAACTAGTAATTTTGAATCAAGAGCTGCACAGCTTGGAGTTTCGCAAAGTGAAGCTGCCAAATTAATGCAAGATCAACAAACATTAAGCATTTATCAACAACTAGAAACTATTAGAAACAGAGCTTTAGTATCTAAAACTAAAGAATCAGATAAAATAGCTGAAGACACTAAAGCTTTACAAAATAGATTAATAAAAGAAAAAGATATTTTGGTTATACAAAGAGATATTGGAGATCGAATTAAGAAAAATACTGATGAATACAAGAGAATGCAATCTACATTCGGTGGCAACTTTGTAATTGGTGTGGCTAGTTTAAGAGGTCAAAGTGAAGAGCTAATAAATACTTTAGGAAGAGATCTGCCTAGAATGTTTGGTGATGGTTTGGTAGACGGAATAAAAGCAGCAATTCGCGAATCAAATAATTTAGGAGAAGCTTTGATGGGGATAGCTTCAAAATTTCTTGATGAAATGAGTACGATTATGATGAGAAGTGCAATATATGGATTGTTAGGAAGTTTTGGCATGAATATCCCAGGAATAAGTAATGCAGCAGCCGCTGGAGGTTTGAAACAAAAAGGAGGATACATTCGCGCTCAATCTGGTATGTATATTTCTGGAACTGGTTCTGGAGATAAATATCCAGCATTGCTAGAGAATGGTGAATATGTATTAAATAGAAATGCAGTAATGGCGATGGGTGGTCCTGCTGAAATTGATAAATTAAATTTTAGCATGGCTCCAAGATTTGCATCTGGAGGTTCTTTTTCAAAAGAATTTACTGATTTACAATCTATGGAAGCGGGTATGACTACTGCTGGTCTTGAAAATAGTCAAGTATATAACGAATTAAGAGATATAGAAAGACAAAAACAAGAACAAAAACGTCAAAAAGATAGACAAAGAAAACAAATGATTGCTGGTATTGTAGGTTCTTTAGCGGCGGCAGCAGTTAGCTTTGGTTTAACTAAAGGCATGTCTAATTTTAAATCTAATGCTGAGGCGGCTGGAGCGCAAGATTTTGCAGAGTCTGGAACAGCTACAATGGTTGGAGCAGGATTAAGAGCATACGGAGATACTCCTCAAATGTATGCTGAAACAGGTCTTACTCCTAGCGATGTATCTAAATATAACACATATACTGGTAAGAATTTAATAAATCCATATACTGGTGGATATACAGGAGCGGAAAGTTATTCTGGAATTAGATCTTTCTTAAGATCTCCAAAAATGCCTGGCCGCAAACAATCAGGAGGTTTAATTGGTTCTCGTTTATCTGATACAATTCCAGCTTATGCTGAAGGAGGATTATATAATAATCCAATAGTTAAAAAATATGGTGTTGGTTTACAAAATGGAGGAATGGGTTCATCTGTTAATAACTCTAATGTTGTAAATAACAGTAATGCCACCAACTCTTTTAACTTTAATACTAATGTAAATAGAGATGGTACTATTGAAGTTGGCTCTAGCTCAACAAGTTATAAACAGCAAGATGTTGAATTATCACAAAATTTAAATAATAAGATATATGGAGCAGTGTTAGGAGTAATAAAAGATCAGCAACGATTTGGCGGATCTTTAGCAGGAACTCGTAGAGCAACATAATGAAAAACGCCGCATTAAATTACGAAAATATTTTTTACCTCAATGGTAATGCTATTTCTGGTATACAATCTATAGAGGGAAATTACTCTATAAATTATGGGCCAATTAATACAATAGGTGTTGGATATAATAAACAAATAATGGCTGATGTGCCTAATGCCACATTTAATGTTCAAAAATATTTATTATATAATGAACCATTTTTACAATATACTGGTGAAAGCATATCTAAACAAGCTAGAATTTTTGCTGGTAGTATAAATTACTTTGGCAAATCATTTGGTTTTAAGACTGGATGCGTTAATAATTTTAATTTGCAATGTTCTGTGGGAGAAATTCCACAAACGTCAATAGATATACAAGTATTTGGAGATATAGGTAAGAGTACTTCTGCTTCTGGTAATTTAGGCGCTCCATATATAAGCGTTCCACAAGTTAAAGATATTATTTTAACTTGTAGTGGTTCTTCTACAAATAGAATAACTCAATTTAATTATTCTATCAGTTGTCCAAAGAAGCCTATTTATTTATTGCAACCTTCGGGTGTCAGTGCTTCAGGACCGGGATATAGTTATCCTTCAGATAATTATGCATATATTCCTAATGAAATATTATTAGAATTACCTATTGAAATAGACGCTTCATTTACAATGGAAGTAGATGATTATGAAAGCAAAAAATTATATGATCAGATGAATAATGATATTGATTATAGTTTTAGTATAGAAGTTCGTGGAAAAGTTTTTAAAAATCTTACTTTAGGTGAATTAGACTTATTTGCTTTAGAAGCTTCTAATGGAATTTCTTTATTCAAACAAACATTTTCAAATGTCAAATTAGTGTCTCAAAATTATAATTCGTCAGCCGATGATGTTTTAAGTGTAAATTTAAGTTATAAAGGATATTTAAATAGTTAATATGAGTACGCCATTAGCATCATTGACAGAAATTTTAGCATCGAACGTCGTATCTAGTGATATATTTTATATTACAGATTCGACATCTACTAATACATATAAGATTTCTAGAGATGAATTATCTAAAGCTTTTACTGGTTTTACCGCTCAAAATACCAGTGGTTTTACTATTTTTGAAAGTGCTGGATCTAATGGGTTATCAGTTAGTGGTTCAAATGCTTTTGCAGGAATAAACAATAGAACTCCATTTGTATCATTGGATGTAAATGATAATTTATCAGCTTCTAATGGTTCGGGGCAAATAAGAATATCAACAATCAATTCTGGAAGAAAAATAAGTTTTTCGATATCTGATCCTAATGTTTACTATCAGTTTGCAAAAAAATCAAACGACTCTAAATTATATTTAGAATCATCTGTTGATGGTGGAGCGAATTTTACAAATTTAATGGTTTTTGATCAAAGCGGAAATTGCGCTTTGCATGGAACTACGGGATCTTTGACTCAAAAATTTTTAATAAGTGGAGAATTTGTAGAATTTCAAAATTCTGGTAATTCAATTATTTTTGATCCATATGATGGAGAAATAAGAACTAGCGCTTCAGATGAGCCTTTATTATTAAATTATAGTAATTTAGGAAATGTCATATTAGGTTCAGATGCTGTTTTTGTTGATAATGATTCAGTTGATCCAAAAGTTGGAATCAATACTACTAATCCAACAGCTACGCTTACCGTAAGCGGAGCAGGACAAACAACTAAATTAGAAAGCAATACTAATGTTTCAGTTTTAGGTTTAGGAAATACTGTAGATTCTGGATTTTTTGGAGTTGTAAATAATAAAACTTTTTTTGGTCCTTCGTCTGGTGGATTAAGTATTTATAATGTTGTATACGATCATAGTAGTGAAGGATTGCTTGGTGTAGGAACAACGGGTCCACAATATAAATTAGATATAACTTCTGATGCTTTAAATACAGTAGCTCATTTCAGCAATACTGGAACTGCAAAAACATGTGAAGTAATTATAGCTGCAAATAAGGCTTTAGGTGGAGCAGATACTGGTCCAAGAAATTCTTTATTAACTTTTTCTAGATATGATGCCGCTATAGATACAGATAAATGGTCAATAGGAAATATTTATGTTGATCCAACTTTTGGAGGTTCTGATGATTTTGTATTTATAAAAAATGGATATTATGGAGCAAGCCCTAACGTTGTGGCTAAATTGACTAATGTCGGAGATTTTGATATCGATGGGAAATACACTACAAATGATTCTTATTGCAAAGGTCAGTTTGTTCAAGTTTATAGCAGCAGATTAACTGGAACAGCAAACATTTATATAGATCCATTTGGAATCAATGGTTCATCAACAATATCTAGTGGAAATTTCAATACTAATTCTCCATTTGGTGTTTCTATGTATAATGGAAAATTAGAAAGATTAATGGCATTTACGTCAGATGACATAAGTGGAGAAAATGTAATTTTTCAATTTTATGCGATAACTCCAGCAACAACTAGTGTTAATGGTTATAATAATATTGGTACAACTGGAGACACGGCAAACGTTAAATGCAGTGGAACATTTACATTGTATGGAAATCAAGTATCACAATTAATATTTCCAACTTTTGGACTATTTAACTCTGGCCAGTTATTGCAATTTAGATTATTTAAAGACGATTATACTGAATTGACATATCCAGTTACTTTAACAAGCTCAATGAAATATACAATTGTTTAATGAGCAAATTCATAAAATATGAAAATTTAGATTTTAGGATAAATAACGATGTTTTTTATTCTACTTCTGTTGAGATTTCGATTCAAACTAATATAGAACCAGTATTATTATCTGATGGTTCATTATTGAGATACGCTCCTCAAGATACTATTATTGGTTCATTGACCACTGAATTTTTTTTAACTGGATCTTTTCCAAGTTATTTAGTTCCAACTAGTTCTACTGAAGATTCTATTAATGCTATTTTCGCGGGAGTTGAAATAAATAACTGTTATTTAAAAAGCATTTCTTTCCAAGCGTCTCAGTTTTCCCCGATTTCTTTAAATGTTGAATTTGATTGGTATGGGCAAATTAATACTAAAGATAGCACAAATAATCTCAAACCTTTCTATACGACAAGAAATGCAAGTTTAAGTCAGATATCTCATTCTAATAGATCTTATATTAGTGATTTGACAAATGTTTTTGGTTTTTCAGAAATATTTGGATTTCAATATTCTGAACAATGCAATAGAATTCCATTTTTTAAAAATGGTGAAATAGTTCCTTTTAGAGTAGCGAAGACAAATAAAACAAAAAACGTAACAGTTGATGGAAATTTCTTTAAACAAAACAATGTAAATAGTATAGAAGGAAAAGATGTTAATTGTGATTTATTTTTAAAAGATTATAATAATACATTATTAAATAATTTTAACGTTTCTGGTAAAATAGAATCTAGAGGTTTATCTGTTAGTAATAATGGGATTTTGCAAAGCAAATTATCTGTGATGCAACGTTTGGCACCGTTAAGGAGTTCATTATGAGCAAATTTTTAGATACCCAATTTTCAATTACAGGAATAAAGAATTTTGATATTCCATCAAGTTATAGTAAATATGATTTGGTAGATTTTGAATATTATACGGGCGATGCTAAAGATCCTAGAAACTTAAGTGGATTATTTGCTTGGTTCAATATTGATGATCTTAATAATTTAGAATTTGATGTTTCTGGTAAAGTTTATAAATGGTATAATTCTGCTCCAGGTCATGAAGTAGCTCAAGATTTGCATAATACTGAAAACATAATTTGGAAAAAACCAACGTATAATAAAAATAATAATTCAGTAACATTTTCTTCAAATCTTGCTAAATATGAATATAGTGATCTATATACGACAGGAAGCACTAATCCTGGAGACACACATTTTAAAGGATTTTCAGATGCTGATCGTTGCTGGTTTTTAGTTTATGAATTTGAAGATTTAAGAAGAGGAGATTATGGTCAAAGCGTTAAACCAAATATATCTTCAATAATAAATACTTTTTACACGGGCGCATTATCTTATGGTTTTATCGGTGTTTCTGGAAATAATGAAATTTATAGTTGGAACTCTAGCGTTCCAAAATCATCACAGCAATTTGTTATAAATGTGAATGCTGCCGCCGAAAATTCTCCTAATGTTTTAAATTCTGCGTTTTCATCTGCGAAGCTAATTAAAAATAAAAATATACTTTCAGTAATAAAAAATAATACATCTAATAATTTAAGGGTAAGGAATAATGGTTTTGAAGTTCTAAATACCACTTCCGCTCAGTATTTTCCATCAGGAGCTACAAGTTTGAGACTTGGGCTGGCGGGAAACACTCATTCGTCTAATAATGATTTGTACAATTATGATGCTGCGAATATTTCTTATTATGAAATTCTAGGTTTTTCTAAAGTTCCAACTGATAATGATGTATTAGCAATAGAAAAATATTTATTTGAAAAGCATTTTACTAATGATGATGGTTTATATATAGCAGCTAAAGATAGTTTCACGGCTTCAAGTTATAATTATTCTCCAATTAATATAAGTGGATCTGAATATTTTACTAGAAATATAGATTCTATTTTTAATAAAACTTATGGTTGTTCTGCCGCCTTTAGCACTAAAGCTCAAAGAGTTGATTATGGTGATGGATATGTAGTAAATGTAATAACAAATATCAATAATCTTAATTCAGAATTTAATTTGTCTTATGATGGTTTAACAGATAAACAGGCAAAATCTTTAATAGGATTTTTTCAAAACACTTTTGAATATACGCCTAAAGCAATTACTGACTCATATGAAAACGTAAATATGGAATTATTTTTTCCATATAAAAATAATGCTAAAATTTATTTTTCTGATTTACAATATAATTCAGTTGAAGCTAATTTAAATAAAGTCGAAATAAAATGTGTTTCCGCCTATGATTCTAGTTTAGATTATAAAGGATTTTTAGTAACTAGTGAGAATGTAACAAGTTTATTTCAAAATAATAAAAGATATTTTTATAATGACGTTGTTTATTTCAATTCTAACGCTTCTAGCGATAGAGGATATTATTGGTTTACTGGAGTAGACAATACATTTGTAACTCATACAACAAATCCAACTGGGGTAAATAGTTTATTTACAAGATCTTTTTATTTTAAACCAGATTTAAATTTTGACATTCCGATAAATCCTAAATTCATAAAAACTGAATATGATGTATCCGCGCCAGCTTTTGAAAATTACGGTATCAATAAAACATCTTTAGAGTTTACTTTTAATTATAATAATAGAAGCGATAAAGAAGCAGAAGCTATATTAAAATTTTTAGATTCTAATGCTGGTTTTAAAATCTTTGAAATGAGATTGCCAGAACCTTATAATAAATTAATAGATGTGTATTGTCCAGAATGGAATCATACATATAAATTTAAAAATAATCACGATATATCTGTAAAATTTATAGAATTTAAAGGCAAAACCGATTCTGACATTTTCTTTAATACATTATTAGCGCTATGACATATGTAAATTTAACAGGTAAATTCATTGGTGAATGCTTGACTGGTTTTGGCATTCATTGGCCTATAAGTATAATAAATAGTGGTAATTCAGATGTTTCTTATTCATTTAAGATAGAAAACGATGCAGATCAATTATTCTCTATTTCTGATACTTCATTAATAATAAATAATGGCGATAGTGCGGTTGTAAATGTTTTATATAAACCAGAAGAGGTAGCGTCCGCAATAGATAATACTTGTGATTTTTTAATTTATAGCGAATCGGTAGAAGATGGGACTCCAGATCCAAGTGGCGTTATTACTGTAGAAATAACTGGATCAAGAATAATAAATAATACTGGTGGACATGTAAGAAATTTAGTTGCATTAAAAAATTATGATATAACAAATTGGATAAATTATGACTTTATTTGGTCTCCACCAACTGGAACAGGAAATTTAAAAAATTATTTTTTTACAGGTTATCAATTAGATATTTCTAAAAATAATATTTTTACAAATATAGTTTTTAGTACGGGCTTTAATATTGCAGAAAACACAGATAAGAATCCTAGATTTGGTAAATATTATGGTTACAATGCCGACGAAAAAATAATAAAAAATATATCAAGCAAAGATTTTACATCTATTGATTTAGACCAAGATTATTATGCTCGTTTATACACATATAGCGTTGGTAATTCTGGTATAAATATTTTTGCTTCTGGTATTGATACTTTAAATGATCAATTATCAAATGAAGTGGTTAATGGTTTTTCAGGAGCCGCCGCTACTCGTCCAAACTTAAGGTTTTATAAGAAAATGTTAGATGTAATTGTAACGCAAGGAAATTATGTAAATTACAATTTATATCAAAAAATATTAGATTCTAATGCTGGCTCTTCTGATTTAAGTTTTTATTCAGGAATAAATATTTATTTATCTGCTGGAAGTGTTTTTTCTTCTAGTGATGAAAACAATTATGCTTTAGATTTTAAAAATGGTATTTTTCAAAACTTTACTGGTGATCCATCAAATGGTACGAATATAAATATATATATTCCTGAAAGAGTATCTATTATTGGAAATCATGGTAAAGGTGGAGATTTGGCAAATATTATTATTAATACTGAAAAACGAGCTAATCTAAAACCTATTTTTGACGCTTCTGTTTATTCCGATTCTAATGGAATGTCTGATAGTAAAAAAGGCGGAAATTCTTTAAATTTAAATAATAAAATTTCTATTCGTAATGAAACGGTTGTCAGAACGGACATAAATTATAATATTTTTATTCAAGAGTCTTCGCAAATAACTGCTGGTGGTGGTGGAAATAAAGCTGGAGTTGGAATGTTGGGTGGTGGAAATGCTTATATAGGAGTAGGTTCTGATGGTATCGAAAGAAACATAGTATATCCGATACGAGGCTCAAATAATAATCAAAATACATTTTTTTCAGTTAGATCTGCACAAAGAACTACGCTAGAAGATGTTGTTAAATTGTACTCCCCTAATCCGCAGTATGGAGAAGACGCTGTTGATAATATTATAAAATACACAGTAAAAACTAATTCATTTACAGTAAACTCTGATATTGTAGTTTATGATTCAGGTTTACCTGTACAAGAAAATATATTTACTATTCCCGACTTACAAACTAAATTTATAAAAATAAATAATAATGCGGCAAGTTCTTGCGGCTATTTAGTGAATAAATATTTAAACTCAAGTTTGAAAGTTAATTTTTATAACGATGCCGTTGTTGGTGATTATATTTTTAGATGTAATAATTCAGATTTATCAAATACCAACCCAAAATGGATAGGTAAAAATTCTCAGTCAACAACTATAGTAAGCTTGACTGGAGATGGAACATATATTGCAGATTTTGAAGGATTAGGCTATAAGGCTATGTCTTTACCAAATACAAAATATTTACAAGGATCATTTTCTTCGTCTGTTAATTGTGTTGATTTTGATTTATTTATAGTTGGTTGTTTTAAAGGAGCGTCGTATGCAGAACAAATTTTTAAAATGTTAAACTGGTATAGTTCGTCTGATAAGGTTAGTAATAAAAATGTTCTTTTGAGGCCTTTTTTAAATACAGCTTATAAAGCTTTTTCGAAAGAAAATAATGTTTTTAGTTTCTTTTTTTCATTATTGTATGATGGAGTAATATCAAATAAAGATAAAAACACTTTTTATCAAGCTACAAATGATCCGGCTTTAATTAGTTCATACTCTCAAATCTCTAAACAGTTAAATGGTTCTGGTAATTATTATCCTTTTATTTTAAATATTCAAAGATCTAATAACATATATGCAATTTTTGTAAACGGAGAAAGAT
>Ga0208201_100007_pt1 | contig 15796 bp, 20 predicted proteins | sample LakMenEpi16Jul10_FD_150703 | JGI IMG/M metagenome (GOLD analysis project Ga0208201, IMG submission 150703) | Freshwater microbial communities from Lake Mendota, WI - 16JUL2010 deep hole epilimnion (SPAdes) | ecosystem: Environmental > Aquatic > Freshwater > Lake > Epilimnion/Euphotic zone ...
TGGTTCTTCTGGAACCAGCGGATCAAGTGGTTCTTCTGGAACCAGCGGATCAAGTGGTTCTTCTGGAACCAGCGGATCAAGTGGTTCTTCTGGAACCAGTGGATCTAGCGGATTAAATGGAACAGGAGTTTCTGGAGGTGCAGCAAATGTTGTTGCTAAATATTCTGGCGCAACAACTTTAACTCAATCTGGAGCAACAGATGATAGCACTGCTAATACATTTATAATTACTAGAAATGTTCAAAGTACTAATACAGGTGCAGGATTTGCTATGGGATCAAGAACTAGTCCATATGGTTTGAAATGGCAATGGTATGTTCAATCAAATGACTTACTTTTATATAGCCATGATGCTACCTTGGGAACTTATATGACTGTTGCTAAATCTTCAACTGGAACAGCAGCAGAATTCGGTTTAAATGGAACTAATGCTGCAAATAGAACTTTAACAATAAATAGCGTTTCTTCTACAGGAAGACCTGCTATAAAAATAGTAAATGCGAATGCAACAATAACTAGCAGTTCAACTGGAAAAACTCTTGCAGGTTGGTTACCAATAGATATCGATGGAACTACTTATACAATGCCATTCTACACAGGTTAAAAATGAATATAACATATACAATAGCTAGATACGAATTAATAAATGACAATACGTTTTTAGTCGCTTTCAATGTGAAAAGCGAATCTAATTCGTCTTTTTATATAGAATCTCCATTAACTTTATCAGAAACGTCTGGAAAGACTGCTACTGAAATATGTCAATTAGCTTACGATAAGATAAAAACAAAAATAGAAGAAATTCTTAATAGATTGCAGCAACAAAAAGATTGTAAAGTTGGATTTCAATTTATCCCAGAATAATGAAAACATTAATTTGCAGAATTCCATCGCAGTCAATATCTGGTTATAAAAAATTAATAAATAAAACAGTTTCTATTTTAGAGGCGAACTTTAATTTAGTTTTAGTTCCATTAGATGGAGTGTCTTTTGATTCTGATCGCAAGTATGGAAAAATAGATAAAAATAATTTTAGATCTCCAGAACTAATTATATCTCCATTAACTTTGGACCGTTATTCTTCATTGGCTAATGTTCTACCAGATAAAGATAATATCTCTTTTTTAACAATGTGGGAATCAACTTTGTTGCCACGTTTTTCTATTGAGGAGTTAAACTTATTTGGTGGCAAAGTTTTTGTTCCTTCTAAATGGACAGAAGAAACTTTCAACATGAGTGGCGTAAAAAATGTTGAACATTTATCTTTGTTTGTAGATGATTTAACTTTCAAATATAAAGAAAAAATCAATTTAAAAAACTTTACTTTTGTAGCTGGTGCTTGCAGCGCAACTTCAACTGGAAACAGTAAAAGAAAAAATTTTGATATTATTTTGAATTCTTTTAGAAAAGCTTTTAAAGGAGTTAAAGATGTTGAATTAAAATTTAAAATATCTAATTGCGATAAACCTAAGTTGTCTAATATTTTAGATGATAGAATATCATTTAATTATAATTATTTAACTGATGATCAAATTTTTGATTTTTTAGTTGAATCTGATGTGTTCGTAACAAGTGCGAAAGCTGAGGGTTGGGGATTTTTTCAAATAGAAAGTTTAGCTATTGGTAGGCCAGTTGTAACTCCTAATTATGGTGGAGTAAAAGATTTTTGTAATGAACAAAATTCATTTTTTGTAGATTTTACTGAAGAGTTAGCTTCGGAAGGATGGGGTAAAAATGGTGGATGTTGGGCAGAAATAAAAGAAGAATCTTTGATAGAGCAAATGAGAATTTGTTATGAAAATAAAGATTCAATTAGACATAATTGGTTAAAATATTCTCAAAGTGTTGTACCTCAATTTTCTATAAAAAACTATGAACAAAATTTGATACAAAAATTAAATTCATTATGAAAGTTTTAATTTCTTCTTTCATGACTCCGCAAGCGAGCCATAGATATAATTTTTTTCCTAAAGTCATAGGTAATTTCAATTATTTTGTAGCGTCTGATTTATGCGAAAATTTTCCTTTCGATCTAAATATAGCAGCATTGAAAAATAAATGCATAAAAGCTGCTCGAATGACTAAGCCTGATTGGTTAGTTTTATTATCTGGAATTGACGCAAGTGTTCAAAAGCTTCCTGACTTTAGAAATTTAGATGAAAATATATTATATTTAGGAAAAAAAATTGATGTCGCTGGAATTCCTGAAGGATGTTCTCATTGGCTATTGTCAAAAAAAATATATATGAATCATAGTTTAGATGAATCGTTTACTTGCTACGGATGGGATGATTTCGATTTTGTTCATAATGAATGTAAAGATATCCAAAAACAAAATTTAGATAATTTATTAGCTATAGATCTTCCACCTGAAGATCCTCCATTGGTTTCAAGATTTTCTTACTGCCAAGAGGTTTTTGATCAAAATAAAGATAGATTTTTTAAGAAATATAAAGACCTGCATGGTTGTGATTTTGTTTTTTGATCAAGTGTAATATCATATATGCAATTAACAAGAAATAGAGTAATATACGCTGGAACAGATGTTCTTGTTTCTGACGCTCCGTCTTGGAGTGGGCAAACGGGAAGCAAATCTTTGAAGCTATTAAAAAGAGTTCAGTCGTCAGCCATATCTATTTCTAATCCAGTATCAAGAGCTAAACAAGTTGGCAGCGCGGATTTTGCATTTGAAAAATATGTAGCCGCGCCAGAAATAACTGTAGATCTATCTTATCTAATAACAGATAATTCAAATGAATTAATATTAGGAATGAATGCTACTGGCAATGAAGGATTTTTAAAAAATCTTTCTGCTACTGGTCAAGATAGAAATTTATTTTTTATACTTACAGATGAAAATGGAGAAGATGCAGATGATTTGACTGATATGGTAGGAAATGATGTTTTTGCGGTTGGAAATGCGTTTTTAACAAACTATTCTATAAATGCTGAAGTGGGATCAATACCAAATGCTTCTGTTTCTTTTTCATGCATAAATATGGTTTTCCAAAGTTATAGCGGCACTGGAGCTAATGGAAGTCAAGTCCCAGCAATAACATTATATAACGGTAATAAATCAACTGAAAAATATTTATTAACAGGAGCAAATATGAATCCTGCTAATTATTTATCAAATCAAACTTCTAGAGCAAGTGCATTGCAGCCTGGAGATATAGTTCTACAAATGCCACAAACATTAATGGGAGGAATAAGATATTCAGGAAATGTACCAGCTACAATCAATTCTTTGCAAATATCAGTACCTATAGAAAGAAAAGATTTGTTGGGTTTTGGAAGTAATTATCCTTACGAGAAAAAGTTATTATATCCTTTGATAGGAACTCTTTCATTCAATGGAACTTTTGATGAAGCTGTAACTGGTGATTTCAGTACGATTTTTGATGATGAAAATAATTATGATTTTACTTTTGGTTTAAAAAAATCAAATGGAACAACAGGTTTAAAAATAGATATTTTCGATGCAAGAGTTGAATCTCAATCTTTTGATTTATCTATAGGTGAGAACATGTCTTTTAGTTCTGAATTTAGTTTTAAAATATATCCAGAAGATGGAATGAGATTGAGTGGAGCCGCTAGGCTAACTTAAAATTCTATTGTAGCGTTTTTTGTTTCAATCTTTTTTGGCATATCTTTCAAATGTTTTTTACCATTAGTTTTCTTTTTGTATTCGTCAAAGTATTTTCGCTTAAGAGGGTCTTCACCGCCAGCGAGAGCGGCGCGTCTATCTGATAATTCAGAAGAATAATCTAATAAATCGCCGTACTTGCCTTTCATGCCACCAGTTTTATTTACGAAAGCTCTGTTATCAAATGGATCAACTACATTTGCATTGCCTATATTTACTTGAGGAACATCGTAAACACGCTCCCAAAAATCTTCATTACCATTTTCACCGCGATATGGCTTATAATCTTTCATAGACATAACGATGTCTACAATTTTGCCATTTTTCTTATTCTTAAATTGATAAACCATATCTATTATATCTTATGTAGAAAAAATTAAAGCGCGACTTTCGCCGCGCTTTGTTTGTTTATTCTATTTCTATTTGTCGTTCCGTTTTTTTGATAATAGGAACTGTTATGGTTAACAATCCATTTTTCATCTTAGCTTTAAGATTATCGAAGTCATACTTCGAACCATAAATAAAATCTTCATAGCTAATATGATATTTATTATCGTTAACTTTAATAACAATAGAACTGTCTTCCTTGAACAGCTTTATATCATCTTTAGACTTTCCAGCCAATTCAATGTTGAAGGTTAATCCGTCGTTATTTACTTGATATCTATATGTTAGTGTTTTATACATAGTAACTATGCTATAGCAAGAATCGTGCCAACTTTTTTATGCATTTTAAACGTCTAAAAAGGCGTTTTAGGATACTTTTGTCACATAATACGTCACACTTGACTATTTATGGCACACAGTATTGTCTCAACTGTTTTTTCATATGTGAATTCTTTTTGAAGCTTGAGACCTTCAGGATTGGGTTTCTTTGCATAAGAAACGGACTTGAGAATAGCGTTTTCCATTTCTTCGTCAGAGATATTAAAGAATTGACCTTGATTAAAAGCCTGACCTTTCTTAAAAAATACATCATCATAGCAATCTTTAAGTGAAGATGGTTCTATAAGAATGCTATTATCACTGGTTGCCCAATCCTTATGGGCTGTAGCATTCATAACTACGCTCCATTTGCCTAGCGCGGTAGCGTTGAAAGAAGGCAGATTCCAGCCTTCTGCGCCGCTTAATCCGCCGAGATCAATATCTATACTATTTAAGAAATCATTCACTTCGCTATTTGTTTGCATGTATGGAACGAAGTTTAAATTATTATACTGTTTTCCTTCTAGAGTTTTTAGAAGTTCATTTTGAAATTTAGCCTTGTCTAAAAATGGATTTGTAATAGCGCAACTAAGTTGATATTTAGAATTGTTTCCAAATAACTTAAGCCATGCCTTGATGATACGAGCGGTATTCTTTCTACTTTCAAACTTTCCAAGAAGACCAAAATGAATCTTGTCTTCTAAATAGGTTTTATTTGTGATATGAAAGTTCGAATCAAATCCCAGCGGCACATAAGTTACATTTTCTACGCCATTTAGTTCAAAGATATTTTTGGTATAATTAGAACTTACGAAAATTCTATCTTGAAGATTTAATAGATTTTTTTCAATAGAAGTTACTTCTGAAACTTCGTGGAATGTAAACAAAGATTGATTTTTAGAATATCTAGTTTCGCTACCAAAGATATGCCATAACTTTAGAGTAGGAATATCTTTATTGATTTTTTCATATCTGCTGTTAGTAGCTGATTGAAGATACTTGACAAAAGATAGATCAATTTTATCGTAAGCTTCTAGTTCAGCTTTGTCTCCAATAGGAAAGAATGCTAAATCAATATCTTTCTTATGAAGTTCGCGCAAAATGTTTACCGAAACATTTCCGAAAGATAATGCGTTAATTGGAGCGTTGACTAATAATCTCATATTTTGATCTTATGTTTTTAGAGATAGAATTCAAAGCGGCATTATGTATATTAATGCATCCTTGGATGCTTAAGTTCATGGCTTTACTGATTTTGCGCCAAGGAGTTAGTTTTTTGTTTCCTGAATAGCGCATAGAGAAGATTTTTTGAATGCGTTTGTCTGGATGCTTGCTTATTTCTTCGTTGAATTCTTTTAGAATTTGATCTTGAAAATTAACTACCGTATGCTCGTATGTATCTTTTATACATTCGAAGTCATAAGTGTTATCGTTAAGTTCGACATATTTTTTATTCTTGTTAGAAGCGTTTAGACACATCCATTTAGCTTCATTGCCAAGAAATGTAGAAAACTTAGTTCCCCTGTTTTCATCATACTTCAGAACTGAGTTGTATATCGCATATTCTTTATCGTTTATAATTTCTTCTCTTAAAGAATCGTTGTTGCAGTTTCTTAAAAAAGAATTTACTATATCAAGGTAAATTCCCGAATGTCTATCAATAAGCTCTTGTAGACATTCGTCCACCTTCTTCTTCTTTTTGATGCTTTTGATTAAATCTGAATCACTTAAAGTCTCCATATGTTGACCATCCTTTTGAATAGAATAACTTGCTTAGATGATAATTGCAAGTTTCTTTTTCATCAGTGAATGTTTTCCACTTGATTATATGATCAGCATTACGTTTTACAATTGGATCGTTTAATCTTTCTTGAAAATTAGAAGGTTTTTGCCCCATTCTGCTAAGGTGAATAAGAAAGCCGCCGTTTTCTTTGATCCATTTAGCTTCATTTTCATATCGGACATCAGTTATAACTACAATTATTTTATTGTTAATTGAAGTCTTTACCTGCTTTTCTATCTTCTTTATCCAATAATCAGGATCAATTTTTCTGCAAGTATCTGTTCCCCAGCACACAAGCATTGGTCTTATAAGGTCTTTCTCGGAGTTGTTTTCTGTGAAAGCTGAAATGTTAAGTTTATCTTTTAAGAAAGGATCTAGATCTCTTTTTAGTTCCATCGCAAAAGATATGTTCATAGCTGGAAATCCAGACTTATTGAGCTTGCTGATAAGATGCTTTCCAAGCGTGTCTTTTCCACATCGCGCAACTCCAGCGATTCCAAATATTAATGGCAGTTCTTTTGAGATCATTTTTTTTCTTCTTCTTATTATAAATTTATGAGTCTTATTCATTTCTCTTAGGTTTCGCTCTCTTAGGTATACCTTACCGATTTGTTAAGGTTAACCATACTTTTTATTGAGATATTATTTAAGATATTGCGTATGATTTTCGTAAAATTATTAAACTCTTTCGCTTCGCTCAAGAGTTTAATGAGGATTTTCTCCTTTGTCAAGGAAAAAATCACTCAGAGATTCCAAATCTTTAGCTAATTTAAAATAACCTATATCGTTTAAAATACTAGATGTATAAAAAATTTGAGTTTCATAATCTTTTTTATTTAAAAAATCTACGCTCATTATAAATGAAAGATTAGTTTCAGACTTTTTTTCTTCAAGCATTTTTTTTAATCCAGAACACGCAGCTTCTTCAAAAGAAGAAGATAAAACTACACATTCTAAATCAGCACATGTTACTAGATAAAAATAATCTTGACTTTCTAAACACCTAATCATAAGATTAGTATATTCTTAATATGCTAGATGTCAATAACAAAATATTATGGTTGGCAGATTATGATTTAGATGTTGCTCCTGGAGGCGCACAGCGAAGCGATAAAATAATAATAGATCAAGGAAAGTTATTAGGCTATAATATATTAAAACTTAACCATAAAACTTATGATTATTCTGTAAATATTCATGATTACGATGTCCTTATAACATCAAATCTATGTTCTTTGCATTTCAAGAACCCAAACTTAATAGATGAGATTTCAAAACATAAATACCATGTCAGATTAGAACATGATTCAAACGACTATCTTAAACAAGAAGACAGGATAAAGCTGTTTGGATCATGCGCGAAAAGTATTTTCTTAAGTGATTTCCATATTTCTTTTTTTAAAGAAAGATATGGAGATATTTTCAAGAACGTAGAAATTGTATACGATCCTATTGATTGCCTTAACTTTTCAAATTCAAACTTAGAAAGAGAAGAGAAAATTTTATATGCAGGATATATGCATCCTTTGAAAGGATCTTTTGAATTTTTTGATTTTGCTTTATCGAATCCAAATCAACAATTTGTTGTTGCTGGATGGACAGATAATAATATCTTACATCACTTATGCAATTCTATGGAAAACGTAGAATATCTAGGATTAGTTAAATACGAAGAAATGCCAATTATTTATAATAAATATAAGTATATGTTTTACAATCCTAATCTTTATGAACCATTTTGCAGATCAGTTGCAGAAGCGGTTTTGTGTGGAATGTCAATTCTCACTTCTAAAGCAGATAAGATAGGGTGCTTGAATGAAATATCTAAAATAGGAATAGATAAATTTAGAGAAAAATGCTGGAAAGCTGGATTAAATTTTTGGGAAAAAATATAAAATATAATAAATCGTACGACACAACTATAAAGAAAAATGAAAATTTATATACAAAGAAACACTCATAACGCTTGGAAATGGATAGGGTCTGGATATGCCCACGCTTTTGTTTATCTTGATCATCCAGTAATATTTATAGACGATTTATTGGAAATACAAGAAAAAAAAGATTATAAAATTTTTTGTAGAGAAGATATGGTGAATGAGTTAAATCTCCATATATTAGAAAAAAGTTATTCAACCTATCTGTTCGTTCAACCAAACCATTTTCCAAGCCCTTGGGGAAATCATCCTTCTTGGCAATGCTGTATAAATGATGAATTAATTAAAAAAATTAATAAATTAAAAAATATAATAAAGTGGACTTTTTGTTCAGATCTTATTTATTATAACTTATGGGAAAATGTTTTGGTATTACCTTTAGCTTTTGACAATATCAATTATAAAACAGATGTTTGTAAAAATTATAAATATGATGTTTGTTTTATTGGCGGAATAGCTAACAATGGATACAATGAAAAAATAAAAATAATCGAATATACTTTAAATTCTTTCATCGACTCTGGATTGAAATGCGGTTTCTCAGTTAACCAAAATGTATCTCACGATGTTGAAAATCAAGTTTTAATAAATTCAAAAGTATCATTGAATATTCATGATGCCTATCAAAGACATTTGGGATTAGACAGTAATGAACGAACTTTTAAAAGCTTGGGTGTAAATGGCATTTTAGTTTGCGACAATGTAAAACAAGTAAAAGACTTATTTCCATCTGTTTACTGCGATAACGACATTGATAAATTAATTCAAAAAGTTAAAAATTATTGTTCTTTATCTATCGAAGAACTGAATAAAATCAAAGAGGAAAATAAAAGAATAATAGAAAAAGAGCATACTTATATAAAAAGAGTTGAAAAACTAATATCTCAATTATGAAAATTTCTATAATAATACCAAATTATAATAAAGAAAAATATTTAAAGCAAAGCTTAGAATCTTGTTTGAATCAAACATACGAAAACACTCAAATCATTTTTATTGATAATGAAAGTAAAGATAATAGTTTACAAATAGCACATACAATAAAAAATAATTCAAAAAAAGATTTTATAATTGATGTTGCTAAAAATATTTATCCTAGATGCTGGGACGAGTGCATCGATAAAAGCAGAGAGTATTTACAAGGAGACTATTATACAATTGTTGGTTCTGATGATTATTTAGATAAAGACTATATCAAAAATTGCGTGGATTACATTAAATCAACTAATTCTATTTTTATGCAATCAAGATTGATATGGGTTTCTGACAATAATGAAATAATTAATAACTACAAGAATGAATATTACGATATCAACGATTTAAAAAACAAAATGCTTAAAGGCTGTTTTATTAATAGTCCCACTGTGTTTTATAACGTAAAAACGTTTGATAGTTTAAACATTAAATCAAATCCTTTAAAATATTCTGGCGCTGCTGACTATGATTTATATTGTCAAATAATTGATAAAGGCTATTACATAAATAATTCAGAAAATTGGCTTGGTTATTATTATCGAATTAATCAAACCCAAGCCACTTGGGACATGCAGAAAGATGAAATCAAATACGATAAGTTAGTTCAAAAAAAATGGAAAGAGAGATGGATGGTCTAAAAATAAACAAAAAAAATGAGCGATTTCAATCTAAAATGGATAAAACAAATAATAGGCGCTAAAGAAAATATAACAATTTTTGATGTTGGCGCTTTTAATTTCGAAGACAGTATAAGATTCAAGATAAATTTTCCAAATGCCAATGTTTACGCTTTTGAAGCTTTTATTTTAAACTGTGTAAAATTTAGCCAAAAAGCGATTCAAAATGGAGTCAGAACATATAATCTTGCGATTTCCGATAAGAATGGAGAAACTATTTTTTATAATAGCACGGATTATAATGGAATTGAATGGACATGTTCAGGATCTATTTTGAAACCATCACCCAAAGAAGGAGCTGAACTCCATAAAGGTTTAAATTACAACAAAGAAGGCATCACTGTTCAAACAATTAGATTAGACGATTTTTGTAAAAAAAATTCAATAGAAAGTATAGACATTATACACATGGATATTCAAGGTGCTGAATATTATGCTATCAAAGGTCTCGGCGAAATAAGACCAAAAATTATTTTTTGTGAAACATGTGAATATGAATCATATGAAAATTCTTTAACTTTAAATGATTTAGACAACCTTTTATTAGAAATGGGCTACGAAATTAAAGGTAGATACACCGACGACACACTGTATATTTTAAAAAAATAAAATTAAAAATATGTATTACTCTCAATATAAACAAGACCAATTTGTAAACGAAAAATTTTTCAAAAATAAAAAAAATGGATTTTTTGTAGACATAGGCGCTCACAACGGAATTACTTTTAGTAACTCTTTATTTTTCGAAAAACTCGGATGGGATGGTATTTGTATAGAACCTAATCCAGAAATATATAAAATATTAATAACTAATAGAAAATGCCAGTGTTATGAATTAGCTGTGTCTGATAAAATAGGAATGTCTTCATTTTTTCAGATAACGTCTGGACCTGATATGCTTAGCGGTTTAACTGAAGAATTTACACAACAAGCTATAAATAGAATTCATATTGAAATGTATAAAGATCCAAAAGCTTTTAATAACATCAAGGTTAAGACCGATACTTTTGAAAACATAGTAAATAAAACAACGAAAATAGATTTTTTATCTATTGACACGGAAGGTAACGAGCTGAAAATTTTAAAAACAATTGATTTTAACAAGTACGACATAGAAGTGATCTCAGTGGAAAACAATAAATCTAATAACATCTTTTTAGAATTTTTTTATAACACTCCTTATAAAATTGTCGCTAAACTTGGATGCGATGAAGTTTATAAAAAACAAGTTTGACAAATTCTTAATAAAGTATACCATTTAACATGGCAGTAACTTTAGAAAAAATATTAAATGATATTTCATTATATATCAATGAAAAACATTCCAAAAAAGAATGGATTGCTGGAAAAGACTGGGTTCAATATGCTGGACCATATTTTAACGATCAAGAATATATTAATTCTATAAAATCTCTTTTAAATGAATGGCTTGTTCTCGGTCAAGACGCAATTACTTTTGAAACAAAATTTCCACAACATCTTGGAAAAGATTATGGAATACTAAGTAATAGCGGAAGCAGCTCTAATCTAATAATGATGTCAGCAATGACATCAAAAAGATTATATAACTTTCCAAAAGGCACAAAGGTAATCACCCCAATTGCTGGGTTTCCAACTACAATCAATCCAATATTTCAAGTTGGATTTGAACCTATCTTTGTTGACATTGATCTTGATACTTTAAATCTTAATTTAAATCAAGTTGAGGAAGCTGCAAAAAAAGGCGCTAAAATAATTACTTTTGCTCATGTTCTTGGAAATCCTCCAAACATGAATCGATTGATGGAGATTGTAAATCAATATAATCTTGTATTGCTTGAAGACTGCTGTGACGCTCTCGGCTCTACTTATGATGGCAAACCTCTTGGTAGTTTTGGTGAACTCGCTAGTTGCAGTTTTTATCCTGCTCATCATATGACTATGGGCGAAGGTGGTTTTGTGGCTTGTAAAACTCAACTACAAGAAATAGTTACCAGAAGCTTTAGAGAATGGGGTCGTGGATGTTATTGTGTTGGAAAGAAAGCTAACTTGTTGAAGAATGGCTCATGCGGCAAACGTTTTTCTAACTGGCTTCCAGAGCTTCCAGACGAAGAATTTGATCATAAATATGTTTATGATGAAATTGGTTACAATTTAAAACCAATGGAGCTTCAAGCTTCAATTGGTCTAGCCCAAATGATTAAGCTTCCAGAAATACATGCTTTAAGAAAGCGCAATCACGCTTTACTTTGTGAAGCGTTCAGTAATTATGAAAATCATTTTATAGTTCCAAAAGCTACTGATTTATCCAACCCAAGCTGGTTTGCTTTTGCTGTAACAATTAAAGATGGCGCACCATTCAAACGTAAACATATTGTTCAACATTTCGAAAACGCTAAAATTCAAACTCGACCTTATTTTGCTGGCAATATTATGTTACAACCCGCTTATTCTGGAATCATGAGTTCTAAAGATGTTATTGAAAAGTTTCCAGTTGCTCGTAAAATTACAACAGATACATTCTTTCTTGGGACTAGCCCAGTTATAACAGAAGAGCAAATCTGTTACATAAAGAAAAATTTAGATATATTTATTTCAAGTTTATGAAAATAGTTTATATTACAGGATGTTTAGGATTAATCGGTTCTTATCTTACAAGGATTTGTTTGCAAAAAGGTTATTATGTAATTGGGATAGACAAAATAACATACGCAGCAAGACCTGATTTATTAAATGAATTTTATAAACACGAAAAATTTAAATTTGAAGAAAAAGACATTTGTAATTTAGACAGGCTAGTTGATTGCGATTATTTTATTAACGTAGCTGCTGAAACGCATGTTGATAACTCTATAAGAAAGAGCGATGATTTCGTTAAATCAAACATAAATGGCGTTCATAATATTCTTGAATTATTAAAAACTTATAAAAGAGAAGGTATTATAGTGCCAACGCTTTTGCATTTTAGTACTGATGAAGTGTATGGAGATATCTCTGAAGGCGAACATATTGAAACAGACATTTTAAAACCAAGTAACCCATATTCAGCCACAAAAGCCGCTGCTGATCAATTAATACTTGCGTGGGCAAGAACTTATAAAATAAATTATGTTATAGTTCGCCCAACGAACAATTACGGAATAGGACAATACGTTGAAAAATTAATTCCAAAAGCTTGCAAATGTTTAACTCTTGGCAAAAAAATACCACTCCACAATCAAGGCGCACCATTTAGAAACTGGTTACACGCTAAAGACACTGCCAACGGAGTAGTAAAAATCATAGAAAGCAATATAAAAAATGAAATATTTAATATTGCTGGTGGATTTGAGCAGAGCAACATAGTTACAGTAGAAAAAATTATTACCGAATATTTCGGAGACCTTCCTTTAAATTATAAAGACAAATATTTAGATTTATCTATTTCTAGAGAAGGTCAAGATGTGAGATATGCATTGAATGACGATAAACTAAGAAATTTAGGGTGGAAACCGATTTGCAATTTCGACGACGAACTAAAAGAAATAATTAAATTTTATAAAAATAATTTCATATGGTAACAAAGAAAGAAATTAATTAATTCGAACTAAAACGATTATCTAAAAATAAAAGAATGAACTACAAAGACAAAAACTTAATAAAAAGAATTTTAGATATATCTTATAAAAACAAACTAAGCCACTTGGGAAGTTATTTTTCATGCTTAGATGTAATAGACGAAATTTTTAATAAAAAGAAAAAAGATGATATTTTTATTTTGTCATGTGGACATGCCGCTTTAGCTTTATATTGTGTAATAGAAAAATATTACAAAATTGACGCTGAATATCTTTTTAACAAACATGGAGGACATCCTCATCTTGATGAAGACAATAAAATATATTGCTCTACAGGAAGTTTAGGAATGGGAATAACAGTTGCAATTGGAAGAGCTATTGCTAATCCTGATAAAAAAGTTTATTGTTTAATAAGTGATGGAGAGACAGCTGAAGGATCAATATGGGAAGCTCTTCGATTTATTAAAGAAAAAAATATTCAAAATATTGAAATTCACTGTTCTTGTAATGGATATGCCGCTTATGATAACATAGATATAGAATATTTAAACGCAAGATTAGTTTGTTTTCTTCCATCAATTAAATTTCATTTAACGAATGGAGACTTTTTTCCATTTCTTAAAAAATTAAATGCACATTATCATATTATGTCAGAAAACGATTACAAAACAGCCAATCAAATATTAACATGAGAAAAGACTTTAGTAAAATTTTGCTTAAAGAAATGCATGATAATAAAAATATTTATTTTATAACTGCCGATTTAGGCTATGGTTTGTGGGATGAAGTAAGAAATTCTTTTCCTGATAGATCTTTTAACGTAATGTCTTCTGAACAGCTTATGATTGGAACCGCCGTTGGAATAGCTTTAGAGAAAAAAATACCTGTTTGTTATTCTATTACTCCATTTATTCTTTATAGACCATTCGAATTCATAAGAAATTATTTAGATCATGAAAAAATACCTGTAAAATTAATAGGAGGCGGCAGAAATAAAGATTATGGTTATCTAGGATTCTCTCATTGGGCTGAAGATGATGAAAAAATTATGAAATGTTTTGAAAATATTAAATTTTATAAACCGCAAAATAACGATCAACTACAGCAAGAAACATTAACTTTATTATATAACAATCTTCCTTGCTACATGAATTTAAAGAAATGAATGTTTTAATTACAGGTTCAAATGGATATATAGGAAAATCAATTATTAATTTCAATATTGAAGGAATTAAAATTTTTCACGGAAACAGGCAAACAATAAATTTATTTGATAAAGAAGCGATTAAATTTTTTATAAAAAAAAATAAAATAGATTCTGTTATTCATTGCGCTATAGAAGGAGGCAGTAGATTAAAAAAAGATGATTCTAACACTTTTTATAACAATATTTTAGTTTTCGAAAATCTATATTCTTGTAAAGATTTATTATACAAATTTATTAACTTTGCTTCAGGCGCTGAATTCGATAGACAAACTAATATTAATTTAAAAAACGAAGAAAATATTTTTGAGTGTGTTCCTAAAGATTATTATGGATTATCTAAAAATATAATAGCTAAAAAAGTCTTAACAACAGATAATTTTTATAATCTTAGAATATTTGGTTGTTTTGATGAAAACGAGTCTGAAAATAGATTCATAAAAACCTGCATTCTCAAAAGTAAAAAAAATGAACAAATAATTATTCATGAAGATAAGATAATGGATTTTTTTTATGTTCAAGATTTAATATCTGTTGTTAAATATATTTTATTAAACAATTCAGCGCATCAAGATATAAACCTGTGCTATAAAAATAAATACAAATTATCTGAAATAGCTAAAAAGATAATTCTAAAAAACAACTCTAACAGCGATATTTTAATTCAAAAAGAAAATGCATTAAATTATAATGGAAATTTTGATAAAATATTATCCTTACCCATATCGCTTAAAGGCTTTGAAAACAGTCTCGCAGAAACCATAATAAATACAAAATGAAAATTTTTTTAGCAGGACACAAAGGCATGGTTGGATCGGCTATTTTAAAAAAAATACAAAACAAAAAAAATATTGAAATACACGTTATTGAAAAAAATCTTTTGAATTTATTAGATCAAACCAGAGTTCTTCAATATTTTTCATATCATAATTTTGATTTAGTAATTAACTGCGCTGCAAAAGTCGGAGGCATTCATTCTAATAATGAATACAGGGCTGATTTTATTTATGAAAACCTTCAAATTCAAAATAATTTAATTCACGCTTCTTACGTTAGCGGCGTAACAAAGTTTTTATTTCTTGGTAGCTCTTGTATATATCCAAAATTCGCTGAACAACCAATAAAAGAAGAATACTTATTAACTTCTCCTTTAGAATATACAAATGAACCTTATGCAATAGCCAAAATAGCTGGCATAAAAATGTGCGAAAGCTATTATAAACAACATGGATGTAATTTTATTTCTGTGATGCCAACAAATTTATATGGACCTAATGATAATTTTCACCCATTGAATTCTCATGTATTACCGGGATTATTACATCGTTTTTAT
>Ga0208201_100011_pt1 | contig 14123 bp, 15 predicted proteins | sample LakMenEpi16Jul10_FD_150703 | JGI IMG/M metagenome (GOLD analysis project Ga0208201, IMG submission 150703) | Freshwater microbial communities from Lake Mendota, WI - 16JUL2010 deep hole epilimnion (SPAdes) | ecosystem: Environmental > Aquatic > Freshwater > Lake > Epilimnion/Euphotic zone ...
CGTCGCGCTGCGGAGGAAGAACTGCTGCTGCCGGAAGTGCCGCGACGAGGCGATGCACGATGCGGCGGCGGTGGCGAGTGGAGCGGGGTTGCAGAACTCCCACCGCTTCATGTCGAGGATCTTGCGATTGCCGTTCGTTGTTGCCATGTGTCAGGTCACCGAGATGTTGCGGCGCAGATTGTCGGACTGCATGTGCAGCAGCGCCGGCACGTAGTCGTTTGCGGCGAAACCGCCGATCTGCGTCTGATTGGTCAGTGTGCTGACGGTCGTCACCGTCGCGAGCGTCTGTGATCCTGCGATGCTGGCGGTGACGGCAAGGTTGGCCGCCGTCGCTTGCCGCGCTTCCATGATCGGCTGGCCGGATGCGTTCGGAAGCGCCTGGCCGATGCTGCGCGTCAGCGAGTGGACCGCCATGCGCAAGGCCTCGATAGCTTGGAGAAGCTCGCCGTGCGCGGCGACCGGCAGCGGGTTGCCGTTGGCCGTCTCGTGCGCGATGCCGTCGGCACCGTGGATGAGCTTCACGCGCTGGTAGAGAACGCCGCCGATCTCGTCGGCTGCGATCGTTGCGCCGCTTCCCGGCGTGTATCCTACGTTGTCGGCCATGGTCAGACGTACTGGAGGTAGATGTCGCCGTCAGCGCCGCCGGTCGGCGACGCGGTGCCTTCGGAGATGTTGCGGTTGACGGCGGTCTTGAAGCCGAGGTTGGCGAAGTCGGTGGAGGTGGCTGATCCTCCGATTAGCGCGAAGCTGGATGCAGTGCCAAGGATCTCGGAATATCCGCCAGTCGTGTTGTCTCCCAGCAAGACGTAGTTCGCGGATGGCGCCTCGATCTTGGAGTAACGAACAGCGCCGGCCAGGATCTTCGTATGTGTGACGGCATCGTTGGCAATCGTGAGCGCCGTGCCGCCCGCCGTCTTCGTCACGTCGCCCGTGAACGCCGCCGTCTGGATGCCACCGCTGCCAGTGAACTCGATGCCGCCGCCGACCGTCAGCTCCTCGGTGTCGCCGCTGCCCGCCGTGTCGCGCCCAAGCAGCCGATCGGTGGCGATGTTCTGCACCTTGGCGAACGTCACCGCGTCGTTGGCGATCGTCGCCGCGAAGCTGCCCGTGCCGCTGCCGGTCACATCGCCCGTCAGCGTGATCGTCTGGTCGCCGGTGTTGGTGCCCGAGCTGGTGCCGCTGAACGTGCCGCTCTGCGTCGCCAGCGTGCCGAGGCCAAGCGTCGTGCGTTGAGCGGCTGCATTAGCGTCGTCGAGCAGGTCGCGGCCTGCCTGCGTGCAGGTGATCTCCTCGATGTCGCCAGCGCCTGCGGTGCTGCGCCCGAGGAGGCGATCCGTCGCGCTGACGTTCTGGATCTTCGCGTACGTCACCGCGTCGTTGTCAATCGTCCACGTAGCGCCGCCGGCGCTGACCGTGATGTCGCCCTTGTCGCCAGTGGTCAGGCCCGTGCCCGCCGCCGCCACGACCTCCCAGTACGTCGTCCATGAGCCGCCGACGCCCGGCTCGTCGCCCGCGCTGCTCGTGTGGTCCAGGATGCACACGTAGCTGCTGCCACCGTTCCCGACGACCTGCCCGCGATAGTAGACGGTCACGACCACGCTCCTTGGTACTGCGACAGGAAGATGCCGTCGGGGATGGTGCCACCCCACGACCCGGCCCACTGGAGATTGCCACCTGCGCCTCCGCCTCCGCCGCCGCCTGTGGCCCACAGCCGCATGCCGCCATCGGCGTCGCGGGTGACTTCGACTTCCGATGCGCCCGGCGCCTGCGTGCCGTGATTTCCTACGACATTCAAATGGTCCTTCTGCAGCACCACCTTCTCGAAAGTCTCGGTCGCCGGCGCGCCCGTGCCTTGCTGGCCTACCGGGACGAGCTGGTTGCGCAACAGGCGCCGGACGTAGAACTGCGACACCTCGCGCTGTCGGACCAGTCGACGCCGCGAGACGATCGAGGCCGCGTTGGCCTCGAACCCCTCGGGGTTGGCTAATCCGAAGCCGGTCACGTCACACTTCCTCGAATGTGACGGAAGCCTGCCACAGCGTGGTGCCGGTCGGCGCGACCGGGCACCGCATCACAAACGCCTCGGCGCTGCCTGGAGCGAACATCAGTTCCTCGCCGGGAGCCGGCACCCAGATGTAGCCCGTGAGGTTGTTGAAGGCGTCGTCGACAACCGGGGTGAACGTGCCCGCGCCCTCGGCGGTGGCGTTTGTTCCGGCGGTGCCAGCCGCGCCCGCCGTACCGCCGGTGATGCTCGCAGCCGGGTCGCGCTCGCTGTGCTTGGCCAACAGCGGGAAGGTGCCGCCGCCGACGTTCACCGAGGTCAGCGTCGCGCTGAACGCCGACGACTTGCGCCCGAGCTGCACGCGCACCTGCTCACTAGTTGCCGTTCCGCGCTGGCTGAAAGTGCACCGCACGATCTTCAGCGGCGTCGTGGTGTTGGGTCGGATGCAGACAAGCGTCGTCGCCGCGCTCACCGTCAGCGGCCCCGTCGAGATGGTGTAGGTGTAGCCCATGGTCAGATTGTGCCCTTGATGCTCGGCCCGACGCCGTGCTCGCCGATCTGCTGCACGTCGAGGGTGAAGGTGGTACCAGCCGACGGCGTGTAGCCGTCAGCAGACTGCTCGGATGCTGGGTAATCCACCCAGCGGTCGCGGATCGTGTTGGTGCCGGTCAGGCTGGCCGTGATGGTCTTCTGCCGCACCACCCGCTTGCCGCCGGCGTCGTAGATCGTGAATCGGTAGCTCTCGACTGGCTCGTCCATCGGATGCGGCAGCACGGTGCCTAGCGGGACTATCGTCCGGGTCCACTGGCCGACGACCGAGAAGCGCGCGTCAAAGGTGCCCGCCGCGATGCTCTTGGCCACCCACCGCACCGGCAGCGGCACCGCGTTGCGCCGAGGGGTCACGATCTGGATGGCCTCCACGTCGTCGAGGCTCAGGCCGGCGGGCACGATCTTGTAGGCCACCGCGTTGGGCGTCACCTCGCCGGGGAACTCGCGGTAGATCACGTCCGAGTCGAGCATGACCAACCGGCTACCGACGGGCACCTCGGCGCAGGTCGGATAGCCGCTCAGGTCGTAGGGCGCGCTGGTGTAGGTGCCGCGCAGGCCACGGCCCCAGGTCGTCAGCCGGTAGGTGTTGCTGCCCACCGCCGTCACGGACTGGAAAGCCGCAAGCTCGACGGTGCCGTCGGGCCGGATCAGCGCGCACCAGTTGGCCCCGCCGAGCAGCTCGGCCAGCGTGCGTGACTGGAGCTGCTGGCCGGCGTAGGTCGGGAACGTCACGTCGACCGACACCGCCGACGGGTTCAGGTTGCCGTTGTTGACCCATTCGACGCTTTTCCCCTGGGGCAACGCCGTCACCAGCTCGCCCACCTTGGCGCGCTTGGCCGTGATGTCGACGACGTCCCAGGTGGTGCCGTCCTGGCTCTCGTAGATCGCCGCGCCGGCCCACGGTCCGCCGGTGTGGCTAAGGGCGATCTGCAGGCCTGGGCGCAGATTGCGCCCCTCCAGGACCGCAGGGCAGTCCACCAGCACCGTCTCGATGCCCGACGCGCCGCCGACCTGAAGCGGAGGCTGACCCGCCGCCGACTGCACCGGCGAGCCGCCCATGGCGAGGTCGAGGTCCTCGGCAATGCAGGTGACCGACACGCGAAAGTCGCTGCCCACGTCGCGCTGGATGATCCGCCCGAGCTGCGTGCGCCCGCTGTCGTCAGTCCACTCGACGAGGTCGGACTCCAGCAGGTGCAGGTAGTTGACCGGCAAGACGAAGACAAACCGCCGGCGGTTGACCCAGGCGCGGCGCAGCAGCGTTGCGGCAAGGTTGGCCGACTCCTGCCGCGACAACACCATCTGCGACAGGTCGATCTCCTGCTCGTTGGTGTGCTCGACGCCCTCGGGGTTGCGCAGGCCGAATAACTGGTACCCGTCGGCGTACTGGTTGTCGGGGTCCTGGTGCCGAACGCCGATCTTCGTTGGCAGGTCCTCGATGGCCTCGTCGGTGATGGCCCACTTGTCGTCCTTCGCCTCGTCGCCGTCGAGCCGGGTACCGAAGTGCGAGAGCGCCGCGCCGTTCTCGATGGCGACGCGGTCGGCCTGGCCAAACTCGGTGAACGTCAGTACGCCGTCGCGGTCCTGGGCCATCAGTTGCCCGGCCAGCAAGATCGGCTGCAGCGCCGTGATCGCCGGCACCGGCCCACGCAGGTACGCGCCGAGGAACGGGCGCGGCGTGATCGCCGACACGTCGACCGCCGTCGGCGAGAAGTTGCACCGCTCGACGAGGATGGTCTGGATGGCGCGGCCCCAGTCCATCGACGCATCCGGGTCGATGACGGCCTCCATGCTGTACGGCAGGCTGTCGCCGAACTGCGTGGCGAAGAACTGGTCGAGGCCCTGGTACGCGACGCCCCGATAGCCTGGCACGTTGCCGCTGCCCTTGTCGGCGACGATGAGCGCGTCCTCGCCCTGCGTCTCGGTGCCGCTGCGGAAGAACGCGGACGGCGTGAACGAAGGCGGGAAGATTCCAGTCGTGAAGCCGCGATCATCGAAGAACTCGATGCGCGGCGGATTCGTGATTGACTGTGGGAACGTGGGCGGCGGTATGGCCGTCGGCGGTGCGGTGGTCGAAGACGGCCCCCAGGCTTGAAAACTCCCAGCCGTGCCCGCACTCAGCGCCAAATAGACGCCGACGCCGCTATAGACACCGGCGTTGCGGATCTGCAGCTGGTCGAAGCGGTTGAACAACTGCGAGACTAAGTTGTTGGTGCTGCTGGTCGCGTTGACACCTATCCAGGTGCCAACACCGAACGGGCCAGGGCTTACGCGATTCGTTGCCGCCTCGGCAAAAAGAACGTTGTCGACGCGGCGAATGGTCGCCGGCGCAAAGGCATTGCCAGCGGTCGCCGCGATGCCTGCGAGGATCTGCCCGCTGTATTCCCGCAGCTCGATGTAGCTCGGCGTGGTGCTGTGACCCACGACGGAGGTGACCTTGAAGTAGCCCGTGTTAATGTCGACCCCAGCCGTCTGCACCCAGTCGCGCAGCTCGACGGCGTCGTTGACGGCGAACAGGTTGGCGAAGTCGTTGTCGAGCGTGGTCAGCGCCGTCAGCCGGATGCGCGGGCCGACCTCAATCGACAGCACCATGCGCGACGACGTGATGCCGTAGATATTCCGCGTGCTGTAGATGAGCTGCTTGCCGTTGCCGTACAGCGAGCGCATGGCCAGCGTCGGGCGGTCGTTGAGCGCAACGACGGCGTCAAAGTAGACCTTGCGCTGTTGTACCTGCGTGCCGGCCTTGCTGCTGCCTGCCGTCGACTCGCGCACCTTCGACGCCTGCCAAAGGATGTGCGTCGGAACTCGCACGCGAGCGCCAAGCGCGTACATGCGCGGCGCGCCCGGCTGGTTGCTGCCGATCGGCGTGTCGAGCAGGCGCGGCGATGCCGCATCTTGCCGCTTCTTCCCCTGAAGCGCGGGCATGATGTAGTAGTAGTCGATGACGGCGGCACCGATGCCGACCGCCCAACCGACGACGGGGACAGCGGCGAACACGCCCGCCGACATCGCAACGCCTGCGCCTGCGCTTGCCATTACTCAATCCCTCGGATGCGCCAGTAGGTGTCTACCTCGCCAGGCCACGGAACCAGCTTGACGAGCTGACCCTTGCCCCAGGCGTGAACGACGCGAGGCGTGCCGCCCTCGTCGTAGCCAACAGGCACTACGACGTGCCGCGCCTGGCGTCCGGCGCGCACCTGCCACAGATGCGCGCGCGCTGGCTCGTAGACGCGGTCGCAGTAGGACATCAGCCCGCCGGCGAGCTGGTCGCCGCCGGGGACGAGGCCGTAGTCCGCCGTCTCCGGCAGCTCCAGCCCGCAGACCACCGCAGCGGCCCACGGCACGCCGACGCAGTCGAGCGCGCCGCCGATCGTGCGCCCGCGATGACCAACCGGCGTACCGACGCAGGACAGCACCGCCGCCAGGAAGTCGGCGCGCGCAATCATTGCTCCTCTGGCGGTTCGATAAGCTGCTGCGCGCTCGGCGCGTAGGGGTCGCCGCCGAAGTTGAGCACGTTGTTGAACTTGTCGCGGCAGGTGCCAATCAGGCCGTCGCAGCCCACCTGCACGATGCCGTAGTGCGACGTGGTCACATCGAACGGCGTCGGCAGCAGCAGCGTGATGTCGCGGTTGTTCGCCTTGTAGTCGGCGATCGGGAACACGCGCCCGATGTTGGGGCCGTTGGTGAACAGCACCGAGCCGTCGCGGAACCACTGGTCAGCCAGCGCGCCGTCGACGCCAGCGATGCGGAACTCGTACCGCCCTCGCGTCACGCTGGTCACGATGAAGCCGCTCCCGATGCGGTACCCGATCGTGTTGGCCGGCTGCGTCGTCCAGGCCGAGTCGAGGAAGGCCTGGGTCGCCGTGTTGCTGATGATCTTGCGAAGCTGACCCGCGCCGGTCGTGACCGCGCCGTTGGCGGTCGTCGTGAGCCACCACTGCTGCGTCGTCGAGCTGGCGAACTGGTTGGGCGTCCAGGCCTTTGTCGTGTCGATCACCGAGTCGTAACCGACCGACGTGGCGACCGCCGAGGCCGTGCTCGTCGCCGCCGCGTTGATCTGCGTCCAGGGACTGATGTCCTTCTTGCAGAAGCGGTCGCCCAGTCGGTACTGGCACTTGGTGGTGAAGAATCCGCCGAAGCGGCCCGCCTGCGGGCGCTGAAGCTGCTGCGTGCGGCCCTCCAACGTCGCGGTGAACGTCGCGCCGGTGCGAGTGATCTTGCGGATCCAGCGGCGATGCCGAGCAAACACCACGTCGGGCTTGCGCCAATCAACGAGCACCTGCCGCACCTCCGCGCCGAGGAAGTTCTGCGCGTCGAGGTCGGTGCTGGTGATCTGGATCTCGTCGACGATGCCCTGCGCGTCCTGGTCGCCGCTGCGAAGCGCGCCCTCGCGGCGGTCGGCAGACAGCGCGCCCATGATGATGGGGCGGTACGTCCGGCCCTCGAACGTGAGCTGGCGGTCGTGGTCAGTGCACGCCACTTCGACGCCGTCGCTGCGCACGATGAGCAGCAAATGGCAGATGGCCTTTGCGTGCTGGAACCGCAGGCTCTCCAGCGCCTCGTTGCCGGGCCGGGTGGTCACAGGGTCACCTGCGACCCCAGCAGGGTCAGAGAGCCGATGACAGTGAGCGTGGCAGCCGGTAGCCGTCGCGTGCTGTTGCCCGCCGCGCCGCCCGCCGCGCCGAAGATGCCGGTGAGGTTGCTGTTCTGGCCGGCGTTGCCGACGACGCCGAGGCCGCCGCCTGCGCCGCCTGCTGCCGCGAAGGCGTTGGGCTGGCCACCGAGGCCGCCGGCCATCAGGCCGCCCGGCTGGCCCGCGCTCGACAGGTCGCCCTGCATGACCGGGCCTCCTGCGCCGACGGGGGCGCCAGCGCCGCCACCGCCCGAGCCGCCGAAGTAGTCGATGCCGTTGTCCCGCCGCCGCGCGCCGCCACCACCGCCGCCACCGCCGCCGGCGATCGTCGCGCCAGCCGCCACGATGACCGTCGGCAGGTACACGTCAAGGCCTGGCCCGCCCGCGCCGCCGGCGGTCTGCCCGGTGCCGTTGACCTGCATACCGCTGCCGCCGAGGCCGCCGCGCCCGACGATCATGGCCCCGGCCTCCATCTGCAGCAGCAGCGTCGAGCCGGTGGGCCATGCGCCGGTGTCAAAGCTGCCTTGCTCGGTGTTGCCTCCGCCGAGGACGACGCCGGCCCCGATGCGGCAGACGATGGCCACAGGCCCCATGCTCGACGTGTAGCCGTACTGCCGCGAGATGTCCCGCCGCAGGTTGGTCACCGTCGCGCTGCTGGCCGTGTAGGCCACGACGTAGGGGATGCGCACAGCGTTCAACGCCGCGCTCTCCGCGCAGGTGATGCTTGACACCAATGGCAGCCAGGTGCCGTCGGGCATCGCGTAAAACTCGCAGGCTTGGTTCACGCCGACAGTGAAAAGATACGTGGTGCGCTCATTCACGTCGATGGCGAAGCTGCCAAGGTTGACCACCGTCACGGATGGCTTGCACCCGATCGTGCAGTCCGTCGCAGACGGAAGCCAAAACTCGATGCCGATGTCGTTCGGTCGCACAATGTACAGCCGCGCGCGGTTCGGCCCGCTGTCGAGCTGCGCGTAGTACGGCGAGTCGCCAAGGTTGAGCGTCACGTCGAGCGCGCCGCCGCGTTGCTCCTCCAGGGCAGTCATCAGTACGTCACCCACGAGTACGTCGTCGAGGTGCGCACCAGTCCCACGCGAACCGTCGTTCCGCTGGTAATAGTCGTGACAGTCGCGCCGGCATCGTCGCGCAGCGTGATCGACGCGCCGCCGCCGGTGTGCAGCAGCGTGAACACGTGCGGGCCGGACGCCTGGTAGGTCGGCACCGGCAGGAACAGCGACAGGCCAGCGCCAGACGGCTGGTACGTGATCAGCGCGCCGTCGTTGAACGCCAACCGGTAGCTGCTGCTGATGGTGCCAAGCGCCTTGCTTCCACCATTCTGCCACCGCTCGGGCCACTCGACTTCCGCAAGCACTTCCTGCACGTCGAGCGACGGCAACGACCAGACGCCGAACGCATCAGCCTGCAGCCTCGTCCAGCGGTCCACGTCGAGGGTGAAGCGCACCGGCACGTCGAACTGAAAGCCGGCAGTGATGACGACGCCGACGCCCGGCGCGGTGCCGAACTCGATCTGGCCGGCGCTGTTGACCGTGAAGGACGTAGTCGTCACGCCGTTCAGCGCCGCTACCACCGTGCCGCTCACCGGCAGCGTGATCGTCCGCGTGTACTCGTTCGGCCCGCCCACCTCGTACCGCTTCACGAGCTGGTACGTCGTCACGGTGCCGTTGCCGGTGCCGAGGATCATGTCGAGCGTCGTAGGCGTCGCCTGCCCGTTGCTGGCGCTGCTGTAGTCGCTCCAGTCCTTGCACCGGAAGCTGTGCAGCGCGCCGCGACGCGCGAGCGCGAACGCCTTCAGCGTCTGCGCCTCCTGCGACGTGCGCAGCTCGGAGCGAAGGCCCATGCGGTGAACGCTCTGCGACTGGCGAGCGACGCGGTACTCGTGGCCGCTTGCCGTCTGCTGGACGATCGTCGAGAAGCCAGCGCCCATGCTGCTGCCGTACTGGAACTCGGGAGGCAGTGAAACGTCGTGGAAGGCCATGATGCGCTAGTTTCGTGGGGTCTCGCCTGGAGCGGTCAAGCCTGCGTTCCCGCCGGCCTGCGTCTGCGTGAGGCCCGAGACAGCGCCCCGGAAGATCGCCGCGCCAACATCCGACAGGCCCTGGCGCGCGATGCTGGCGACGATGGAGGCGAATGCCTGGCGCAGCGTCGTGGTCTTCATCAGCACGTCCGCGAAGGCGCTGCCGACCGTCGCGCCGATGTTGCCGGCGTAGTCAGCAGCGCGGGCCATGTTTTCGGCGACGCGCTGCGAGTCCTCGGCCTCCTTGCGCTTGTATTCGGCGATCAGCATGGCCGTCTGGGCAGCGCCCTGCATCCCGCCACGGAAGTAGTCAGTGCCGCCAGCCTGCGCCGGCGTCGGAACCATGCCCGTCTCGCGGGCGCGCGCGCGGAGGAAGTCCTGCGTTTGCTCCGCGTTCAGGCCGACATCAGGCATACGCCCGCGTTCAAACTGGCGCACAGTCACGCCCTGCATGCCCGCGGCGTAGCTGCGATTCGTGTAGGAGCCGCCCTGCCGCATGTAGTCGAGGGCCTGCTGGTTGCCTCGCGACGCAAGGAACCGCATGGCGTCCATGCCCATGCCCGACGCCTGCAGCTCCTGCATCGACATCCCGCGCCCCATGGCCTGCTCGGCGGTGCGCATCAGGAGCGCCCGCCGCTGCGCGCCGGTGTCGGCGTTGATGCCCAGGTACTCGGCAGCCGCCTCGGTGGCCCGAACCTTGCGAATCTCCGCGCCGAGTTCGCCGTAGGCGTCGGCGGCCTTCTTGGTGTTGTCGCCGAAGACAGACATCGCCGTGCTGATTGCCCCGATCGCCGTCGCAATCAACAGCAGTGGGTTTGCCCGGACGACAGAGCTGAGGGTCATCATCACGGACTGCAGTCGACCCGTCGCCGCAGCCGCCGTGGTAATCTTGGTGCCGTAGATGTCGTAGGTGGCCGTGGTCTGCTGAATGCCCTGCGACAACTCGCGGAAGTCCTGCGCCGTCCTGCCGATCTCCAGCAGCGTCCGCGCCGCGCTCGACGCCGCCGCCGCCGCGTTCAGGTCGGCGAGGGCCTTGGCCGTCTGCGAGATGCCGCCGGCGACCTGGATGGTTCCACCGGTGGTCTGAAAGGCCTTATTGAGCGCCTGGTCGGTCAGCTTCACCGACTGCGTGACCTTGCCGAGCGCCTGCTGCGCCTGCTGCGCGCCGCGCTCCATGCCCGTCGCGTCGATCGTCAGGTCGAGCACGTTCGCCATCAGTCGCCCTCGCGTTGATCTCTTGGACGTACACCCGGTCCATCGCCTTCAGCATCCGGCACCAGCGCCGCCGCTCCTCGCCGCGGATGTCGTGGTCCTCGCAGTACCTCGACACCTCCAGCCAGGACAGCGCCTCGCCGCTCGACACGTCGCGCCCGTCCATCAGCATGGCCCAGGCGTTCCAGACCGGCATCAGATCCGGCGCCAGCTCGGGCGGCTCGGTCGCCTCGTCGCGCAGCTCGTCGGGTACTCGCCGGCCCTTGCGGCGCAGCCAGTCCCGTAGCCCGGCCTCGGCGGCCTGCTTCTGGGGTCTGGTGCGCGTGAGCTGCCATCGCAGGGCCTCGATCAGTTTCCCGACGCTCGGGCTTCCTCGTCGGCCAGCAGCGACGCCTTGTCCCTTGCCGTCACGAGGATGAAGTCCAGGAGGTTTGTCCAGGCAGCATCGGCCAGCATCCGGGCCGCGTCTGCCACTCGGTACGCCAGCGGCTGCCCGCCCACCGTGAGGTTGTGGCAGCCCGCCCACAGGGCCTTGGCGGTCGCCTGGGCGAGGATCTGCCGCTCGTCGGCTGCCGACAGCCGCTTGTCGCGGATGTCGATCAGGAAGGGCCGGCGGGCCTCCTCCAGGGCGCGCTCAAACTCGACGCCGGCGGGCCGGATCAGCACCGCCGGCACGTCGCCGGGCTGACCGCGCACAGGGACGCCCGACAGCGTGCCGTCAGGGTTGCGCGACAGCGCCCACCAGACGCCGCCGGCGAGCTTGGCCTCGTCGAGCTTGCAGGTGTTCAGGTCCATCGGCGCAGCCTATCAGTCCCAGCGCTGCATCCGGCAGGTGATATTCTGCGTCGCGTCGAGGTATCCCGCCACCGACAGAGCGCGGAAGATGTCGCTGCCCGGCCCCGTCACCGGGATGCCGTGGTCGGTGATCTTGCACGTCGGGATGGCGAACGACCAGCCGCGGTTGCTCGCGTCCGCGGCGAACACCCAGAAGTTGGTGGCGTTGTTCGCCAAGAAAGTCGTGTGGTCTTCCTGGTTGTCGAAGTACGCCGAGGCCTGCACCGCCGCGCCGTACTGGCCGCGCGACATGCTCACCGGGCCGAGGGACGCGAGCTGCTCGCGCGGGGTGATGTTGTTCGACAACGTCAGCGTGACCGACTGCGCCGGCACGTCGGTGTCGGTCGTGCCGTTGCCGAGGATGATCTCCTGCACGCCGATCGGGTCGAGCGTCGGGCGGGCCGTCATGGCCGAGTACGTCGCACCGGCGATGAACACGTCGGTCGTGCCCGTGTTGCCAGTGACGATACTGTCCCTGGCCTCAATCTGGAACGTCACCGTGGCGAGCTGGTTGACGGCGAGGTTGATCGTCGCCGAGTTGAAAACGACGCCCCGGAAGATGTGGGCGCGCTGCAGGTCCAGGTGCGCCACCTCGACGGTGAAGCTGGGGGACAACAGGGCGTTGGTCGTGCGCGCGGCGCGGCTGACCGTGACCGCCGAGCCGCCGGCGGTGAAGTTCGCCGCACGGTCGACAGTCAGCGTGCCGGTGACGCTCGCCGTCACCCGGTAGAGGCCGTTCTCAGCAGCGACCGACGAGCCAGTGACGCGCACGATGTCACCGACGGCGAAGTCAGTGGCGAAGGCGAACGCCGCCTTGGTGATGGTCTTGGTGCCGCCTGGAATGGTGCAGGTGCCCGTCGAGGCAGCCGCCGTCGCCGTGGCCGACATGATCGCCTGCATGGCCAGGTCGAGCGCCTCGCCGCTCGGGCTGTGCCGCAGCTCGCACGGGATCGTTCCCGTCGCGCCTCGCCCAGTGCGCACCATGTCGTCGATGTTGCGCGTGGTGTTGATCACGTTGCTCGGCGTCTGCGTCACCCGGTCGGTGATGCCGTGCCCGGTGATGGGCAGGATGCGCATCGTCGGGGTCGCGGGAGTCGTGCCGTAGGTGCTCTCGGCTACGAGGGAAATGCGGGTACGGAAACCTTCGGCCATGGTCAGGTAGTGGAGTAGTCGGCTTCAAACGGCACGCGCACCGTGCGCGACGCCAGGGCGTCCTCGGCGTCGAGCGCGCCGACAACGGTCGGGGGCGGCGTGAATCGCACCACAGGAGATGCGATCGTCACGCCACGGAAAGCGTCGAGCACGGCCTCGGCCTTGCCCAGTATGTCAGCGTCGCCGCGCTCGCGAGGCTGCGACAGGCGGACCTCGACCTCGCCGACGGCACGCCAACGGCGCGGGCGCCCGAGAGTCAGGAGGCGCTCCTCGCGCACCTGCACGGTCACGCGCGCGGTCGGGACCGTCGAGGCCACCGCCGGCGCGTTGTCGTACACGACGACGAGGCCTTGCGGCGTCGCCACCTGCGAGATGAAGCGGCTGCGGATGGCGGCGATGGCGGCAGCTTGGCTCATCGGCGCACCGCGTAGAGTTGGCGCAGGCCTTCCAGGGTGGGGCCGAAGACGCCGTTGGGAGCCTGTTTTGACCAGGGCTTCTTGCTGCCGCTGCCGTACTCGATCACCTCGGCATACGGCACCGGGCACGTGAAGTGCACGCGGACAGGGCGCGTGATGGTTGCCACGACGGCCCGCATTTCCTGCGTCACGCGCGCACCGCTCGGGTCGACGCCCGGCAGCTCGGTGCGCAGCGGCGTGTTGATGTTCGCCTGCAAGTTGCGCCGCATGTGGCCACCGACGTAGCCCGCGCGCCGGATGATCGGCAAGCCACGCGCGCGCCTGCCCTCGTTGATGGCCCACGCCTCAGGGTTGCCCACGGGCGTGTTGATGACGAGGCCCCGGATGGCGTCCTGGCACACCTTCTTGAGCACCTGCACGGGCTGCTTGCGGGCGTTGTCGTCGACCCAGCGGTTCAGCTCGGCGACGAACTGCGGCGTGTTGCTCACGGCGTCACCTCGCCGGCGTCGCAGCGGTAGCCGGTGACGACGCCCTGCACCGCGTACTTCTCGACGGCGACAAACTGCCACGTCTTCGCGCCGACGGTGATGCGGTCGCCCTTCTTCGGCACCAGCGCGAGGCCGCTGGCAGGGATGTACCACGTGGCCGTGACGCTCTGGTCGATGCCGGCGGCGGCGTAGCGGCTCACGTCGCTCACCGGGCCGTCGGCAGTGACGGTCGCCGTGGCCGTGGTCTCGGTGACAGTCCCTGCCGCCGCGTAGGCGGTCGCCGTGCGCACGGTGAGCGTCGCGGTCTGGCCGAACGTCGCCGCCAGCTCCGTCTCCAGCGCGAGGAACTCGTCGGCGAGCGTCATAGGTCCAGCCACCCCCAGCTACCGCCCGAGGACACCAGGCCGGCGGTCTGCAGCATCCGCTCGACCTGGACGAGCTGCGTCTCGCTCGGCTTCGTTCCGGCGTACGTGACCGACTTGGACGCGCCAGACGCCGCCGAAAGGGCCTCGCTGCGGATGTCGCCAGTGGTGCGGACGGTCGGGCTGATGCTGACGCCCTGGATGTGCATCAGCGCCATCGCCGCCGTCGCCTGCTGCAGCCGCACCGGGATCACGTCGCTGGCAATCTCGTTGCCGGCGCTGTCGTAGGCGTACGTGCGTGGCCAGTCGAGCGCCTGCGCGGTCGAGTAGCGGAAGCCCGACCAGCGCCCGCCGTAGCGAGCGTCCAGCGCCATCGTGGCCTCGCGGATCGCGGCCTCGCGCGTCGCCACCGTCGCCGACGACCAGGCCGACGGGTTGCCGTA
>Ga0208201_100016_pt1 | contig 13191 bp, 9 predicted proteins | sample LakMenEpi16Jul10_FD_150703 | JGI IMG/M metagenome (GOLD analysis project Ga0208201, IMG submission 150703) | Freshwater microbial communities from Lake Mendota, WI - 16JUL2010 deep hole epilimnion (SPAdes) | ecosystem: Environmental > Aquatic > Freshwater > Lake > Epilimnion/Euphotic zone ...
GAGCTCGGGGTAAACCCCTACGACCCGATGCAGAACCTGATGGGTGGCGCCAAGTATCTCCGCCAGCAACTGGACCGGTTTGGGCTAGAGGGCGGATTGCGCGCCTACAACCAGGGCCCTGGAGCACAGCAGCGCACTCCAGGCGGCAACAGCCAAGAATCCCGCGATTATCCAGGGCGCGTGCTGGAGCGCTATCGCAGTCTGACCGGCGCAGAGGGCAACATTGAGCAGCTGACTGCCGAAGGGTTTCAGTCTCAGACGCAATCCGCCGAGCAACTCCGCGAACAACAGCAGCAGATAGTTGAACAAATCGCGGAGGGCAATCAAGCTCTGCAAGAAAGAACACGCGAGATAGACCGACAGGCGGAGCTGGCAAAAACAGTTAGCGACATAGAGCGGCGCACTCTTGAATACTATTTCCAGCAAGAGGACATTCAGGACAAGTTTGATAAGTTGCGCGACGAGGCGCTAGAGCAGCACAAGCAGGCCCTAAAGTTTGGCGTTGAGTTCAACTTGCAAGACAAACTTCGACTTATTGGAGAGCAGGAAAAGAGAGAGCTACAGCTTGCCGAATACAACACCGCGAAGGAGCTGCTCGACCTGCGTTACGCAGAAAACGATGCGATAGCCGAACGGGTGCGCATGATGCAGCAGCTGACCAGCCAGGCCGCCGAGCCAGCTGCCTTCCAGACCCAGGGCATGGCGATCGAGGCCCAGATCGCCACCCTGAAAGACGACCTAGCTGAAATGACCAGCATCGCCACCCTGGCGGGCAAGTCTGCCGAGACCATCGGCGGGGCGTTCGGCAATGCGTTCCGCGACCTGATCAGCGGCGCAGCGAGCGCCAGGCAGGTGCTGAGCGGGTTCTTCGAGGACGTGGCCCAAGGATTCGCGCAGATGGCCGCGGAGATCATCGCCAAGCAGATGGCCATGATCGCGCTGCAGACCATCCTGAAGGCTCTGGGTGCGGTGGCTGGGGGTGGTTCGACGTTTGCACCATCAGGCCCGCTGGAAAGCGTTGGCAGCTTCTCACCCTCGCTGAGCTTCGACCCGTCCAACCTGGCCCCCCGCGCCCTCGGCGGCAGCACCGCCAGCGGCCAGCCGTACAAAGTCGGAGAGAACGGCCCCGAGCTGTTCGTGCCCTACCAGGCCGGCAGCATCATCCCGGCTGAGGCCACCGAAGCGCTGGAGGCGATCAACAACGCCAGCCTGCGGGGCCTGTCGGTGCCGTTCCAGGCCACCGCTGCCACCGCTGCCAAGGCCTCCCAGCAGGGCGGCAGCTCCAGCTCCAGCAGCGGCCTGAGCGTGCCGTTCCAGCGCGGCATGGAGGGCCTGAGCGTGCCATTCCAGCGGGGTGGCATGGATGGATCCGCAGCGGCCGGTGGTGGCGCGGCCGGCGGCGATGGCCTTATCCGATTCGAGACTGTGCAGATTGGCGAGCTTGATTTCGTCACCAGGGATGAGGCGCAACGGATCGGCCGCGAGTCTGCCAAGCAAGGCGCCGCACTGGCCCAGAAACGCATCACCAACAACCCCACCGCCAGGCGGCAGGCAGGGCTGAGCTGATGGAGCTCTGCAACTTCCTGCGGTTCAAGCGCCGGGATGGCACCTATACCACCTGGCTGGCCCAGAACTACTTCATCGGCCAGACCATCGCGCACAACGGCCAGAGTTACCCCTACCTGCCGGTGGCGGTGGCCACCAACTCCAGCACCCGAGGCGGTGATCGATCCGAGGCGGTGATCGCTGCGGCGACCTCAGCTCTGACGCTGAACGTGTTTGCCGAGGCCAGCCAGCAGGAGTGGTTGCTGGAGGTGCGGTCCGTCAAGGTCAACCGGGCTGACCAGAGCCTCGGCGTCTTGCTCACCACGGAATACTGGGCGGCGCAGCAGCTGCAGCACGACACCAGCGAGCCGATCGCCAAGCTCCAGCTGGCCAGCCCGCTCGATGCCGTCAAGGCGCCCGGCGGCAGGGTGCTGTCTCAGGTGCTGGTGGGGGCGCTGCCCACCAGCGGGAATCTGACGCTGCAATGACCGCAGACTGGCCCGCCTGGGTAAGCGCCCGCCTGCCGCATGTGATTGGCGCCGACCCTGACGACGGCAAGGGTATCTGCTGCCTGGTGATGGCCGCCAAGGTCCGCCGATCCGCTGGCCTGGCCATGCCCGATCTGGACCCGCAGTGGTTCGTCATGGCCGCCACCGGGCAATGGGAGCAGCTGCAGCGGGAATGGAGGCGCCTGATGGTCCCCCACAGACTGGAGCAGTACGCGCTGGCGCTCCACCGCCAGCCCCTGGGTCTCGGTGTTGGCGTGGTGGTGGATGACGGCCTGCTGATCGTGCATCACCGCCGTGGGGCGCAGTGGCTGCCGCTGGAGGTCGCCGGCCAGCTCATGCCCCTCGAATACTGGAGGCCCCGGGATGCTGCCATCTGATCGCTATCTGGCCGAGCTGCTGGGCCTGAGCGATGAGCAGTACGAGTTCTGGCGCGATGAGGTCCGCAAGCGTGCAGCGGAGGCGCCCAAGCCTGCGGTAACGGCTGGCATCGAGTTCACCGCAGCGCAGATCGTGGTGCTGGTGCTGACTGCGGTGAGCATCGGCGTACAGCTGATCGGCGTGCTGCTGGCCCCTGGCGCCCCCCGCAACCGCCGCGGCGCAGAGCTGGGCCAACGGCAGCTGCAGGGCCGCAACCAAACCAGCATCCAATCCCTGGCGCCCCGTGGCGGGTTCGATGCGGTCCAGGACGTGGCGGCGATCGGTGAGGCGATCCCCGTGGTCTACGCACACCGCGAGACCATCGACGGCGTGGCCTATGGCGGTGTGCGGGTGAACGCCACCCTGCTGTGGTCGCAAATCTGGAGCCTGGGCGGCAGTCAGATGGTGCGTGCCGTTTTCATGCTCGGTGAGGGCCGGCTGGCGGGAATCGACCCCAACGGGTTCGCCATCGGTGACAGCACCATCGGCGCCTACGACCTGGGCAGCAGCGGCGCCAACAGCAGCAGCGCCCGCATCACGATCTACCATCGCCCGGACGGCGGCCGGATCCGCTCGGCTGATCGCATCGCCGGCCGCACTGCTGCGAACGACATCGGCAACGCAGAGAACGACGGCGGCGCAGACGTGTTCATGGCCCGAGGGCTGGGCAACACCTATCAGGCGGTCTTCAGCGCCACCAGCAAGCCCAGCACCTCCACCACGTTTGGCGTTTACGGCCTGATCGGCAACAACCTGGGATTCAAGCTCAATCCGCAACTCCGGCCGCAGTTCACCGCCCGGCTGCGGCCCATCGGCAGCAGTGGCAACGCGATCGTTGCCTGCGACATTGATCAGTCCGTGGTGGTGCAGCGGGCGAAGGAATCAGCGTTCTACTCAACCCGCTCCGGCGTAATCTCCGGGTCGTTCGGCCTAGGTGATTCGTTCACCTATCGGCTCGACCGCAGCAGCGACTATCTGACCACGTTCCAGAGCACGCAGGGTGGCGCCACCTGGACCTCTGCGGTGGTGCTGCAGTCAGCCCCGAAAATCTACGAGGAAGACACCGAGGATCGGATCACCGGGTTTGATTTCGCGGCTCGCATGACGGTGAGCAGCGTGACACTTGGCACTGATCAGGTAGAGGTGACGGCCACCTTCGACGTGGACTCAGTGCGGACCCTGCTGATCAACGAGGATGCCGCCGCCGGCCAGTACCTGGTGGAGTACCTGATCGAGGTGGACAACGGCCTGACAGGACAGAGCCGCCAGACGATCCAATCCAGGTTCAACGTCACGATCACGGTCCAGAAAAAAGGCACCGATCAATACACCTTTGAAGGCGACGTAGATGAAGACTCCGGCCCGGTGAACGCCCTCACCAGCCCGCGGCGGCTGCAAGCGCTGATCGTGTTCCCGATCGAGGGGCTTGACGCAGCACAGGAAACCGCTGCCGACGTGGCCAGCACCGTCGCCGGCCGGCAGAAGGCCTGGGACGATGCAATCGTGGTAGGCGATCTCTACAAGATCGGCTCAGCCCTGGCGATCTGCTCCGGCCGCAGCCCCAGCGATCGGATCTTCGTCAGCGATTCTGAGGACGGCGCGGGCGGCACCGGGCAGACGATCAATGCCACCTTCAGCGTGGTGCGGGCCGGCACTGCGGCCACGGTGAGCACCGGCACGATCACGGCAGCTGGGACCACCAACACAACCCGACAGACGGCCACCACGGCGCCCCACCTGCTGCGGTGTGCGCTGGGCCACGTGAGCACCACCAACGAGTGCCGGATCATTGAGGCCGGGATTCGTAGCACGCTCGGGATCCGAATCGGTGGGCTGTGCAACTTCCGCGACTCGCTGACGCTGGCCGAGATTGACGGCAGAGCCTGCCTGTTCCGCGAAAACGACAAGATCAAGCGCGGTCAACGGATTAACGTTGACCAGTATCAGAGCGGTGTGATCAGCACTTCAGAGGAGCGCTATTCGTTCTTCCGGGTGTCGTTCCGCGAGTTCGGCGATGGTGCGTTCACCCAGCTGGCGCCGTGCTTCGGGATCCGCTCCGGCAGCGATCAGCCGACCTTCAACTACCTGCGGCTGGAGATGCCATCGCTCAAGCGGTGGGAGCTGCGGTTCGAGCCCCTGACCGGCTGGGAGATCCGCAGCGGCACGGCCACCGGCGACCTAGTGATCCTCGACGCCAAGCTCTCCGGCGCAGTCAGCGGCACCAGTGGCGGCGTCACCTGGCGGAGCAGCGGGGAGGCGGTGAGCCGCACCCGGCCACAGTTCACCATCACCACCACCCGACGAGATCCGTCGATCGGGATCCCGCGGCCGGATGACAACAACTACCTCGACGCCTGGGGGAAGCTCGCCGAGGCCTTCGTCTACGAAGAGGCCCAGACCACGGCGGCCAACGGGCCAGAGCATGAGATCGTCTACATCAACGAAATCCGCGAGAACGAGACCGCGCCCCAGTACACCGGCATCAGCCTGCTGGGCGTGAATGCCCGTTCGGCGTTCGAGTGGCGGCAGTTCAGCCAGCTGAGCGGGTACGTCACCGGCGGCACCGAGGTGCGGCGGCTGCTCAACAGCCTCACCACCGGCCCCTCGCACCTGCTGCCAGACCTGGCGCTGGACCGGCTGACCAACGCGAAGTACAAGCCCAGGCCCATCCCAGACGACCTGATCAACCTGGTGAACTTCCAAGCGGCAGCGCAGTGGTGCCGCGATCGGCGGTACTTCTTCGACGGTGGCGTGATCATCGATCAGGAGTCGCCGCGGCAGTGGATCGCCGACACGGCCGGTGCCATGTTGCTCGATTTCCGCGAGGTGGGCGGGCGCTACGACCTGGTGCCGTTCATCACCTTCGGCGCAGTCACCCACAAGGCCCTGTTTACCGCCGGCAACATCGCTGAGGGCAGCTTCCAGTTTGAGTCCATCGCGCCTGATGACCGCCAGCCGGCGCGGATCAGCGTGAAGTGGCGCCAGGAGCGCAGCTCCACCAACCCAACCAACCCCGGCCTGTTCCCCGAGGAACGCGAGGTGCTGGTACGCGAGGCGGCGCCCCACGGCAGCGACACCCTGCCGATGGAGTCGATCAACCTGTCGGACTTCTGCACCAACCGCAGCCACGCCATCGACGTGGCGAAGTTTGCCCTGAGGATGCGGAGGTTCAGGGACCACACGATCAGATTCACAACCACCTACGACGGAATGGAGGGCATCACCACCGGCGTGGGCCCTGGCGATCTGATCCGGGTGGCGATGGATGCGACGGTCTACGACCAGTTCAACAACGGCATCGTGCTGGGGAATGGCACGGTGGTGAGCACCCAGCCCCTGGCCAACGGGACCTACGACGTGGTGAGCTGGGGCGGCGGCGGGGCGGTGAATGACGCCGGCACCCTGACGGTCACCAACGGGCAGGGATCGCCAGCCGGGATCATGTTCACCGTGAAGCAGACCAGCACGCAGGTGCGCACCTATCAGATCAGCCGGATCACCCCGACCGAGGATGGCGTCTATGAGATCGAAGCGGTGCACATGCCGATCAACAATGCGGGCGTCCTGTTGGTGGCGGCAGACTGGGATACAGCAGGCGCGTGGGTGATCCAATGACGGTTCAATTCCCCGAGATCCAACCCACCGGCCACGAGTTTGGCGAGCCGGACTTCCCCGTGACCGAGATGCGCTCACAGTCCGGCGTGCGGTCGGTGCGTCAGTGGGGCGACCGCGCCAGCGATGCGCCGATGACCCTGGAGTTCGCCAACATCACCCAGGCGGCCTATGCGCTGATCAAAGCGGCGCACACGGCAGCACGGGGCAAGGTGTTCGACGTGACGTTCCCTGCGATCGTTGGCAAGAATCTCACCGACGTGGACCTGTTCAACCCCGGCCCTGGCCTGAAGTGGTATTGGGCCAGCCCACCTGAGGGCAGCCGTATGCAGGGCGGCCGGCGGATCACCTGCCGGTGCACATTCAGAGCGGAACTTAGACTGTAGGCAAAGGTCGAGGCCTCCCAATGACTGTCGCCAACGCAACGCACGGTGAGGTGCGATTCCAGGGCCAGAAGGTGGCCAAGATTCGCAGCATCAGCATGGAAACCCAGCGGCAGACGTTGGAGACGACCGGCGTCGGCGAGCTGGACGATACCTTCAGCTACGGCAAACGCACCACCAGCGGATCGGCCACGCTGCTCTACAAATCCGACGATCAGGCCACGGTGAACCTGATGAATCGGATCTTCGATGATGGTGAGACGCCTGATGATCTGGTAATGACGATCTACAAGGGCGGCAGCAAGTCCATCTCTGGCCCGGCGCTGATCAATTCGCAAGGCATCGCCACCAGCGTGGGCGACAACACCCAGGTGAGCATCTCGTTCGTGATCAGCGGCAAGCCCAGCAAGGCGTTCTGATGGCTGTCGAAGGCCGCAAGGGGATAGTTGAACTGAGCCGGGAATGGCCGGCGCCCACAGTGCTGGCGGATCAGCGGCTGCAGCGCGGCACATCACCATCGCTGGACCTGACCGATCTGGCGTTCCAGTCGGGCGATGAGGTGCTGCTGGTGAGCCTGCGCGGCGTGCCGCTCGGGATCGGCATCAACGGCGCGGCGCCCTGCCCCGATGGCCATGCGTTCTGGACTGGTGGCGAGACTGCCGTAGGGCCCGCCCTGGCAGCACGGACGGCGGGTGGCGGGTTCTGGAGTGCCAACCCATCGGCGCGGTTCTGGGAGTCGGCGCAGACGGTCGGGTTTCAGCAGGCCGCGACGGCCTACATCCACCGCGATGAGATGGACGATGTGCGGTTCTACTCCACCGAGCTCGACGCGATCAATGGCGGCAGCCAGGGCCTAATCCCGCTGCGCAATGTCTCACCCGGCCCAATGCTGATCCTGCCGGCCTCCAGCCGCTCCGGATACGAGGCCGCAGCGCTGGCCCTGCTGCAGGCGATCGGCGACGCGGAGATCACCGATGGTGAGCAGCCGGCCCAGAACCTGGCACCGGTGCCGCAGGTGCTGGCCGACACGGCAGCGGATGCAGAGGCTCGCGGCTGGCTGATGCAGTGCGATCTGACCGGGTGGGTGTTCGAGATGGACGCGGCCCAGTTGGACCAGGAAGCGATCGGCCAGGCGTTCGGTGAGTACGCCAAGGGTGCCTTGCGCGGCGCTGGATCGTTCAACGGGGAGATGGATCACAGCCGCGTAGTAGGGGAGCAGAGCGGCCTAGGAATGCTCCGGCTAATGATGCTCACCAGCCAGGGCAGCAAGGCCCGCGCTCGGTTCCAGCTGGTGGATCAGCGGACTAGCAACGTGGCCACCCACGTGCGAGAGCGGATCTTCTACGAAACCGACATCCTGCTGGGCAAGACGGCAGTGAACACCAGCGCCACCGACGTGATCCTGATCTCAGCGCAGTTCGTGGCGACCGGCCAGATCAGGCTGGCAAAGGAGGCTCCATAGCCTGAGGGCAGGAATCGAGCCGCCGTAACCAGATGAGCCAGCTGCAGCGGGCAGGGCAAAGCGGCGCCCTTGACGTGGCTGCCAGCCAGGCGGAGGCAAAGGGGCAGATCGCCGTCCTGATCGACATGCTCCGCCAGCTGGGCGGCAATGCTCGGGTGGTGGCGGGTGCGCTTGCGGTTGCTGACCCCCTGAATGCACCATTCACCCTCTACGTTGATCCGTACATAGGCTCAGACCGATTCGTTGGCGGCGCCTACAACAGCCACGAAGCCGGCGCAACCGATGCGGAGATCATCCAGCAGAAGCTGAAGCGGATTGAGCTGCAGCGCCTGGAGTGTGGATACACCTCAGCGCGGCCCTTCCGCACCATCAACCGCGCCGCGATCGAGGCGGCGATCATCACCAGCAAAAGCTGGTACACCTACAGCGATCCACGGGCGCACGTGGACTGCGTGACGATCGTGCTCAGCGGTGGTGTCCACATCGCCCTGAACGATCCCGGCAGCGGGTCTACCAGCCTGGCGAGCTGGGGCACGGCGAAGGATCCGACCCCGGCCGAGCTGATCGCATTCAACCCCTCGACTGGCGGCGTGCTGCTGCCGCGTGGGTGTTCGATGCGCGGGCTGGACTTGCGCAAGACCACCATCCGCCCGAATTGGGTGCCGGCGGTGGCGGATGAGGGCGCGGACTACAGCAACCGCCGCAGCATCCTGAAGGTCTCGGGCACGGGATTCTTCTTCGACTACACCGCAATGGACAAGATCGGGCATACCGAATCTGTCCACCTGCTGGACGTGTTCCACCCCGCCAGTAAGACCGAGCTTGATACGTTCTACGCCAAGATCCAATCCACCGTTGGCACTGGCGCCAACTTGGGCAGCGCCTTGTTGGCAGCCCGCGCCAGTGAGTATGAGATCGTCGGCCCGATCGATCAGAGCCAGGCGCCCAACTCGCAGTGGGACACCACCAGGGGCGCCAGCCCGTACATCTTCAACGTGTCGGTCCGCTCCGACTACGGCATGTGCGGGGCGTTCTGGGATGGCAACAAGCTGAGTGGTCTGCGCAGCATGGTGTGCGCCAACTTCACCGGCACCAACCAGCAGGCCGACATGCGCTGCTGGCAGGTCTACGAAGGCGGCAACTGGGTAAGCCTGACCAACACCCCGCAGGATTACCAGAAGTACATCAACGCAGCGCCCGACAATGTGCGGCGCAATCCTGCACGCCAAACCCGGCACATCTCGGCAATCAGCAACGCCTACATCCAGAAGGTTTCAATCTTCGGAATTGGCCAGTCTGAAGTCACGATGGTGGACTCCGGCGGGGAGATCACCGACAACGGCGGCAACTCAACGTTCGGCGGCTGCTCTGCCCTGGCGAAGGGCTACAAAGGCTTCGCTTTCAACAAGGACAAAAACTGGGCGGTCGGCCGGGTGCGGGTGCCGCTGAATCTCAGCGAGAAAAGATCCAACATTCGCCGCATTGAACTGGGCGTGGTGGCCGCTGTGAGCGGCTCAGCCATCACGCTCACCAACGGCTTGGCGATCGACCCGAGCAGCGCCACCAATCCTGCAGTGCTGCAGTCCCTGGGCTATTCGTTCGCCAGCGGCACCCGGATCTGGATCGACAACCCTGCTGGCGCTGACTGGCGAGCCACGCTGAGCAGCAGCGCCTGGAGCAGCTCTGCGCCGGCCTCGATCGGCATCACAGCCGCCCCGCTGCAGTCGGGCACCAATGAGGCCGCAGGCAATGCCGTGGTGGGCAGGCGCGTGTATCTCCGCCGCGTGGTGGACACCAGGACCGTTGCTGAGCGGCGCTGCAGCCTGATCCTGAACAACACCGCCAGCGCCAGGCTGCCGCAGCGTGACGCCGTGTTGCAGACCGACCCGAACCGCAGTAACGGCGCGATCGGCCGGGTGTTGGCCACAGGCGGGGAGGAGGTGCTGATGGTAACCGCCGCCGGCACGGGCCCCCTGCCTGGCTCTGGAGTCACCCGCACCAGCGAGGTGACCATCCGCCGCGGCGCCCCCTCGAAGACCTATTCCACCGCGACGTTCTACCGCCAAGGAACGGTGGTGAAACACGCCGGCAAGCACTGGCAGTCCAAGGGGACGTTCGTCAGCTCTGGTGCGTCGCCAGACCCGGCGCTGTGGGGCGAGTGCTTCGTTCACATGCCCTCGGACTTCAACCCTGAGGATTCGATCAGCCAGGAGGCGCCCATCCTGGTGCTCGACACCGACACCAGCGACGCGGACGATTCCACCACGCTGGGGATCAACTGGACGACGATCTGGACCGGCGCTGGCCCCGTGCGCGATCAGTACCGCACCGCCACGGACTACCTGGGCGCCTATGCCCTGCTGCGGGCGCTGGGATTCACTGATGCCGCCGCCCATACCGCTCTGGTGCCGCGGGCTGCCGGCAGCCGCGACCGCAACCCGAGCAGCGCAACGGACTTCCCCACGGCGCCATCAGGCGGTGCTGCCACCGGACTGGGGAACTGGGCGGTGGAGTTCCGCAGGCCCAGCACGATCCGGCTCTACAACCACCAGTGGGAATGGGCCGGCTTCGGGAACTACTCGAAGGCCATGCCTGCGGTGCAGGGCGATCTCTCGGAGTTCAATAAGTTCACCTACTACTTCACCTCCGCAGCTGGCGGCCGGGTGGTGCCCAAGGGCAGCAATGAGGACGGCTTCGAGGTGACACCCAAGGGCCTCGAAGACATCGCCACGGGCGCCACGATCAGCCCTGAATCACTCGGCGGCCAGACGCTGGATGAGGCGCAAAGGACGGACTTCCCGAACGGTATCCAGGTGGGCAGCACGGCCCAGCTGCAGGACGTGGTGATCACCGGCACCGCCGAGTTCGGCAGCCAAGCGCAGGCCAAAATCAACCGCGCTGGCGCTGGCAGGGTGGCCAGCATCGCCCAGCTGACCGAGCTGCCCGGCGCCGTCGCCAGCACCGACTCGGCGATGGAGTCTGATCCAGCGTTTGTGGAGTATCGCGGCCTGAACCGCTGGCGGCAAGCGCAACGGCTGATCAGTGCCGCCACCGGCACGGTCACGATCTACGTGCAGTCCACGGCGGCAGACCGGACGCTTGATCAGATGTTCGACACCCCGCCGACCGCGCCGGCCGATTCGATTCCCACCCTGGCGCGGGCAGCAGAGTACGCCAACGCCGTGATCGGCAGCGGCAACCAGACCGCAGAAATCAGGATCGCACCGGGGCTCTACGACCCGGCGTCGGTGTGGCAGTGCAATGTGGTGTTTCGCGCCTCTGACCCGACTCAAGCCGGCTGGCCGCTGATCTTCCCCGAAACCGGCGACCCTGCCACTGCTGAATCCTGGTTTGATGGATCGGGCTACGGCAACCTGACCACGCGGGTGAACTTCCGTTCGTTCGTGCTGCAGTTGCGCGACAACGCAAGCGCTAGCAATCAACTGCACGTAAACACTATCGGCCGGCAGATGCGCTGCCTGCGTGGCGTGGATTTTCGTGGCGGGTTCCACTTCCTAGGGGTGCCCGACCTGATCAAGCTGGTGGCGGATGGGGCGATCACTCAGGGGCAACTCATCTCCGGCAGCGTCGCGCTTCCCAGTGGTGCATTCACCACGAACACCACTACGAACGTTGACACGTTCCTGAACCAGCTCAGGATCAGCAATGGCCGCAGCCCGGCCTATGACAGCTGGACCACCACCCCGGTGCTGCAGCTGGAGGGCAACAGCACGGACGTGGCGGACCTGCGCGGGATCATGTTCGGCCCGGCGCTGCCATCGCGCAAAGAATCACTGGGCGCCACCCGTGCCCCGTACATCGCCACCAACGGCCTTGTGCAGCTGCGGTGGAGCAACATCTACCTGCGCGGGAATGCGGCCATCACCAGCGCCGGCATGGGGGTAACAAATGCCGTGCCCGATTCGGGCAGTGCGCACTACGGATCAGCGTCAGTGGCCACCCCTTGGACCTGGCGGCAGTTTCACCACACGTTCCTTTCATCGATCACCAACGAGCCCGTAGTGATTGATCAGATGGGCGGCAGGATCAGCTACAACCAAGGTTCAGCCGCTGGTGATCGCAGCTGGTATCGGAACTCAACTGATACCCGCTACCTGGCAAACCACATTCACCTGCTCACCAGTGCAGGCGCCGAGCCTGCCGACAATGACAGCGGCCCCTTCCTGGATCAGTTCATCCATGCAAAGCGGAGCCTGACCGTTCGCGAGTCGTTCCTTACAGGCCAGGCTGGATCGTCCGCCGGCGCTGTCTCGCAGGGCTTTGTCGGTCGGTTCGGCTCCAACGGCTACAACACCGTCAAGACCCGTGGTGTGCTGCTAGGCAATGAGGGCCTGATAGATCAGGAGCGCGGCGCAACAGTGTTTCTCGCCGCTGATTCCAGGTTGGGCAGCGGAACTCCTGACAACACCGCATTGAGTATCTTCAAGGTGGCAGGACTGGCAATCAATCAGATCACGCAGATCCTGCCTAAGTACGTTCCTGGCTCTGCCACCTTCGGCGCACCAAACCCGGTCGGCGGCACCGGCAAGGAATACAACCCCGTGATCACCGCCGCCGCTCTGAATCAGGCAAATGGCACGTTCCTCCTGAACATGGCGCTGAGGTCCTACGTGCGGGGGATCAGCCCCGAACATGGCTTCAACATCACCCCCAACGTCGTGCTCTGATGCTTCCCTCTGACCCTGGCTACATTCCTGCCGCCACTGATGAGCGGGTGCTGGCTTGTGAGTTCTACCGGCAGCTGCTCGGCATGAACACAGACCCCTACGCATCGCATAGCCGTGACCCTGGGCTAATCGAGGTGGTAGAGGAGTTCGCGATGAGCAAGGCCTCCACAGACTGACCACAGATACAGCCGCCGCACCAGTGGGACCCGAGATCATCCTTACCGCCCTTGGCTTGTGCGGCGCAGGAGTCACAGCCCTCTGGAAGATCGCCAACGGCTTGGGCAGATTCGAGGCCCGGACCACCACCATCCTTGGGGGGATTCAAGAGATGCTCAAAGACCACGAAGAGCGGCTTAGGGACGTGGAGCGGCGGGCGGAGGCGGGGCGATGAAATCCGACATGACCCGCCAAGCACCCGCGTGGCTGGGAGCCGTGACAGCCGGCCTGGCGATCGTCGGCGGCGTCGGCTACATCATCGATTGCCGTGTGGCTGGCAAGGATCTGGACAGCTGCTGGATGACGGGCCACAGCATGATCACCCGCGCCTCTGACCTGGCCCTAGGCGCGGCTGCGGG
>Ga0208201_100017_pt1 | contig 13044 bp, 8 predicted proteins | sample LakMenEpi16Jul10_FD_150703 | JGI IMG/M metagenome (GOLD analysis project Ga0208201, IMG submission 150703) | Freshwater microbial communities from Lake Mendota, WI - 16JUL2010 deep hole epilimnion (SPAdes) | ecosystem: Environmental > Aquatic > Freshwater > Lake > Epilimnion/Euphotic zone ...
ACCTAGTGGATTCACGATAGATGGAATCTTTAGACCAACTGGAACAAGTGGAATGGCAATAGATTTTGAAAATGGTCGTATAATATTTAATAGCGGAGTATCTACTAATTTAAATATATCTGGAACATATTCTGTAAAAGAAGTTAATAGTTATGTAACAGATCAGCCTGAAGATAATTTAATCATTGAAGGAAAATACATAAACAATAGTAGATTTACTGTAATTGAAACCGGCATAACTCCATATAATCCTGTAACACCTTGTATATTCGCTTCTTTAGAAACCGCTCATAATACAGCTTTTGCATTTGGAGGTGAAGATGAAACTAAATGCATAATAAAAGTAGTAGCATTTTGTGAAAATCTATATCAATTAGATGGCGTATTAAGTGTTTTTGGCGATTCTTATAATGAAATTTTCAGCCTTATTCCAATGACCGCGCATCCTCTTGGTGAATTTAATGAATTAAAAACTGGCGTATATCCTACTGGATATAACTATAATTCTGTAAGCAGCGCTTATAATTCAGAAACTCTTTTTATATCTCACGTTGAAACTTCAAAAATAAGAGACAGCGTTTTAAAAGAATTGAATCCTATATTACATATAGGATTTTTAGATTTCGAAGTAAAAGCCTATCGATATCCTAGATTATAATTTCACAAACAATACCAATCACTGTAAAAAATATTAACATTTTAACAATAACTAACAAATAAAAAACATATGGCAAGAAATCGTGTAATTTACCAAAGTCAAGCTTTATTTATCGCTCCTAGTTCTACTGGTGTTCAAGTAAGTGGAACTACTGGACCTAATGTTGGAATTAATCTAACCTCAATTGTTAATCCATCGGGGACTGGAGAATTAGCTTCGGGAATTTCTCTTTTGAAAAAAATGGATCGTATTCAAAGTTGTAATTTTAACTTTACAATTAATAGACAAGACATCAATGAATTCGGCAAATTAGCTCGCATTGATTCTATCGTTATGGAAACTCCAACTGTAGGTTTGGATTTTTCATATTATGTAACTGACGGTTACAATGAAAGATTAATGGGTTTTAATATCACTGGATTCAAGAGCGATGGATCAACATTTATTGATACAAATATTGCTAATGGCGCTCAAGCCATTTCTGGACTATTATCAGATCTACAAGGAAATAATTATTATATTTTGACTGTAGATGAAGGCGAAGACGTCGTTGGCGGAACCTTGACCCCAAGCTCAACAATTGTTGGTTTAGGAAATGGATTTATTAGCGAATACGGTTTTGAAGCTTCTGTTGGAGCGATTCCAACCGCTTCAATAACAGTAGAAGCTTTTAATATCAAATCTGATGCTTCTGAAGCTCCTCTTACTTTGACAAGTCAAAGTATAGGTACTGCTGATGCTAATATCGTTACGATTACTGGCGCAAGTCCAGCAGTCGATCTTTTCGCTAATCCTGCTACTAAATTAACAAACGTTAAAAATGCTTATAAATTAGATTATAGTAGAGACTTCATTAATGCAGCTATCAATTCTGTCCCTGGAGTTAATTTTACAGGATTTACAACAGGATCAAGCACTGTTTCCGCTCTTCGTCCCGGTGATATTCAATTAACATTACCATCTAGCGAAGGTTTAACAAATCTATCAACCGCTCATATTCAATCATTTAGTTTTACATTGCCTCTTTCTAGAACAGTCTTGCAACGTCTTGGAAATACCTTTGGTTTCGCAAGAGTAATCGATGTTCCTATAAACATGGATTTAAATTTAAGCGCAATTGTTTCGGAATTAAGAGATGAAAATCTATTTGATGTTCTTGCTAGTCCAACTAAACAAGATTTTACTATCGCCTTGAAAGATTCAAGCGGCAATAGAAAGATAGCATATACAATTAAAGGCGCTATCTTACAAAGTGAAACCTATTCTGAAAATCTTGGTGATAACCAAACAGTTGATTTAACTTATACCGTTCAAATCGGTGGCGCTAATGACACAACTGCTGGTTTATTCATGTCTGGTAGTTATGCAAATTCTCTTGATTCAATAACTAGCGGATTCTTCAAACTTGGAACTGGCAAACTAGGTTAATATAAAATAAAACAAAAACCCCAGTCGAAAGACTGGGGTTCTTTTTTTATCTATTAAGGATTTCCGTATCCATAAGGATAATAGAAATATCCTGAGCCAGTAAATATTGGGGAACCATCTTCGCCAGCAACTTGTATAGGTGCTGCGCGATAAATATTGTAAGAAGTAACTAATCTTTCCATTTCTTCTCTAGCATCATTAGCTAATCCGCGATATGTTTTAGCCAGTTCATTTTTATTTGTACGAGTGATCATCGTATCTCCTTCGCGCAAAGTTACGAAATCAACGCTTGAATCAACTCCGCGCAAAACCTGACGAGTCTTTTTTGTATAAAACTCATAAAGATACATTTGCTTATATATAGCTCTTTCTTCTTGTTGAAAAGTTCCAGTTGGAATGAAGTTGCCACTTTCTACAGCATATTGACTATATATTTTTGTATTTAACATGCCAACATTATTGGCAAGCCAACCTGAAATATAATAAAATTGAGCATATCCACTGTCATACTCAAATTCGTTTCCATATATTTCATCAGCTAAATCATGTACACTATAAGCTACCATATATATTACTTACACTTTTTTATTCATCTTATGAACTATTTCGTTGTAGATCATTTTAGAATAATAGTTGCTATTCTTGCTTTTGGCTTCGACATCAAACTTTTTCGGCGGTTCGAATACCTTGTTCGTATCTTCATATCTTGATTCATCAATAGTATTCATGAAAATTATATAATTAGGATTAAACTGATCTCTAGTTTTCTGTAACGGACATACGAAATCGCAAATAATTATTTCATTATATTGGCCGTACATATCAGCCAAATCTTTCATTCTTTTAGCTTGGCGTTCGCGACCAGCTTCGCTGAAGTCCCAGTCATTGAATTGCTCACGAACTTTGTCTGCATTTAACCAATGGCACTTATAATTACTACTTAAAAGATAAAACAAATCTGCTGCTAATGTGGTTTTACCAGATCCCGGTAAACCCATGATTAATATCTTTAAAAACGAACCAATCGGCATAATATATGGTATGGTTGAAAAGATATTTTTTCAATGTTCATTACCCCGCAGCGGTTCAACATTGTTGCAGAATTTACTAGCGCAAAATCCTGATTTTTACGCCACACCAACAAGTGGGTTGATCGAAATCTTTCTTAATGCCAGAAATATATATTCTACAAATATAGAATTCAAGGCTCAAGATATAAATGTTGTTGAACCAGCGTTTAAAGCTCTTTGCAAAGAAGGCATGTTCGCATACTTCAACGCCATCACCGATAAGAAATATGTTATTGATAAGAGCAGAGGTTGGAGTGTGACTTATGACTTTTTAAACTGGTATTATCCAGAACCAAAGGTTATTGTTATGGTTCGCGATCTGCGAGCAGTAGTCGCAAGCATGGAAAAAAAGTGGCGACAACATCAAAACATAGATGCTGGTCTTCAGAATTGGAACGAACTTCGCAACACAACAGTAGATAAAAGAATAGATTACTTTTTAATGCAAGCGCCGCCACTTGCAGTAAGCATGGATGTATTATACGACACAATTATGCGTAAGTTAAGTAAAAAGTGTTTATTTATTAAGTTTGAAAACTTTACAGCTAATCCTCAAAGAGAAATGCAGCGAGTTTATGAATATCTTGAATTGCCATTTTATCAACATGACTTTAACAATGTCGAACAAAAAACTTTTGAAGATGATCGTATGCACATTCCTTTCGGCGACCATACTATTCAGAAAGTTATCAAGCCCGTTCCAAATGATTATATCGATGTGCTAGGTAAGCAGAACTGCGATAATATTTACAATAGATTTTCTTGGTTCTACAAAGCTTTTAGCTACGATTATTAATTTCTATAGATACAAAAATAGTGTAAAAATATATACAAAATATGAGCGATCCAGTATTCCCAATTATTAATCTACCAAATGCAGTAGAAATCCAACAAGCTGCCAATAGCAGCCAAATCGAAATCCTCCAAACGACTGATGACCCAGTTGGCAAGACCGTAAAGAGCTTGGTAAAAATATCTACCAATCCTTATGCTCACAATTGGTATACCGTTTGGTCTGGCGACACTTACGATCAGGCTGGTCAATGGACTGACGCGCAACTAGCTTCTGCTGTAGTTACTCTTGTTACTGGTGAATATCCACCTGCTTTAACCCGATAATACAAGTAGAAAACTACAAATAAAAAACATAAAATACCTCAAGGACATATCGTTCTTGAGGTTTTTTTATGGCTGATAAAAAGAAAGTTTTAATCGCAACTCCATCATACGACGGCAAACTTGATGTTTATTACATCGACTCACTTCTAAACACTCTATCTTTAGCAGAAAAAAATAATGTAGAAGTATATCCATTATTTATTTGTTACGACTCTCTTATTCAACGCGCCAGAAATGATTTATTCAAACTAGCTTACAGCAACGATATTGATGTGTTGTTTTTTATTGATGGTGATGTCGGCTGGAATCCATTGGACTTTTATAAACTAGTAAATAGCGACAAAGATTTGATTGGCGGCAGCTATAGAAAGAAGAGCGACAATGAAGAACTTTATGTAGTAAAAGCTCTCGACAAAGATAACAGCAAACTGAATCTAAGTATCGACAAAGATGGTCTTTTGGAAGTTGCTGGATTGGGTTGCGGCTTCATGAAGATTTCCCGCAAGGCTATGGAAGTTCTTTGGGAAATCTCAAAGCCTTACACATCTGAAAAGGGCGACACACGCATGGTGTTCGAAGTTGTGTGCGAAGATGGCGATCTTATCAGCGAAGACATTTATATGTGCAAAAAGTGGCGCAATCTTGGAAACAGCGTTTACCTTGACACAAAGATTACCTGCTCGCACACGGGTACGAAGACATTTGTCGGTGACGTAGGTAAATGGATTAATTCTTTCAAGAAACAAGAAACTTTCAATCCACAACCAGTAACAGACATTTCTAGATATTTTGCAAAGAGTGATCCAGATGACGATTTTAAAGTTCTTGTATGAACGAAATTTTCGCAGATGTAATTTTGTTTGACAGTATCGGAATGTCTTATACTGGCAATACCGTGCATGAAAAAGGCATGGGCGGCAGCGAATTTCAAGCCATTCTTCTTCTTGAAGAGTTGGCGAAAGAAGGGTACAAAGTTATCTGCTTCAACAATTGCGAAAAAGAAACGTACATAAATAACGTATTGTATTTACCAAATGTTTTAGTAAATAAATATAAGGTAAAATGTAAAAATTTAATAATTCATAGATACAGCGACATTCCAAAGATCGCCCACAAAAAAGCTTTCATGTGGGCAACTGATCTTAATGGCGTTCATAATCTAAAATTCTATAAATTATTTGAGGAAAAGAAGTTATCTTTAATTACTCTCAGCAAATTTCAAGACAACTTATTTCCTGATCATTGGAACAAACATATTATTTATTTTATGATTCCTGATTGGGTGTACGATTATCCAATTCCTCAAAATAAGAAAAATTATATATATGCCAGTAGTTTAATGAAAGGATATCCACATACTTTGCAGATGTGGAAATATTTAAAAGACGAAAAAATACTATCTGGCACCGATGTTTTAAATGTATGTTTGCCGGGATATGATAATCCAAAAAATGATATTACCGATGTAAATTATAATGTCAATTATATTGGTACGTTGAATTTTAAAGAAGTTGTTGAACTTATGGCAAAATGCAAAGGCATGTTTTATGTAAATATGATGCCCGAAACTTTTGGTATAAGTGTTGTATTGGCTGATATTCTTAAAACGACACCATTTATTTATGGACTCAATTGTCTAGGATCGTTGCCAGAATTAATAAATAATAACAGCTTGACCTCTGACATGCATACATACATAAACTACTTCAAGAATTACGCTCCAAATCAACACAACCCAAGAAACTTTCGCCCACAAATGGTAATAAAATGGTGGAAGAAGATTTTAGAGCTTTAAGGTTTGATAAACAATAAACTTTCAGCGATTAGTTCGTTATTTTCATTTACTACTGATTCTATTATAGATATAAGATCGAACTTTAGACTAATCATTTTATCGACAATCTGTTGCTTCGTGCAGCCGCCTTCATTATAATTAGTTAAAGATACTTCTGCGATAACTACTTTGGCATTTGAGAAAGTTCGCAATCCACCGTTGATGATATCTAATTCACTACCTTGAGTATCAATTTTTATTAGATCGAAAACATCATTAACGCAATCATCTAGTTTATAAATCGGCAACTCTTCGACTATCAAGTTTTCTTCATTGTAAGTTGAAGAATTTTCTTTGTATATAGAATTGCCTGAACAAATGGGACTCCATTTTGTTTTATAGAATTTAGTTGTACCGTTGATTTTACCAAGCAATTTTATTTGATAATCATAAAGTTGTTTTTGGTATAACTTTTCGCACTCAGTATTTCCTTCGAATAATAATATGTTTGCGACAGGCCAGATTTGGCGCATAATGTCTGCCGTTTGACAGACACTTGCACCGATATCTAATACGTTCTTAGGGTAAAACCCTTTTTCTCGCAATAATAAACAAATTTGAGAATAATAATCGTAAGAATAAGACATTTAATAACTTATCTATTCTCTAGTATACGCACTTTATTTTCTAATATTTTTACTTTTTCATTTAATTCTTGAACAGCTTTGATTAATGGAATCAATAAATTAGCTGGAGTGGCTTCTAATTTTTCAGTATTAGATTCATATACTAGTCTTAAAAAGTTCACTCCAAATTCTTCTTGAAGTTTTTTAAGGTCTTGAGCTATGAATCCAGATTGAACAATTAAATCTTTTTTGGTTCCATCTCTATTTCCATTTGTATACCATTCGCGCTTATCCCATTTAAATGTAACTGGGCGAATTTTCTCAACAAAAGAAAGACCAATATTTATATCTTCAATGTCAGCTTTATCTCTTAAATCAGATAATGAAGAAATAGAAGTTGCTGTACAACGTAAAGTTGCTATAGAGGCATTTCCAAGAGTAATTTCATTACTTACAGTTGCTGAAGATGCAGAAGCGTTATTGCCAAGTAAAGAATTATTTGTGCCTGTAGTTATATTACTACCTGCTTTATAACCAAATGCAGAATTACTAGCTCCTGTAGTTGTATTTCGTAAAGCATACGTTCCAAACGCGCAGCCATCATTTGCTTTATTAACATATAAAGCATACATACCAAAAGCACAATTATTATTTCCTGTTTGATTAACTTTTAAAGACCTATAACCAAATGAGCTATTTCTTAAACCAGATGTGTTAGATTCTAAGCAGTTATAACCAAATGCACTATTTCTTATACCTGTATTATTATATCTTAAAGCACTAGTGCCAAATGCGGAATTACCGTACACAATATTATCTCTCAAAGCATTTCTACCAAATGCACAATTACTAGATCCAGTAAGACTACTAAGTAAAGCATAACTGCCAAAAGCGCAATTATCAACACCCGTTATCTGTGATGCCATAGCAGATTTACCAAATGCATTATTTCTATTACCTGTTGTTATACTCTGTAGAGCTAAATGACCAAATGCACAATTACTTCCACCAGCCGTATTTGCTGTTAATGCTTTATAACCAAACGCGCTATTCCAAATTCCTGATGTTATAGCGTTTCCAGAACTATTACCTACAACAGTATTTGTTACTATATTATTTGCGCCTCTACCAATATTAACGCTATTTATAACAGCGTTACTGCTGAAAGTTTTAGTTCCTCCAATAGTTTGATCTCCTGTTGTGTAGACACCATTTGTTACAGTAGCAGAATTACCTGTACAAGAAGCAGAACTTCCGCTTATGCTTCCAGTAATAGTATTAGCTACTGTTAACCCTACTAAATTACTTGTGCTTGCAGGATTACAAAAATATGCTGTATTATCTGAATCTATAAAATTAGTACCATACATTGCTCCAGCAACAGTTAGATTACCACTCATATCTAACTGTAATCTATTAGCCGCTGCGCTCCAACCACCAATACGCAATACGTTATCAGAATCAAGGCCCATATTAACAGCAAAATTACCTGCACGATGGAAGCTCATAAATGCAGCGTTTGTGCCTGTTGCATAAGCTTGTAAAGGAGGAGCGGCCAAAGATCCCGATGTTGTTCCTAAATTACTTTGAAAATTAATTGTATTTGTTACGGTATCTCCTCCTCTAGCTATTGCATAACTTGTATAATTGCTAGAATTTAAATAATACACCCAACTTCCAAAACTTCCTCCAGTAATATTTCTTGTTGCTAATCTATTTGCATTATCTTCCCAACCCCAAGCTACTTGGGTTCCCCAAAAATTACTACCATTAGAGTGTCTATAATTATCAAGGAACCACCAAGCTCCTCCTGGATTATTTGTAATAGTAGAATCATCACCTAAATGTCTTACAGTTCCAGCAGGTGTATTTTGGAAGTCTGTATTATAGTTTCCAGATGATCCAACTCTTGCTATAGAATTACTAGAATTTAATGAAGTTGCTGTAGTTGCTGAAGCCGCACTACCATCAATGCTTATACCAGTTAAAGTTTGACTTGCAGATGTGCGATTTATAGCAACTGATGTTGTACCAATGAACATCGTTTGATTAGTAGCGGCAGCACCAAGTTCCGCCAAGCTCCAAGAAACATTTGCGCTACCATCTACAGATTTACCTGTGGAACCAATAGTAATTGTTCTTGCTGTACCCCAAGTAGCGGTGGTAATTGCGGCAGAACCGTTGAAAGAGGTTCCGTTGATGTTTCTGGCTGTTTGCAGAATAGTTGCCGTAGCAGCGTTACCAGTACAAGAAGCGGAACTTCCTGTTACGCTTATTCCCCAACTACCACTAGCTCCTGTACCAGTTAAAGTTGGTGAATAAGAATTATAATTAGCAGAAGAAAGCATGGTTAACCAAGTACCCCAACTTCCATTATATCCTTGTCTAAAATAAAGAGTTCCATTGCCAGATGAACCGTATGTTCCTTGTATCTGCCACATTGTATCACCACCACCAAGATGCAAAACAGGAGCATAAGCTAACGCTGCTCCTAATCCATTTTCATTTCTATAAACCGCAGATCTTGGATTATTAACATTTACAGTTCCATTATTTAAACTTGTTAATGAAATTTCAGGAGCATATGCAGAAGCTCCATTAACACTTATTGCCCAAGTACCACTAGCTCCTGATCCAGCTCTAGTTGGAACATCTAAAACAGTTCTGAAATTTGCAGGAGTATAATATCTTATATAACCATCGCTAGATGCGTAAACTCTATCAATAGCTGTAGTACCATTATCTCCAGAAGTTGTATTAATCCATCCAGCTTGAATATAACCGTTGCTATCTGTTCTTACTATTTTATTAGCTTCGTTATTTCTGTCTGAATGAACTGCTAAACCTCCAGCAGTAACAGCATTTCCACTAACTGAACCTGTTATAGTATTAGCAACAGTCAAACCAATAAAATTACTTGTACTTGCTGGATCTACATAATATGATGTATTATTCCAGTCATATAATACTGGAGTATACATATTAGTTGTAGATATTGTTTGATCGTTATATTTTATTTCAGCACCACTGTAAGAACTCCAAACAGTATTTTGAGCAGTAGAAGTTGGCGTTACGCTTTGACTATTTACTGTGTAAGTTGCTGATTGAGCAGTTGCACTAAGATTTCTACTAAATTTAAAAAGATATTGACCGCCACCTCTTAACCAAACAACTTCAGTGCTACTATTACCCATTTGTGTAATACCGCCACAAATAGTTTGATTAGTGAATTGTTCAAAATATTGATCAATAATTCTTCTTATTGATGTAGTTCCCCAACCAAAACCATTTGTTCTCCATTTTAAATTTAAAGTAAATCCAGCAGGATGAGTAGACCAAGAAGGAACATTTGAGTTTAGATTGTTTTGAATTTGTATTATGCAACCTTCGGTTGGGACGCTTATTGTTACTGGATAATAATTGCTTGTGCTATATGTCGTTGTATTAGACATATCAACAGTTTGACTCTTATATAGTTCAAGATTAGCATCAGCAGAAATAGTAAGATTATTTAAAACAGAAGTTCCAGCAGGATCACAGTAATAAGCAGTATTATTTGTGTCGTAGAATATTTGGCCTCTAATAGATGAACCATCTACTAATAAATAATCACCACCAACAACTCTTACTCTCCAATTTCCAGCATTATTTAATAAACCGACATCATTGCTGTCATTAGCATAAACATAACCACGAATTGTTCCGCCATGTCCACCAGTTCTGAATCTTATGCCTTGTACGCCCGAAGAGCTTGCGACATTCCAATATGAAACATCATCAGAATAAAAATGTTGAGTAGTGGTTTGATTATAAATACCTTCACCACTATCATTATTTCTAAACCAATTTCTAGCATAAACTTCAGTAGCTGTCACATTAAGTAAACTGCTACTACTATTTGGATCTATATAATAAGCCGTATCATTACTATCATAATAAATAGGCGTACGCATATCAGCAGTACATCTAATACTGCTAGAAATAGCAGCAGCATACCCACCATTTAGTAATATTAAAGCTCCATGATCACTTAAATTACCTGCCGCTCCACCAGCATTAGGATGAGACCAAGCGATACCATACAAATTACCAACGCCTGTTCCATCGGTAGCTAACTTATAAGCATCACCCATCGCAAATACACCTTGATATCTATTTGCAGAATAAAGACCAACTACTGTATTTCCATAATTGTCATCAATATAAAAATTACCGTTTGCTCTTGTTGCTTTTGTAGCTAAAGTTGTTGTTGCTGAATTGCCAGAAATACTTATACTCCATGTACCGCTTGCTCCAGTTCCAGTTAATGTTGGAGCGTAAGAATTATAATTTCCAGCGTGAAGTATTTGATTTCCATTTAATTTGACTGCTGTTGTATTAAAATTTAAAGATGTTGTTGTATCTGAATAAAATCCAAGAAGAGTACCGCCGCTTGAATTATTTGTTGAATAAAAACCTCCAGCTTCTGCCGCAAAATACGATCCATCAACAAGTAAAAATCCCTGACCACTTTTTGATAAAACAACAAACTCTGATCCACCAGTCATTTGCATTCCAGTTTCTCTAGTATAACCATAGTTAGAGACTAAATCTGCTGCCCAAGAACCACTTTTTGCAAAAGCATATGTAGAAACATTTCCAGAATGAAGAACAACGTTACCATTATAAGTAAAAGTATTACCATTAACAATTTGAACATCTCCAGCGGTTGTTATTTTAAATCTTTCTGAAGATGTGGTGCCAGTCATTATTCTAACACCTTTTGAAGCTGTTGTTCTCTGAGCTAATGTTAACCATCCAGCATCAGCAACTAAAGTTATACCTTCAGCAGTATAAACATCACTATCAGAAGTTCCTCTAACTAATAAATATCCAGCAGAACCTTGAACACCACCTGTAGTATTAAAAGTAAATCCAGCATAGCCACTATTTGGTGGTTGAAATATTAAATCATAATTTGTTCTTGTCGCTTGTGTTATTCCAGTCCAAGCAATATTTGTTGCAGTTGCTGCATTACCACTTACGCTTCCAGTTATTGTATTTGCAACAGTTAAACCAACCAAATTACTTGTACTATTTGGATCTACATAATAAGCAGTATTAGCTGCATCATAAAAAATATTAGCATATAAATTAGTAAACGTTGGAGATAATCCAGAAGAATTTCCAGTAGTTATTACTGTACCAGTTAAAGCTCCTTGATTTGTGTCTGTCATTACTACGTTACCCCAAGCGGACCAAGTAGTATTGTCTGTTTTATTTCTTACTCTCCAACCATTTGTTGGTATGCCATAAAAATATTCATGTTGAACTGTTCCGGTAGAACCGCCAGCATTAAAACTTAATAAATTTCTGCTATAACCAGTATAAGCTATACTTCTAAAACCATTATCATTATATGTATCAAGATTAGCCTGAGTTCCACCACTTAATCCACGCAAGAAATTTGTATTAGACTCGCCACCAAATTGTGTAGCATTAGATGCTGTTGCAGCGTTTCCGCTAATACTTCCAGTGATTGTGTTAGCTACTGTTAAACCGACTAAGTTACTTGTACTTGCAGGATCGACATAATAAGCAGTGTTACCGCTATCATAAAATATGGGTGCGCGAGCAGATGAAACTCCAAATAAATTAGAAGAAGAGTCTACATAAGCTCTAAGCACATTACCAATAACAAAATCAATTTGTGTTTCAGCTCCAACGGTTATTGAAGAACCATTGTATATACCAGGTCTTCCCCATGCACATCCAAGTCTTACATTTGAACTTATTCCTTCTGCATTTGTAACGATTATTCCGCTATCGCCGCTGTTAAATGTAACACGATTACTAGTTCCACCTCTCAAATTGAATCCACCGTTTGCTGGATCAATATAATATGTAGTATCATTACTATCATAGAATAATGGCGCTCTGAATGATCCTCCTTCTTGAGAATATCCAGCGTATTTTGTAAAAGTTGTCGTTGCAGTTGCTGCAACAATATTTACAACGCTACTAGATCCATAAATCGCACCTTGACTATTCCAAGAAGAATCTGTAAAAGTCAAAGTATTATACAACTGCATATCATAATAAACTCTAAGACCAGTTGAAGCAGCTAATCCCGAATTTATAACTATTGGAGAACCTGTTGAATTTTTAGCAATGTTGTTTGTGTATAAAGTTCCAGCAGTTGTTAAATTATTTACATTACTACCGCTTGCAGGATCAATATAATAAGCAGTATTTCCTGCGTCATAAAATGTATTAGCATATAAAGATCCTGTACTAGATTGTATGTATACTGATGCACAAGAATAAGCTAATGTTGTTGAAGTTCCAGCGCCCCAAAGAACTGGGTATGCTGTAGAGTCGGTTCTACTT
>Ga0208201_100021_pt1 | contig 11613 bp, 14 predicted proteins | sample LakMenEpi16Jul10_FD_150703 | JGI IMG/M metagenome (GOLD analysis project Ga0208201, IMG submission 150703) | Freshwater microbial communities from Lake Mendota, WI - 16JUL2010 deep hole epilimnion (SPAdes) | ecosystem: Environmental > Aquatic > Freshwater > Lake > Epilimnion/Euphotic zone ...
CGTCGCGGCTGGTCGAGATCGACGCGCTGCTGCGCAGGAAGGCCGTCATGTTGACCTTCGTCTTCTTCGCCATCAGCAGGTGCGTCGGGTTGTCGACGGCCTGAATCGCCTCGTCCAGCGACTTGAGCGACAGCGCCGCGCCGCCGCTGTTCTGGATGATCTGGTCGGCGTTCTCGCCGCCGTCCACGACCGCGTTCGCGCCGAAGCCGCCGCCGTAGCGGACCTGCAGGCCGTCGAAGCCGTTCACGTCCGCCGTCGCGCCGCCCGCAGCGGTGACGCTGCCCTTGACGATCTCGTAGGCGATCCGCTGCGCGAGCAGCTTCGCCTTCATCGTCTCATGTGCCGACCGGATCTCCTGGCCGTGCGTCTGGACGAGGTAGCGGTCCACGTCGAGGTCGCCGCCGATGATCTTGAGCGGGACGCTGCGCGTCTCGACGGTGCCAGCGCTCTCGGTGTAGGAGCCGTTCACCGCGCGGAACTGGACCGAGCCAAGGCCGGCCTCGCGCGTCCACGCGAAGCTGTTGCCCTGGATGGTGACCATCGGCATTGCCGCGAGCAGAGGCGAAGCCTCCGCAAACGTGGACAGGATGCCCGCCTTCTTGAACTCGCCGTTGTTCTGCGCGATCAGCGCAGACTGATACAGACTGACTGCCATGGTTCTCTCGTGTGTGTGTTGGCCCACACGAGAACACCGACAGACAGCCTAGCCCGGACGCTACGCAGTGGAGTTTCCACGGTTCAGCAGTTCCCTTGTGGGCAGTAGTTGCTGCCCGGGGTTTGCTGCGCGACCGGCACCGCCAGTCTGCGAGCCGCCACCGGATCCACCGGCGGCTGGAGCTTTGAAGAGGCCGCGCGTCGAGGATGCGTCCCGCATCTCGGCAATCAGCTCTTCAAATCCCATCGGGTCACTGGAACCCGACTTCTTCGCCAGACGCGGCTTCCCGCTCGCGTCGACGATGGAATGCTTGAGGTTTCCCGCATCGTCTTCGTCGATGCGGATGTGCTGCTTGGCCAGCGTCATGATCGCGTCCATCGCCTCCGCGCCGCCGAGCTTGGCGACGACTGGAGCAAGTTCGCCCTGGATCATGCGCTCACGCAATGCAGCAGTGCGCGCGGTCAGCTTGCCTTCCAGCTTCGCGCGCTCGTCTGCCACCTTCTTCTCGACGGCGGCCTTCCACTCGTCGATCTCCTTGCTGCCCTTCAGTTGGCCGGCCTTCAGCTTCTCCAGCGCCTCACGCGCCTCGGCTGCGGCGGCAGGGTCCAATCCGTCGAACGCCTTGGCGGCGGCCTTGGCCGCGTCGCGCTCGCTGCGCGCTTCGACGAGAGCCGACTTGAGGCCCTTCACGTCCTCGATCGCCCACCCGTCCTTCAGCCCGGCCACGACGAAGACGCTGCCTTCTTGCTTGGCAACGTCGCGCAGACCCTCGGGAAGGTCGCTCAGGCTGTCGGCTACGAGGCGAAAGGGCATAGTGCCTTCGGGGTATATCGCCACCCAGGGAGCGCGCCTAGGGTCAGTTCTTGGCCGCGTCGTCGCGCATCTGCTTGCGCTCGTCGTCGATCATCTTCGCCAGCCTGCGCCCCAGCTCGGCCAGCATCTCGGCCCGGTCGCCGGTGCAAATGATCACCGCGCACTCGACGCCGTTGGGCGCCGGCCCGCTGGCGACGGCGATCTGGTATCCCTTGCGGGTCATGTGGTGCACGAGGTCGCCGGCGCGTGCCAGGATCGCCTGCGTGAGGTCGGGGTCGCGGGTCACTCGTCCTCGGGGTCGGGGATCAGGTCACGCTTGCGCAGCTCGTCGATGGACAGCGGCAGCAGGTCGCGCCCGACCATCTGGTCGAAGGTCAGGTCGCCGGCGCGCCACGCCGCCGCTCGGCTCGGGCCGAGCATCTCGTCCTGGACGCTGCGCGGCTGGCCTTCCAGCCAGTCGGGAAACGTCGTTTCCGCCGGCACCGGTCCGTTGACGCTGGCGCGGTTGCCTATGACGTTGCCGGTCCAGGGCACGATGGTCGACCTGCAGTTCGGGTGCAGGGGAGGCACCGGGCCGGTCCCCATCTTGAACACCTTGCCGTCGTTCGCTGCGCACTGGATCGACGTGCGGCTATCCAAGGTGGCGATGAACTGCCACTCCTCGACGCCGAGCTGCTCAAACGTCTGCTGCCTGGTCGTCGCGCTGGCGTGACTCGCCGCCGTACGCACTAGGGCGCGCACCTGGTCGACGTTGGTCCCGCTGATGAGGCCGTCGGCGTATCCGCCCGCCTTGGTGCCTCGGACGGTTCGCACGATCTCGTCGGTCGACAGCCCGCGTTGCACGCCGGTCTGGATGGCGAACTTGGCGTTGTCAATGACGCCGTTGTCGCCGCCGACCAGGCTGTCGAACCACTCCTCGGTGGTCGCGCCGAGGTACGGGCGCTGCTCGACGGCGGCCTCGATGCGCTGCAGGCTGATCGGGCGCACGCTGGTCAGGCGCAGGACCTTTTTGGCGCTCTCCTGCACCCAGCCGGCCTCCTGCTTCACCAGCTCGCCCAGCTTGGCCTTGGTGCTGCGCTTCAGCTCCTCGACGCCCTGCTTGACGAGCTGGGACGCCTCGGCGATCAGCCGGCGCAGCTCGGGCGTCTGGTCGACGATCACGTCCGAGCCGCGCCGGTCGAACGTCGCCATGCCGGCGGCGATGCGCTTGACCAACGGCCCTACGACGAGCCGCCGGAACTCCTCGGCGGCGTCGTTCTGGATGCCGCGCACAGCCCGCGCCACCAGCAGCTCATGCCGGTAGAAGCGGCTGATCCACTGGCCGGCGTGCTCGCGCAGGGCAGCCCGCAGGCGCTGCGCCTCGGTCAGTGGCGGCGTTCCGGTCACGTGACGTTGCCGATCAGTGTGAGTCGTTCGCCGACGGTCGTGCACGCCAGGAAGTGGACCTGGTTGTGGGCCAGGTGCATGTCGCTGGTCGTCGCCGCCGTCGCCGTTGGCGCGATGCGGGCGTAGATGCGATCCGCGGCGGCCGCAGCCGGCGGCACCGAGATGCGCCACGCGAGGCGCTCGATGTCACGTCCTCCGATCGTCGCCGAGTTGGGCTGCGTCGTCGCGGTGATGCTGGAGGTGGTCACTGAGGCGTTGCTCTCCGAGGCCAGCGCCTGCGAGCGAGCCATGGCGATGCTGCCGGGGTTGGCGAACTGCGGGGCGATCTCGACGAGCGAGATGTGGACGGTTTGGGGCATCTGTCAGTCCTCGGTCAGGGGTTGGGTTTGTTGCGTTCCGGTCATTGGTCTACCGGGCTGTAGGTGTGCGGGCATTCACGGTCAAGCCACGCCTTGCGCGTCTCGCGGAACGACCGGAAGCGTTCGGTCGTCGCCCCGCAGACCTCGCACGAGGCGCTATAGCCGATGTGCACGTAGGTGCCGTCGGCGACGCGGTCGTAGCAGCGGTACATGTACCCGCGCCCGCCGCACCGGCAGGCCTGGGCCAGCCTGCCGTCAAGGTTCACGCCTCGGCCTCGTCTTCGTCCTCGGCGCTCTCCTCCTCCTCCTCCTCCTCGTTGTCGCCGGCGGCGGCCTGGCGGTCCTGCTGGATGCTCGCCAGCATCGCCGTCATCTGGGCCTCGCGCCCGCGCTCCTTCTGCGCCTCCATCTCGGCGGCCAGCGCGTCCGGGTCGTCGACCGTCGACAGCACGCCGCGCGCAGCCAGCTCGCGCAGGCCGACGGCGAGCGGGATCTGGCCAGCGTTCAGCAACGCCTGGATGACGGGCACGTCGGTCGCCTTGCCGGCGATGAGGCTGGAGTCGCGGTAGAGCGTCCAGTCAAAGTCCTCGGGCAGCGCCACGCCGACCATCTCGGCGGCGTACTCGATGGCCTGGTAAACGGCCCACTCCAGGCCCTCGATCCAGCGTTGCGCCTCCGACTTCTCGTTGCTGTCGGCGCGCACCTCGCCCGTCGCGGTAGCAGGCCCGGCGACGGCCATGATGGGCTGCATACCGAGGGCCATGCACCGCTCCTCGATGCGCTTGATCTCGACCTCGCCTGCCGACAGCGACGTGCCAGCAATCTCGACGAAGCTGATGTCGACCTCGTTGCTGGTGTCCGTGATAGTCGCGCCGGGGCCAGCCTCGGGCCTAGACTCAGCCATCTGCGACGACACGCCGGCGATCTTCAGGATGGGGCTGCGGCAGTAGTGCAGCGCCTCGCCCTGCATCGACAGGCTGTTCCAGTGCGCGACGTTCTGCCACGCGAGGTCCTCCATCGGCGGCTCGCCATGCAGCGCGCCGATCCGCTTGGTGTAGATCGCCACTACCGGAACGCGCCCGAATCCGTGCGCGATCGTCTCGCCGAGCCGGTAGCCGCTCAGGAACTCGCGGGTGGCGAGCTGCTCGCGGTCGGGGTCCTGGTCGCTGCCGGCGCGGTACCACTTCTGGACCACCTCGGGCGTCCAGACCTCGACCATGTCCGACAGCACGTCCGTGCCGCCGACGGGCGACGAGGTGTAGTACCAGTGCCGGAAACGCAGCTCGGTCACGACCTCGACGCCGTTGCGCATCTCCGTTCGAGCGCCGACGAAGTTGTCGGGCGCGATGCGGCGGAAGTACGGGCGGGCGTCGACGGCGTCGGCCTCGACGAGGCTCATGCCCTGCGTCGGCACGTTGTCGACCAAGAACAGGCCGAGGCCTCGGTCGATGGCGTCCTCGTAGATCGACTGGGCGAAGCCCGACAGCGAGGTGCCGCCACGGTCGGCACTCTGGATCAGGCGGTCGAGCGGCTCGGGAAGCTGGCCAGTCGTCACGGGCGGCTTCTGGAACGGCAGCGACGCCAGCTTGCGAACCGTGCGGTCGTAGATGGGAAACAGCACCGTGCGCGCCAGGCGCTGCGCGTACCGGCCCGGGGTGCGCATCTCCTTCTTCGTCGCCGGCGTGAAGCGGGCGCCCGCCGCACGCATCGCACGGGTGCCAGCGCGCAGCACGCGCGGCAGCTCCCAGGCGTCCTCCATCTCGCGCCGCGTTCCGCTCCAGGTGCCTACGTCGTTTGCCATGGTCAGTCCTCGATCGTGGTGACGCGGGCCGCGATGCCGTGCGCCTCGGAGATGTAGTAGCCGATCGCGTCGGTTAGGTGCGTGAGGCCCTTGGCCTCGCTGCCCTTCTTGTCGATCTCGCCCGACCCGCCCTTGAGCAGCACCACGCCCTCAAAGTCCTTGACCACGTTGGGCGCGCGCGCCGGGTCCACGAGCAGCCGCACAACGTTGCTCGAGGAACGCAGCCGGGAGTTGACGGCGTTGAGGCGGTCGCGCACGTAGGGCGGACGCTTGGCAACGCGCCACTTGAGGCGGTCGCCGAACGCCGGCTGCAGCACCTGCCGCGCCAGGTCCCAGTCGGTGCCCTCGGTCTGGCTCGTGTGCCGCGCGCCGCCGGCGGGGTCGCCGTAGAGGTACACGTCGGCTGGATGCTTGCCCCAGTCAGCGACGAGCTTCCTGCAGACGGCGGGCGTGTTGCTGTTGCGCGGGATGTGCACCTCGCCGACGACGCAGGTGCGCGTCTCGCCGTCGAGGTACTGCTCCTGCATGATGACCGCGGTTCCGGGGTCGACGTTGAAGTCGAGGGCGATGATCAGCGGTTTTCCGGGGTTGACCTGCAGCGTGCGCAGGTGGTCCTTCGCCGACCACGGGTAGTAGGCCAGCCCTTCGAACGTCACCCACTGCGCCTCATACTCCTGCGCGAACGTGAGCGGGTCGAGGTCGGCCTTCGCCTGCTCGATCTCGGCAGCGTCTACGACCGTGGCGCTGGTCCACGTGAACGACTCCCAGCCCTCGCGGGTGCCGGCTCTGCTGTAGAGCTCGTAGAACAGGCCGCGCCCCTTTGGCCGGCCCGTGAACCATGCCCAGCCAGGCGGGCGCCCGCGCGTCGACAGCGCCGGGCGGATGCTCTGCTCCCACGACTCGCGCTTCACCTCGGCGATCTCGTCGACTCCGATGCCATCGAGAGGCACGCCTTCGATGCGCTGCGGGCGGTCGAGGCCGACCACCATAAGCTGCGCGCGGCTGCGGTAGCGGATGGTCAGCTCGGACTCGCTTACCGACTCGACCCACTCCCGCGGCGAAAGCGCCTTGAGGTCGGCCCAGAAGATGCGCTTGGCCTGGTCGCGCGTCGGCGCGGCCGCGACGAAGGTGGGGCTGGGCACGCCGGTCAGGCCGGCGAGGCCACACCGCACAAGGCGGCGTTTGAGGCGTTCCGTTTTGCCACTGCGGCGACCGGCTGCGACGACGCGGAACCGCGCGCGGCTGTTGATCAGCGCGAGCTGCTCGGCGTGCTCGTCAAGCTGCACCCAACGCTCAGTCAGCACGGCGGCCCTCCATGCGGTCGATCTCGTCGAGGTCGGCGCGCAGCCGGCGGGCGTCGTCGAGGCCGTCGCCTTCCTGCGTCTCGGCCTCGAGCAACAGCTTCGTCCGGTCGATGTCGTTCTTCTCAAGCGAGGCCAGGGCCTTTGCCACGCTGGCCACCTCACGCGGACTGTCGGCGGCGGCCAGGCCGTCGGTCAGTCGCCGGACAACCTCGGCCCGCATCTCCGGCGACAGGCTCTCGATCCATGCCGGCGCGCCTGCCAATGCCCGGATCATCCTCGCGCTGCCGCGCAGGCCGGAACGCATGGGTACCCCTCCCTTTTCGGGCGTGTCATCCATGCGGAAAGGTCAAAGCTCGACGGTGCAGGGGCACGCACTGCCGATCAGCAGAGCGCAGCCGCACCTTTGGCAGGTGTGCTGGATCACGGGCGGATTGTGCCTGCGCGCTGGCGGGGGTGTCCACCATGCGCGCGGCTCCGTCTCGGGTATCGCCTCCACTAGGCCCCGTCGTCGACCTGCTGCGCCGGCGGCGTCGCTGGCGGCTGCTCGGGGTTGTACGGCGCGCTGGTCGTGCCGAGCGCCCGAAGCTCCTGGTCGATGCGGGCGAAGCCGGCGAACACGATCGCGGTGATCGTGGACAGGTGGGCAAACGACTTGCTGACCGTGGCCAGCATCTCGTCGATGGTGGCCTCGGTCGTCAGCGTCTCGGGGAACGCGGCGACGAGGGCCTCACGGACTTTCGCGGTCAAGATCGTTTCCGGGTCGGTCATGGTCGAGTAGCTCGGTGAACAGGGATTGGTCGACGAGGTCGCGGCCCTTGCGCAGGCGCCCGTAGCGGGCGCGGTCGATGGCCTCGTGCATCGACCAGTGGATGCGCTGCCGGCAGTGTGTCGCCATGCTGCAGCCGAGGCTAGGGTCGAAGGTCAAGATGGCGCGCCAGAGGCCGATGCGGGCGGCCTGCATCAGGTCGTCGACCTCGATGCCTGCCTTTCGTGCTCGCCAGCGCCCGAAGCGGTAGACGTGCAGGCTGACCCATTGCTCGTGCTCGGCGTACACGGCGAGCTGTTCCGGCGTCGGTTCCTCCGGCGGCTGCGGTGTCGAGTTGCGGCGACGCTTGCCCACTGCCAGAGCGTATCGCCGCAGAAGCAAGCGACTTCGGGCCGTGGGAGGCCGCTTCTTTTTCTTTTGATGCCGCTAAGACCTACTGCGCCGATGCGGTGACGCCTCGCGCGTGGATCGCCAGGGCGGTCGACTCCTCGCCAGGGCGCCAGCGGGGAGGCCAGACGACGGTCGCGTGCGTGAGGACCGGGTAGCCGCGGCGCAGCTCGGTGCCGCGCGGGTAGATGCGGCCGAGGCCGGTGCCGACCCAGACGCGGCCCTCGGACCAATGGAGGTGGATGTGCTCGCGGGTGCGGTAGGTGTCGCTGCCGGGTCCGATGAGGTGCGCCCAGGTGTTGACGGCGATGGTGCCGCGCTGGTCCGGGTACCACTTGGCGGCCCAGGACACCATGACGCGCGTCTCGACCAGGACGCTGCCGCGCAGCAGGATGCCCGCGCCGTCGATCTCGGGCGTCTCGTAGACCGATGGGAAGCCGTTGATGGTCAGGGTGCCGTAGGCCTGGTCAAAGTCCTCCAGGTGCGGCACGGGCCGGACGGTCGGCTCGGCCTGCTGCAGGTCCATGGAGCGGCTCTGCCACGGCCCGAGCTCGGCCCAGATGTCGACTGGCCCGTTGGTCGGCTCCTGGCCGACGCAGGCCACGTAGTGCATCCCGGCGTCGGCGTGCCAGCCGCTGTCGGCTGGTGACCACACGGGCAGGTAGGCGCGCGCCCAGCCCCGGAAGGTGTGCGGCGTGTTGTTGGCCACGGTGACGGTCTGCGCCGGCAGGGCGGCGGCGACCACAAGGAACAGGGCGCGCATGGTGGGGTGGATCGCCCTACTTGAGTGGTCATGTGCCGCGCCGGCTAGACCGCCTCGAAGCGGTGATCGGGGAAAGCCTCGGCCTTCGGGCCAACCGACATCCACTTCAGTTGCGTCACTTCCCGACCTTCGTTCCATGCCACCCACGCCTTGATGAAGACGGCAGCGAGGGACTGCCGGTCGCGCTTGCGCGTGGCCATCTTCTCGGCATGCAGCAGCTCGCGCAGCACGAAGATCGGATCACGACGGGCCAGCCCTGAACCATCCATGAGCTTCTGCGCAAACTCCACCGCCTGCTTTGGGTACAGCTTGTGCAGCTGGTACAGCAATGCGCACAGCAAAAGCGCCCTCGGGTAGCCGCTAGTTCGCATCTTCGTGCCGATGCCAGCCCAATATTGCATGGACTTGCTGTTGCCTCGGTAGATGTCGAGCACTTGGCCGTTGGTCACGTCCTTTTGCGCATGACCGACTACGCAGTACAGGTTCGCGTCCTCGCGTAGCGCGACACGCCGCGCCGCAGCCGATGCGATCGACGCGATCTCCTTGGCATTGGCAATGCCCTCATGTTGCAGGAACTCGACAACCTTGCGGTTGCGGCCCTGGTCCATGCTTTCGACTGCGACCTCCGAGACGTTGCGAGCCACCCAGAACCACAACAGCCGGCCCGTTTCCTCTTGGACGATGCGGGCTGCGGCCAGTCGGTGTTGGCCGTTGACGCAACGGCCCTTGCCGTCGAAAGCCAAGCACTCGCCGTTGCCTGAATCCCACTTCCCGACGCGCATGGCGTTCGCGTACTTCATGGTCGGACCGTCCATCTGCTGGCGCCAGTTGTTGCTGCGTTCGAGGATGCGGTCGATCTCGTCGTTGGGGAACTGCGACAGCTCGAAAGTCAGGTGTGAGGGCTTGAGGAACGTCTTGTTTTGGTTGGTCACGGTCGGTCTCCTTGCGTTGATTGGCCTCGTTGCCCGACTCGCTCGGCCACGGCGCGGCGGTTGTTCGGTCAGCGTCCTTGCATCGCTTCACGGATGCGGGCCTCGATGGCCGGTCGCATCCAGGCCCGCGTCTCGCGGTCGAGTTCCTCGTACAGCTCAAGCAGGTTCGCCGCGTGCGCGGACTCGTTGTACGGCGCGCGTGGCGCGTGCGGGTTGGCTAGGTGGATCTCGCGCAGCATCTTGTGCCGGCACTTGTCGGAGCACGTGCGCCGGCCCTTGCGGCCCGTAAACACCTTCTTGCACACCTCGCACGGCTTGGTGTCGCTCTTCTCGACGGCGCGCCGCTCGCGCTTGATCCGCAGGCACTCAACGCAGTTGTTGCGCCGGTGCCCCTGGTAGTTGGTGACCTTGACTGCGCCGGGCAACGTCAGGTCGTGCCCGCGCCCGCAGTGCGTGCGCTCCTCGCGGGCGCGCTTGTTCTGCATCTCCTTGCACAGCTTGCAGTAGCGGCCGCCGCCGCCTGGCAGCCAGATGCCGATCGTGGGATCGGCGACCCGGTGGCCTCGGCGGCAGTAGTTGCTGCGGGTTCCTGGCGGGCGGCCCATGTGTCAGTCTCCGGCGTAGCGCGAGCGGCCCTGATCGTCGGTCGGGTAGACGCTCGACGGCGGCGTCGTCGCCGGCGTCTCGGGCGGCGTCGTGAACTTGAGGTGCGCCTCGATCGCCTTGCCGATGATGACGAGCTGCTCGACGGTGCACTCGGTGAGGCGCTGCGCGTCGATGTCGTTTTCGCGCATGACGGCGAACAGGTCGTCGCGGGTCAGGCCGGCGGCCTTGCATCGGTCGGCGATGGCGCGGGCGCGGGCCGGCACGCTGTCGGGGTCGACTGCCGGCGCGGCGAGCACGGCGGCGACGCGGGCTTCGGCGGGCGGCGTCGAGGCGACGGGCGCCGGGTCACCGCGCAAGGCGTCCGCCTCGTCGGCCTCGTAGCAGCCGAACATCACCTCGCCGGCGAAGGCACGGCCAGCGGTGGCGACGCAACGCGCCTGCAACATCGTCTGCGGGTACTTCTTCCAGGGGTCCTTGCCACCCCACAGGCCGGCGGATTGCGCGCGGGCCTTGTCCCAGGTCTCGGTGTGCGTCTCGCCGTTCGGGCTGGTCAAGCGCAGCGTGACGGCCTCGCTGGTGAGCTGCGGCCACTCGACGCGGTAGCCGGCGGCGCGGAGGCGCGCGATCCAGAAGTCATAGCTGGCCACCGGCTTGCCTTCCACGATGTGGAAGGCGCGCAGCGAGGCCATCGGGCCGACGCCCAGCTCCTGGCCGGCGAGCACGCACGCCAGGATCTTGCCGGGGTTGTTCAAGTACGCGCGCGGGATCATGCCGTCTGCCTTGGCCACCGCAGTGGCGAAGGTCGTGGCGTCCGCGATCGTGAGCGAGGGGAAGTGGCTCGCGCGCGGTTGGCGCGCGACCACGTGCATCGTGTCGTTCGTTGTCATGTCTCCAGTCTCCATGGTCACAGGTCTCTCCAGTTCTTGGCCACCGTGAGGGAACGGTAGCTAGTCGGCTTCACGTTCGTCGTGTAGCCGGCGCGGCTCACGACCTTAGCAGTCACCAGCGGTTTCCCGCTCAAGAATCCGATTGCCGTCTCGGCGTCGCCGAGCTTCGCGCGGATGGCCAGCTCGTTCGCCTCGGCGCGCTCGTCGATCTCGGTCGCGGCGTCCTTGAGCTGCGCGCGCTCCTCAAGCAGTCGCACCAGCTCGTCGTCGGCGTCGATCGACTTCCCGGCGACGGCGTGCACCAGGCGCTTCGCGTCGGCCAGCGAGCGCGGGGCCGGCGGGCGGTTGCCCTGCACGTTGATCTCCCAGAACTCGGCGACGGCGCGGCGGATCTCGGCGCACGCCGCAGGGTCGTGCGTCACGGTGTGCGTCGTGACGCCCACCTTGGCGACGACTTCCTCGACCGACAGGCCGAGCAGGTCGCGCATGTCGTAGGGCCACGTCAGCACCGGCACGAGGGCGTCGTCGAGCTGCAGCAGGTCGAGGTACCACTGCACCTGCGCGCGGTAGTACAGCGGCACGCCGTCGGCCCACGGCTCCTTGGTGGTCTTGGCCTCGACGAGGAGACGCCAGCCGTCGGCGCTCTGCGCGATTGCGTCGGGCGAGGCGTGGCGGTAGCCCACGACGGTCGGGGCCGGCGCGCTCTCGACAAGGGCGAGGCCGGGCATGTCCCGCAGCATCTGGGCGACGATGGCACCCTCGAACTTGACGCCGGCGCGCATGGCCGGCGTGTCGCGTTCGTCGCGCTCGCCGAGGGCCTTCTCCCTCCACACGTCGAGCGGCGTGCGCCACGGGGACAGGCCGAGGATGGCGGCGACATCGCTGCCGCCGACGGACTTGGTGCGGTCGAGTTTGGTCACGGCCACACCAGAAGGAGCAAGAGGAAGCAGATGA
>Ga0208201_100024_pt1 | contig 11360 bp, 26 predicted proteins | sample LakMenEpi16Jul10_FD_150703 | JGI IMG/M metagenome (GOLD analysis project Ga0208201, IMG submission 150703) | Freshwater microbial communities from Lake Mendota, WI - 16JUL2010 deep hole epilimnion (SPAdes) | ecosystem: Environmental > Aquatic > Freshwater > Lake > Epilimnion/Euphotic zone ...
TATGGGACAATTTGCGTGGTTTTGAGTATTTTATGTCAGCTTATAGGCTGACGCTGGGGGAGGTTTGGTAAGAACAGAGGCTGACGATTGGTTCACGAATGAGCGAGTTAGCACCAATTTTTAAGAACGCTCCTTAAAGACTTTGACACCATAAGCCAAAGCAAACATCGGTGTTAATCCTGTTGCATAAACTGATTTGTTGATGTAGCACATATATTGATAGTCCTCACCACAAATAATCTGAACATCATTTTCGAGTTGAAAAGCAAGTATTTCGTCTAAATCAAACATTTGCTTTGTCAATTCATTTTCTTCTATAAAGTAATCTGCCATAATAAAAACTGGTGCTAATGATTGCGTATAGTTTGGTTGGGTTCACGAATGAGCGAGTTAGCAGTCAGTTTGCCCCAAATCACCATAAGGTCTTTGAAGTGCTTTACTACTAATGGCTATTTCTCCGTCAGGAAGGTTGTTGCAATGACAAACCGAACTGCTAACAAGCGGTTGGCGCAATGCTTGGTTTATCACCTCGTCTAAATCATTTCGCATTAAATCTCGGTTTTGTTCTGTGTATTGGTAGTCTTTATTACTAAGCCACTTTTTTATAAATTTTTCTCTTGTCATTCTATTTAAGTTTTGTCAGCGTGTGGGCTGACGATTTGTTGTGGGCGAACTTCACAAATAAGCGAGTTATATGATATTTGGCAGACACACTTCGCCAGTCCAATCACCTCCGACATTTGGGAACGTTGAACCAGTACACCATTTAAACCCTCGTTCAACTCTTATCCAATATCCACCCATTAAGGCTTTGAATTTCGTTCCCAAAGGATATTCTCTAACAGGCTTATCTGCCCGAACCCAAACATCACATAACAGCACATTGGCATTATTACTTTGTTCTTGTGTCATTTTATTTAGGTTTTAAGGTTTAATTGGTCAGCTTATAGGCTGACGCTGGGGGAGGTTTGGTAAGAACAGAGGCTGACGATTTGTTCACGAATGAGTACTTTCCCGAACAAGATATAACCCATTTTTTTCATCATAAGCGACGCTCTCGTTTGGTATGATTTTTACATCATTAATTGATATTTTGCAAGGTTCACCTAAGTAGCAGATAGATTCATTGTCGCTTTCGTGAATGACACCTGCTTCGCAAAATTTTGGGTTTATTCCCTTTGGTTGAAAGTATATCGTTTTCATGCTATGGGCTGACGGATTAATCATTCATTATATGCGATAAGGGTGCTTATTGACCGATTTCTCATTCATTATATGCTCTTGCATATTAAACGTGGGTTCGTGTTTCCAAATCCCAAATGGCAGTCCATTTGAAGTCCTCCCAATCAGATTCCCACTTTTCTTTGATTTTTGCTACAAAACTTCTTGCCTCTTCCAAGGTGTCAAAGTCCTCCTGAAAATCATTCATCCCACCAAAGGGATAATAGCAATCACCTGCAAATACTAAAAATCGTTTCATAGGTTTGGGGTTGGTTGGTAAGGTTAGAGGCTGACGGTGGGTTCACGAATGAGCGAGTTGGTAGCAATTAGCCGATAATCCAACAGTTATTTGACAACCATAAAAACTGAAACTTCCAAACGCTGTCATTTTTCTCAATATGTAAAAAACTTCTGCTTTGGTCTTTCCAATCAAAGTTTAGTAATGTAATCCAAAACCATGCGTTTGGTTCGTAAGCAACATGTATTCCAATAAATTCCATATCATAAGTTTAATGTTTGAAACAACTGATACCTCCCACAGGTATCGGTCAGGGTCTTGACTTGAGGCCCGAATCCGTTGGAGCGGGACAACACATACTCGCATTTTTTTCCTTTAGTCCTGATTTCAATAACAGTCCAAGGTCTATTATTAGTACAGGCACTAAGTATAAACAATAAAACAATAATTATTTTTGTATTAATTATTTTTTTCATCATCAGTCTTATTAAATGTATTTAAAACAGCACTAATAACTGAATTTGAATTTTTAATTTTATCAAGAACATATACAGATGATACCAAAACAAGTTCATTATAGCTAAATGTAAGTAAAATTTTTTCAACTACATGACTATATTTAAAATCTTTATCTAAAACTGCATCTTTTAATATATCTGCTATTTTCGTAGTGCAATCACTTATATCCTTCTGAGATATATTTAGAGCATCTTTAAGATTACTTTCATTATGCTTAAACTCCATAATTAAAATTTTGATTGTGATAAATTTAATTCTATTGCTTCTTTTGGGTGTTCTTCAATCCATCTATGGCAATTTCTACACACAGAAAGCCACGTGGAAGTATCATTATGATACTTACCACGTCCTTTCATGTGATGTATTTCAGTTGATTTTAAAAAACAGTTATAAATTTTAGCTTGACACATTGGATAAGTATCCAAATGTATCTTTCTTAACTTTGAATACTCAGAGTTAAGTTTAACCATTTTTTTTGAAAATTTATTTATTTTCAATTGCCTTTTAACGTTAAAAAGTTTTTAGGTAAAAGTCCTTCAGACATAAATTTTAATATAACATCTTCATAAGTTAAACCAAGATCCTTTAAACTTAAAGTGTTTTTATAATCCGGTAAATACTCATCAACTGGTACATTTATTATTGCTCTTACATTTTCACCAAAAACTTTATAAAGATAATCATTAACTCTTTTATTTACAATGTATTGTTTCCAATTGTTTATAACCTCTTGACCTCTTTGCCAAACTTTTTTAATCCTTTTCTTTTTATCCCAGTGAAGTGCATTTTGCTCTTCTACAGTGTAAATATTTAAACCATGCAATACTCGTTTAAATAGAAAATGTTGTTGTGGATTCAATTTTGAATAATCCAAACGCCTCAATTCATCAGAGCTATGCAGTTGATACTCTTGTAATATTCCATAATATGCATATCGCTCTTCACGAAATCTCAAATTATTTATTTGTTCTTCTTTAATAATAGTTTTAATTTGTTCAGGATTTAGCATAAGATTAGTTTAAAGAGTAAAAAAAAAGGCGGTTGTTAGCCGCCTTTTTTAAAAAAAGAATTAAATTTTAAAGTTCAAATGCATTATCATCAATCAATTCGGATTCTGTAATTGAACTATCTACAAAAGTATTAATAACATTATTAACTTGAGATGAATTAGCACTACGAATTGCATCAACATTATCATGATTGATTAATTCATTTTGATCCTCCATATCTGTTGTATAATAAGTGATCCTATAAATTGGTTGGCCATACAAACAACAAATAACGCCGGTTTTACCTGCAATTTTCAAGTGTTGGTCTGGATTTTCCTCACTAAAAGGTGTCACTGACTCTTTAACTACAATTTTACCTTCAATTTTTTGTCCGGCTTTATAGTTAAGTTCTTTTAATTCTTCAACAGTACCTTTAAGTAAAGTTGTCAATTTATTTTTTTTAATCCAGTTCAAACTTTTAGGGTTAGATGGATTTTGTTGGATTGAAATAGATGTCTGTTCCAATAGAATTACACCATATTCAGGATTGTTTTTGCTTTGGCGGATAACCATACCGTTATCATCAGCCACTACTGTAACTGTACTCATTTTTGTTTTATTAAGGTTTTTAAGTTAGTTAGAAAATATCTTCTTCGTCAAAAAGAATATCATTTATATTGACCCCACGATCTAAAATATCAGGGTCATCTTCAAATACAGAAAGAAATTCAGGTTCGATATCATCATTCACTTCTTCAATTTCTTTCTCTTGTTCTTTAGAATATAAGTTATAAAAGGGATCTTTAGATTCTTTTAAATATGACCGGCCTAATCCATTCAATTCTTGTAAATCTTTTTCAGACATATCAAGGTATTGCTCAACAGAAACCTCTATTATATTACCATTAGGCAGCTGTAAAATCATATTCTAGTTCATATACAATACAAATATATATAAACTTATTTCATCTGTTTGTGTTAATATTAGCTTTTCATAGTTTCTTTAAATTTTTATTTTATTAATATAGCTATCTTAGTATTAAATATTTACCCTTTCTGGTTAAATAACCGGTAGTTTTAAGTTCTTTTATGTATAACGAGATTTGAGAAATACTTTTTGAACTAATATCTGAAAGTGTATTTAAAGAAGGAAAACACCGTCTATTCTTGTCACAATAAGACGATAAAATAGCATATAAACCTTTTGCTTGTAAACTTAAATTAGGATCTGTTACAACTTCTTTATTAACTATGCCAAAATTAGAAATTTTTGACATATTTTTTAATTATAATTGAATATGCCATTTCAAAATCTGTTTCATTAATGAGTGATTCATCATTCCAACAATATTTATTGGCCATCCAAGATCCAAAAGAAGTATTAGAAAGGTTTTTCTCCGTCATCATTTTCTGAAGACTTAGATACTCTAGACGGTTTTGACTTAATAAGTCCATCGAAATTAGTGCCATTAAAATAAGGGATTTGAAGTTTATTAACTTTTTCTAGATCATGTACACATAATACTGTTTCATGTGTACAGCTACCAAAGAATAATTGACATTTCATATCAATGTAAGAATTAATATGAGTATTTGAGTAATTATTACTTGTAATAACTTTACCAAAAACTTTATTATCAACGTACAAGCCTAAGTCTATTAAATCATCTTTTACAAATAAGGTATCTTCTAATGAAGGACTTAAAATACTATAATTTATGCTAAAATAATCACCTTGCTCAAATAAAAAACTTTTATTTGGATTTAAATGCAAGGATATTATAATATCCATAAGCTTCGATGTACTATTTGACTTTAGAAACGTTGCAATTTCATGAGCATTATCGGATTTTATAATAATTTTTAGTATCTCTATAAAAGTTTCATCTTTTATTACCATTTTCTACAAATTTAAGTATTTCTAATTTTTCCTGGGCAAACTGTATTGATTTTTCATTTTGACTGAAAATTAAAACATCTTCAAGATTAGATTTCTCGATTTGTAATTTAGATTCAGGCAGTGATGATAACCACTTTTTGTATTTTTCATCTATCATTTAATCCTAATTAAAGTGAAACAGTAATTTTTAAATCTTAGCTATATACTAGTATCTAATACAGATATTAATATACTGGTATTGTTAGTATCCGATATACCGGAATTTATGGCAGAAAATGGCTAATATCTAAACAAATAGTTGTTAACTCTTTATAATGTAAGCCAACTAAGTCTAATGAATCCTCAATTTCTACTGGTGCACTAATATACGGTATATTAGATACTTCAATAGATTTAAGCTCTCGTAAAAACTGAGAGCTTAAATTATTGAATCGCCTGACTGTCTCAAACATTTCTGAACTATCTAAGATTGAATTAAAATTACCTTTAGACTTTAAATAAATAGTAGAATATAGAGGATAATCTTTTAGCAAATTACTAGTATGCGCAATATTTATCAAGTCAGGTACATCAATTATCATAAAAAAAGTATAGTTTTTTAAGCTAAACCCATTTACATTTTTAGAATATAATATAACTTTTGAATTTGTAAAAATTGGGATTGATTTGTATAAATCATGATAAATAAGATAAGACTTAAGTTTAATACATAACCACTTTGAAAGCTTGTATGATTTAGAAACAGATAAAAATAAAATATTTTTTTCAAACTGAAACTCTTGTACTACAGTAGTACGCGAATAATTTCTATAAAATACAAATGATTCACCATTTCCAAAAACATCATCTTTATCAATATAAAATTTAAACTCAGATTTACATACAGTACCTTTACCAATAGAATAAATATTTTTCATTATATTGCAATAATGTCTTTGGTATTTATATCAAAAATACGTTTCTGTTTTTTATGTATTATATAAATAGTAGTATCTAAGTCACGTCTAGTGTATGCTACACTATATGATGGCGTGACAAATTCAATTTTGTTTCTTGTATAACAATACAATAAATTATCAGGATTAATCATAACTTTTACAATAGTTTAAATATTCGTTTATTTCTGATGTCTCTTCTTTTACAAAATCTTTTTTAATTGCAAAATCCAAAAGCGCTTGATTTTCTTGAAGTGTAGTAATTAACTCATCCTCACTAAAATCTAAAAGTTCAGATTTTGGTACAATCATAGAATGAATTTCATTGAAAAATACATGTACTTCTTTCTTATTCGCTATTAATATTAAACCCATACCGAATTTAGTTAATGCAAAAAGTTCTTCTTTCAATATTTCTAACATAATTAAGAGTTTAGTTCAACCAAATTAAAGATCTTTTCCGATAAATCAGTGACAACTTCATGTATTTTCTCTGTGTAAATTATATACTTTTTTTGAGAATACTGTTCCATTTTGGTAAATGTTGGATTTTTACCTAAATATTTCTCAATTGTATATTCTTGTACAAGATTAAGTACATCACCGACAGCAAGTTTTTTTTCATATGTAGCCATTATATTTTTTGCATTTTAGTATATGGTTATATAAATTCCAATTTATTGTGTATGATTTTATTACATCACAAGTTTTTAAATTATCATATTCAATAGCTTTTTTACGTATATACAATCGCCATTCTTCAAAACTTAAATTTGGATTATTAGCCATAATCAGATTATTCTATTTTAACTTTAGAATAAATTTGACCATCCGTTGTTACACGTATGTGATAAGTACCTATTGAATCAATACAAACATAATTTGCAACATCTACCCTATAAACAGTGGGATATTTAGTTTGGAGAAATTGCATGTCCTGCAATGAGGAGGTCCAGTTACAACTTGTAAGTAGAATACCTAGAGCAAATACTAATAGTAGTTTTTTCATAATTGTTTATTTTACTTTTTTAGTTGGAATTAGAACCGTAACATCTCCCTCTTTAATTAATTCCCAATTATAGTCACTAGTAAGGTAAAATGCACGAAGATTAGTTTTTGTACTAGAATCCCTAACTTGAATAAAATTCTTGTGTAACCCAAGCAAATCAGCTACATTAGATGAAACAATACCATCACATCCGTGTTTGTTTACATACTTCGAGAAATCAAAGTACTTACTTTCTTCAGGGAAGCATTCAGGGTGATTTGCTTTGATTTTTGGCTTCCAATCCCAACAAGCTAAGTCGTGCAGTTCACGAATTGCTTCATCGGTGGTCGTTCCATCCAACTTAAAGTGATTAATAATGTACTCTCTTTGTTCTACAGTAGCTGCCTCATAATACTGGTTGAGTAATGTACGAGAGATTTGGATTGTTTTTACTTCAGGTTTTGACATAGGTTTTGAATTTGTGATTTGACGAAATTGTTCTAGAGTAATTTCTTTATAATCTTTATACTCATCGCGGCCCCTAAGTGCAGTGATGTCATCAGCATAATAATAACTATTATCGCTGTGATGTTTTGAAAGTAAGACTTGTCCAATTTTAGGAGTGTTGCACCTATTAGAGGTAGCAACTTTTTGTCTCCAATCTTCGAGTTCTTTTTTGTTCTCTCCGGTTATTTCAATATACCATTTTTCTGGATGTGTGCTCATATGTTTTGTATTTGTAATCTGAAGGAATTGTTCAAGTGTGATTTTTTCATAACTAGGATGAATTTTATTAAATTGACATTCTGTATCACACCAATAGTGACTGTCATCTTTTGGGTGATTAGAAAGAACTAAATGGGTATCAAGCAAATTTCTGCCTTTCCAACCGCTTTTTTCAACTTGTTCTAACCACCAAGGTTTTATGTCAGCATAGTTCTCGGCAGTTAATGGAATATACCATTTATCTGGATGTTTACTAATAGGATTTGTATTTGTGATTTGACGGAATTGTTCTAATGTGATTTCTTGGTAGTCATTGTAATTTCCGCTGTCCCTAACTTGTTCTGCATTACCGCAGTAATAATAAGTGCTGTCTAATTTATGCTTTGAAAGCAATGTTTGCCCTGCTCTAAGCTTGTAGTCTCGAAAAGAGGTGCATTGGTCTGACCTCCAACGGCTGAGTTCTTCTTTGTTCTCTTCCGTTACTTCAATGTACCAATCTGTGGGTAGTGTGTTCATAGAGTTTTGGGTTTGGTTTGTTGTGATTTGACGGAATTGTTCAATAGTGATTAGTTTGTATTCCGGATGTTTATATTCAATAGTCCATTTGGCATCTTTTAACCAAAAATAACTACCATCATCTGCTGGATGACTGGATAAAAGACTTGCACCAGGGATAAATTTAGAGTCCCACCGTTCAGCATCTACTGTCCTTTTACTTAACCTCCAACTATTGAGTTCTTCAATGTTTTCGTCCGTGACTGCAATATACCAATGTTCAGGCAATGAATTTATGATTATCCTAAATTCTTCAAGTGTAATTTTTTGGTAAGATGGATGATCTGTATTTAAACTTTCTTCAGAACCACCCCAAAAATAACTATCATCATTTGGATGTTCAGATAAAAGAAGTGAACTATATGGTAATTTTGGCCAGTCTGTATATTGTGTATGCTGTTTCCACCATGCTTCTAGTTCAGCAAAATTATTTTCATTTACAGGAATATACCATTTTTGTTTATTTTTTCTCATTAGTTTAAATTTTAGTTTAGTTTTAATATTTAGTACTCCCGACAGGGTTTGAACCTGTGACCCCCAGATTATGAGTCTGACGCTCTGACCGGCTGAGCTACGAGAGTATATTTAGTAATCAGAACAGGACTCGAACCTGTATGGACACATTTTATAGTTGTTTAAGTCCAGAGCAACATAACACTCATGCGTTTACCAATTTCGCCATCTGATTGATGCTTCTCTGTTCACACCGACCCTGTGGGTCTACAGTGACTGGTTGTTTTCATTAATAGTCTACCAGAGAAGCACTTGTTTTGTACTTGAACTATTAATGACCGGGTAGTCAGGACAGGACTCGAACCTGTATGAAATCATCTTTGGGTACATAAATGTATTTCTACATTCAAGCTGACTTCTCACTTTGTTAGCGTCTACCATATCAAGCACATACTATTACTCTTTGTACTATCATTCCGCCACCTGACTATTTTTTATTTTTTATGTATTTAACAACACCCAAACACTTGATTACATAAAATTCTACTAGCAACCATCTTTTTAGCTTAACCCACCAAGGGTCTTTTTCCATCTTATCCAGTATTCTCTGAAATGTTTTACTTCTCATATTTATATTTTTTGTAGTCAGGACAGGATTCGAACCTGTACGTTGGGGGACTTCTCTACGGGTGTAATTTTTACACATACCAACACCGTTTTCTTATTTCAGATAATCCTTGCGTTTTCCTGAAACGCCACCTGACTATTTGTAATTTTGGCTTTTCATTTAGTATCCACAGAGCCCAAATTACTAAAATGAACTGTGCTGTAGTCAGGGCAGGACTCGAACCTGCAATAGTACCATACTTGCTTCGGATGCCTCCTACAACAACGGATTCGAACCGTATCTCCCCATGCCTGAGGCGCTTTACCACTTTCGCCACCTGACTATGTTGAGGATGAGAAATCCTCTGTGTTGTTAACGTTAAAATTTGTTACTCCTACATTCCTTTATCAAGGGAACAATACAATGTCTAAAAACAACCACAGTGCTACGTTTCAAGTGGCTTGTTAAGCCTTCGTAGGTACAATAAGGTGATCAACCCTCGTAAATACCCTTCATGCACTGCAGTTGTTCTAGACAAAGTATAGCACTAAGTTGTAACTGGTTCTGCGTTAAATCCCCTATTTAACTCCAGCAAAGGAGATTACAACTGCTTACCTCATATTAATACCATTTGCACTCAGCTGTGCGGTCAGATTGTTATAGTAATAACAGAGAACTAGTAAGTTTTCATGCTAAAAGCATACTTTAACCAGTATGCCAGTGGTGTACTAATTCTTACATTTTGTAAGATTTTAAAATTTTAACTCTTTCTGCTGCTGTAAGCCTTAAAAATAAAGCTTTGACAAAGCTAACCATTTGCTTGTTAACCTTAGTATCAATAGCACTATTTTTTGTAACTTTTACAGTTTTAGATGATTGGTACATTAAAGGTCTAATGTTTGTGTAATAACGCACAGTAACTGCACTTTTAGTACGCCTGGTTGCACGTGCAGCCATAGCTAAAGCATTACTGAGTGGTTTATTTTTGTTGCGGTTAGTAATAAAAGACATCACTAATTTCTCTTCAGCCGGTGTCCAGCTATAAGAAAGTCTTACAGGTGAGTTAACAAGATTTTTCAAAGTTTTAGAGTTTAAAGTTATATAATTTAAATAAAAATGTAAAAGAGAAACACACACTAAGTACACCAACGCCGCTCGTTGGCCTGCTTTTATCGTCATTATAATTTGTACCAGGTCAGAAGCATTGCGGTACTTCTGTGTTAAAGCGCCTGTACAAACCAGAGGATAGGGTCGGTAATCTTTTTCTCACAGATCCACTTAGCATGTGTAACTCTTTTATTCTGTAATGATAAATGAAACTAAATTACTTATTATAGCTATTTATTAACTTATCAGCCTTGGTTTTACTTGAACAGTTCTCTACATAATAACCCTTATAATGCATACAAGTAACACCTTCATAATTAACAAATACTTTGTCATGCTGTGCTTCATACTGTACAGGATGAAGTTTTACAACTCTACTTGTTTTCATAATGGTTATATTTTGTACTTATCTTTTTTAGTTTTGGTTAGAAACCTTACAGTTAAAGCTGCGGTTGCTATTGCTGTCCAATAGACAAGCAATACAATCAGAAACTCAGTCATTGGATATTAAGTTTTGAAGGTTAATGTGAAAGTTATAGGCTTTACTATCATCATATACAAAGTTCATTATTAAGTTAGGTAATAACAAAATAGGTAGAGAGTGAATGCAAAACATTACTATGTGTACAATACCGTAATAGAGAAAAATTAAGATGTATTTCATGGTTGTAGCTATATATATTTTATTGGTTTGTGATGAAAAGAAGAAGGGTTTTATTAGAGATTACTTGGGGTTGGTTATACCCCTTGTTAATCAAGCACTTACGTTAAATTAATAGTATAAAGAAAAAAAGTAAGAGTTTATGATATTTCTACCAACCGCCACTCTAAAGGACTGATTCTAATGTTTTAAGTCTAATAATCAGTTAAATTTGGACTATCCCTCTGCACTCAGTTGTAATAGGTTTAAACTAGTAATTACTAACACATAGGAATGCCCGCTAGGACATTAAGAAGATTTATTTGCTAACTTCTCAACTCTATATGTTTCATTACTCTATTACAACTGCTCACCCTTGGGAAGTGAGAATGGTGCATTAACAGTGTAATTATCTACATTGCTAAAAGAAAGCCACTGCGCTAGCGTAACTATGCGCAGTGGCTTTTGAAGTTTCCCTGTTT
>Ga0208201_100026_pt1 | contig 11245 bp, 2 predicted proteins | sample LakMenEpi16Jul10_FD_150703 | JGI IMG/M metagenome (GOLD analysis project Ga0208201, IMG submission 150703) | Freshwater microbial communities from Lake Mendota, WI - 16JUL2010 deep hole epilimnion (SPAdes) | ecosystem: Environmental > Aquatic > Freshwater > Lake > Epilimnion/Euphotic zone ...
TGACGATGCTGATTTTGGTGGATATAACAATCCTGACCCTACAAGGCAGGGCTTTAGCAAAAAGGCGAGAGACCTTAGAAAAGCAGATAGATTAGCTGCAATGGAAGAAGGCGGTAAGGTGATGAAGACTCCTGGGGAGTTTTCGCATAAGACCAACCCTATTGACATTATGCGTAACGGTAAGAAGATTGCAGAGGCGACTGGTGGGGAGTACATTTTCAACCCTAAGCAGATGTCAAACATCAAGAAGTATGTTGCAACGGACGACAAGTCCAAGCTGCATAACTATGTAAAGGCTCTCATTAAAAGGTTCGAGAAGTAATGGCTGTTCTTAATCAGACACCTTTTCAGCTCCCTGACTTCGCTAAGATGGCTTATGAGAAGTCATTGGTTGACGAAGAAAAGCAGCGTAGAGAAGAAGAAAGGCAAGAGGCCAAGCTGGCCCAAAGGCAGAGGACTATTGAAGGCTTTGGTGCTAAGAAGAACTACTTAGAAAAGGGATTTGCACTTGAGCCAGCAGCAAAACAGCTTGCTGATTTAGCCTACCAACAACTGCAGCAATACGGCACTGAGTATGAAAACTCAAACAGCCAAGAGGCTCTTGCGAATTACGAAAGGGCTGTCGGTCAATTTAACCAAATCTTAGGCACTGGATTGGCTGTAAGGCAAGCTGTTGATGGGGAGTACGAGACATTTTTAAAGAGCCCATCGTCCTTTAGCCTTGAGAGCCAGAAAACAGCAAAACAGTCTTATTCAGATAGAAGCAAGATGAATTTTGCTGGAGCTATTGAGAACGGGATAGTTATGGCTACAGACCCAACGACTGGCAAGCGTGTACCAGCCACTCAGTTGAGCTACTTCCAGTCATCGGTGGCACCTGGGGTTAACACCCTTGGCTTGGTTCCCGTTGACCCAGCAACTAAGTTCCTTGACCCAGTAGATTACGCCAAGAGGCTCGTCAATGACTTCAAGGACACGCAGGGTGTAAGAATTGACACTGGTTCAACTGTATCCTACGACAGGAACGCATTAATAAACAAGGGTAAATCTTCTTTTCAGTCAGACCTTCAGAACAACCCAGCTATGATGGATGCCATCATCTTGAGGCATTATCTAGGTTCTAGCGGGAAAGTCCCATCAGCTCAAGAGAGGGCTCAAGTTATCGTTGACTACAGCAACAACCCAGAGAAGCTAAAAGCAGCACAGGAGTCCTATTGGTCTAGTGTATCAACCAATGTTGGTTCGTTTGTACCAGCCTCATCTGTTGGGGCTAGGACTGGTGGTTCAGGTGGCGGTGTCACTCGAAGCCAAAGGGAGGATATTGATGCCATCTTTGCTGGTACTGAAGGTAATATAGACTTTATTTCAAAAGGCACATTTGCAGGTCAAACTAAGGATAGGTTTTTTGTTGGAGGGGTTGATATCCCGTTCAAGGCACAAGGAATTTCAGGTCAGGAAGATATGATTGCTACTGGTATAGGCGTAGACGAGGACGGAAACTTTATTGCATCTATAAGAGACGCTAATGGTCAGCTCGTAAAAGACAAAAAGGCACAAATAGCTTTAGAGAAAAGTTTAAGAAGGGCTGGAACATTTAGCCCGATAATGAATACATTGAAACAAGGATATTCTAATAGCAAAAAAGTTGGAAAGACCCCTCCTGGGTATTAATAATAAACAAATATGGCTGAAGATTTAAAGAAACTCGTAGAGAAAGGTATAAGCAAAGGTTACTCTTTGGAGAAGATTCAAAGCGACTTTGCAAACGCTGGATGGGGTGAGGCATATCTCAACAATATCCCTGTTTACTACAACGAGTTTAAAAAAAAAAGTCCAGTTGGGGCGAAGGACGCTGGGGTATTACCGTCTGCATTGGAGACTGGGAGGTCTTCTTCGGGATTAACGCAAGTAGGCGTTGATTCTGATAGCAGAAGGAAAACCCTAGAAAGCTTTATTACAGAAGCCTCTGCATTTGAGCGGGGGGTAGAGAAGAATTTTACCAAAGATGGTAAGAGGATTCCAGTATCGGCTGAGTATATCAATAGCAATATACCTAAGTTAAGCAATGCCTATAAACTATATCAGGCACAAAATCCAAACGCTCCTAGCTTTTATGATGAAGACGGAAAGCCTTCTCGTGAGGCATTTGACTACATTCGTAGAGATTATGATACTCAAGTTAAGGCCGATAACCAGAAGAAAGTAGAAAAGCTTAAAAAGGAAGCTAATAGCCCATTGGCTACGCTCGTCTTAGACGGTGCTTATATGCTAGCTGGGGCTACAGCAAGCTTCCTAGATATGTTTGACAAAAATCTAAGTGACTGGTGGGACTGGACAAAAACTGGCGATGTAACGGCTGCAATTAAGCCAAAGAAAAGAGAGCCCACGGTGCTATCAACTTTTGCTGATGAAGCATTTGAAAATTGGAACAACAAGATTACTGGGGCTAAGCTAAATGATGGTTTAACTGTAGAGGAGATTCAAGATGGAGCTATAGGTAATGCCCAAAAAGGCAACTATAGAAAGGCTGCTACTCTATTAGGGTGGAACATAGCTGAAGCTTTGCCATTATACGCTTCTATGGTATTGACTAAAAAGCCATTCACAACTGCATTTACCGTTGGTGCTGGCTCTGCATTCCAAGAAGTAAAAGATGATGACGCTTTTAACGATTTAGAGAAATTTGTTTACGCTATGGGTGTTGGTGGTGCTGAATTAGCCACAGAAAAACTTTTCCCATCTGATATAGTTGCTGGCAAAAATGCTGGCAAAGAAATGTGGAATTTCATTACAAAAAGCGCTGGAAAAGAAAGCGTTGAACAGCTATCTAAGCGTGAATTAGGAGATATTCTGTTTGGCAAGATTCCAGGCCTAGGTAAAGAGACTATTGCTAGAGCTGGCGTAGAGGAGGGCATTGAAGAAGCGATAGCTGGTGGCACTCAGCAAGCTTTAGCTAATTGGCTTGGCGACAAGCCATATAACCTAAGAGACGTTGGGGAACAAGCGCTAACTGGGTTGGGCTTTGGTACTTCAATTAAGGTCGCCACAAAAGGAACATCTGCTTTGCTACAATCGGCCAACGTAAAAGACGTTATATCAATCAAGAATAGGATAAGTGAGATATCTTCACTTCTTGAAGATGAAACCATTTCTGCAGAAGAAAAATCGCTGCTGTCTAATCAGCTAAATAAGTTCAAGACCAATTTGAGGCAGATGCAAAATTCTGCTAGCGATTACTACAAGAACTTTTCTAAGGAAGACGTAGACCAAACAATCAAGCTGAATCAACAGATTGACAATGGGTTGAGCACTGTAAAATCTCTCAAAACACCAGAAGCTAAGATGGCCCTTATACAGGACATCAAAAGTGCATTAGAACAAAAGTCACAAATCGAGCAAAAATATGATAGTACGCAAAAACAACAAGTACCAAGTGCAGTCGTCCAAGGGGCGCAACCTGGGGGAGTTCCCCTCCAAGGAACAAGCACAGAAGCGCCTCAAGCAGGTGGAGTACTTCAAGTACCTAGCCAGCAAGAAGAAGAAATAGCCAGCAAGGCTAAGGTTATTGAGAACAGCTCACCAGCTTTTTCTTTTAAGCCTGTATCTGTAACCCTTACAGAGAACAATGCCCCTGAAGTCATCGGCAACATCACCTCCTACGTAGACACCATCCCTGACGAGCTGTTTAAGACGCTCAGCACATCAAGGCAAGAGGTTATGAACGGAGTTGAGTCTATCTCCAATGTGATATCTTCTTTGTCAAAGTCTGGAAGACAAATACCTGTAACCGTTTACGCTACAGAGGATGCTTGGAAGAGAGGCACTGGTCAGCCTTTGTCAAGGGGTATCTATGTACCTGAATCTGAAGTAGAGGGCCAACCATCTAGCATATCCGTGTTTCTACCAGCTATTGTTGGGAATACGGTGTACCACGAGGGTCTTCACGATGTAGTCCCCAAGGTGTTCGGGACAAAGGGTATTGAAACAGTGGCGAAGCGCCTTTCTCAAGCTGTTAAGCAAGACCCATTACTGGCAGCTCAGCTTGGTCAGTTCGTGTCAAACTACGAGCAGTCAGACAAAGCAGAGGAGTTCCTCGCAGAACTTGGTTCAAGGGTATCCGCTGGGGACATTGACATTGAGGTTACGAAAAGCCTCGCTACACGCTTTATGGAGGCCGTAGCAAGCGTCTTAGGAGCCGTTGGTATCAAGATGTCACCGAACGCTTCTCAGCTCTCTAGGGCCTTCCTAGAGTACGCACAGAAGCTTGGTGCTGGTGTTGAGCTTGGTGAGATTCCAGAAATATTTGATACAGAGGAGCTAAATGAAATGGCTAATGGTGACATTGAATCCGTGCCATTCATTAATACTGAGATAGTTGCGCCAACTAGAGTAAAAAGACAAGATATCGTATTCCCTAAAAGTGGAACATATCCAGTATCAAAAATCACTAAATCGGATGTAAAGGATATTGAAGCTTTCTTAAAAGAACAGGTAAAGCTTGGCAAGATTTTTGCTTTTTGGTATGCAGACCAATTTGGTAGAGGGAATTACGTTGACCCGTATACAGGCGAAGAATACTTTTTAGATGGTGGTCCTAGCTTCCCATTTGACCCAAAGAACAAAAAGAATGGTGATGTTTGGGCTAGTAGCGCTGATACAGGGTCACTCTACAACGCTCTTATTAAAAATAGAGACGGGAAAAGGGTTCCAGATTTTATCGTTCAAATAAGCGGTCATCCGACAAAGATGATGCAATTTAACAGAGTTTTTAACGAGATATGGATAAATAGGGCCAAGAAGGCATTCCCAAATATTAATGATTTTAAAAAAGCATTAACATCTATTTCAAAAACGAAGCCGATAATGTTTTTTGTCGAAAATATGACGAGTTGGGACGAAATGCTTTCGGATACAGTAAATGAAAATCTTAAAGAAGTAAAGAAAGAAACAATAGGTAAAAAAGGTAATGTTAAAGTAACAACTGAATATGTATCTAAGTATGCTGACGTAAGAACAGCTATTGCATTCATAAAGTCTATTGAAAAAGTCCCTCCTGGTGAAAAAGGAGAGTTAGCGGATACAAAAGTGTATAACTTGCTTTTTGAAAATGGACTTCATCCTAGCAACTTTAATGATGCTAGAGATGGGTATTTTAGAAAATATGACTTTCAAGAAGGCGAAATTTTGTGCATTTACAAAGTAACTGATGTTGTTGAAAACGCTGGCGTTCACAAGACATATTCTAACTCTATTAAAGGTGAGCCCGTACTAATTCCAAATGCAAGGGTTTTTGCTTTTGATTTAATGCCAGAAGAAATAAGGACGAGGAGAAAACCAAAAGGAACAGACTCGGAAGGCAAAATAATTTGGGGCGAAGAACTCCAAAATCTATCAAAAAGCGCCATTCAAAAAGCGATGGCTCCAGATTTTCCCACCCAATACCCAATAACGACAGACGAGAAACAGATTGAAAGAGCTGTTAAAAAGCCTAAAGGAAAAACTCAACGCAAGGTTATGCGAATGGCCCTAGAGGGGTACAACGAGAAGCCCCAAGCAATGGCAGGGCAGCGATTGTTCAACGAACCTTTAACAGAAGCTGCAGCTATTGCTGACGAGTACTACGAGAAGGAGTTCAATGAGGCTAGACCTAAATTCAACGGTGTCAAGTCCGTGGATAAGGAAAGAGCCAAAAAGATATCCAACGCCTATGTGAGGATGGAGGATAACTACTTTGACCCAGAGGTCAAGAAGGCCTACGATGCAATGATTGATGAGACGCTTAAACAGTTTGACTTTATCGTTGACAGGGGTTACAAAGTGGTCATCAACAACGAAGAGCCCTATAAGAATTCTGAGGATATGATTACAGACCTCAGAGACAACAAGATTATGCGTATATTCTCTACGGAGTCTGGCTTTGGGGATGACCCTATCACAGAAAACCAAAGGGATAGCAACCCATTGCTCAAGGACTCTGGGAAGAAGGATGCAAATGGAATCCCATTGCTGAACAACGACCTGTTTAGGTTCGTCCACGACTTCTTTGGTCACGCAGAGCTAGGGAACGGGTTTGGTGCTGTAGGGGAGGAAAACGCTTGGAATGTCCACGCAAGAATGTACTCACCTCTTGCAAGGAGGGCGATGACATCTGAGACAAGGGGGCAGAACTCTTATGTGAACTTCTCTGGGGTCAACGAGGATGTCTTTAAAATTAGGGATAAGGCTAGGGAAGAACGCAAGAAAGGTAATGACGCTGAAGCAGACAAATTGCTTGATGAGGTTTACAATAAGATGAAGTTCGCAGACCAGAAAGTCGGATTGCTACCAGAGGAAATGGCTATACCTGATGGCTTTAAGGACACAAAGCCCAAGCCAAAAGTTCTCGGTGTTGACACCCCTATGACCCAAGAAGACCAAAAGGTTGTAGACTTTGTTCAAGAAAACGAAGATTACGATACAACATCTGACCTCAAAAAGACAAAGGCGCAGAGAATACCAGAAAAGACGCAGATTGCTTACAAACTTTTTAGGGTTAAACGCAATCAGCCTGGTAAGCTGTTTCCTTTGTATGTAAGAGCAAATAAAGAAGTGCCTATAGGAGAGTGGATAGATGCTGTCCCAGGGGATTTCTTTATAGACGAAAAAGGTAGAAAAAGAGTTAAATCATCGCTTGGCAGTGAGGGACTAGCTTATAGGCCAGGTTGGCACTCTGGCGATTCTCCAGCATCTCATCATATCGGTGCTCGTGATATGTCAAAGAAGGGCCAGAAAGGTTGGACTAGCCCAGCATTTAGGCAGCCATATCAGATATGGGCTGAAGTTGAAGTTGGAGCTGATAAGGACTGGCAAGTTGAAGCCGATGCTGGAGCTGAATACACTAAGGATGGAAAAAAGATAGACGCTACTGCTGACTTGGATTATATGCCAGAAGGCGGATTCTACAAGTACAAGACGAATGCGAATATGACGGGCAAGTGGCTTATATCTGGAGAGATGAAGGTGAACAGAATCCTCACCGACGAAGAAGTTTCTAGACTTAATAAAGAGTTCGGTATTGCAGACTTGCCTAGGGTAAAACCTATGGATTGGAAAAATTTTGGGTTTGAGATTGACGGTGATGAAGTGAAGCCAAAGCCCAAAGCCAAGCAACAAGAAGCACCCACTAAGAAGGCTATGCTTCAGATTATCGGTTCTAACGCAGACCTGAAAGAGTGGACATCTAAGATGCTATTAAAGGCAAACGAGATGGAGAGGCGTGGGGTTAAACCAAAAACCATCTTTAATGTGACTGGATGGGAGAGAGGGGCCGATAAGAAGTGGAAATACCCAGTACCCCCTTTTAAGCTTGACTACACTAAAGTAGCTCAATTTAACGAAGGCCCAATAGGTAATACGGTGAATCTTTATGACCTCATAGAGAATAATGGTAGGTTTAAGAGTGAATTTTCTTCAGGTATAGAGTATTACGAGCATAGTAACGAAGGGAGGACGAAGGAAAACGAAGATGTCTTCGACTTCTACCCAAGCTTTGCGAATATGAAAGTGACGTTAAGCGACACTGATGGCTCTACCTTTTTCAGGTACGTAAAGATGCCAGGTCAGAAGGCTTTAGGTAGTATCACTATATCAAAGTGGTGGCACGACAAGAGCCCAGACCACTTTTTATATGCGCTTACTCACGAAATACAGCACGCAGTTCAAAGAGAAGAAGGATTTGCTGTTGGTGGTAGTGTGGCAACTATTGATGAAGAGATTGACAAGGTGATTAAGGAAAACAAAAAAATCCTTGCTAATAAAGAAAAGCTCATCCCAGCTCTCAAGGATAGAATAAAGCTTCAAGAAGAGAAGGTCCAATGGTATATTGACAATGGTTACAGCCAACGAGTCATTATTAATGACGGGGTATTAAATACCCTTGAAGGTCTCAATATTCAGCTTCGGATGATTGAAGACACTGAAAGGCAATTAGCTTACCTCAAAGGAGTAAAGGCTTCTAAGAATTTGTCTAAAAAAGAAAAATACACTGCTTTAGCTGGAGAGATAGAGGCAAACAATGCTGGTAGAAGGGCAGTTTCTGCACTTGCTAAAGGCGGTCCAACTACCCAAATGCTTGTTGAGACTGAGGATAGGATTCCAAGGGAATATCAGATTATCATCACCCCAGATATAGAGGAAGTCTCATCCCCAGCTTATTTGAAAAAATTAAAGGCCCAAAAGATATCCAAAGCCCAAGGTTCTCAGCTAGAGGCCCAGATGTACGATTACTTGCTAAGCATATCAGAGAAGAAATCAGACAAAACCTACAAACTCCCATTCACTCTGGATGAGTTCATATCCTTTATGTCCCCTGCTTTCTCTAGGCAAAGAGCCACTGAGATATACAAAAACGTATCAAAGGGCATTACCCAAGGTAAGATTGATGATGCCTACGAGGCCTCTAGAAAGCTTTTAGATGCAGAAAAGAACAAGAAGATGTTCACGTGGGATGCTGCCCGTAAGTTCTTCTTGGATAGGCAAGCCACACTCAAGGCAGCCATCCTGAAGGCAGGGATGAAGAACGCCTACAATCTGTTGGTGAATCGTGCAGGGTCAGGGGCTCGTGCTAACTACTTCTTCTCCAAGCAAGAGAAAGCCATCTACGATGGGTTAAGCAGCAAGGATATTGAAGCTCTTGACAAAATCATTATGCTCAGACGTATTGCTGAGATTGACAGGAACTTTGACGCAAGAGGCGAAAGTAGGCCCATCCATCCTAGCAGACTCAACTTTGAGTCAGCTCAGCTAGGTCTTGCAGAGAAGCGTAAAGAGCTAGGTAGCGCTAAATTCAACGAGCTCAATGATAGAGCTGACAAATACTTTGATGCGTTTAAGAGCCTTCTTGACAGTATGTACGATGAGGGGCTCGTTAGTGAAGACCTATACAACAGATTGAAAAACTTAGACTATCAACCTCGTATGTTCCTTGAGCACGTGTTTGATATGGATGAGCTGTCAATGCGTGACATCAACCTCAGTGCCAATCAAGTCAAAAAGATTAAGGATGGTAGCGGGGATGAGATTATGTTTGACTCAAGGTTCTTGCTTGCGGTTTATTCCAAGAGCACCTTCTCTCGCATCGCTCGCAACAAAGTGAACCGTGCGATTGCAGAGGCAACCAGCGTCAATGGCAACGAAGAATGGATATCAAAAGACCCAAAGAAGCAATTCAGCGAGGTTACCTATTTTGAGGACGGTGTAAGAAAGCAATTCTACATCAAGAGCAGCCTTAAAGGGGAGCTTGACGATGTTCAGCGGTTCGGAGTTATCCCACCAGAGTCACAGAAGTACGTAGGCCTGCTTTCAGGCTCCTACTTGCTCAAGCTGTTGGCTACACGTGCGAACCCATTGTTCGTATTCAGGAACATACCAAGGGACTATTTGCACGTCCTGTTCTTCACGAATGTGTACGACAATATGAATATGCCTCTAGCGATGTACAGACTCGCTGGGGATGCTATCAAGGGTGTCAAAGGCAAGATAAAGGACGACCAAGACTACAAGGATTTCATTGAGTATGGTGGAGGTATGGAGTATTTGTCCACTGAGGGCAAAGAGGGAATGATGACCAACAGAAGTCTTCTTAACAGGACGATTGAAAAGCTCGGTAGCGCTGGTGAACTTTCAGAGATTGCCTTCAGGCTCGGTATGTACAAGCGACTTGTTCAAGAGTCCTTGAAGAATTTCAACGGTACTCCAACCGAAGAACAGCTTGCCCAAATCAAGGTTGAAGCGGTTACGAAGTCTCGTGAGATGATTGACTTTGCTCAGGGAGGTGTAGCCACAAAGACCCTTGAATCAGCAGTCCCCTACATCAACGCAGCATTCCAAGGCTTCAGGGTATCATCAGCCTACATCAAGAATAACCCCAAGGAGTTTGTCATTAAGCTTGGTCAGCTAGCCATTGGCTTAGCGGTGATAGCTATGTACAATGCAGTTATGGGGGATGACGATATGGAGGATATCCCAGAAGATGTAAAGCGTAAGTATTTCATCATTATGACTCCCTTCACCGAAGAGAAGGACGGAAAGACCGTAAAGAAGTACATCAAGATAGCCAAGACACAGCAGCTTATCCCATTCATATCATCGCTTGATATGAGCCTTGAGGGTAATTTGATAGCCCCATTTATGGGTAGAGAGCCTAGGTTTAACGAGGACACGATAAAGCAGTCTTGGGATGCGTTCTTGTCGTACTTTCCTAAAGACCCAACAAAGCCTCTTGATGAAGCGCTCTCCTCTGTTCCCTTGTTCTCGGCTTTAGCAGCCTATAAGATGAACTACGACACCTACAGGAAGCGGATTGTTAGCACAGACTATCAGGACAAGAACGTACTGCCAGCCTATGAGGATTTCTCGGACAAGAACGTCCCTTACTTCTACAAGGCTATCGGTCAAGCTGTTGATGCAGGTCCTAAGAGATTGCAAGTAGCCACGGAGAAGTTCATTACGACCCCATACAGCTCTCTTATCACGATGGGTGGATACACCCTAATGGATGCTATTGCTTCCAATGTGTACGAGGTAAAGGGCCCTGGAGGCTATACTCCAGCAGAACAGGAGGCAATCTCCAACAAGGCCCTCAAATCAGCTGGGATAAACGTAGAGAAGATATTCGTAGGGACTACAGACCCAGACCATAAAATCTACAACAAGAGAGAACAGATTGAACGTATCAATCTTGAAGCATCAACGGAGCGCAGAGGTCTCAAGCTGCAAGCTAAGGAGCTTGGTGGGAAGTATTTCACAGCCAAGGAGCAAGGGGATAGCAAGGGGATGAATGAGGCTCTTGAAGCCATCAAAAACGCTCGCATAGAGGTCAGGAATAAAGCTGTTGAAGACAAGAACAAGCAAGACTACGACTACTTCAACGATGCACTGAAGACGAATATGAGATTCGGCCCTACGTTCCCTCAAGAGTACAATGACATCACCTTTGCTACAGATAACGAAGCAAGAGCTAAGATTATCGCCATCCGAGATATGAATATGACTCAGAAGGAGTTGATTGATTATCTTGTAGACTACAAGCGTAAGACAGGAAAGTCAATAGACATTCGTACCATAATCCGTGAATATGATAAATTTGTAACCAATGAAAAGAAGTAAATTCGCACTCGCAATATGTTTAACGGCATTCTTCTGTTTATTGGCCTCTTGCTCGGCAGATTGGCATTTAAGAAAGGCCATCAGAAAGAATCCGATGATA
>Ga0208201_100028_pt1 | contig 10561 bp, 12 predicted proteins | sample LakMenEpi16Jul10_FD_150703 | JGI IMG/M metagenome (GOLD analysis project Ga0208201, IMG submission 150703) | Freshwater microbial communities from Lake Mendota, WI - 16JUL2010 deep hole epilimnion (SPAdes) | ecosystem: Environmental > Aquatic > Freshwater > Lake > Epilimnion/Euphotic zone ...
ATGGATTCTAGTTTAACCAAGGCTCTCACAAGAAGACTATCGCTCACTTTGAGCTTCCCTTCTAGGACATTGACTTTTTGCTCAAGTATCTCAACCTTCGTCCCACAAGCCTCAATCTGATGCTGGTAGTTGGTCTTGTTATCAAGGTACAAATATCCAATGCAGATGATTGTGAAAAATAGCATACCAGCAATGGGTTCTTTGGTAAACTTTTCAAGGACCGCAAGTAGTTCTTTCATATTGTACAGGCTGTAAATGTTGCTGTTTGAATGGTTATTTTATCACTGCTGTTGGATGATGCGAAAATTTCAAAAGAGTTATTTTCAGAAACCAATACAAAGGCCTCTAGGCATATAACGTGATTATGAGTCCCCTGTGTCGTGTTTTCCGAAAGAGACTGAGGGATTATATTTCCGTTTTGAGCTATCCAAAATGAGTATCGTCTGTTATTAGCTCCAGCAAAGGTCAACTGGCACGAAATACGTAGTCCAACCGTAATGGAACCTGTGTAGGTTATAGTATAATCAGATGTTGAAAAAACACTTCCAGCGCTTGCTCCATTTTTCATCGTTATATCAACGACTTCTTCAGCAGAAGTATTTGGGGTGTAATCAGTTGGTGTATCTACATATAGATTAGCAAAGCCTCTTTCCCCATTAAGAGTAACGCTATCCGCAAAATCTTCAAGCAACCCACCAACCCTTGCAGCTGTATTAGCGCTTGGAGCCGTTTCGTTTTTTACGGTATTTGATTTTATGTCTAACTGAGCTCTTGTTTGTACAGCCATTATTCAAAGGTTAAATCAAAGGTGTAATCAAAAATACCTACTCCCCCTAGCAAATCGTAGATAAGGTTAAGCTCTCTCGGTGGCTGGAAGTTGAGGGCATAAGTTTCCTGAGCAGGGATAGCAAACCATAGCGGTGGTGGCCCATCTGCTGCGGTTCTAATTATAATCGTAGTTTCAACAGTCGGCTTAATCATACTAAGTTATCGTTACGTCTTCATTAATCAAAAAGGTCCCGTATAGCCAGGTCTGAACGAAGCTATCGGAAACTCTTATGGCCTGAAGGTCATACACATACAAGCCAGAGTTCACAGCAGCCATTGTAGTTGAAGATACAGTGACATTTAAAACACCACTTGTGTTACCAGCAAAGACAAAACCAGTTGCGTTTGTAGGAATTACAGCCGTACCAGTAGCCGTATCAGTTTCACGAACCTCCATCTTATAGGTGAAGGCGGAACCAGAAACATTCACCACCGCACCAGAGCTGTCTCTCACGTTGAGAACCATCTTGAACGTGTCTCCACGTCTGCAAACGATGTCAACCCTTTGGGATTGGTCTAGTTTTAATGTGCTCATTTTAAGCTTGTTGTGGGGTTTCTTGCTGGCCTCCAAAGATACTATTCATCAGCTCCTCATCTGCAGACATCAACTCGCCTCTCTCACCCTTTCTTTGGCTAATTAGCTTGGATTGCTCAACAGCTTGAGCCTTGACACGCTCATCTTTTGCTTTCTCTTTCTTGTCTTCGAGCTGTTCCCTGAACATCTTATCACCATCCGTAATCGTGTTCCGCATCTCTGCCTCTAGCTTCGCTAGCTCCATCTTGAGCATATACTCAGTCTGCAACAGCTGCGACTTGGATTGCGTCTCCAGCTGTATCTTCTGAGCCTCCAGCTGTGCTTGGGCTTGCAGTTCCTGAATCTTGGCTTGCGATGTCACCATAGCCGTCTGCTGGTTGGCCTGGGCTTGCATTTGACTGTTTTGAGCAGCTAACTCTTGGTTTTGCCGAATTCTCTTCTTTCTCCTGACAAGTAAAAGCCTTTCAGCTTGGTCTACGTCCTTCAGCTTGCGGATAGCCATAGCGTCCTCAAGGTCTATCTCCTTCTGAGACAAGGATGCTTGAATGTTCGCCTCAAGGTAAGCCTTGTCAACGTCGTTCATCTCCGTAACCACCTTGACACCAAAGTTGTACATCGGTAGGTCAGCAAAGGAGGATAGCACCTCCATATTGGCCTTCCCAATAGCGTTCTCGTAAACCCTGTAGATGACAGCATCCGTTGGGAGAATCTGGAGGCACTTGATGATGTCCTCGCAGACCTTCTTGAACAGAACCATTGACGAATGGGTGATGTCGTAGGTGGCGTTGTTGGAAGCGTCAATCGCTTGCTGACGAACTCCGACAAGTGCATCGCCCTTGGGGGTTGAACCATCCACAACCTCGTTGATACCAGTGGCATCACGAATCATTCGTAGGTAGTGGTTGTAAAGAGACACAAGCTCGTTGATGTTCCGAATCTGGTTCTCAATAGAACGGATAGGTGGGTTCTGAAATCCGCCCTCTGGGTTCTTAGAACGATAGTAGAATACACCCGTCTGCTCGTAGATGTCCTGAATCTGCAGGGGCTGTAGGTCTCCACCTTGCCCTAGCTGCACATTCTCAAGGCCCTCAATGTCAATAATAAGACCATCAGGCTTTGCCTTTGCAATCGACTGCTGAATCTTCAAGTGCGTAATCTGAAGCTGGTCAGCGAAGCCAATCACCGAAGCAACCATTGACTTGGGTTGAAGCCTACGCATATTCACAGCTATAGGGCTGTAGGACATACGTGCCCTTGTGATGTCGTGGATATTCTTCGGTACGTTCTTCTTCATCCCGTACCCGTATAGCATATCTGTTCCGAGTACGTAGGAACCACCGTAAACCGTAGCGTAGGACATCTTAAAAGGCTTCCTATCGTATACGCTCTCACGGGGAGGTGTGTACATAGCCCCCTTGTAGTAGAACCCTACGTTCCCAAACTTAGACTCCTTGCTCTCGTAGTAAACATCATCAACAGACATAAACTCAAAGTCAAGGATTTCAATGATGTACTCATCGTAACCGTAGGTCATCCGATTGGTGTACCTGTCGTAATTGGAGTAACCCATTCTTCCTGGGTTGTTGGAGTACTTGTATTGAACGTCTCTAGCAATCTTTTCGTACTGCTCCTCCGTAAGCTCATCCCCTGCAATCCTCTTGAGCTCCTGAATGCTAATCCTTTTAATGTGACCAGCATAGGTTAGGTCAGCCATATTGGGGTCCTCCGTGTAGGAGTGAACGAAATAGGACGGGTCAACGTAGTTAGCGACAATCCCGTAATTAGGGTCGTTCTCCCGCTTGACAACAGCCATCCCTAGCGACACGAGGTCATTCACGCAGCGCCTAAAGGTCCCATCGTTGAAGTCGTTCCACTCAAGGGTCAGGTTGGTTGCAATCTGTGAGGCTATCTCTGCATTGGTCTTGATGTTGCTCTCAAGGAAGATTTCAGCCTCCTCTGGGGTTTCTGGGATTTTGTTCGTATCCACCCCTGTATTCACCCCCGCTTGATTCGCCATCTCAATCAACTCCTTGTTCTTCACTTGGAACTTAACCTCGGCCTTCTTCTTCTCTTTCTCTGAAATGGATAGAGGGTCAACAGCTTCTACATTGGGGTAGGGCTTGCGACCTAGAATCTTGTTTACGACGATGCGAACGAACTTAGGGACGATGGGGACTGGCGACCAGTCGATGTTAATCAGAGAGCCATCCCCGTTGTTGGGGTCTAGCGACGTTAGAATCTGCTTGTAAACGGTGACATCTTGCGTCCCGTTAGCGTAATCCCTGTTCCTTTCAAACTCCCCGTATCGCCTTGCAAATGCGCTCTGCACATCGTCGGTCCGACCCCATTGGCTTTCAATAGCCTTTGCGTATTTCAACCCGTACTCCTTGGTCTGCTTTGACTCCGTAGAAGCCAGCGGATTAGGGAAATTCCCGCTAGGGAAGTTTATATTTTTAGCCATTCCTTTCGATTGGTCAATTTGGCTACAAATATACTCAAAAATGGCTGACTATAAGCGAGTTATGGGTTTGTGCTTCCTGAAGAAGACTTTATTTGACAAATCGGCTTTTACCTTGGCGACTTTATACTTCTGAGCTGCCAAAAGGGCAAGACCTGCAGATATCGTTAAGTCGTACTTGGTTCTGTCATCCACCTTGAAGTTAATCCAGTCCTCAAGGGTTCTCTCCAGATACATCTTCCCGTAGTTCCCTGAGTCGTCATTGATGCCTACGTGCTCGTGAATATAGGACTCAATGGCCTGTGCGTGCGCCTGGATAACATCCTGACTATTAGAGGGAATGCCCTTGGTTTTTATATTTGCATTACTATGTGGAGCCCTGAGATGTTCTGGTCGGTCGAGGATAAACCCGTCGTAACCTCTTGCCTCAAAGTATCGGACAATCCCATATTTATTGTTTTCAATGAGAAGTGGGTATCCGAAGAATACGGCAGCTTGGAGAACGTCCTCATAGAAAATCCTCGCAAGAGGTGGCCTCTCTGCGTATTCGGCAACAAACAGATTGGATGGGTGCTCAATGTTGAATTTGTTGAATAGGTGGCAAGCCCCCTTGGAGCCCCTCCCATCCATCGTATTGTCAATATCGTAGGAGTCAACTCCCCCACAGCCTAGGAACTCATTGCCTGGGAACCACTTCCCGTTCCTTGTAACCTTGTTGTTCCTTAGATGCTCTGGAGGCAGCCAAGATATGCGCCACTTCCCGTTATCGCTTGCAGACCAAAGCACCTCGCTGTCCTGTATACCGTCCTTCCACACGAAGTTACCCCTCACCACAGGCAAAGGGTATAGCTCCCTATTGTACTGCAGCTGCTCGTAAATCTTACCAATGTTGAAGTGAGAGGACTTTGTGGACTCCCTAAAAGCCTCGTCAATGGTCCAAGGGAACTGCCTGATGACCTCGTTCAATTCGTAGCCATCCTTGTTCAGAGCCTTTCTCTCGTTGGACAAATAAGCTTTTGCACCTATCTTCACGAAGTCCCCATCCATCGTCCTGATAGCGTGCTTGGGGTTCTCAATGATAGGCATCCCGTATGGGTCAAAGAAGCCTTCTAAGGCCTCGTAAGCGGGGATAAAGATGCGGTAGAGCCCAGACCTAGTCCTCCCGTTTTCGTTGCGTTCTAGAGGGTCTGAGTCGTTGTAGAGCTTACGGAAGTTTGCACCCCCTTTGTCCAGCTGGTTGACTGTACTACCCACTAGGGCTTTACCGACAACCTTCTTACCAACGATAAGACAGGTCCTGTGGATTCGCCAAACCTCAGTGATGTCCATTGGCTTCTCCCATTTCCCTGCCTCATCCAAGTACAACAGATGGAGCTTTTCACCATCGTAGGCGTTTGATGTGGTGTTTTTCCAGTTAATCACCGTATCCAAGGCCTCTGTCTTGCCAATGGTCTTGTTGGTTTTTGTGATTCGTCTTGCTGGCTCCCTAAAGGCTAACTCCATCCTTGGATTGGTTGTACCATCCTGAATTGGCTTGAAGAAGAATGGGTAGCTCCTGTACATCGGAAGGATTTTCTTCATAAAGATGTTCTCCTGAGCGTCGTTACCAGTCTTGGACATAATGCCAAGTACCTTGTTGGAGACCGAAGTTCCTTTATTGACCGTAATAGCCGAACTGATGTTCGTATATCCACTACGACGGCACTTAACGTACACCTGACCTAGGCATCTAGGGTCCACAAAACACGCTTCAGCGTGGATGAACAGCTTTCTTTGGAAGTCTAGGTAGCCACCGTAGCCAATATCCATCTGGCTCCACTGCAGAAGCATATAGTGGTCCCCTGTAATGTAGGTTGGTTCCCCGTTGTTGTAGAACCAAACCCCGTTTCTGCGCCTTTCAAACTCCTGTTTGATGTAGGGGGAGTACTTTTCCTTGAATTCCTTGGGTTGCTGGTTCCACTCGTCCATCGAGCGAATCTTCTCAAGTTCCCTAGGAACCTCTAATCGATTCCATTTCTGGTCTTTTTGCGGAAGATTCCGAAATAGAATCCTACTTTTTTCAATCTGTTTGGGTAGTTGGATGAATAGACCGTCAATCTCAACGACTTGCCCATCCGTGTCGTCAGGACAAATGTTGATGACAGGCTCCTTGAAACCCTTGACGTTCTTTAATCCAGCCATTACTTAGCAAATTCCTCTGCAAAGCCACTTGAGTAGTCGGCCTCCTGTCCAATCTCCCCGTCATCCTTGAGCGATGCAATCATCTCCTCAATCTTCTGCCTCTCTTGCAGCAACTCCCTAGCATCTGCAACCGTTTGCTTGATAGCCGATAGCTCGGCTTTCCTTGCTGCCCCAACAAGCTCCTGTGGAATGGGCTTACGCACCTCTTCAATAAGATTGGTGATGGCGTGCTCCATCGATATCAGAAGCTGTTGGGCAGCCTCAATGGTGGAAAATTTAGGACTTTTCGACATAAAGGATATCGTCTATACGCATTCTGTAAACCGTCTCCCCATCAAGCTCCATCTCGTAGTCTGCATTTGTTGCGAAGTAAACCTTGTCTCCTTTCTTGATTCCTTCCCTGTCAAGCTCGTCGGATTCGTATAGAATCGTTGCTACGTTCTTCTTAACAGATGGTTCTAGAAGCAGAATCCCGCTTTTGGTCTTCTCCCCTTCCTCTTTCTCAATCCCCACAAACACCCAGTTCGAGAATAGCCTTATCTCCCCGTCACGCTTGTAGGCGTAGGCTTGCGTAGCGTGTCCCCCGTGCTCATTGTAGCGAACAAGGTATAGGTCTTTGCCTATCTCAGCCCTTGCGTCTAGAACGACGTGGTGGTGGAAATAAAGCGTATCCCCGACCTGAACAGAGGTCTTGTATTTGAGAGGAACAGCAACGACCTCCCCGTAGCAGTATCGGTTCTCGAACTCTCTGAACTTGCTTTCAAGGTAGAGCTCTTTCCCAGCTACGGTGATGGTGTCCTTGAACTTCTTTGGTAGCTTCACCAAGAAGTCGTGCACAGGGGTCATCTTAGAACTTGCAGTCATATTCAACGATTACAGGCATATTCTTAATAGACTTCCAGTGAAGGGTTCCTTCGGTGTTTTCAATAAACACCTCAAAGCGGTCCCCTTCGTCGTTCTCAACGATGGCTACGACCTGACCGCCACCAGCTGGCATACCGATAAAGTAAGCCATAGCGTCCTTGGGGTTTACACCAATAATAATCTTGCGTATCATCTTAGTTTAGGTTAATCCAGTCTTGGGCAGTTGTTGTGCCCTTCTCTGGTGGGGTGTTCTTTAGGATACGGGTTTTCCGCTCCTTGTCCATTTCAGAGCTGTGAGCGTAATAGACGTTGTCTAGAATCTCTTCAAGCTCATCGCAGTCTGACACATTGGTCCCGTAGAACACGTCAATCTTGGATTCGTCCTCCTCGTGGCTATTTAATAGCGAACTGAGCGTTTCGTCTTGGTCCTCCTCATCGAAATCGATGTCCTTGATACCAATAGCTGTGACGTAGAAAGAGCCTGGACCAGCCCCGTACTTAATGAGCAATGACTGGATTTGACTGTTGAGGGACTTGAATTCTTTGGAGAACTCCTTTACTTGTTTCTTATTCATATGAATTAAATTTGCACAAATATACTTCAATAAATGGCGACCCATAAAACACCCAAGCCCCAGAAGAAGGGGACTGTGCTTGTAATACGAGAATTCAGGAAAGAGGAGAAGAACAAGATAGGGAAGAACTACCTCAAGTACCTCCGTATGGCGATGAAGGACATCACTAGCAACGAGGAGCTTCTGCGTATGGATATCGAGCTTCTATTGTTTATATACGACCTAGAGTTCTTCAGTGCTAAGTATGCAGCTGAACAGCTTGGATATAAGAACTCCAACGACTTCAGGAAGGACTATATCGAGCGATTAATCCACAGGGGCCTTGTTATCCCCTATATCCACCACGGCAACATCTCCAATGAGGATAGGCAAAGGTTTGGGATATCAAGCAAGGAGAAGTACAGGACGAGGTATGCAATCACCCAAAAGGCACGATTGATTATCCAGAGACTCTACAACAAGCTTGAGGGGAGAATCCCCATCTTTATTAATGACGAGAAATAACCTTGAAAGGCATCTCTAGGGATGCCACTTCGTGGGGCTTGAACTCCCCATCGTGCTTCATTAAGAAGAAGCGTCCCCCTTTGTTCATCCAGTGGTAGCCTTCTGGAGCCTTCACCATTATCTTGCTAGATTTCTTACTTGCTTTCACTACAAAGTGGTTATTGATTGAAGTGAAGGTGAGCCATCTGTTGTGGTGTTCGGGAGTCTAGTTTGGTAGATTGATGCTGCACGGATGCGGTCGTTGAGGAAAATGCCATATACGCCCGATGAAATTCTACTTCCAACACTTATAGCATTCAATGCAACTATTGGATAGGTAGCGATAGTTCCACTAACTAAAAAAGAGCCATTTGTAAAAACCTGCACATTTCCCGACGAATAAGATGCGGCAATTTTTATCACTCCTGTCGCAACTGTTCCCGATAAACTATTTGTAACACCTGCGCTTGACATTAAAAAAGTCAAACGAGTTGGCGATATATCAACAAATAAACCGATGCGATTGGTAGCAGTTCCGTCGTCAATTTGCAAAATATTCTTGGCCGCACCTAATGTCCTCACATCCACCTCCGCATATATCGTCCCCTCCGTCTGCCCAATCAGCCCAGCAACACCAGTCACAGAAATCACATCTGCGTTGCGAGTGACAGAGCCAGTAGTGGTGGGGATGTAGGAGGTGGCTACGGAGCCGAGTTCAAACTGCGCTCCAAAAACAAAATTACTGCCCGAACTTGCCGCAGCGTTTGTGTTGTCTGCATCCGATAGTCCGAACTGAATGTATGAGGTCGTGCCCCCTGCTGTTTGTGTAATACTACAACGATACCATCCGTTCCCGTAATTTTCAATTCTTGCGGTTGTGTTTGCACCAACCGTTCCAACCGTTCCACTTGCCAAATTAAACCAAGCGACTGCTGCATTGCCCGCAATATTAACGAAGTACAAAAAGTTTTTATCTCTCTTTTTAGCAAAAACGCTTGCAGTATAAACGCTACCCGATACCGTGGTAATCGTTCGGTAAATACTACTAAAAGCAGTTGCCACTACGCTCAACAAAGCGGCATTGCCACTTCCTTCGGGCGAATTTGTGCCACTTGCATTACCACTCACCGAGCCACTAAACGATGCGCTCCATCCTGTTGAAAATGTGCTTTGCAACACCAAATTCTGCGCACTCGGCTCCACAAGCAAACTAGCTTGTCCTCCAAAGTAGTCAATACGAGGGACGTTTGCATTTACAATCTCGATGTTCCCACTTGCGTTGACCCGTGTAGCAGTGTTTAAAGCACGTGTAGAGGTAAACTCTACTGGAGAGAACTTCTTTTCGGTATTGGCGTAACCAAGGAGGTTCCCCGTCTTGATACCCCAGTTCCCTTGTCCTACTTTTATGCTTGGTGTACTCATCCTAGTGTATATGATAATGCTGAAGCCATACTTGAATAACTCGTATAAGGAGATGTGAGCAAAGCGAGCTGCGTGTCTGTTAGGCGTGTGGGGTAGAGAGCGGCGGCACGGATGCGGTCGTTGAGGAAGGCCGATTGAGTGCCTCCAGTTGTCGCACCTGGTCCAGACCCTAATAAAACGCAATTCAATGCAGCAGTAAAGTCCGTATCTGCATTGGTGTTGGTACCAATAACTACACCATCAAGAGCAAATGTAATATCTCCGCTGGAATAGGAGCAGGCCAATTTATGTATTCCTGCGGTTGTGGTAACGCCTGATGCGACAACATCCACAAGGCTTCCCGTTTTGTTGCGTATTCTCGCAAAAAGACGATTACTTGTGTTTATTTGAAAGTTTATAAAGTCGGTTGTATTTGAATTTAGGCACAATGAGAATAAACTACGGTTAGTACTTAACAACTTAACATCCACCTCCGCATAAATCGTCCCCTCCGTCTGCCCGATACTCCCGCTCACCGCTCCGCTGACCGAAACCACATCTGCGTTTCGGGTGACTGTTGCGGTGGTAGTGGGGATGTAGGAGGTTGCGACTGAGCCTGTTTCGTACTGCGCACCAAAGACATAAATGCCAGAAATACCGTCACCAGCAAAATCTCCTGTGTTTGACGCTGGCTGCATATTTATCCTTACGGTTTCGTTTGCTGTAGAAGCAGCTTTTGAAATAATGCATCGATACCATCCGTTCCCAAATGGGCGTATTGAGGTCACAATTCCAGCATCCGTAACCGTTACTACTCCTGTATTAATGTTAAAGTCCCCTCCTGTGTTACCTATCCTGAGCCTGCAAAAATTGTACCCTGCAGCTTTTACAAAAACAGAGAATGTGTAACTACCAGAAGCGGATGCCGTTACTTGGTCGACACGATGCTGAACAGCTGGAGTAGTGTTTGCTACAATTAAGTCGGCAGAATTACCGCCAAAAGGGTCAAGCGTCCCCGTTGTATTTAAAACGCTGCCACTGCCAAATGCAAGTAAATTTGTTTGAGTCCAAGTCGTTCCAAAATTCTCACTCTGCAAAGCCAAGTTCTGCGCACTCGGTTCAACGAGCAAAGCAGGGCATCCAACCGTTCCGCTGCTCGTTAAGTAGTCTATCCTTGGCGTGTCAGCGTTAACTACCTCTATATTCCCCGAGCTGTTGACTCGTGTGGCTGTATTT
>Ga0208201_100031_pt1 | contig 10199 bp, 19 predicted proteins | sample LakMenEpi16Jul10_FD_150703 | JGI IMG/M metagenome (GOLD analysis project Ga0208201, IMG submission 150703) | Freshwater microbial communities from Lake Mendota, WI - 16JUL2010 deep hole epilimnion (SPAdes) | ecosystem: Environmental > Aquatic > Freshwater > Lake > Epilimnion/Euphotic zone ...
AACAGAGTTTTAGAGAAAGTCAAGCCTCAACGATTGAGGCCACGATTCCAGTCTTTGAGAAGATGTTCTCAACGAATGCTTTGGCAGCATCGAGGGTATCGAATGTGTGTCCATTGTCAACCAACACTTTGTATTTCATGGTGCAGACAGTCTACCTGAACGATTAGAAAAAGTCAACAGAAAAGATTGGTGGGCCATGCCGGACTTGAACCGACAACCAAGGAATTATGAGTTCCCTGCTCTAACCAATTGAGCTAATGGCCCACGAAAGTCAAGCGTTTAATGTGTCATATTGACATCAGAACGAAAACTCACCATGTGTGGTTCAACTTCCCATGTTGTACCATCTTCATCTTCAACAACGATGAAACCATTGTTGTGTCCCTTGATAACTCCACTGAAACGGCCGTTTGTGTTAAATGTGACATTGACATGACTACCCACGGTGTAATAGTCTGACAATTCCTCATCCTCAACCACATCCACAATACCCGCCTCATCTACCTCAAAACTACCCTCAATGTAACTACCATCGTCAGGTAATGGAGCAGCCTGTGCTTCATGTATTGCCGCACTCATAGAGTCAGCCTCAACCTCAACATAACCATGCATCTGCCAAACCACGGGAATCTTGTAAGTCTTCATGTCAGGAAATAGATTATCAGAGTTTTAGAGAAAGTCAAGCGGTTTTCAGTAGGATCACCGCAAACCTTTTGTCAACTGTTATTCCTCATCTTCCGGCCAGTACCGTCCAAGTCCCTCTCGGAGGGTGATACCGTCATCTTCGTCCCACTCGTACTCGTTCTCTTCAACCACCGTACCGTTGTGGATCGTTTCATCACCAAGGAACCCACCACCCTCGTCTGCAAACTCATGGAAGAAGGTGAGAGTGGGGTACTGTTGGGAGACAGTCAGCCACAGTTGAGTAGCCGGACTCCATGCAGTTTCGTAGTAGATCGTAGCCGTCATTTCCTCGTCTGCAACTGCAATGCTCCACTCACGAACATCGTAGCAGTCCCACTTGGTTCCCCAGTTCAGTACGGACCAGTCGTACCAGTTGGACACACCGTGTTCCTTCATCAGGGTGTCGTAGGTGTCCTGAGTAATTCCCAGACCAAAAGGCTTGTCACTATCAAAACTATTCACCCCCATCGGTCCAGTATCACTCTTGTCTTCCTTGTTCTTTCTCCACTCAGCCCACGTTGCATCAATCTCAGCTTGGGTCTGGATACGGACTGGAGACGTGACATCCTTCAGTACGGTAGGGAGGGGTATCAGGCTGTTGAACGACAGTTCCGTGTCGGTTCCTGCTGCCTGTTTGAGGAACCGTTTCACATCTGCCACGGGTCCGGTTACGGTGAAGTTGTTTGCGGTATGGTTTGGCATAATCGTTTTTTGTTACGGGGAGACTCTAGTGTGTGGGAGGGGTGTTGTCCAGCCTTGATTTTGAAAAAAGTGAAAGTTTTTTGTGGGGTTTTCTCGGATCACCCCCAACCGTGTAGAGAGGGGTAGAATTACGGAAGGTGATGATCCAGACGACCCGTGGACAGACAGTAGTCCATCTGGTTGAACAGATGAACAGTCTCGGGGTACATGGTGATCATCTTGTTACGAGCCTCAACCGGATCAACGAACCGGAAGATACGAGGACGACGACCCGTATCGAAGAACAGGGAATTGGAGTTCATGGTGGCCTTCAACTTCATGGACTTGACCAACTTGGGAAGTTTCCCGGTGTATTCACGTTGAATACGATCAGGGGCCTGACCTTCGATCGCGTTGTTGAGGAGGGTGGAAGCAGTCAACAGATTGACCTTGATATCTGCGTCAGCGAGGATGGCCTGAAGATCCTTGACACTAGCAGCGGGAACGTAGGTGAGAGCAGCGAGAGCATAGGCCCACCAACTGTAAGCGTTACGAGTGTTGTGAAGACCCAACTCCCTACGAAGGTTGTTGAGACTGTTGGTGATGTTGGACTCGACCATCAAAGCGGTCGGGACGTTGTTGTTACGGTCGGTGTAGGAACCAGTAACGATCTTGGGATTGGTATTAGTATTCATATCTATCTTTAGTTTTATGTTTTATTTCTCTGGGTCAGAACCGGAACCATTCCGATCTGATGGAAACAAGTTACCACGGGTTGTTCTAAACCTCAAGCCTTTTTTGAAACTTTTTTAACCCTTTTTTAATTCCACCCATTCTTGGCAGTTAAAAATACCCGTTGACAAAGTTGTTGATCTAGTATCCATCCAACGTCCTAGATACTAAACCGTTCGCTCTGTCAACACCTTTGATTTTCCGCGTCGAGATACTAGTTGCTGTAATCCGTCAAGACATCTTGGTTTTCCGCGCTGCTGCTTCGATTAAAGCCAAAAAGGTGTTGACGATTGCTGATGCTTCATCTAGTGTGGCTGTGTTGTATGAATCTACTCGACTACATCAAGAACCAACTCGAAACCAATCCCGCATGGGCCAGTCGTGCTATCGTGAAGCTCTACGAGTACCAAACGATGGACGAACAGGTCACTGGTCAGACTGCTAACGTCAACGGCGTGGGATTCAACGGACTGGATAGTGTGATTCTCTCCAGTTTTGCTCAACAACTGCTCAAGGGTCGTTCGTTGACTGCCAAACAACTCGCCATCGCCCATAAGAAGTTGCCCAAGTATGGCAAACAGGTGATGGGTTTGATTCCTACTGAAAAGCTGGAACAGCTCAAAGCAAAGGTTGAGGCTTGACAAGTGCATGGTCCCTGAGTTATGCTTGGGGACCATGATTGTACTGAACGTGATGGAATTGATCAAGTTTATGCTTGACAGCGTGACAAACTACGTGAGCGTGTTGGTGCTGATGATGCTCGTGTTTTTTCTGTTGACTTCATTTGTGTCGATTGTAGTTGACAAGGTGACCAACATGGTGGGCACGTGGATCATGCTTTACCGCGGCGATTCCGAAATAAAAATCGAAACCAAGGATTGACAGTTCTGCCAACTCTGGTAAGTTCACTCCATGAAACCAAGCTATCGCTGGGTCCGAGTCAACAGTTCGCTTCCCAACCTCAACGTCTTGATGATCAACGAAACCGAGGTTGGTTTCATTTACAAGCCCAAAGATACCAAATACGACAAAAACGAATGGCGTATTCATCGTGGAATTGGAGACGTTACTCAATTCATGGGCTGGAATCCCACCAAGACGGGTGCTCAAAAATTGTTGGAAAAAGTGTTTGTTGGAGCTTGATTTCGGTTCAAAGCCAGATAGATTGAGGCCCGTATGAACTACAACACTACGATTGAGATTGAACTGTCAACTCGTCCCGAACCGGTCCAGCTGGACATTTCGGTGGACTATGAATGGTGCAACGATGGAATTGGATCCTACGAATACTGGGGGTCCGTAGGATTCGACAGTGGCACCGATTACATCGACGTTTCCAACGTCACCTACGACAAAACCCAGTTCACTGAACAGGAAATAGCTGAAATTGAGTTGACCATCGACTCGACCGTCGATTCAATCAAGACTGAAATCGAACGCAACAACCCCAAAGAAAACGAAGACTATGACGAATGTGACCCCTACGACATCGAATACGACCGTTGAAGATCTCTCGGATGATGAGATTCAAGCTCTGGAAGACGCACAGTTCCATGAAGAACTGAATCAGTTTCTCTCAGAACTGCCTCCCATCACCGAGGAACAAAACAACAGGTACACTGCTCAGATGAATCTGCTTGACCAGATTCGCAACGAAGTGTTTCCCAAGCCTGCTGAACAGGAATGGGACCACAACGAAATGTTTGACAGTGGCTACTACCATGAATACAGTCTCAGCTCTCGCTAACATGAACCAAGACACAACTGAAATTACTGAAACACCAACCAAGATCCGACGCCATGGTCGGAGTGTGGAACGTAGTAGTCTCACGTTCCCCTCTCCGGATGGAGAGTGGTCCCTGAAGGATGCCCACTCCCTCAACCCTGGCGTTTGTCACGCTACGATCTACCACTACGTGAAAGATCAAGTCCGTCTCGGACTCATGATCCAAACTGGTACTCGTAAGAACAAACGAGGCAAGGCTTCGCTGCTGTATCGTATCGCTACTCCAGCTGATATGCCTGCTGAAGTTGTTGTTGAGTCTAACCAACCGTTTTGATGATCAAAGCTTGGGGTCAGCTTAAAAAGCCCCAATATTTCTGAAATAAAATAAATGCTTGACTTTTTCTAAAAACTACCTATTTGCGCAGCAAGCGCAAACAAGCGCCGCAAGTTCAGCAAGCATCATCAAGCATTTCTAAAGAATAAGCAAAAGCAAGCAGCTGCAAGCATGTTTTTTCTAAAAGTGTGTTGACACTCAACGCAACAACAGTAATCTAAACCCCGTATGAAGAACACAGTTACCGCAATTCAAGGCCAACCCTCACCTAAGCTTGTTTGGACCGGAGCAGAACTATTGACTCGGGCAATGCATCCTCCGGTGGGATTCTACAAAAATACAGACACAAGTTACCACGGCTTGATCTTTGTTGACCAAAACGTCAACGTCACCTACTTCGACCGTGCTCACAACATGATCTACAACATGGAGCTTGAAGTGTGGAAGGAATCCACCTTTGAGTTTCAGCCCAAAATCAAGCGGTTCACCATCGAACTTGTCAATCAAATTGGTGGAAAAAAGCCCAAGAAAAAAGTCACAAAAAAGGTTGACGGTGATGCCCGATAGTCTATTGTCGCCTCGTCATGGATGAACTTCACGACCTGATCAAACAAGACTACCGAGAACTGTTCGATGAACAACCAAACCTTAACGAAGCCAATGAATCCTCTCACCAAGAATAAGGACGGTACCGTAACGTGGGACTCCCTACCGGGAGACCGGTATCTCGCCACCGGGGTGCTCCGTAACGGTAAACGGTTTCGAGGTATCGCAGGAACCTACCAAACAATTCGAAATATCAACCTATGGCGTGGAACCAAGTGGCTGGTACGAGAAGGTAAACGATACAAACTACAGAGTGTCTACAACTGACACTCCACAGGGAGAGGGGTGGGTGCCCACCCCCACACTAGAGGAATAGCGCTGCCCACCCCTCTCCTTTTTTCAAAATACAGTTTGACTTTTCTGCCAAGAACATTAACCTTGCCCACGTTATGACACTCGCTCAATTCCGCAAAGCATTCGCAATCGCAGACGACAAATCCATCGACTTGTCCAACGTCGATGATAACACGTTGTTTGGCTTCGGCTTGGCAAGCTTCAAACCGGTGCCTACGACGTTATCAGCAGTTGCTAAGGTGATTCGACACCAAGCGTTGCAATTCAACGGGCAATGGGACGCAGAAGCTCTGGTTGAGCTGACTCCATTGGCTCGCCGAAAGTTCATAATTCTCGATTGACTTTTTCTAAAACCCAACTAGATTCAACACCGATATGAGCAACTTAGACGCAATCGTGAAGAAAGCCGCAACCAATCCGTATCGTATCAAACTGAGCACGTTAGCCAAGAGTTATGGTTACGACGACGTGACTGAGTTTATTACCGAGGCTTGTGACGACAGTGTGGTTCCAGCTTGTTGCACGGAAGGTTGTGAAGTGGAACCGGATGGAAGGTGCAGTCATGGTTGTCCGAGTCCGTTGGTGGCTTTGGGAATCATTTGACAAGTAAAAAGTGAAACAAAACGGTTGAGGGTCAACCATAAACCCTACAGTTTGTCAAGAACTTTCGTTTTCCGCGCAGACTCTCATAGTAGGGAGGGGTATGTTACCTTCAGCCAGAACCGGTGTCAACTGTGGCTGTTTTCCGCGCAAACTTGTGTTGGAGGTTGCAAAAAGTTAAAAAAAGTTGTTGTGTTCAATATGAAATCGTCCATGGTTGTTCCGTATGAAATACTTCACCTATCGGTACCAAAACGGTTTAATCGGGTATGGAAACGGAATCAGTTTAGAGGAGTTCAAGGAAAGTTTAAAATATCAATATCGTGGTGGTCCATTGTGTAAACTGTACAATTTCATCGTGATAGATTCATCCAAGGAAATCACAGAAACAGAAAGGTTTTTTGGACGGAAAGAGACTGAAGAGGAATGTTCGAAACGATATGAGTTGTTTCGTCAGATGTGGATGAATGTTAAAAACGAGAAACTACCATCACGTCCCGTACCACGACGTTCCAAACTCTATTTTGGAAGGTTTGAAAATACACAGGACGGTCACCAAAAATTCAAAACCATTGGTAAACACATTCGTTCAGACCGTAACCTATTGATCAAATACGTTGACGAAACCAATTTCAATTCCCATTATCCAGACACCACCATCCTCAACAACCCAAATCAAAAAGTGGTTTTGGAAAGGAAGTTCTCAAAAAAAGAATCCAAAACTCATTTCGACGGATATTTCAGGATTCGTAATTTCTCCACTAAGTAACACTACAGGATACCTCTACGGTATCCCTTTTCAACACATTCCATTTTCCGCGTGCGAATGGTGAAAGATTTTTGAAAAAAGTGTTGTTTATTTCCACGGTTCTGTCAGATTGTGGGTCGTATGAACGACATGAAAACAATTCTCACGAACCTCAAGACCAACACTCCCAACATCGTCGAGTTGATTGACCAGTTGGAAACCAAGATGGTGGAGATGGACAAGAAAGGTGAAGACTTCATCTACGTGTACTACAGGTTCTTTGAAGACATCGAACTGTCGGAGGAAGACTATGACACTCTGGGTCTCACCGATGGAGTGATGTCCGACAAGGAAATGTATGACAACCTCAGTCTTCTCAAGACGTTGGTTCTCGGAACCAACACCATCACCATCACCGGACACGGTAACAAGTTTGACTTGACAGTCAACGGACGATACATCACCGGAGGAAACACAGAGTCCATTGTCAAGTCTCTTCACCAAGTGATGACCAATGGATACTTAGTCGAAACGGTCTAACAATCTACTTGACAAACCATGGGGACTCCAAACGGAGTCCTCTTTTGTTTTGGGTGATCGTCACCCTATGGAGAGGGGTGGGTTTACACCAACGTACCCACACTGTCAACAAGTTCCGTTTTTCGCGTGGAGATCACCAATGATCAACTCTGTCAAGAACTTTCGTTTTCCACGCAACGGTGGTGTTCCACGTGGAACTTTTTTGAAAAAAGGTGTTGATTGTGTCTACCAACCTGTCATTGTCTGTACGTCACGATGATCGTGACACTGACACTACCAACACCATGAAAGTCGTATTCACTATCCATCATCATGTCGGTGAGAAACCTTGGTACCGAGTCTACCAAGGAACGGTCCTCAAGATGTCCGGTACTCGTCTGTTGGACGTTCCTGAAGGACTGCAACGGTTGGTCTACGAGAAGATGTCCAAGAAAGAGAAGTCTGTCGTTCACGAATACGAGGACGTTCCCCAGTTCGTTCCCACCGTCAACAAGATTGACATTGTTGGAGAGTTTCGGATCACCACCGTGGATGTTTACGTCAAAGTCAATAGTGAAGATGTATGGTCCGAGTGGTACGACGTTGAAATCAACGGAGAGAGTTTCGGTATGGGTAACTGTCTGTTGGACGTGTTCGATACCGTCGAGTGTGGAGTGATCGACGGTACTGACATTCCTTGGTATCCAGAAATGTCAACCACAATCTCTGGATGAACCAGTGACAATCTAACTCTACGGAGGGGGGTGGGTGTACCACTCCTCTCCACTTTTGTCAACCACTTCCATTTTCCGCGCAGACTCTCATGGTAGGGAGGGGTAGTTTACCTTCAGCCAGAACCAGTGTCAACTGTAACTGTTTTCCGCGCCGAAACGTGAAAAAACCACGCAAAAGTTCTTGTCGGGGTGAATGGGTTTGGTATGGTGTAAATGTCGATTATGAATACCAACAAATTGGAACTACCCAACAACGATATCCTCAACCTTTTAAACCTCAACAAGGTCCAAAGGTCCGAAATGAAACGATTCTTCAAGGAACACAATGAACGTCCCGGTGGACCAAAAGAAGGTTCTTTTGGAGAAATCATGGAGGATATCCTTAACCCATCGTCTTACGGTATTGATTGTGATGAAGTTGGTTCAATAATGAGTGATATCACAAGTGTTGAAATCCAAGACCACAAATGGAAAAACTACAAAGGTCGTGTCAAAGAGTGTAAAAAGGTCGTTATCAAGTCAGATAGTGATGATTCTCACTTGGAGTTGTTGGTGAAATATGACTTCAATGAATCGTATCTTGTTTTGAGGATTGTAGATCCAAAGTCTGGTCCAGTGGAAGTTCTACTCAGATATGATAATATGTTTGAACAAATAGTTGATCGTAACATAGATCCCAAACTTGAATGGGTTTCTGTCAGAGAAGACTAACCAAAAACGGTGGGTTTCTCATAAACCCACTTTTTTGTCAATACATTCTATTTTCCGCGCAAGATCATAGTTCGTCAACTGTGTCAACAACTTTCGTTTTCCGCGCCGCTGCTCCGGGGATTTTACCAGTTTGGAGTGGGGTGTCAATCGAATCTTTGGCTGAAAGATTTTTGAAAAAAGTTTTGACGGTTTCGAGAGTCCGTGTCATTGTATCTCCGTCGTATGAAAGAAAACACTTCATTACCAGTCGATGTCAAAGTCCTCCCCGAGTTCCTTCGTGAATTGGGAACCCAAGTCCGGTTCATCTCTTTGGTGACCGAGACCGAGGTTGAAATGAGGAAAACCGGAAACCCTTTCGTCGGAACCATTAAGGTGGTCCGTCGGAACGGTTTGGTCAATGTCAATCACTCGGAACGTCCCAAACGTCGAATGATGGAACAAGGGATTGAGAACCCTGTTTATGTTCCCGGTTCAACGTGGTATCTGCACGAAAAAACACAAGATGGTAAGATCATTCCGTTGTGTTATTCCAAAAAGAACCCGGATGTCAAATACCTCCAGTTCTTTCCTCATAGAAGTTACGATCCTCAGTATTTGTTAAACGGTGTTCCTCTGACAGAACAAGAGATTACTATTATGAAAACCTTTATTCCTGAAAAGGATTGGGGTCAATTCAAAGAACCAGTTATCACACTCAAGATGACTAGTATCAAATCAATCAAGTTTCGTAAATTAGGTTTGTCGGTGTTGGTTTAAGGTTGTGTTATCATAGGACTAAATGGGTACAAGGTTTGGGGTTATCCTAGAAAACCCTATCCTTTTTGGATAGTGCGTCAATTCATAAACACTGTGTGGTGGTTATGAATGAGAATCATACTAGTATTCTCCCTATCCATTTCCTTTTACCTTTGTCGTGTTATGGATCAATACAGAAGTTCTTTCAAACAAGTCAATTACATTACAGAAACCGTTGGACATAGTGGTGGTAACTTTGGTTACGAAGACTTCAATAGAAAGTTTCGTGAATGGGAAATACGTAGAGGTTTTCGTGATGAAAACACTCCAACCGTATTGAGAGGGATGTCACTACGGTCCTCCCGTACTAGTACAGGTAAGTCCAAAAAGAGACCCCTCTGATAAACATTTTCCTCCCTTGTGTGAGGGGGGTGGTAGGTAGTAGTGAAGTAATACGACAGGTTGTGGGTTATCCTCGAAACCCTCATTAAAGTCAAACACTTCCGTTTTCCGCGCCGCTTCCTTGTCGATCCCACTGTCTGTCAATCCAATGCACAGGTGATTTTTTCCAAAATATCCATTGACAACCTTACTCGGTCCAACCTACCGTTCACCCATGGTATTTCCTACCTGTTCTCCAACACCGTATGTCACGTCAACTTCAACTCCAACACCTACCAAGTTCAAATGTACTTTTTGTTATCGTACCAATGTCAATCACATAGTGTCATTGGGTCAGTCGTTCTGTGACGATGATTGTCGTCAATGGTGGAAAGACGAAGAACAAAAACGTATGAGACAAGAGTACCTAGAACTACAAGGTATGTCTTACCTTCTACGTTGACCCCACCGGGGGATCCCCGTCAACTTATTGACTATTGACATACCCACCCCACCCCACCCAGACCGTTGTTTTAGAGGTCAAAAACAGGGTGGTCCCCACCGGGGGGTGTCCCACTTTTTACTTCTGAACAGGGGGTCTTGACACCCCTCCCCCCCGCGCTGAGTTGCGCACGCAACATTGTGAAAATTCTATGGGGGTTTCATATATACGCTTTGCGTCTGATTTGCGTCTGATTTGCGTCTGATTTGCGT